>Ga0214472_10005768_pt1 | contig 13022 bp, 10 predicted proteins | sample RVTome_6_FD_207662 | JGI IMG/M metagenome (GOLD analysis project Ga0214472, IMG submission 207662) | Soil microbial communities from uranium-contaminated site in the Upper Colorado River Basin, Wyoming, United States - RVT140D175 | ecosystem: Environmental > Terrestrial > Soil > Contaminated >... | reverse complement strand
CCATCGCTCCCCTGAGCGATGATCCCCTGGTCAGCCTTCCGGCCCTGGCCAGCTGACCTCCGGCCCCTGCCGGCGAACACGACGGCGACCAGCCGTCAGCTACACCACGCCCCGGGACAGGATCCTGGCGGCTATCGCGGCTGGCCCGCGCCAGACGGCGCAGCCGGACGCCGTCATAGTCATCCCGAAGCGCGATCCTCGATGGTGGCATGGCGAACCTCCTTCGCCAGCCTTGAATCACGCCAAAACTCGGATGGGAATCTGGAGGCTTCTGTGAGGTCGCGCGGCAGAAGGTTGGCGGCAGGCACGATCGCGACCTCATTGAAGCCGGATTGAGCGAACCCGCGGGATGGTGGGCGCACTATGGGGATTGTAGGTCGGCCGACGGGGCCAAAGTTGCGGAGCGGACGCGGTGCGCGGCGCTTGCGATGGGTGAGCGCAGAGCGGAACGGTCCGTGACATGCTCGCGATCCGGAACGGAAGCGGCCAGGCTAGTTCCGGTGCCGCCGTTCTGAGGGTGGGCGGCGCCGACATTGACGCAAGAGACAACGCGATCCTGGCCGGCGCGGACGGTGCCCGGTGTCGATAAGCCGGCATCGCCGCGGTTCGGGTTGCTCATGAGGTGTCGTGCCAGAAGGATGGGCGGCGCGGTTGCGGGCGCGGCAGGGTGGCGAGAGTGATCATCGCGCCGCCACAGCAGGGGCAGCGATCGACCGGGAGCGGCCCAGCCGCCATGTCGGCGGGCAGGACCGTCGGATTGGGAGGTGGAACGGCGAGCAGCCTGCGGCAGAGCGCCAGCTTCCCGGCGCGATGGCCATTGGCGAGGAAGCCGTAGTGGCGAATGCGATGGAAGCCATCCGGCAGGGTGTGGAGGAGAAAGCGGCGAATGAACTCGTGTGTATCGAGGGTCATGACCTTCGACTTGCCGTGGTGGCGGTAGTCCTTCCAGCAGAAGGCGACCTCATCGTCCGTCATGCTGATCAAACGCGCGTTGGCGATGGCGACCCGGTGCGTGTAGCGGCCGAGATAGGCCAGCACCTGTTCGGGTCCACCGAAGGGCGGCTTGGCATAGACCACCCACTCGACGCGCCGCAGTTCGCCGAGCCGGCGGGAGAAGGCGGCGGGCTCGGCGAGGCTGGCAAGGTCGCCGAAGAAGCCGAGTTCACCCGCTTCGAAGGCGACACGCAGTTGGTCGAGGAACAGCCGCCGGAAGAGCCGCGAGAGCACGCGAACCGGCAGGAAGAAACCTGGTCGGCAGGCGACCCAGCGCCTGCCCCCGGCCTCCGCTGGGGCAGGCTTGAGCGATGGGCCGCCACCCGGCACGACACAATGGACGTGGGGATGATGGTGCAGGGTCTGACCCCAGGTATGAAGCACGGCGACGAGTCCGATCTCGGCGCCGAGATGCCTGGGATCGGCGGCGATGGTGTGGAGTGTCTCGGCGGCGGCTCGCAACAGGATGGCGTAGACCGTCTCCTTGTTCTGGAAGGCGATCTCGGCGACCGCTGCCGGCAGCGTGAAGACGACATGGAAATAGGGGACCGGCAGCAACTCGGCCTGGCGGGCCGCCAGCCAGTCGGCGCGGGCCGATCCCTGGCACTTCGGGCAGTGCCGGTTGCGACAGGAATTGTAGGCACAGCGCACCAGTCCACAATCTGAACAGGCTTCGATGTGGCCACCCAACTCGGCAGTTCGGCACAGCTCGATGGCGCTCATCACCCGCCGCTCGACACGGCCCAGGTGACCGTCACGCGCTCGGGCGTAGGCATCGCCGTGGCGGCGGAAGATATCCGCCACTTCCAGACCGGCCGACATGGCTCGGTCCGATCAGGCGGCCGGCACCACCTCCAAGTTCAGCCGGTCGAGCGGGCTTGTCGTCCGCCGGATCAGGCCGTTCGAGACCCGCGTGTAGCGCGCCGTGCTCGACAGGTTGGCGTGCCCCAGCAGCACCTGGATGATCCGGATGTCGGTGCCGCTCTCCAGAAGATGGGTGGCGAAGCTGTGCCTGAGCGTGTGCACCGTCACCCGCTTGTCCAGGCCGGCGGCCGCCCGTGCCGACCGGCAGGCTGCATGCAGGACCTGGACGTCGATCGGCTTCGTCGCGTCGCGGCCGGGAAACAACCAGTGCTCGGGCCGGGCCAGCCGCCAGTAGGTGCGCAGGATGGCGAGCAGCTGCGCCGACAGCATCACGGTGCGGTCCTTGCCGCCCTTGCCGTGCTCGACCCGGATGATCATCCGGCCGCTGTCGACATCGCCAAGCTTGAGGCCCACCGTCTCGGACGCCCGCAGGCCCGCAGCATAGGCCGTCGTCAGCGCGGCACGCGCCTTCAGGCTCGGCACCGCCTCCAGGAACCGCACCACCTCGTCGGCACTCAGCACCACCGGCAGCTTGCGCGGCTCGCGCGCGTAGGGAATGCGCTCCGGAATCTCCCCGTGACCGAGCGTGACGCCGTAGAAGAACCGCAGCGCGCACACTGTCTGGTTCAGCGCCGGCCACGAGATCCCGGTCGATACCAGATGGACCTGGAACGCCCGCACGTCCTCCAGACCCAGCCGGTCCGGCGAGCGGCCGAAGAAACGACTGAACTTGGCCACCGCGTGCAGATAGGATCGCTGCGTCGCTGGCGACAGGTTGCGGACCGTCATGTCCTCGATCATGCGCCGGCGTAGAGGGCTCAACTCGGCCATCGGAGTATCTCCTGTCTGGTGATGGGGCTGTCAACAACCGCCATCATCCCAGCCAGGAGACCTCCAGGCTCATGACTTCTTAACTCCCGCGCCAGCGGGTTCGTTCAATCCCCTACGAGTCACCAATCGATGCCGGGGGTATCACTCCTTTACCACCCAAAAGGCCGACGAGTGGCGGTTGCGGATATCTTCCCCCAGAACGCCCCAGATTCTTGCTAGGAGGTCATGATGCAATTGCTGGCGGCTGATCCAGTTGTTTGCCAGCTTGATGTCGAAAAAATCTGGATTGGAAAGTAAGTAACAGGCTAACAGATATTGTTCGTTGTAACAGCGGTCCGACCAGTGAGCAGGATAGTCATAAGGCAGAAAGATGTCGTGTATTCCAATCAACACTCCCGATGCAAGCCGGGGAACGACGTCGAGCATGAACGTTGTGACATCTGAATTCATGAAACTCTGGTGGGAGTTGTCAACGAACAGGACGTCCCCAGACCTCAGCCGGTCGAAAACCGAAAGATCCATTTTCTCGAGCGGGCTGCGATAAATTTCATCGCATGCCGCATCGACTTCGACGCGCGGCATGGGATCTATCGAGACAAGCTTTGTGGAGCGCTGTTCGGCAGCCAGCGCGCTGCGCGCAAAAAGCGTTGATGTTCCAGATCCGACTTCCATGAAAGTTTCGCCCGCCTGCAGCGCGGCCCACATGATAGAAAGCCCATCGAGGGCCGGAATGAAGCCATTGCGCCAGTTGATGGTCCGGCCGAGGCTGCCGTCGAGTACTTGTCCGATGATTGGCTCACAAGAGGCGATCTCTCCCAGGATTGAGATGTAAGTGTTCCTGTGGGAAGCGATCAAAGGTGCCAGGTGGGGATTGCCGAGGGGGCCGTTCCATCTTGGCGAAAATTCGATGTTGAACTCGGTAAAGACCAGCTTCCTGCCCCTGCGTGTCTGCCAGATCGCGCGCAAATAAGGGTTCCGGGACAGGGAATAACCCAACATGTGCGCTCTCTCGGTTGTGGTCAGGGCATTGCCAATCCGCGCAAGCGAGATGCTGACCGGACCGCCGGGATGAATTAGGCCCGCGTGAGACATGCGAATTCGCGAGGCTCCGGACCATGCCGTGGGCCACTGGCCACCGGCAACCGAATAGACTTGATTTGAGGCGGACGTTCAAGGCTGGATCGGTGGCAGGCAGTCGGTTCAGGCTGGACGTCGACTAACGATGTGCATTCCGGTTGCGAGCAGATCGTCGTCGGCGAGCGTCCGGAAGCGCGGCGCCATGGCTCGGCAGGGCATTGGCATCTGTTCCCGGTTCGCGATCTCGACCTTGAGCATTTCAAATCCGGCGGTCTCGAAGCGCTCGAGAATTTCACTGGGGCGGAGACGATTGGTGTAGAAACCCGACCTCACCCACCATTCAGCCTCCCACAGCTTCTCGGAAAAGCGGAGGTTGTTGAGCGCTCCGCCGAGATGGTCCTTGAGATCGATATTGTGGGAACAGAGCGCACCCGGTTTCATCACTTCGAACATATTTGCGAGCGTTGCATCAAATTCGCGCTTGCGGATATGCTCCAGAGTCGAGTGGGACCAGACGAAATCGATACTTTTTCGTGGCACCGCGGACCAGGAGTTCAGGCCCTGTGTCAGCTGAATTCCATTAATACCATTCAGCATTTCCTCGAAGGTCGTGCCGTTTTTGAGAATCTTTCCCAAGTCCATTGACAATGTCTGATAAAAATTCATGTCTTTTGAAGCATAATCTCCAGCATCTACCGTATAGCAAACCTTTGATCCCCATTTGTTGGCAATCAGACACGATGCGACCGAATCTCCCGTACCGATCTCCAGGACATGCGACCCTTCAGTGTGTCCTCCAAAATCGACAAATTCGGAGAAATGTAATTCCAATACCATTTTTGGATAATCTCTTGTCTTCATTTTGCCGTGCAAAAATATACCTATATTGGACCAAAAACGGTATCCCATAGGTATTCTCGATAGAATGATCTTTAATGCTATTTTGAGAATCCAAATCTTGTTCTGCATCGAAAATCCTCGGAGACATCTCCTTGTTGTGAGTGGCGTGTCAAATATTGGATGTGCGGACGGAACGGTTTGGGCACGAGCCTTCCGTGCGAAGGTACCGCCCGGCGACTCCGGCGCCAAGCGGAGCGGGTCGTCCGCGGCCCGGCCGACGCATCGGCGACGCGCTCGCGCTTGAGCGGTGGGATGCCATGTGTGGATTGAGCGGGCGAGTCCGGTTCGAGTTGGGAGCGGGAAACCGTGCGTTGGCGCGGGCACCATGGCGCAAGCGGGGTCCGGATGGTTGGTCCCGCGGTGCGATGTCACATTTTCATTCAATCAAATCAATGGGCTGATCACTTACGCTGCGGGCGGGAACGCACGAAGGGCCGCTAACCACGAGGCCAAGTTCAGTGCGCAGGCCCGTCCGGTTCCCGAGGCAATGCGCCCTCGGGTCAGTGATCGGAATGGTCCGGACCGTCAGGCCGTAATTTTCCAGTGTTGCATCCAAGCCTGCAACATCAGAACGGACCACATAGCATGTGGGGCTTCTTCTCGCTCCTCCAGGTGCCGCACCCACCGCCGCCGTACCGGGTTTGGACGCAGCAGACCTCCTTTGCGCAGGCTCGGCTCGGAAAGGAGATCCTCAGCCCAGGCGCGCAGCGGACCACGCAGCCAGTTTCCGATCGGGATGCTGAATCCCGACTTTGGACGCTCTGTCAGACGGACTGGTACGTGGCGCGCCAGCACCCGCCGCAGGGGCTGTTTACCGCGACCGCGTTCGATCAATGTATTGGTCGGCAAGGCGAACGCGAACTCCACCAACCGGTGGTCCAGAAGTGGCACTCGTGCTTCCAGGCTCACCGCCATGCTGGAGCGGTCCACTTTGGTCAATATATCGTCCGGAAGATATCGGGACAGGTCCCAGTAGCGCAGGGCGGTGACCGTATCGGGAAAGCTTTCCGCACTGCCCGGCGCCAGCCATGATGGCGCCGAGGCCGCACATCCCACAAGCGATGCCGGATCCGGCCACTGCGCTGTCACGCGCTGATACATCGCGCCGACATCCGGCTCGCCGATCAGGTCTGCGGTCTTGTGCACTTTCTCCCCAAATCGGCGTGGCGCGACGGCGGCCGGCAGCAGGCACGCCGCCCGATCCCACAAGCCCGGTGGAATCCGGGCAAGGCCGCCACCAAGCAAATGTCGCAAGGCCGGGGGTGCCCATCCCACCGCCCGCATGAGCTGGGCCAGCGCCACATGGCGCGTGTAGCCGCCGAATCCCTCATCTCCGCCGTCTCCCGAAAGAGCAACCTTGACAGATCGCTTGGCCAGTTTCGACACCAGGTATGTCGGGATCTGAGAGGCATCGCCGAAAGGCTCGTCGAAAATCGTGGGCAGATCGGGGATGACGGCTTGGACGTCGCCGGGTCCGACAACGAGCTCGGTGTGCCGGGTGCCCAGATGCGTTGCAACGCCGCGCGCGGCCTGTGCTTCGTCGTAGTCGAGCTCACTGAAGCCGATCGTGAAGGTGTCGACCTGACGATTCGAAATCCGTTGCATCATCGAGACGACAATCGAACTGTCGATGCCGCCGGATAGAAACGCACCCAACGGGACATCCGAGACCAGGTGCTGGGAGACAACCTTTTCGAGCAGGTGGTCGAGCTGGTCGGTCAGGGTCTCACCGTCAGATCCAAGCCGGTCGGAGCTTTTTGCCGCATGCTCCAGCGACCACCAGCAAAGGCTGTTCAAAGTGCCATCGCTTGCGACGTGCAGTCGGTGACCTGGCGGCAATTTGAACACGCCGGACAATATCGAGTGGGGAGACGGAACGTAGCCATGTTGAAGAAATTCCGCAACGGCATGGACATTTAGCCGTGTGGAAAATCCCGGAGCTGCCGTGAATCCCGATATCTGTGAAGAGAAATAAAGTGTGCCGTTTTGCACGGAATAATAAAGCGGCTTGATTCCCAACCGGTCGCGAACGAGATGGAGGTGCCGGTCCTCCCGGTCGTAGAGGGCGAAAGCGAACATGCCGGCAAAGCGCGAGAGCGCATGTTCGAGTCCCCACGTGGCGCAGGCTTCCAGGAGGACTTCGGTATCTGAATGGCCACGAAAGCGGGTGCCTTTGGCTTCGAGCTCGGGACGCAATTCTCCAGAATTGTAGATTTCTCCATTGTAAACAATGATATATCGACCATCGGCCGAGACCATGGGCTGGGCACCGGCGGAGCTCAAGTCAATGATCGAAAGGCGGCGGTGGCTGAGTGCGATGCCGGCCCGGGCATCACTCCAGGTGCCGTTGGCGTCGGGACCGCGATGATCGAGCGTTGCCGCCATCGAATCGGCAATGGCTTCGAGCGGGACCTCGGGGCGGTCACCCCGAAAGCGCCAGATTCCGGCCAACCCACACATAGACGAGCATCCACCCCGCTGAAGCAAACTGAGCGAATCGGTTTTCGTGAAATTCGCTTTAGGAGCCCTTCCTGTCGCCGGCGTGGGCACCTCTTCGCGCGGCGAGTTCGATAACTGAGCCGTCGCGAGCGGCATGGGGTTCTCCGGTGTCGGGCAAATCAGCGACCTCGGGTCCATCTCCGTTCGCATCCACCGGCAAGGGCGAGCTCGCGCCAACGATGTTGCTCAGAAGCGCGCGCGCCCCAGCTTCATTTCCTTCCCGGGCGACCCGTGCAAGGTCGTCGATGTTGGCGCTCACCCGCTCAAGTTCGAGTTCGCGCGCCGGAGCGACGAAAACACCATCCACCCCGGCAAGCGTTGGCAACTCGTCCCTGTCGAACAATTCCTCGAAAAGCTTCTCGCCAGGCCGCACGCCCGTGAACTCGATTCTTATGTCTTCATCCGGCCGCAGGCCCGCGAGGACGATCATCGTCTTGGCTAAATCGAGAATGCGAACCGGCTCGCCCATGTCGAGCACGAAAATGTGTCCGCGCTGGTTCGGGAGATGGATGCCGGCCGCGGCGGCCTGCAGAACCAGCGCGGTCGCCTCGCCAATCGTCATGAAGTAGCGGCGCATGTCGGGGTGCGTGACTGTCACGGGGCCCCCGGCCTGAATCTGGCGCTTGAAAAGCGGCACGACCGAACCCCTTGAGCCAAGGACGTTGCCGAACCTGACCGTGATGAATCGCGTGCGAACGCCGCTCACATCGAGCGACTGACAATAGGCCTCCGCGACCCGCTTGGAGGCGCCCATGACGCTCGTCGGGCGAATGGTCTTGTCCGTTGAGACGAGAACCATCGCGTCGACATTTGCGGCAACGGCGGCATCGGCGACGTTGCGCGTACCGATGACATTGGTGAGCACACCTTCACTCACATTCGCTTCGACCATCGGCACATGCTTGAGCGCGGCCGCGTGAAACACGAGGGACGGCCGCTCATCCTCGAACAGCTGGCGAATGCGTTGCGGCTCGCGAATATCGGCTATGACGCCCCGGCGTGCCAGGTGCGGATGCCCACTCGCCATTTGCTGGTCGATTCGATAAAGGGAGTATTCGGACTGGTCGATCATGACCACTCGCGCTGGACCAAGCATGGCGATCTGATGCACGATTTCCGAGCCGATGCTGCCTCCGGCGCCGGTGACGACAATGGTGCGACCTGCGACCAGAGAGCGAACGCTCTCATTCTCGAGCTTGACGCTTGGTCGGCCGAGCAGATCCTCCAGCCGGACCCCTTCGAGATCGGGTTCGCCGCCCGTCAGCGGGGCAGGCGAGATCCGGCGAAGCGGGAACTGCCACTTGGCGATCGCCGCCGAGAGAGTGCTGAGGTCCTCGGCCCGGTCGCTTCGGCCGGCAAGAATGGCGGCGTCGATCGTTATGCCTGAGCGTGACAAACGCGCGACCACCTCGTCGAACTGCGCCAGACCACCCAGAAACGGAATCCCCCGCAGATTGCTGCCGGTGCGTCGGCCATTGTAGTCGATGATGCCGTGGGCCTTGTAGCGGCGCGAATTCTCGAGGCCGTATATTCGCACGATCTTGTCGGCATCGGTCGCGTCGCCGATTATGAGCACGTGGCTGACGTCGTCCTTGGCAAAGTCGCGCGGCCGCAAGTGAGCTAGTCCGCCGTCCTTCAATGCCCGGTAGGCGAGCCGGGGCGCGCCCAGGAGCACGACCATTGCGAACCAGGCAATGACGGGCGTGGTTCGCGGCAAGGCTTCCAGCCGGTTTATCGCGAACACAACGACAACGAATGTGAACAGCGTCACCGCAGAGGCGGTCACGATCAACCTGAGGTCCGTGATCGAGGCGAACCGCCAGATGCCGCGGCCCAGTCCGAATACATGGAAGACGATCGCTGCAGTGACGACGGTCACGCCGAGCCAGAGCGCCAGGAGCTCAGGGGATGGAAGCTCATCGACACCATATCGCGCAACGAGGGCGAGCAGGACGGCCAGACCCGCCATCACGACATCATGGATGCGGGCCATCACGATCTTCTTCGAAATCACGAGACCTGCTCCGATTCCCGTAATGGACGTGGTAATGTTTTCGAGACGTCAGGCGCGTGCGATCACGTGGAAGAATACCTTTCTGCCCCTAGCACGGTGGCCGCGGGGGCGCAAGGCAGGCTCACTTCGCGCAGGCTGTTTGTCGGGTTGGGAAGCTTGGACCATCTGGTATCATTCGACTGCCGAGAGCTAGCGCCCCTCACAAAATCCAATGGCCCCTTTCGATGATGGTGTTGGGCACAATTGCCGCCGCGGCGATACTCGCCTTCGGCCTGATCCACGTTTGCTTGCCGGTTTTGCGGCATCATGCGCTTGCGCGGCCCAACGCTCGTTCGAGCCACGTCGCTCCAACTCCGCAAGGTGGCGGAATCGCGGTGATTGCCGCGACTGTCGCGGTATCGGGCTTGATGTTCCTGGTCGACGGTTCGCCGGATGCGACGTTTGTCGCAGTCCTGATCGCGACATTGGCCCTGGCACTTGTCGGCGGCCTCGACGATATCCGACCTCTCGGTGTCGTTTCACGGGTTGCGGTGCAGGCCGTCTGCGTGATTCTGGTCGTCTATGAGGCGACGGCGCACGAACGGTTGCTCGATGGTTATCTCCCGCTTCAGATCGAACGCTTGATTCTTGTCCTTGCAGTGCTGTGGTTCGTCAATCTCACCAATTTCATGGACGGGATCGACTGGATGACCGTTGCGGCAATGGTGCCGATCGCCGCAGCGCTCGTGCTGTTCGGCGCGGCGGGCGTGGTCGAACCGAGGGTCACGTTCGCTGCGGCTGCCCTGTTGGGCGCCCTTATCGGATTTGCACCGTTCAATCGACCGACCGCGCGGTTGTTCCTGGGCGACGTCGGCGCGCTTCCGATTGGCCTTGTCGTTGCGTGGATGCTGTTCGAGCTGGCTCGGTCGGACGGCGCCGCCGCGGCGATAATACTGCCGCTGTACTATCTGTCTGACGCCACGATCACGCTGTTGCGCAGGCTGTTCCAGGGGGAGAGGCTGTGGGAAGCCCATCGCACCCACTTCTATCAACGAGCGACCGAGAATGGCCTGAGCGTGTTGCAGGTCTCAGTACATGTGTTCGTTTTGAACTGTGTGCTCGCGGGGCTCGCGGCAATGACGCTGACGTGGTCAACGCCATCGGCGCAAGCGATCATGCTTGCAACTTCGGCCGGTTTGGTGGTCGCCACTCTCGTCCGGTTTTCGAGGCGACGTCCTTGCTAGTGGATAGCATCTGACATTTGAATCCCTTTGGGGATTCCCGTTGGCTTGCCCGCATGCGAGTCTGGGGCATGCGCACTGGGATAAGCATCGAACTCACCACCGCCGATCGCCGCCGTCTGGAGGCCATCGTGCGCGACCGCAACGCCCCGCAGAAGCATGTCTGGCGCGCCTGGATCGTGCTCCATTCGGCGGACGGCCTTGGCACCGCCGAGATCATCCGCCGCACCGGCAAGTCGAAGACCTGCGTCTGGCGCTGGCAGGAACGGTTCATGGAAGAAGGTGCCGAGGGGCTGTTGCGCGACAAGACCCGGCCCTCTCGCATCAAGCCGCTCGCCCAGGCGGTGATCGACGAGGTGGTGGCGCTGACCGCCACCGATCCACCTCACGAGGCGACCCACTGGACCTCGGCGGCCATGGCCAGGGCGACTGGCATCTCCGCCTCCTCGGTGCAGCGCATCTGGCGCGCCCATGGTCTGGCACCACACCGGATGCGGCACTTCAAGCTCTCCAGCGATCCGCAGTTCGCCGCCAGGCTCAGAGATGTGGTCGGCCTTTATGTCGATCCGCCGGCCCATGCCGTGGTCCTGTCGGTCGACGAGAAGAGCCAGATCCAGGCGCTCGACCGCACCCAGCCCGGCCTGCCGATGAAGAAGGGGCGTGCCGGTACCATGACCCATGATTACAAACGCAACGGCACCACGACGCTGTTCGCCGCCCTCAACGTGCTCGACGGCACCGTCATCGGCCGCAACATGCAGCGCCACCGGCATCAGGAGTTCATTCGCTTCCTCAACATCATCGAGGCGCAGGTGCCGACCGGCAGGATCGTGCACGTCATCCTCGACAACTACGCCGCTCACAAGCATCCCAAGGTCATCGCCTGGCTCGGCCGCCACCCGCGCTTCGTGTTCCACTTCACGCCGACATCCTGTTCCTGGCTGAACGCGGTCGAGACCTTCTTCGCCATTCTGACAAAGCACCGCCTGAAGCGCGGCGTATTCCGCTCCGTGTTCGAACTTCAGAGCGCCATCAACCGCTACATCCAGGAGGCCAACCATGACCCCAAAACCTTCGTCTGGACCGCCGATCCCGACAAGATCATCGCCGCCGTCAACCGCGGGCGCGAAGCGTTAGATTCGATCCACTAGCAGTCTGCTGAAAAACCCCTCGCCACGGCAAGGGATTGCTGATTCAGTTTTGTATTGCGAATCGGCGGAGGCGAAGATGCGAGGCGCATTTGTGGATCAGGCCGGGCTGTTTTCATACATTTCGCCGGAAGCGCGGGTGCCGGCGAACCATCCGCTGCGCAAGGTGCGGGCGCTTGTGCGCGATGTGCTGGACGAGCTGAACCGTAGCCTTTCCAAGCTCTATGCGAGCGAAGGCCGTCCTTCGATCCCCCCGGAGCAGTTGCTGAGCGCCTTGCTGCTGCAGGTGTTTTACGGCATCCGCTCGGAACGCCAGTTGATGGAGCAATTGGATTACAATCTTCTGTACCGCTGGTTCGTGGGCCTTTCGCCCGACGACCCGGTCTGGGACCCGACCGTGTTCACGAAGAACCGCGATCGGCTGCAGAACGGCGAGGTGTTTGCCAGGTTCATGAGCAAGCTTGTGAACCATCCGCGGGTCAAGCCGCTGTTGTCGGACGAGCATTTTTCGGTCGATGGAACGCTGATCGAGGCTTGGGCCTCACAGAAGAGCTTCCGCCCCAAGGACGGCTCAGGCGACGGTGACGGCGGCGCCAACTTCCATGGCCAGAAGCGCAAGAACGACACCCATGCCAGCACCACCGACCCCGACAGCCGGCTTTACCGCAAGGCCGCCGGGCGGGAGGCGAGGCTCTGCTACATGGGCCACGCCACCATGGAGAACCGGCATGGGCTGGCAGTGGCCGGCATGGTCACGCTCGCCACCGGGACTGCCGAGCGGCGCGCTTCGGAGACGATGCTCAAGGCCAAAGCCAAAGAGGCCGGTCGGCGCATCACGGCGGGTGAGGACAAGGCCTACGATACGGCCGATCACGTGGCCAAGCTGCGCGCTCTCAACGTCACGCCGCATGTGACGCAGAACGACAGCACCACTTCAACCGGCAAGCGCCGCCGCAGTGCCATCGACGCCCGCACCACACGGCACGACGGCTACAGCATGTCGCAATCGCGCCGCGCCATGATCGAATGCATCTTCGGCTGGGGCAAGCAGCACGGCACCCTACGCAAGACCAAGCATCGCGGCATCGGCCGCGTCACCGCCGACTTCCTGCTCAACCTGATCGCCTACAACCTGATCCGTATTCCGAAATTGGTCGCCGCGTAGGCGAGCGGGCGTTCAGAGCACCAAAGCCGCCGTCAAAATCCAAACGCACAGTCACAATCGACCCTCAAAAATGAGAGCAAGGGCTCAACTTCCAGGTTTTTCCGCAGACTGCTAGTGGATTGATCGGAACAAAGGAGTCCGATTTGGGATTCCGTATTGTGCGGTGGCGTGCGAGTCTGCGGGAGGTCGCGTCCCAACTGGTGGTGTAGCTCGGCGGTAGCGCAGCCGCGAGCGAGCGCGCCCTCGATAGCGCGGTAGCGAGCGAGCAGCTGCGCGGGCGGTCATCGACGGCTCTCCGGTAGGGTCGGGTT
>Ga0214472_10005767_pt1 | contig 13024 bp, 11 predicted proteins | sample RVTome_6_FD_207662 | JGI IMG/M metagenome (GOLD analysis project Ga0214472, IMG submission 207662) | Soil microbial communities from uranium-contaminated site in the Upper Colorado River Basin, Wyoming, United States - RVT140D175 | ecosystem: Environmental > Terrestrial > Soil > Contaminated >... | reverse complement strand
CGCTCTATCGTGGCCAAGGCCGCTTTACTGCCCCGCACGAGGTCGAAGTCAACGGCGAGAAGCTGACCAGCGACAAGATCTTCATCAATACCGGCACGCGGCCCCGCGTCCTTCCCATTCCGGGCCTCGACCAAATCGAGTTCCTGACCAATCGCAACATCATGGACCTGAAGGCGGTGCCCGCCCATCTTATCGCGCTCGGCGGCAACTATCTGGGTCTTGAGTTCGGCCAAATGTTCCGTCGCTTAGGCAGCGACGTCACGGTCGTTGAGCTGGGCGACCAGATCATCCCGCGTGAGGATCCGGAAGTTTCGCAGAGCTTGAAGGAAGCGCTCGAAGAGGAAGGCATGAGCTTTCGCTTTGGGGCAAAGACCATCAAAGTGGCGAAGACGGCAGACGGCGTCGCGATCACCATCGAGAAAAAGGACGGGACCACCGAGACGCTGAAAGGCTCGCACCTTCTCGTATGCATTGGACAGGTGCCCAACTCCGACGATCTGGGTCTCGACAAGGCGGGTGTTACAACGGACAAGTTTGGCTTCATTCAGCACAACGGCAAGCTTGAGACGAACGTGCCTGGCGTGTGGGTGTTGGGCGACGTCAAGGGTGGCCCCGCCTTCACTCACGTCTCCTATGACGATTACCTGGTGATCTACGACAACCTGGTGAACGGCAAGAACCGGACCATTGACAATCGCATGGTCCCCTACGCGCTCTATACGGACCCGGAGCTTGGCCGCATCGGACTGAGCGAGAAAGAGGCCAGAGCCAAGGGCTACCGCCTGAAGATCGGCAGCGTGCCCATGGCCTATGTGGCGCGCGCCATCGAGCGCTCGGAGACGAACGGACTCATGAAGATCGTCATCAACGCCGACAACGATCGCATCCTGGGGGCGACGATCCTTGGACCTGATGGAGGCGAACTGGTCCAAATCCTGATGGCGCTGATGATGGCGGACGCTCCCTGGACGTTGTTCGAGAACGCCATGTTCATTCACCCCACGCTGGCCGAAGGCTTCTTCGCCCTCATGGCCAATGTCGAGGCCGCCTAGGTCAGGCCGTCTCAACGAGACGCAGCAAATCGGAAATTCAGAAGCAGAAAAACGGGACTTTAGCCGCCGGCCCGGAGACGGCTCAGCAGCTCGGCGCTGGGATAGCCATCGGCCGGAAGACCGTACTTGACCTGCATGGTGCGGATCGCTTGGCGTGACGCCGCGCCGACCACGCCGTCGATCTTGCCGACATCGAGCCCGAGTTTGGCCAGGCGCTGCTGGATCTCCTTTGTCTCCGCCAGGCTGAGGCTCTCGATCTGCCCATTGCCGCGGGCGAGCGGGGCGCCTCCGGCAAGCCGCGTCGCGTAATAGGCGGCCGTGGTCGTATAGACGAGCGATTGGTTCCACTCGAGATAGATGTCGAAATTCGGATAAGCGAGGAACGCGGGCCCGTTCCGCCCCATGGGCAACACCAGCCCGGCGGGCAGATTGTCGGCGGGGATCGGCTTGCCGTTCAAATAGGTGACGCCGTGTTGGGCCCAGAACGCGCGGGGCTTCTTGATGGTAACGTCAGCCTGATCCCACGGTAGATCGGACGGCACGCGCACCTGCTCGAGCCAGGGCTGATTGGCGCGCCACCCCTTCGATTGCAGAAGGCTGGCGGCCGATGCGAGCGAGTCGGGCGCGCTCCTGACCAGGTCGCGCCGGCCGTCGCCGTCGAAGTCGACGGCGAACTCATAATAATTCTTCGGCTGGAACTGGAACTGGCCGACCTCGCCATGGGCGGGCCCGCGCATCTCCTGCGGCGACAGATCTCCGCGCTCGACCACGCGGAGCGCATAAAGCAGCTGCTCTTGGAACTCCTCGGGGCGCCGGCAATCGAAGCTCAACGTGGCGAGCGAGCGCATCGTCTCCATCTTACCCATCACCTTGCCGAAATCGGTCTCAAGTCCCCAAAAAGCGACAAGCACGGGGCCCGGCACGCCATATTGCTGCTCGATCCGACTGAAGGTGTCAGCGTATTTCTTGAGCAGCGCTCCACCGACCTGGAGGCGGTTAGCCGACACCATGCGGCCGGAGAATTGCAGGAAGCTCTGCGCGAACACGCCCTGCCCGCGGTCCTTGGCGATGGTCGCAGGATCATAGCTGAGGCCGTCGAGCGCGTAGGAGACCGTGCTGGGCGAAATCCCCTGGGCCACAGCCTCCTTCTTGAAGCCTTGCAGCCAGCGGCCAAATTCGGCGGGACTGGCGCAGGCGGCGAAGGCGTGCGGGGCGAACCCGATCAGCACCGCCGCATAGACGCCGGCGCGCGCTGCAAGATCGATGAAGTTGGTGATGGGGTGTCTAGCCATGGGCGCCACTCAAGCCAGTCGAGAGGTCACAGTCAAGTGACGAGGCGGTAAGCCTCCGACAGCCTACGGGTCACCCTTCTGATAGGTCGCCATGAGCTCCGCTTGCGCCAGGATATGGCCCTTCATCTCGGCCTCGAGTTCGGCCTTGGTGAGGGCTTTGGGTGGGAGCGTGATGTCGAGGGCGTAGAGCCTGTGGAAATAGCGGTGGCGGCCGATAGGCGGACAAGGGCCGTGATAGGCGGCCTGCTTCCGGTCGCTCAGTCCGGTCACGGTGCCCTTCGGCAGGCCGGTCCGGCTCGCATCCTCGGGCAGACCTTGGCTGTCGGGGGGCAGATTGTAGACGAGCCAATGCGCCCAGACGCGCTTGGGCGCCTTCGGGTCCGGCGCGTCGGGATCGTCGATGAGAAAAGCGAGACTCTTGGTGCCCTCCGGCACGCCGCCGAAGGCAAGCGGCGGCGAGACATCCGCGCCCTCGCACGTGTATTTCGACGGGATCTTGTCGCCAGGCTTGAAAGCGGAGGATGTCAGCGTGAGAGCCATCGCAGTGCCCGCATCGACAAGGAACAACGCTTGAACGGCGAGCACGATGGCCGCCATCCGGAGCGAACTGGCCGAGCTCCTGCCCGCCATGGCAAAGTTCCTGCGCATCGGCTCGGCGCGAGGAGACAAGCCTAATCTGTGTGCGGCGGCAGTTCGCCGAGCCTCAGTCTTTCCATCAGCGCATCGATGCGCCGCGATGCTTCCCGCTTGCTCAAGCCCTGCTCGAAGGCCGCCGGCTCTTTCACTTCGTCGGCCAGCATCCTGAGATAGGAGGCTTGAGCGCCGGTCATCGGCTCTCGTGCTGGTGGATTCAATGTGCCTGGAGAGAGCTGTTGGCTCTCTTGCATCTCCTGAGTCTTCTTTTTCTGCGTCATCGCAGTTGGTCCTGAAGTCCTTTCTTGGGATGTTTCCTCAGTGTTTCATCATGAAACACCGTTCTTACAGTATACGTTGAAAACGGCAAGGATTAGGCGAGAGATGACAAAGAGTTAGGCAAGAGGCCTGACGCCCAACAAGGCGGCCATGCTTACCCCTATCAAGATGGGGTCGATGTCGATGTCGGGCAAGCCTGGAAGGGTTCCCGCGAGCATGCGGTGGGAGGGTGCTGCCGCGGATGACCTGCGTTTATGCTGCTTTTCAGCCAATTCTGGAGGTCGCGCGGGGCTCATCCGGGCCTGTCGTCAACCTTAAATAGAAAAACTGGGCCCCAAATAGAAAAACTGGGCCCCGCCCCCAAATCGCCCATCCATGACCCCTTCCGAGCCTAGTTTTCGCCCTTTTTATCCGTAGCTTACCGCACTGCACCAACGCGTGCGACCGGCTTGAATCTTCGTCGGTCTTTCAACCCTCCCAAACAATCGAATAAGGAGCAAGAACGCATGTTCGAAATGCGAGCCAAGATGATTACGGTGGGACTTCTCGGCGCTGCTGCGATGCTACCTATCGACCATGCCAAGGCCGACCAGCTCGGCCACGCCTCCTGGTACTCGCTACCAGCCAACATGACCGCCAATGGCGAGCAAATGGACCCGACCGAGCTAACGGCCGCGCATCGCTCGCTGCCCTTCGGCACGAAGGTGCTGGTGGAGAATCTCTCGAATGGCCGCTCCGTGGTCGTACGAATCAATGACCGCGGCCCCTTCATCGGCGGCCGAATCATCGACCTGTCGAAAGCCGCCGCTTCCAGCATCGGGATGATCGATGCCGGGACCGCTAAGGTCAGGGTGACGACCGCCGACGGCAATGCGCTTGCCGCTTTGGGTGAAGCCACAGCCAAAGCCAAGAACGGCGCATCCTTGGCCGCGGTGGCCAAGGTGGACGTCGCCCCGTCAGAGACCCCTCCCAAGGCGACCAGCGCCGTGCATAAGCCCTCCATGACGAAGAGCGTCGTGGCGAAGGCCTCCGCGCGGACGAAATACTCTGCCAAGAGGCTCGATGCTCAGGCGAAGGTCAGGGTCGCCAGCGCGACCAAGCGCTCCTACGCGGCAAAGCGCTCCTACGCGGCAAAGGGCGCTCGCTCTCCGATCCGCGTGGCTGCCTCTTCCCACGGCATCCGCGCCGCCGCAGAGCAGGCCTCCAGCTTTCCGAGCAGGCGTATCGTGGTGGCGTCAAACGAGCACCCTTACGCCATCCTCGGCTCGACGCCCGGCTTCATGAAGCCGTCGCGGACAAGGCGCCGCGCCGGCTAGGCTGGCGCGCAATGTGGCAATGCCAGTTACTGGCGCTTAGCTACACATCATAAGGCTTTTCGGTGCGGGCGCTCTGCTCGACCGGCTGCCGTTTCGGGCTCCTCGAGGTGCCGGGCCGATCTCCTCGTCGCCAGCGCCTCGAAGACCTGCCAAGACAAGGCCGGGCAGTCGCCCGGCCTTTGCCTTAGGCGAGATGCAGCAAGCGCCCAAAGGGAAAATCCTTGTCACAACACAAAAATGTCATGTGCAAGAAGAATTTCTAGTGTGGCAAGGAAGCGCTAGGCAGTGAACGGCAAAAATAGCATAGTCCCCTCAGGCGGGGAAACTTCGCCGAGGACAACCGAATCGACCCCAACCGGGCCTTGCGAGAGCCAGTGACACAATCGTAACCTGGGCTGATCAGACTGACGGACGATTCGAAACTTCACCGCCTCCAACCGAGTTAGCAGGTCACATGGCCAAGCTTCCCGACCTTCGCAAGCCTCTTGCTCTCACAGCTTTGCTGGGGGGCGCGATCTATGTGCTTTGCTCGACGCTGGGCGCGGAAGCCCAGCAGAGGCCCAAAGGGGATGCCGCGGAGCAAGGCCCTGGCGGCGACCCGAACGGCTATTATGTGCAGCGCGGGCCGCGGGGCGTCGGCGGCTATTCGTTGAGGCTCAGCGACATCTGGGGGCCGGCCAAGATGCCCCCCGCTCCGTGGGATTTCGGCCCGCATTTCGACTACCCACCCGAGCCGCTCAACGGCGCTCCGCTGCACGATCCCTATCCGAATTAAGCATTTCGCATCAGCGCTCTCGGGGAAGGCGTAAGGCTAGATGGGTCTTGCGCTTGGCGGGCTAGCGCCCATAGAGTGAGGCGTTTTGCGGGCAGATTGCGAACCCGGGTGGAGATTTTCCGCAGAGGCTCCGTGGGAAGCGACGCGGTTTCTTTTCCCGCTTTCTAGACTTGCCTGATCATCCGCACGCCGGCGGCGCGCGGACCATTTGGAAGGGGAAAAGGAGCTTCCCATGCGTCAGACCGGGACGGTCAAGTTCTTCAATCATTCACGAGGGTTCGGCTTCATCACGCCGGACGATGGCGGCAAGGATGTGTTTCTGCATATCTCGGCGTTGCAGAAGTCGGGGCTCCCGGCGCTCGATGAGGGTGCGCGGGTATCCTTCGAAACCGAGCCTGACCGTCGTGGTAAAGGTCCGCAAGCCATCAACGTACAGATGGGCGAATAGCTCTCCCCTACAATCGAATTTGACCTGCATCGGCTCCGGTGGCGGCGACTTGCGCGCCGCTACCGGTAGCCCAATGGCACGTGTGCGCGGCGCGCCATGGCGATGAACCGGTCGCAAGCTTCCAGCGGCGCGCTGAGAAGCGTGCTCGACCGGCTCGCACGCGAAGAGCCGGCGGCCCTCGAGCGGCTGTTCCGCCTGCTTGCCATTCCGAGCATCTCGACCGATCCCGCCTTTCACGAGTCCTGCATTGATGCGGCTGAAGCTTGCGCCGGCGCTTTGCGCGAGATCGGCTTTGAGGCGCGGGTCGAGCCGACCTTGGGCAAGCCAATGGTGGTTGGGCATTGGCGGGCGACGCCCTTGACCGAGAAGCGTCGGCACGTGCTCTTCTACGGTCATTACGACGTGCAGCCGCCCGAGCCTTTGGAGGAATGGAGCGCGCCACCGTTCGATCCGCGTCTGGTCGAGGACCCACGCTACGGCACGGTCATCGTCGCCCGCGGCGCCTCCGACGACAAAGGCCAGTTGATGACCTTCATCGAGGCGGCCCGTGCCTGGCTTGAAGAGCACGGAGAGCTTCCTGTCGATGTCAGCGTGCTCATCGAGGGCGAGGAAGAGTCCGGGAGTCCCAGCCTTGCCCCGTTTCTGGCGGCCCATGGCGACGAGCTCAGGGCCGACATCGCGCTCGTCTGCGATACCGGGCAATGGGACGCCGATACGCCCGCCATAACCGCCTTCCTGCGCGGGCTCGCCTTCTCGGAGATCACCATCAGCGGGCCGTCGCGAGACCTGCATTCGGGTCTTTACGGCGGCCCGGCCGTAAATCCGTTACGCGTGCTATCGGAGATCCTCGCCGCGCTGCATGACCAAAACGGCCGCGTCGCTATTGAGGGCTTCTATGACGACGTTGCCGCGCCCTCCCCCGCTCAGCTTGCCGCCTGGCGCGCGCTTGGCTTCGATGCGGCAGGATTTCTCGGTGGGGTGGGCTTGAGCGAGCCGGCCGGCGAGAGCGGCTTCAGCGCTCTGGAGCAACTTTGGTCGCGGCCGACAGTCGAGATCAATGGCATCGTAGGCGGTTATGGCGGGCCCGGCACCAAGACGGTGATCCCGGCGCAGGCGACCGCCAAGCTTTCCTTCCGCCTGGTTCCCGCGCAGGACCCTTCCAGGATTATCGCCGGCCTGCATGGCTTCGTCGAAGAGCGCTTGCCGGCGGATGCGAGCGCGTCTTTCGCCCATGAAGGCGGGTCGCCTGCGGTCGGCTTCGATACCAGCGCGCCAGAATTTCAAGCCGCAACGCGCGCGCTCGAAGCCGAATGGGGCAAGACGCCAGCGATCATCGGCTGCGGTGCGTCGATCCCAATCGTCGAGTCCTTTCGCTCGCAGCTCGGCATGGATGCCCTGCTTATCGGCTTCGCTCTTGACGACGACCGCATCCATTCGCCGAATGAGAAGTACAATCTCAGAAGCTTCACCAAGGGCGCGCGAAGTTGGGCGCGCATCTTGGCGGCGCTTGGTGCGATGGATGGCAATGTCGGACCTTAGGCGCGCGCTGTCCTTTCTCTTCGTTCTCGCTTGCCTGTTCACGCAGCGCGCCGCGTGGAGTGCCGAGCGCAACAAGCCCGGCGCGTTCGACTACTACGTGCTCGTGCTCAGCTGGATGCCCTCTTATTGCCGTACAGAGGGCCGCGACCGGAAGGATGGACAATGCGAAGCGTCAAAGCCTCGCGCCTTCCGCCTGCATGGGCTATGGCCGCAATACGATAAAGGCTGGCCGGAGAGCTGTCCGATCGGTAAACGCCCCTGGGTGCCGGCGAAACTGATCGAGGAGATGCGCGACATCATGCCGAGCAAGAGCCTGATTATCCACGAGTACCGCGTGCATGGGACCTGCTCCGGCCTCGAGCCGGCGCAATATTTCGGTGTGGCACGGCAACTTTACGAACGCGTGAGCGTGCCTCTGCGCTTTCTTGCCCCCGACGCCGATCGTCTCGCTTCTCCCGACGAGATCGAGCGCGAATTCCTCGCTGCCAATTCTTGGCTCGAGCCGGACATGATCTCGGTCACCTGTCGCCGCGCAAGTCTCCTCGACATCAGGGTGTGCTTCGGCCGCGATCTCTTTCCGCGAAGCTGCGGCGTCAATGAGGACCAGAAGCGGCTCTGCCCGGCGGGCCAGATGACCGTGCCGCCGGTCACGCCCTAGGTGTACAGTCCCGTGGTGCGATGGATTGGACCGAGATTGAAGTGAATCGGACATGAGCGCCGACACTGCCGCGACATCGGATGAGGTCCTGAAGCGTACGCCGCTGCATGGTCTGCATGTGGAACTGGGCGCACGGATGGTAGCCTTCGCCGGCTATGAGATGCCGGTTCAATATCCCCTGGGCGTGCTCAAGGAGCATCTTCATACGCGCGCGGCCGCTGGTTTGTTCGATGTTTCGCATATGGGGCAGATCATCGTGCGCGCGAGGTCCGGCGATATTCGGGACGGCGCGCGAGCGCTCGAGCGGCTGGTTCCGGTCGATGTTCTCGGTCTAGCCCCGGGGCGTCTGCGCTATGCCTTCTTCACCAACACGGGTGGCGGCCTTCTCGACGATCTGACTATCGCGCGTTCCGGGGACTATCTGTTGCTCGTCGTCAACGCAGCCTGCAAAGCGGCGGACGAAGCGCATCTGCGAGCCCGGCTTGGGAATGAGAGCGAGGTGGAGCCGCTCAATCGCGCATTGATCGCGCTCCAGGGGCCGAAAGCGGAGGCAGCACTTTCGCTGCTCGCACCGGAGTGCGTCGGCATGCGGTTCATGGATGTGGGAACCCTGACCCTAATGGGCGCCGAATGCATGGTCATGCGCTCGGGCTATACAGGGGAAGACGGCTTCGAGATCTCAGCTCCCGCCGACATCGCGCGCGAGCTTGCGGAGGAATTCCTCGCGAATGCGAGCGTTGCGCCGATCGGACTGGGCGCGCGGGACTCGCTGCGCCTGGAAGCCGGGCTTTGCCTTTACGGCTCAGATATCGATGATAGGACGACACCGGTCGAAGCGGGGTTGTCGTGGGCCATTCAGAGAGCGCGCAGTCGCGGCGGTACGCGCGCGGGGGGTTTCCCTGGCGCCGAAATCATCTTTGGGCAGCTGGAACATGGTGCGTCCCGCCGTCGCGTCGGCCTCAAGCCCGAGGGTCGGGCACCCATACGCGCCAGTGCACCCCTCTACGCCAGCGAGGACGAAAGCGCTACGGTAGGTTCAGTGACTTCGGGCGGCTTCGGTCCGAGCCTCGATGCGCCTATCGCGATGGGCTATCTGCCGTCCGCGCTCGCAGTGCCCGGAACAAGGGTCTTTGCCGAGCTGCGCGGCAAGCGCTTGCCTGTCACCGTCACGACGCTGCCATTTATCGTGCCGAAGTACAAGCGTGGCTAAGCTCCAATCTGGAGGACGAATGCTGAAATATACCGAAGAGCACGAGTGGCTTAATCTCGACGGAGAGGTCGCGACCGTAGGCATCACCGAGCATGCAGCGAAGCTGCTTGGTGACATCGTTTTCGTTCAGTTGCCCGAGGTCGGCACCAAATTCGCCAAAGGCGACGATGCTGCAGTCGTCGAATCCGTGAAGGCGGCCTCCGACGTATACGCGCCTCTTGCCGGCGAGGTGGTCGAGGTCAATCAAGTGGTTGTTGATGACCCCGCTTCGGTCAATGCCGACCCGCAAGGCCGAGCGTGGTTCTTCAAGCTGAGACTCGATGACCTCAAGGCCATGGATGGCCTCATGGACGAGGCGGCCTATCAGAAACTGGTCGAAAGCAGCTCCGCATGATCTCACCCGGCAAATACGACCCCTACGACTTCGCCAACCGCCGTCATATCGGGCCCTCTCCCGAGGAAATGGCCGAGATGCTGCGCGTGGTTGGCGTAGAAAGCCTCGATCAGCTGATCGATGAGACCGTGCCCGAGGAAATCCGCCAGAAGACGCCGCTCGATTTCGGCCACGCGCTGTCCGAGCGCGGTGTGCTCGACAAGATGCGGGAGACGGCGAATGAGAACCACGTCCTCACCTCGCTGATCGGCCAGGGCTACCACGGCACCATCATGCCGCCGGCCATTCAGCGCAACATCCTCGAAAATCCGGCTTGGTATACCGCCTACACGCCCTATCAGCCCGAGATTAGCCAAGGGCGGCTCGAAGCCCTGTTGAACTTCCAGACCCTCGTCTCTGATCTCACCGCGCTCTACATCGCCAATGCCTCGCTGCTCGACGAAGCCACGGCTGCCGCCGAAGCCATGGCGATGGCGCACAGGGTCACGAAATCCAAAGCAAACGCGTTCTTCGTCGACCAGGACTGCCTGCCGCAGACCATTGCCGTGCTCAAGACTCGCGCCGAGCCTCTCGGCTTGACGATCGTCGTCGGGGATCCGTTCAAGGACCTCGATCCGCCGGCGGTGTTCGGCGCGATCTTCCAGTACCCCGGCGTTCGCGGCGAGTTCCACGATTTCTCGGAGCTGATCGGAAAATTGCACGCAGCCAAGGCCATCGCCGTGGTTGCGGCCGACCCGCTCGCTCTGACCTTACTCAAGCCGCCGGGAGAGATGGGCGCAGACATCGCCATAGGCTCGATGCAGCGCTTCGGCATGCCGATGGGTTATGGCGGACCGCACGCTGCCTATATCGCGACGCGCGACGCCTATAAGCGTTCCCTCCCCGGCCGTTTGGTCGGGGTGTCCGTCGATGCGCGGGGGAACCGCGCCTACCGCCTCGCGCTGCAAACCCGCGAGCAGCATATCCGCCGCGAAAGCGCGACCTCGAATATCTGCACGGCGCAGGTCCTCCCCGCAGTCATCGCATCCATGTACGCGGTGTTCCATGGGCCCAAGGGCTTGAAAGCGATAGCTGAACGCGTGCACCGCAAGGCGGCGCGACTTGCCGACGGGCTTGCCTCGCTCGGCTTCAAGATCAGACCGGACTCCTTCTTCGACACTGTCACCGTGGAGGTGGGGCCTTATCAGGGACTGATCATGAAGAACGCCGTCGATTACGGCGTCAATCTACGGAAGGTGGGGCACGACCGCATCGGCATCACTGTCGACGAGCGGACACGGCCAGCCACGCTCGAAGCCGTGTGGCGTGCCTTCGGCGGCTACGATCTCGTCTATCGCGACGAGTATCCCGCATACCGGCTGCCGGAGCCCCTGCTCCGGCAATCGAGTTATCTCACCCACCCAATCTTCCACATGAACCGGGCCGAGAGCGAGATGACGCGCTATATGCGCCGGCTCGCCGACCGTGACCTTGCGCTCGACCGCGCCATGATCCCGCTCGGCTCATGCACGATGAAGCTGAACGCCACGGCCGAGATGCTGCCCATCACCTGGCCGGAATTCGCCGAGATCCACCCTTTCGTGCCGGCAGACCAGGCGCTCGGTTACAAGGAGATGATCAGGGACCTGTCGGACAAGCTGTGCGAGATCACCGGCTACGACGCCATCTCGATGCAACCCAATTCCGGCGCGCAAGGCGAGTATGCAGGGCTGCTCACGATCCGCGCCTATCACAAGAGCCGGGGCGAGAGCCACAGAGATGTCTGTCTGATCCCCTCCTCCGCCCATGGCACCAATCCAGCTTCGGCACGGATGTGCGGCATGAAGGTGGTCGTGGTGGCGTCTGACGCGCATGGCAATATCGACCTTACCGATTTCCGCGCCAAGGCCGAGGCCAACAGCGCAAATCTCGCTGCCTCGATGATCACCTATCCCTCGACGCACGGCGTGTTCGAGGAGACCGTGCGCGAGATCTGCGCCATCACGCACGCAAATGGCGGCCAGGTCTATCTCGACGGCGCCAATATGAACGCTCTTGTTGGGCTGGCGCGTCTGGGCGATTTCGGGGCCGATGTCGGTCATCTCAACCTGCACAAGACGTTTTGCATCCCTCACGGCGGCGGCGGTCCCGGCATGGGACCGATCGGCGTCAAGGCGCATCTCTTGCCCTTCCTCCCCGATCATCCGGAGACCGGCAGTGGTGAGCGGACCGTCTCCGCCGCCCCTTATGGGTCGGCATCGATCCTGCCGATCTCGTGGAGCTATTGCATGATGATGGGGGGCGCAGGACTTACGCAGGCGACGCGCGTCGCCATCCTCAGCGCCAACTACATCGCCAAACGGCTCTCTGGCGCCTATGACGTGCTCTATACGGGCAAGCGCGGCCGAGTCGCGCATGAATGTATCATCGACACGCGGCCTTTGGCCGAGCGCGCCGGCATCACCGTCGACGACATTGCCAAGCGGCTGATCGATTGCGGCTTCCATCCGCCGACCATGAGCTGGCCGGTGCCCGGCACGTTGATGATTGAGCCGACCGAGTCGGAGACCAAGGCCGAGCTCGACCGGTTTTGCGACGCCATGCTCGGCATTCGCGAGGAAGCGCGTGCTATCGAGGAAGGTCGTATGGATCGAACCAACAACGCCCTCAAGAAGGCGCCGCACACGGTGGAGGACTTGGTCGGCGAATGGGACCGCCCCTATTCGCGCGAGGCCGCTTGCTATCCGGCCGGGGCCTTCCGCGTGGATAAGTACTGGCCGCCGGTGAACCGTGTCGACAACGCCTATGGCGATCGCAACCTCGTCTGCTCCTGCCCGCCGACAGACACCTACCTGAAGGCCGCCGAGTAGACGCCTCAGGCCGCGGCCGCTGCCGCCAAACTGCCTTTGAGCGCGGCGTCGAAGAGCGTTCTGGCCCCCTCCTTGGTCAAGGGAACCGGATTGCCGCCGGCGGTGGGATCGACCACCGCCATTTCGACGATGGTCTCGGCCCTGCCTCCGTCCACTTTAAGCCCGCCGAGATCGTGCGGAACCCCGGTCTGCCTGCGCAGATCGAGCACGGCCTTGAGGAAGCCGTCGAAGCCGCCGCCGATGCCGAGAAAGCCGGCGAGACGGACGATCTTCGCCTCGATCGCCGGGCGATTGAAGACGAGCACATAGGGCATGAACACGCCGTTGGTCATGCCATGATGCGTATGATAGAGCGCGCCGACCGGATGCGACAGCGCGTGGATCGCGCCGAGGCCCTTCTGGAAGGCGGCAGCACCCATCGCCGCCGCGCTCATCATATGGGCGCGGGCTTCGAGGTCGTTCCCGTTGGCCACGGCCTTCGGCAGATTGTGGAAGACGAGCCGCATGCCCTCCACGGCAATGCCCTCGGCAATTGGGTGATAGCTCGGCGCGCAATAGGCTTCGAGGCAATGGGCCAGA
>Ga0214472_10005766_pt1 | contig 13025 bp, 10 predicted proteins | sample RVTome_6_FD_207662 | JGI IMG/M metagenome (GOLD analysis project Ga0214472, IMG submission 207662) | Soil microbial communities from uranium-contaminated site in the Upper Colorado River Basin, Wyoming, United States - RVT140D175 | ecosystem: Environmental > Terrestrial > Soil > Contaminated >... | reverse complement strand
GCCTCACCGCCACCATCCACTATGTCGAGGAGAGCCTCGTCACGGGGGAGTTGCGCCAGGATTTCGACCGGGCTTTCGACGACTACAGAAACGGCCGGGAGCTGCGGCTGGATGAAGGCACGGCCTTTTTCCCGGCGGGCCCGGCCCTTCCCGACTATCTGCAATCCATCCCGACGGGCTACACGGAAATCGTTCTGGAGGATCAGGACCGCGCCTATTTCGTCTATCACCTGGTGGAAGACGAAACCTCCTATTTTCTGCTCAAGGACCAGACCGCCTTCGAACAGGCGGAGATTCTTCTGCAAAGGACGGTTTACGGCGGTTTCGTTCTGTGCGTCCTGGCTTCCTTGGTGCTCGGGCTGTTCATGGCCAGGCAAGTCATCGCCCCGGTGCGAAAACTCACCCGCCGGGTGGCCGAGCGCGGTGAGATGAGCGCGGAGCTCCGCCCCCTTGCTCCGGAGTATGCCGTCGACGAGGTCGGCGCCCTGGCCGAAGCCTTCGATGCCAGCTTCGCCAGACTGCAGCAGGCGCTGCGCCGCGAAGCCCTTTTCACCAGCGACGTCAGCCACGAGTTGCGCACCCCCCTCATGGTCATCCACAGCGCCTGCGATCTCCTGCTCGCCAGGGAGGAGCTGGACGAATACAGCCGCAAAAAAATCGTCTCCATCCGCAAGGCGGCCTCGCAGATGAAGGGGCTGGTCGAGGCGTTTCTGGCCCTGGCCCGCGGCAAGAACACTGCTGCGCAGACGGCCACCCTGGAGGCGATCGTGGAGGCGGAATTCGCCGACTGGGAGCAGTTGGCGGCGCCGAAGAAAAGCCGCCTGCTGCTGCAGGAGGAGCCGAGGGGCCCGGAACAAAAGCGCAGGGAGTATCCGGCCGTCCTGCTGCGCACGGTCATCGACAACCTGATCCGCAACGCCGTCCACCATACGAGCGGGAGCGAAATCGTTCTGGTCTTGAATGGCGAAGGTTTCGATCTCAGGGATTCCGGCGAGGGGATCGCGGCCGATGAGCGGGACAAGGTCTTCGAGCCCTATTGCCGGGGCGAAACCTCCCACAACGACGGCTTGGGGCTGGGGTTGTCGCTGGTGCAGAGGATCTGCGAACGGGAGCATTGGACCCTCAGGCTGGAGCAGAATCACCCCAGGGGATGTTGTTTCAGGATCCGGCTGGGATAGAGGCATGGTTTGACGTTTTTTTGATCTTTTTTTCACCTTCTGGAGACATGGGAAGACCTACCTTATCGGTAACCTATCTCTTCAGGAGTCGCAGCCATGCGTTCGCTCTTCGCAAGCAAGCTTCACCGCCCCGCCCTCAGCGCGTCCCTTCTTGCCCTGCTCGTCGCGCTGTTTATCGCCCTGGTGGACAATCGCCTCTTCTGGCGCTCTTTTGCCGCCCGGCTCGGCCTTGAGACCTTCGAACACTGGGTTTTCCTGTTCAGCGTGGGGGCGGCTTTCGTTCTCCTGCTCAACATCCTGATCTCCCTGTTCTGCTTCCGGCCCATCTTCAAGCCTTTCCTGATCTTTCTGCTGCTGACCACGGCCGGCATCAGCTATTTCTCCGACAATTTCGGTGTGGCCATCGACAAATCCATGATTCACAACGTGCTTGAAACCGACGTCAAGGAGGCTACGGAGCTTCTGACCTGGGCGCTGCTCAAGCACCTGCTGCTCCTCGGAGGCCTTCCGGCGGCGCTGGTGGTGCTGACGCGCCTTCGCGCCCGTTCTCCCAAAAGCGAAGCCCTCATCCGGGCGGGTTCCGTTCTGGGCAGCCTGGCCCTGCTTCTGGGGGTGGGAATGATGAATTACAAGCAATTCGTCCTTTTCGGCCGGGAAAACCGGGATCTCCAGATGCTGCTCAACCCCTCCTATCCCATTTATTCCCTGCAAAAGGTTCTGCGGCAAAAATATTTCACGCCCGACGATGCGCCTCTGCGCGTCGTGGCGCCCGATGCGGTCAGGCGCGGCCAGGGCCCCAGATCGGTCGTCGTCCTGGCCCTGGGCGAGACCGCGCGGGCCCGGCAGTTCGCCTTCAACGGGTATGAGCGCAACACCAATCCGCAGCTGGCGCAGCGGGAGGTCATCAGCTTCTCTCAGGTGCAGGCCTGCGGCACATCCACCGCAGAATCGCTTCCCTGCATCTTCTCCGCCCTGGAGCAGGAAAACTACAGCCGGGACAAGGCCGCCCGGCAGGAAAACCTGCTGGATATCCTCCGGCGCAGCGGCGTCGGGGTCTTGTGGCGCGACAACGATTCGGGGAGCAAAGGGGTCGCCGACCGCATCGCTTACGAGGATCTGTCCCGCCGGACCGACTCCGGCGTCTGCGAATCCGGCAATTGTTTCGATGAAATACTGCTGCGCGACCTGGACCGTCAGTTGTCGGAATCCACGACAGACCTGCTGGTGGTACTGCACATGAAGGGAAGCCACGGGCCCTCCTATTACAAGCGGACTCCGCCGGAATTCAAGGTCTTCTTCCCCGAATGCACCCAGGACAACATCCAGGACTGCCCGCAGCAGACGATCGTCAACGCCTACGACAACACCATCGTCTACACCGACCATCTCCTTGCCAAGGTCATCGATCTGCTTCAGGCCCAGGATTTCGCCACCGCCATGCTCTACGTTTCCGATCACGGCGAATCCCTGGGAGAGAGCGGCCTGTACCTCCATGGGCTTCCCTACGCCCTGGCCCCCGATGAGCAGAAACGGGTTCCCATGATCTTCTGGGCTTCGAATAGCTTCATCGCCCAGAAATCCCTGGATATCGATGCTCTTGAGAGGCGTCAGGATGCCCCTTACAGCCACGACCAGATCTTTCACAGCGTATTCGGCTTGTTTGACCTCGACAGCGCGGTCTATCGGCCGGATCTCGATATATTTTCCCCCTGCCGCCCGCCCGCCCCCTCGACAGCCTTGCTGCAGTGAGGACCAAGGGGGACCTTGCGCTCCATTGCTTGAGGTGATTTAGGGGCTGCTTGGTTTACTCCGTCTGCATAACGGATCCGATGCCGTTACCGAGGCATCGGATCCGTTTGTATTTCCGAGGCGCGGCTGGTTTCTCCAACTTTCCTGAGCTATAAGAAGAGGCGTCCTTTTCAGCTTTGTTCCTCCCGGCCCATCACCGAAAAGAGAAAATCATGACCGCCAACTCCACCGACATCATCCGCAGCGGCTATGACGGCGACAGCGGCAAACTGGCCCGCTACCACGCCATCAACCCGCCGATCTATCAGGCCTCCACCGTCCTCTTCGAAAACTACGCCGAGCTCAGCGCCTCGAACCGGGGGCAGTTCGACGGCTTCACCTACGGCACCGACGGCAGCCCCACGCAAGCAGCCTTCGAGCAGGCCATGTGCGAGCTGGAGGGGGGCTACTACACCCGGGCCTTCCCCTCGGGGCTCATGGCGATTACCAGCGTGCTGCAGGCGTTTTTGTCGAGCGGGGACCATCTGCTGGTGTGCAACAGCTGCTACGGGCCGGTGCGGCGCTTTGCCGCAGGCGTGCTGGAGCGCTTCGGGGTGACCACCTCCTACTTCCCCGCCGATTGCGGGGCGGACATCGAGGCCCACATCCGCCCGGAGACCAAGCTCATCCTGCTGGAGTCGCCAGGCTCCAACAGTTTCGAGCTTCAGGACGTCCCCGCCGTCACCGAGGTGGCAAGAAGGCGCGGCCTGATCACCGCCATCGACAACACCTGGGCCACGCCCCTCTTCTTCCGCCCCTTCGAGAAGGGGGTGGACATCTCCATCCACTCGGTGACCAAGTACATCTCGGGCCATTCGGACGTGCTGCTGGGCACCGCCACGGTGACGGAAGGCTGTTATGAGCGCTTCTACAAACTCTGCCGGTCGCTGGAGATGTTCGCGCCCCAGGAGGCCTGCTACCTGGCCCTGCGGGGCCTGAAGACCTTGAAGCTGCGCCTGAAGCAACATGAAGCCTCGGCGCTCAGGCTGGCAAAGTGGCTGGAGGGGCAGAGCGGCGTCGCGGCGGTGCTGCACCCTGCCCTGCCCTCCCACCCGGAGCACGGCATCTGGAAGCGGGACTTCAGCGGCAGCTCGGGGATCTTCTCTTTCGTGCTGGAGCCGGGTTTTGAGGAGGCGGCCGTTGCGCGCTTCGTGGACGGCCTGGAACATTTCGGCATCGGCTACAGCTGGGGCGGCTTCAAGAGCCTGGTGACGGCGGGGCGCTTCGCCCAGTCGGAGATGTCCCGCTACCGGGACCGCTGGCTCATCCGCCTGAATATCGGGCTGGAGGAGGTGGAGGATCTGAGAGCGGACCTGGCGCGGGCGCTGGGGCGGCTTTCGACCCCCTGAGCCCCGCTCCACCCGGCCCGCCAGCGGCAAGATCCCATCTTGCTGCTCGCACAAAATGGAGTAGATTTTATCGCTTTCACCCACTCATAGGAGGTTCGTCATGAAGAAACTGTTTTCGTCGTTGCTGGTCCTCGCCGCTGCCGCCCTCACCTTCACCGCCGCCCAGGCCATGGAGCCGTCCCGGATGTCGCTCAGCGCCGGGGACGAGGTATTCGTCTGCGGCTGCGGCACCCAGTGTCAGTGCAACAGCATGTCGGCCAAGGAGGGCATGTGCACCTGCGGCAAGGAGATGGTCAAGGGAACAGTGATGCAGATCGAGGAAGGAAGCGCCATGGTCAAGATCGGGGACCGGGAGCAGAGCTTCAAGACCGTCGGCAAATTCGCCTGCGCCTGCGGCGCGATGTGCAAGTGCAACAGCGTCAGCCAGAACCCCGGCGACTGCGTCTGCGGCACCCCCATGGCCGAAGTGATGAAGCACTAATCAAACGCCCTTCTGCCACTTGGAACAGCAACGAGCCCCCCCGGCATCGGCCGGGGGCTCGCTTTTCCCCGCCCCCTCGCCCCTCCGAACGCCCTCCTCCTGCCCCGCTCGGGGCCCTGCCTTCGAACCGGACCACCCCCGCGCGCCACTAAGGAAAAACCTGAATGACCATCAGGGTAATATTTATTTCATAAAAAAAACGTGTTTTGACTTTTGACCCCGGTCAAAAATATAGTGACTCTTGCGCGCACCTATTTCATGTAATCCCTGATACGAATTCAGGCCTTTCCTGGAGAGACTTTTTTTCATCGATTTTTCCGTGGCGGCCCGCTGCAGCCTGATTTCTGCACCGGGCCATTCAAGGGGAAGTTACTCTTACCGGCGCTTCCGGTGAAAGGTCCTACGATGAATCAAGTTCCGACTCGTGGCAATCACTGGCAACACATCACCCTTGCAGCAGATACCGGCCCCACCCTGGGCACCCGCATCTTCCTGGGCGGCATGTTTCTGTCGGCGCTGGCCGGTTTCGTCGATGTCGTCCTCATCGACGCCCTTGCGGTCCCCGTGAGCCACATGACCGGCAGCATGGCCAAGATGAGCATCAGCCTGACCGAATCCCGCCTCGGCGATTTCCGGCAGATATTCCTCATCGTCGCCTCCTTTCTGGCGGGGACCATCCTCTCCACCAGCATTCTGGGCAAGAAAACCGCCAAGAGCACCTCGCGCTTCGGACTTATGCTCTGCGCGCAGGGGATCGTGCTGGCGCTGGCCGCGGCCGACATCACCAATGACGGCGACTGGGGCCTGCTTCTTGCGGCCCTGGCCTGCGGCATGCAGAACGCCATGTCCAACGCCTACTGCGGCCTCTCCATCAAGACCACCCATGTCACGGGGATGATCACGGACATCGGCATCCTGCTGGGCTGTCTGATCCGGGACCGCAGAAGCGATCTGCGCAGGCTCTCGCTGCTGACCAGCCTGCTGCTGGGCTTCGTCGGCGGGGGGATCGCCGCCGACAGCATCTTCATGCAGTACGGGCTGGACGCCCTCTGGCTGGTCTCCTTCGCAAGCGGGGCGGCCGGTCTCTCTTACTGGATCTACCGCTGCGCGGAGAGCTCCCATGTTCGCCCCTTCGTCTGCGTCGAGAACCCCCAGTGCCCCTACCCGCCCCGCCAACTGGAGCCCCGGACGCCCCTCCTCAAGCTGGTGCCCTGCAACATGGCGGCCTGAAGGGCCGTCTGCGCGGCCCCGAAACGAAAAAAGCCTCCGGCAGATGCGGAGGCTTTTTTCGTTTCGGGGCGATAACTCAATCTACTTGCCCGCCGCCATCGCTCGAAGCCGCCGAACCCGCTCCACCACCGGCGGGTGGGAATAGTAGAACCGGGCATAGAGGGGATGGGGATGAAGGTTGGAGAGATTCTCACGGCTCATCTTGATCAGGGCGCCGGCCAGATCCTCGGCGTTTCCGTGGAGCTCGAAAGCGAAGCGGTCGGCCTGACGCTCGTCGCGGCGGGAGAAGAAGCTGCCGATGGGCGTGATGGGGAAGGTGAAAATCCCCGCCAGGAAAAACAGGATGACCAGGCGCGCAAAAAAGCTCGCCTCCTCCATGCCCACAAGCCCCGGCAGCCCCGGCCACCGGAGCAGGGCCTGGGCGCCCCAGCAGTACAGCAGGGCGGCGGCGGCCATGAGAATCATCCTTTTGGTGATGTGCTTCTTCTTCATGTGGCCCAGCTCGTGGGCGAGCACGGCGAGGATCTCGGGTTTCTCCAGCTGCGCAAGCAATGTGTCGAAGAGCACCACCCGCTTCTGGCGCCCGATGCCGGTGAAATAGGCGTTGGAGTGGCCGCTGCGCTTGGAGGCATCCACCTGCTGCACTTTGCCCGCTCTCAGGCCCGTCTTCTCCATCATGGCCCGGATGTCCTCCTCCAGCCCTTCGACCTGGAGGGGCTCGAACTTGAAGAAGAGCGGCTCGATCACAAAGGGGGAGAGGACCATCATCAGCAGGGAGAAACCCACGATGAGCCCCCAGACCCAGAGCCACCAGGAGCCGGGGGCGGCCAGGATGAGCCAGAAGGCGGCCCCCGCCGGCAGGGAGAAGAAGGGGATGGAGAGCAGCAGGGACTTGAGCAGATCGGCGCACCAGAGCCCGAAGCTCATGTTGTTGAAGCCGAAGCGGTTCTCGACCCTGAAGCGGCTGTAGAGATCGAAGGGCAGATCCAGCAGGGTCCTGGCCGGCAAGAGCAGCAGGAAGAAGACGATACCCGAGGCGATGAAACTCAGGCCCAGCTCCGCCATCCAGGCGTCGTACCAGGCCAGCAAACCGCCGAAGACGAAGATCAGGGTGAGCAGGCTGTCGAAGACGCTCTTCACCAGGGAGACCTGCCCCTTGGCGAGGCTGTAGTCGGAGGTTTTCGCCAGGGTCGCGGGATCGATGCGCCCCTCGAAGCCTTCGGGAATGCGGTGGCCGAATCTTTCGAGATGACGGTTGTTGAGGAAGTGAAGGCCGAAGCCGACGGCGAGCACGGCGAGATAGAGCAGGACCACGAGAACCGGCATCAGGGCCCGATGCCTTCCGCCGGCAGCAGAAACAGCGCCAGCAGGGCGCACAGGATCATCGCCGGAAAGCTGATGCGATAGCCCCAGTAGGCCCAGGGCGTGCGGCCGGACTTCTTTTCACGAAGCTCCCTGTAAGTGCCCAGATGCTTGCGCAGGTGCCAGCGGGTCTCGAAGTTGCCGCCGGTGATGCCTGCGCGGTTGAGCTCCCGGAGGATGAGCACGGAACAGGCGAAATTGAACAGCCCGATGGCGACGAACAACAGGGCAAATGCGGTGACCAAAGCGAAGACTCCCCTTTAGCAGGCTGTTGAAAAAGGATGCGGCCCCCTTGCTGACACGGGAACTCTCAATCCTAGCTCAGCCCCCTCACCAAGGCCAGCCGAATACTTCCTCCCCCCGGCGCCATTGCGGACTTTTCCGGTCTTGTTCAATACATTTTCGGCCCCGGGCCGAAGGAAAATCCGGCTGTCGGATCAGAAACTTATCTCCCTTCCGAATGCGTTCGCCATGACGGACCTCTTATTTTTAATTTTTGCTTATGTTGAAATATTCATCCTTTGGGATAGCTTCTAAACTGTTGCAAAAACGGGACATTAGCCTCATTAGAGCTGGAGTCCCGAGGGGGAAAAAGCATCCAACGCAGGCAAGGAGGGTCGTATGAGATGGAGGGATCTGGGTATCGCCAAGAAGCTGGGAGTCGCATTCGGGAGCCTGCTGCTGTTGATGATGTGCGTTGCGTTCTTCGGGTACAGCGGCATCGATATTGTCTCCAAGGCACTGTTCGTGGTGGGTGAGCAGGAAGCGCCCATCGTGGCCGTCGCCAATGAGATGAAGACGGCGCTCATGGCCTCCCGCAACGCCATGGAGGAGTACAAAGGCGCCACGGCGGCCCTGGCGACCTACGACGAGGAGGCACTGGAGGGCATCCGAAAGAACTACCGGCTCTCGCTGGAGAGTTTCGACCTGTACGCCAACGCCATCCTGGAGGGGGGGCGGCTCGAAAGCGGTGACCGCATCCACAAGACCGACAACCCCGCCCTGGCCGAGGCCATCCGCAGGGCCGACAGGCTGCACGACGAGAAATTCCAGACCATGGCAGGCCTGATGATGCAACGGGGCGAAACCCTGCTGAGCAGCAAAAAGAAGGCGGACGCCGCCATGGGTTCCATGGAGGAGAACTACGTCAACGTCTACGAGTTCGGCAACCTGCTGGAGCAGCTGGTCAGCGAGGAGCTGCAGGCACGCGCCGAGGATGCCGACGTCTCGGCAAAGGCCCGGATCATCCTGCGCGAGGAGGTGCCCCTGGGGGACATGGCCAACGAGATCAAGATCAGCATCGCCGAGAGCCGCATCAAGCTGGAAGAGTTCGTCCAGAAACGCGACAAGAAGGAGCTGGCCGCCATCGAGCGGGAATACCAGGTGGAGATCGCCCGCTTCGACCGCATCCTGGACGCCATCCTCAACGGCGGCGAAGTGGACGGCCGCAGAGTCTACCCGACGGACAATCCCGAGATCCTCTCCGCCCTCAACAGGGTGGACAAAGAGCACCGCATCTTTCAGCAGCAGGCGGAGCATTTGATGGCGGCCCACAGGGACGCCATCTCCATGGCGCAGGCTGCCGAGGAGGCAATGGAAAGCCTCGACCGGTTCGGCAGGGAGGCCGACCTGCTGCTCCAGGATGTGGGAACCCTGGCGAAGCAGGAGATGGCGCAGGCCCAGGCCGAAGGCGCCCGCAGCAGCAGCCGGGCCACCCTTGCCATGGTCTCGGTGAGCGCCATCGCGCTGGTGCTGGGGGCCCTGATGGGCTACTTCATCCAGCGCTCCATCGCAGGACCCGTGGCCAAGGCCGTCTCCGTGTTCGAGGAGATGGAGAAGGGGCATCTGGGCGAGCGCCTGGAGATCGTGAGCGAAGACGAAATCGGCCGCATGGCAAAAGCCATGGACCGTTTTTCGGAGAGCCTGGAGCAGGACGTGGTGGCCGCACTGCAGAAGCTGGCCAAGGGAGATCTGAGCTTCACGACCATCCCCAGGGACGACCGGGATCTGCTGCGCAACGCCCTGAAGACGCTGGGCGAGGATCTCAACGCCATCATCTACCAGATCCGGGTGGCCGGCGAGCAGGTCGCCTCGGGCTCCGGACAGGTCTCCGACTCCAGCCAGAGCCTCTCCCAGGGGGCGACGGAGCAGGCCGGCTCCCTGGAGGAGATCACCAGTTCCCTCACCCAGATCGGCTCCCAGATCCGGCAGAACGCCGAGAACGCCGTCCAGGCCAGCCAGGTGGCCAAGGAGGTGCGCCAGACGGCCGACAAGGGCAACGAGCAGATGGGCGAAATGATGGCCTCCATGCGGGAGATCAACGCGGCGGGCCAGAATATTTCGAAAATCATCAAGGTCATCGACGAGATCGCCTTCCAGACCAATCTGCTGGCCCTCAACGCCGCCGTGGAGGCCGCCCGTGCCGGGCAGCACGGCAGGGGATTCGCCGTGGTGGCCGAGGAGGTGCGCAACCTGGCGGCCAGAAGCGCCAAGGCCGCCCACGAGACCGCCGAACTCATCGAGGGCTCCGTCGAGAAGGCCGAAAAAGGCTCCCAGACTGCCGATCGCACGGCGGTTGCCTTGAGCGAAATCCGCGAATCCGTTACCCGCATGACGGATCTGGTGGGCGAGATCGCCACCGCCTGCCAGGAGCAGTCCCAGGGAATCTCCCAGATCAACCTGGGCCTGTCCCAGATCGATCAGGTCACCCAGCAGAACACGGCCAACGCCGAGGAGAGCGCGGCGGCGGCGCAGGAGCTCTCCAGCCAGGCCGCCCAGATGCGCCGGATGCTCACCCGCTTCACCCTGAGCGGGCTCGAACTTCCGGCGGCTCGGCCCGAGGCCCCCTCTGACAAGCAGCGCAACTGGATGCCCGGGGAGCACCGGGTTTCGGCCAACTGGGGGCTGGACACCCCCGTCATCGCCCTGGACGATACGGAATTCGGCAAGTTCTGACCGCACCCCATAAGGAGCAAAAAGAAGCCGCCCCGGCCTCACAGGCACCGGGGCGGCTTTTGGTTCTGACTGCGGACTTGAAAAACGTTCCTACTTCGCCGCTAGCTCCCTGGCCTTGGCGAAGGCGGCCTGCATGTCGGGCAGGTGGGAGAGCTCGGGGACGACCTGGAGATAGCGCACCACGCCCTGCTGGTCCACCACCATGACGGAGCGGGCGAGCAGGTACATCTGATCCACCAGCAGGCCCGTCCCGCGTCCGAAGGCCGCCTGCTGGTAGTCGGAGAGGTAGAGGATGTCTTTGAAGCCCGTCTCGTCGGCGAATCTGGCCTGGGCGAAGGGCAGATCGCGGCTGATGGTGACGGCAACGATCCCCTTGGGCAGCTGCTCCTTGATCTCTTCACCCAGAATATGGGTCTGGCGCTCGCAGACCCGGGTGTCGAGGCTGGGCACGATGCTCACCAGCAGCACCTTGCCCTTGAGGGAGGACAGATCCACGGCTCTGAGGTTGGTGTCCACCAGGGCCGCCGAAGGCAGCTTCTCGCCGACCCGGATGGGCTCGCCCAGCAGATCCAGGCGGGTGGTGCCGCCGCGGGTCACCTGGGTTCCGGCGTCCACGCTGCGGGTGTCGATGGGAATAAGGGGCGCCTTGGCCGCGCAGCCCAGCAGCAGGACGGCGCCAAGCAAGGCAAAAACTGTGCGGAATTTCATCATAATCGTTCCTCCTCGGGCGATTTTTTACTATTCTACACCCTTGCCCGCGCCCCGGCGGGGTGGCGGGTCCGCAGAAGCACCCGCGAATCCGTCCGGCTTCAGGCGCCGTCCCGCCGGGGTCCGGCCCTGTTGCCCCTGTCCCATTCCATCAACATCAAGGAGAGAACCATGCTGTACGTGATTCACTGCGTCGACAAGAAGGACCATCTGCAGGTGCGGATGAACAACCGCCCCACCCACGTCGAGTACCTCAAGAGCTTCGGCGAGCGCCTCCATGCCGCCGGGCCCACCCTGGACGAGCAGGGCGAGATGAACGGCTCCATCATCATCCTGGCGGTGGACAGCCTGGAGCAGGCCAACCACTTTGCCGAGAACGATCCCTACGCCAAGGCGGGGCTCTTCGAGTCCGTCACCATCAGCACCTGGAAGAAAGTGCTGCCCTGATTGCCCGGCCGTCAGGCCAGGCTACCAAGATTGCCCGGATCCACATCCTCGCGGTCCCCAAGGGCCGCGAGGATTTTTTTGAGCTCCCCGTGCATGGGATGATCTTCAAGATGCACGGCCCGCACCCGGTACTCCTGCCTTGAGAAAGTCCCCCAGTTGACCAGCCGGCTGAAATAGGCCCGAAAACCGTAGCGACCCGCCAGATCCGCGAATTCGGGGATCTGGCGGAAATTGTTGGCCTGCACCACGAAGCTCAGACTGGTCCTGACCTGGAGACTCCTGATGAACTCCAGGTTGGCCAGCAGCCTTTCGAAGTCCCCTCCCCTGCGGTTGAGGGCGTAGGTCGGCCCGTCGGCAGCATCCACCGAGATCTCCACCTCATCCAGCTTTTCCCTCAGCCATCCAAGCGCTGTGAAGCCCGCTTCGTCGAAGAGCAGTCCGTTGCTGTGCAGGGCCAGGCTCCGCAATGCGGGAAACTCCTCGGGACGGATGGATGCCAGAAACTCCCGGTAGCCGGGTGCGGCGAAGGGATCGCCGTAGCCGCTCAGGCGCATGCCGCGCACGCCCTCGCCCGCCTCCCGGAGCCTCCGCCCCATGAGGCGCATGTTCTCCCGCTCCTCGGCCGTGGCCGCCCGGGGGGCGGTGCGGCAGCTGGGGCAGCTCAGGTTGCAGCTGCGGTCGAAGCAGAGGTTGAGAATCACCGGACCCCGGGGAAGAAACACCTCGGAGTCCTTGACGGGCCGCTTCCCTTGCAGGGTTCCGGGGGAATCCTCCCTGAGCAGGGGAGCGAGGCGGGGGCAGAGGCGGCGGTTGCAGTTGTGGAAAGAGTCGTTCAGCAGGCTCTTGCGCAGCTCCAGCGCGACGGGTCCGTTCCAGATCTCCGCGACGCTCTGGCGCAGCAGATTGCCCGCGGGTCGCTTGAGCCAGGCGGGGCAGCAGAGAAACACCGAGCCGTCGGGGTGGACCTCGAACCACTCGAAGGGGCGGCGGCAGTGAGAAGGCGGGTCGGTTACATGGGCCAGGGTCAAGGGAAGCGTCCGGAAAAGAAAACGGGATTTGCGAATGAACGAGAAAGGGCCGCCGCGGACTGCGGCGGCCCCTGGGGACGGTTGTGGGGCCTGCGGCTCAGAGGTCCTTGAGCATCTTGGAGACTTCCTTGAACTGGGGCGCCTTGGCGTCGCCCAGCATCTGGAAGGCGGCCATCTCCGCGGTGGTGAGGGTGGCTCCGGCCCGGGCCGCGTTGTCCACGCCGGTGAGAAAGTCGGACTTCTTGCGGGAGCTGACGGCGTCCTTCACCAGATGCACCTGGTAGCCCTCGGAGAGCAGCCCCAGCACCGTCTGGTAGACGCAGACGTGGGCTTCCATCCCGGTGACGATGACCTGATGGCGGCCCGTGGCCTCCAGGGCCTTGAGGAAGGAGGGCTCGCCGCAGCAGCCGAAGCTGGTCTTCTCGATGACCGGGGCGTCGAGGACTTCCCGCAGGGGCTCGATGGTGTGGCCCAGGCCCTTGGGGTACTGCTCGGTGCA
>Ga0214472_10005765_pt1 | contig 13026 bp, 17 predicted proteins | sample RVTome_6_FD_207662 | JGI IMG/M metagenome (GOLD analysis project Ga0214472, IMG submission 207662) | Soil microbial communities from uranium-contaminated site in the Upper Colorado River Basin, Wyoming, United States - RVT140D175 | ecosystem: Environmental > Terrestrial > Soil > Contaminated >... | reverse complement strand
GAGAAACGCCCTGCTTTCTCAGCAGTTTCCGAAGCAGCTTCTTGGCTGCGCGCTTGTCCCGCCGCGGCTGGACAAGGATTTCGAGAACCTCGCCTTCACTGTCGACAGCACGCCACAAATACATCCGCCGCCCGCCGATCGAGACGAACATTTCATCCAGATGCCAAGGGCTGTGCGGTGTTGGTCGGCGCCGGCGCAAGTTCCTGGCGTAGGCAGTACCGAATTTCACGACCCAACGTCGGACCGTCTCGTAGCTGATATCCAAGCCACACTCGGCCAGTAGATCTTCGACCTCCCTGAGACTCAAGTTGAACCGCAGATACAGCCAGACCGCATGCTGGATGACACTCGATGGAAATTAATGGCGAGCATACGAGATCTTCGACAGGCACCAAAACTAACGGGCTGCCATCGATCTCACCAGCTCATTCCTGTGACTGTGCCTTCGCGCGGACTCTAAGCAGTCTTTTCGGCAGTGGGATAGATCGGAGCGTTCTTTTTATCCTGATAGGTTTGTTTGCATTCCGGATAGCCGCTACAGCTCCACCAATGGCCGCTTTTCTGGCCGGGCCGGCGAACGAGAGCCTTACCGCAAGACTTGCATTCATGCTTTGAAGAGGTGGCTGGCTTCGCTTTGGCAACAGGCTTGCCGCGTTTGTCGTCGCAACTGTATTTGCAGCCGTCTGAAAAGCCGGTGCATCCCCAGAAAAAGCCGCTTTTTCCTTTGATCCGGCGCAGAGGTTTTTTGCATTCAGGACAGGGTGGCGCACTGGCTTTCTGTCCGATAAAGGCGTTGCGGACGCCTTTTCTGTTTTTTTTGGTGAATAGGACGTTTCGGAAAAACTCAAACCCGGTCCTCTCCTCTATCTCAGCCACTGACGTGAGATATTGGAGGGATTGAGTCTGTTCTCGCTATCCCCGAATCCGATTGGCCGAAAAAAATCCAATGATGAATCCGTTTTCATCACGGTTCATTTTACCGACGTAAAAAGCGAAGAGCTCTTTTGTGAAATGAAGCGCGCCTACAGTCTCAGCAGTGCAGCGCTCGTGGTAAACTCGCTTAATGCGATAAAAGAGCTAGAAGAGAGTAAGAAGACCGGACCAGCGGAAGCGGCTTAGGCTGAATACATTCAACTAACTGCCCTGCCGCCGAGCGCACGAACCAGCCGGAATAACTCGGCCTGGTATTTCGCGTCATGAAGAGCGTCATGATCGCCTTGGCGCGTCGGCGAGAGATGTTTGGAGATCTGGCTCGATCGAGTGTCAGACCATGTGCTGCCCGTTGCGCCCATATACAACGCTTTGATGTCCAATGCGGTAAAACCAAATGGATTCACACCCGTGAAGCGATGGAAATAATAGTTTATGAATGACCAGTCGAACGGCGCGTTGAAGCCAACGAACACGAGTGAGGCATCGTCTCCCGCAAGCGCCAACGCCCATTCAGCGAACGCTTCCATAGCCACTGTCGGGTCACTACCACGCTCGGTCAGTTCCTCCAACGATAGGCCCGTCACCTCCAGGGCCTTGGGATCGGCATTGCTATTGATTGGTTTCAGCTCGATGTTAAACCACTTGGACTCGTCATCAACGTCGCAAGCCCCGATGGAGAGCAGGCTAAACTCGCCGGGAATTGGCCCGGCAGTCTCCACGTCGACGGATATGAATATTTCGCGCTTGCTGCTCATGAGATCAAGGGCTCCGCTGGAACGAGAGGTGGCCTGTTGCGAATCGCTTTCCAATGCTCACGAAACGCGCGGCGGCGGTCCTCGGCCGATCCTTTGGTCGACCAGTGCAGGCCCGACAGTGTAGTGATGTCGAATGGAAGACTACCACCCTCTCGCGCCATGACCATGGTTGGCAGGCCGCGCCCCAGCGCATAGCCCAGTTCGAGGAAGCAGTTGGGCCTGGCGCCAGTGATGTCAGCGAGAACGACGCTGCTGCGATGCAGCTTGGCGAAAATCTCCTCATCGATGCGCGCATGATCATAGGCATGGCGGCCATCGATTACGACGAGGCGATAGCCCAATTCACCCTCTATGACGGGCTGCACCACGATATCGAAGAAATCCTGTACTTCAGGATATTCGGGCAGGTCAGGGTTCAGCAGCCGCACCGCGAACGCCGGCGGGCGTTCGAGCGATTCCAGCAGATCCACTAGATCGCCGACCCACTCGACAGTCGATTGACGAGCGGGAAAACGGATGCGGTTCAACCAATGATGCGCGTCGCCACCATCGGCAATCTGGAACAGCCTCCTCGTTTGATGACTGGTGAGCCCGAAACTGTAGAGCCGACGCGCGCCAGTGCTCTCGGGGCACAGGGGAAGGTTCAATGGAACGATTGGTTTGCCTGCGTCGTGATACAGATTGGCGAGGAATAACACACCCTCGGTTCCGCCCACCGGTACAAGGATATCGCCGAACCTCGCCTGAGCCTCCATGCGTTTGCTGTTCATGTTCCAGTGCGCGGCGTTCTCAATCTGCACCAGCGATGAGCTGCGCAAATCATCCCACAAGTCGACGAACTCGGCCGGAATCTGATCCTCGCTCTTATGATGCTGGATGGCGACCGCCAACGGCCCAGGCGCATCAGCCGGCCGACGGGTCAGGTTATCCCGGATGGTTTGCCAAATCAGCCAGTCGAAACAGATCGGCAATCCATCGGTCTTGCGCTTTGGTTCCGCATCGACCGGCACAACGAAGTTGGCACCCCGCTTTACCAGTTCTTTGACCAGACCGGTCACAAGGTCGCGCGCTTGGCAGACATCATCCCCGGCTGCGACCGCGATATCCTCGACAATGCTGCCGGCGATATGGATGCGGCGGCCGAACAGAGGTGAGCGGGCCATCATTTGTCCTCCATGATAGGAGAAGCCCTGAGCGTCGTTGCGATTTCGTGCAGGTGCTCAAACCGCAACGGATCCTTGGGATAGGCTCTGGCTAAAGCCGCCGGATAGAGACGCGTGCGGATATCAGAATAGGTCCACGTCGGCTGGCCGCTCCGCGGACCCGTAGCGGTCACCAACTGGCCGATCTGAGCGGAGTTCAACGAAAGCGCGGCAAGATCCATCGACAGGAGCTGACACCGCTCCTCGTCGGAAGGCCGACGAAACTCCTCGATGATGGCCGCGCGCCTCTGGAGAGCGGCGTCAAGTGCAGACAGGCGGTTGGTGCAAAGGAAGACCACGATCCGGCCGCCATATTGGCGCAGATCATCGACGCACTGGATCAGGGTATTCACAGCCACCTTGTCTTCATGGTGGCTGTGCTGCTGTGTCCTCGCGGCCGCAAGACTGTCACCCTCGTCGATGACGAGGATCGCCCGGCGGTGCTTGCCCGCGGACTGCACCACCTTCTTGAATGCATCGGCGATCAGCGTGCCCATCTCGCCCACCATGCCGCTGCCGCGTACACGATTGCTGAGCTTAAAGAGAACCGAGTCCTCGCTGCGCGCCTCGGCCACCAGCCGATTAGCCATGCATTCGGCCATGGCCGTCTTTCCAGTCCCGACGTCCCCGTGAAAAATGACAAGCGGATACTGCTCGGCGACGAGGTCGCATAGCGTCAACCGACCCTCATGGTGCTGCTTGTTCCAACTCGCCAGTTGGCCCACATTGAGCAGCAAGCGAAGCTGGTCATGGACGCGGGCATAGCGCGCATCAAAGCCCAGCAGTGTTTTTTCTCGGCGAGCCAGCCCGTCGTCGGGAAGCGGTGTTTCACTATCAAAAACTGAAATCTGGCTCACGTGGCCCAATCCTTTCGCTGCATGCCGTAGCTGCTGCTGGTGTAGTCGCGCCCGCCAGTTGATTTCAGACCGCTGTGGCTGGTGTCGGCATCAGTTGGCGACCAGTTGATGTTCAGCTTGCCCTTCATGGCTTCTTTTGCAGAGGCGGTGTAGGCGCTGGTGTGGCCGAGAACGATCCGTAGAAAAGGACCGGTCACCTTCGGCCACAGCACTCCGCCGGGGCGGCTGGGGGGCAGGCTCCCCGCATCCGTGTCGACATCGAAGCGTGTGGCCTTTATCTCGACGCTGTTGCTGAACAGCGTGACGTCTACGTATTTTAGGTATCCGGCCTTCGCGAGGATCTCGACGTCGTGCGCGTATTGGTTGGCTTGCTCTGGGGTCCAGCCGGCCGTGCTATCCGCGATCATGATGAGGTCGGCCTTCACGCGGCGAACTACATTCTCGATGTCGATGAACGTGTAAGTGGCAGTTGCGCTTCGCGCTTGCGTTTGTGACACGGCTCAGTCCTCCGTCTTAAAGCGAGGCCCGAAGATTTCCTTCCAGACTTCGTTGTCGTTTTCAGCCGATGCGAAATTCGCCGTTTCCCAAGCCTCCTGGGCCGCCGACACAATCTCTTTGCGTTCGGCCTCCGAGATGCGGCTGGCGACGTTGTTCAGGCTGTAGACCGGGTCGAGGATGACCACCGGATCGGTGAACGTGGTGAAGGGTCCGACATTTTCAAGGAACTGAATTTCGTCCTTCAAGCCCGACTGTGCTACGTAGAGCAGGAAGTTGCGGAAGCGCTGTTCGATCGAGCCGGCAGCACCTTGTTCAGCTAGGACATAGGCGATGATCAGTTCGATGGTGAAGGATTTAAGTGGCGTGACGCCCGCATGATTGCGCCACTTCTTTGCCATTCGAACGAGCGTACGGAACTCCTTGTCCTGTTCCTTACGGTCGCGAACGAACTTAATCTGGCAAGGTGCACAGGTCTGGATCTTTGATCCGTCATGGATATCAAACTGCCATCCGTAACCCGGCCGGCTGGGGTCCTCGATGACGGGCACGATGTCGACACTGAGGCCCGAACCAACGAAGGTGACGGTTGCTGCCTTGCGCTGGATCTCAAAGTCTTCAATGGACTTCGTCGGGTAAATCTTGATCAGCAGGTCGTAGATCAGATCATTCAGGCTGGCGAGCGTCTCTTGACTAGCGTCCCGACCTGAGATGTAGAACACCACGTCGACGTCAACAGGGTCGACCGCCGTCTTGCGCAGGATGGTATATTTTGCGAACGACCCGGCCTTCACGACCTTGGTGATCTTAATCTCGGTCTTATCTTGAACGCTGTTGCGGAGATCGACAATCAACCGATCAACTTGAGTGTGATATTCTTTGCGCTTGTCGGCAGGCAGGCGCAGCACATTACTGTCGTAGTATCGAAGGTCGGTATTGTTCAACGCCATGGGGCGCCCCTTTCCAAGTTGCAGACGAATCGGGCGGCAACCGTCGGGCTGTCCGCCTCGCTCCGTCCGACGAAATCACTGCCCCACCGCGCTGCGGTTTACAAAATCACAGGAATTTGGCCATCCAGACCAGAAATGGGAGATCTGTAGATCGATTTCAAGGGTGTCAGTTTACAAAAAATGTACTATATTGGTTATACGTAAACCGGCAGAATCGGATCACCACAGGAGGTCGACATGATTGGACACAAGCTTAAGGTCGCACGAGCGGCATCCGGCATGTCCCTGCGCGGCCTAGCTAAGGCAATGGGTGGCTTGGTATCTGCGCAGGCCATCGGCAAATACGAGCGCAACGAGGATATGCCGAGCTCCCGCGTTCTGATCGCGCTCGCGGATGCCCTGCGGGTGTCGGAGGACTACCTGCTCGCCGAGGACGAGATCGCCCTAGAAGGTGTCGACTTCCGAAAAAAAGCAGTATCTTCTGTCCGCGAGGAGGCAACGCTCGAAGCCCGCACGATACAGATGCTGGAGCGCTATTTGGCGGTTGAGGACCTGCTGCACCTTCGTAGCGTGGATTGGGAGCAGCCACGTAGTGCGCCACACCCTGTTGCCGACCTGCGCGACGCTGAGGATGCCGCTCGTTCGGTTCGTGACGACTGGGGATTGGGCAATGACCCTATTCCCCAGCTCGCAGAGCTTCTCGAAGAGCGGGGTATCAAGGTTATGTCGCTTGATCTCGATGATATAGACGGCCTAGCCGCGAAAGTGCGCCGACGGGATCGAGACGCTGCACGCGTGATCGTTATCAAGCGCAGCACGTGGTCGGAAAGGAAGCGCTTTAGTCTTGCGCATGAGCTTGGCCATATGGTCTTGCACGTCATGCCGGGCATAGACGAGGAAAAGGCCGCGCATCGGTTTGCGGGCGCTTTTTTGGTGCCCGCGGACGTCTTACGCGCGGAAGTCGGCGCGAATCGTGCATCTCTCAGCTTAGGTGAGCTCGTGGCCCTGAAAGAACGATTCGGTGTAAGCATTCAGGCGCTAACGTATCGCTGCAAGGACCTGGGCATCATCAACCAAGCGGCTTTTTCAAAGCTGTTCAGGATCTTCGCAGAGAGAGGTTGGAGGACGGCTCCATTTGCGGAACCCGCGACGATGAAGCCAGAGCTTGAAGAGCCAAAGCGATTCGAACGACTATGCTATCGGGCATTGGCGGAGGGAATGATCGGCGAATCTCGCGCAGCCGAGCTTCTTGACATCTCCGTCCGTGAACTCGACGCCCGTCTCGATCAGGTGGCTGCATAGCCCATGCCGGTTCTCGTTTCCGATACCTCGGTCATCATCGACCTGGAACGCGGAGCCCTTCTGGAGGATCTATTTCGGCTGCCCTTCGAATTTGCAGTGCCCGACTTGTTGTTCCGCCGTGAGTTGGCGGGTCCGCTTGGAGACTGCCTCGTGGCGCTTGGGTTGCGGGTTGAAGAACTCACCTCCATCGAACTAGCAAGCGCTACCACGATAAGGCGGGAGAGGAAGGAGTTATCAACGCCCGATACCTTTGCTTTTGCCATCGCCGAAGGACGACGGTGGCCACTGCTTACCGGCGATGGCAGCCTGCGCCGTTTCGCGGCCGAACGTCAGATCGCGTTTTATGGCGTCCTATGGATCTGCGATCAATTCGAGACAGGACAACGCGTTCCCGGACCGAGGTTGCATGCGGGACTCACGGCGATTTCCTCACACCCACGCTGCCGTCTACCGGCGAACGAAGTAGGTGTGCGCTTAGGACGATATGTTCTTTAGGGTTAACTCAGCATGGCTTCACTTTGCTGGTGCGCTTTGAGCAGCCCGGTAATTTTCAATTGAACGCGTGCGGTGAGAAGTAAAGCCAGCGCCAGCGATTCCTGACTGCTACGGGCCGATTGCGATAAGAGAGATGCCAAACATATTTGGTGATTATGATGCCAGTTTATTTCATTGCTGAAGACGATAACGGTGGCTTCCCTATAAAGATCGGGGTTGCGCGGGATGTTCGAAGGCGCCGGAAAAATCTGCAAACGGGAAATCCGTCACTGCTGAAAATCATGGGCTGGATAAAGTCGGAAAACGATTTCAACCTTGAGAATTCCCTGCACAAGCTTTTTTCGTACAGGCACCACAGAGGGGAATGGTTTGACATTGAAGCCGCCGATATCCTGCCAATACTGACCAACGCAGGCCGAGATGGCTTCGTCGGCAAGAATGCCGACGCCTTCCAGATTGTCAGCTACGATAAGGACGCCGTCCCGGAGTACCTTGGAGTCTGGGAATGGGGCGACCTTGAGCTGAACGAATGCTGCTCTTTCTGCGGATGTCTATGTGGCATGCATTTCCAGGACGCATCGCAGATGTACTACTGCATCAACTGTGACGCGCTGACTAATTTCTCCGAACTTTCCCCCCATTGTGATGACGAGAGAGATTATTGAGTCTTCTAATCTAGCCTCACCGCCCATGGCGGTTCGACGACGCCTTCTACTTGCAACGGAGACAGAAGACATGAGCATGCAGTGGCTGCAGGAAAATGCACCCGGATTTAACAAACTGTCAGACGATGAACGTAACGCGATCGTTGATTTCTCTCTGCTTTGGAGCTTGTTCGAAGCGCGCATATTGGACAATTCCGGTAGCGCCAGCTGCATCTGCAGCGTGGTCGATGACTGGCGCGACGAGAAAACACTTCAGGCAGAGAGTTATGACCCTGAGCTTGCATACTTTCGCCAGCGCTACTTCGCGAATGGTGACTTCACCCGTCACTTCGAGCATCTTCATCTGCGTGACAACGACCGTCCGGGTCTCGTGCGAGGGGCCATAGCTGGCGATAATAACAATCCCCGCGACCGCGTCGCCGCGCTTCTCATCATCATCTTGCGCTTCCGGAACAATCTCTTCCACGGCATGAAGTGGCATTACGAGCTTGCAGGACAGCTCGACAACTTCGATCACGCGAATGCTGTGCTCATGAAGGCACTCGATCAACATGGTCGGTTGGCTGTCTGAATCGGCTCTTCCCGAGGGGAGGACCAGCAAGAGGAGCTTTCCGGCTTGCTATACGCATATTGCTCCCTTGCATCATTGTAGCCGCCGCCCGATACTTGGCCGGTTTCCTCGGTCATCGTTCATCGTCTCCCCTCCTGAATGAGTTCCTCCAGCCTTTTCAGACTGGCTACAGACCATCTAATGAGAGAGCGATCTACCGGCGCTCCCGCGTCAGCCAGTATTCAACGACGTTGTAGAGAAAATAAAAGACGCCGAACCCAACCAGCCAGACGATGGCCCACCATCCCGGCGTATCGCCGAAAATTGGCGCCAGTATCAGGACGACAAGCATTATAAACCACACGATCCAAATGGCGATCTTTACGAGATTCGCGGCCAATACGAGACCAGAAACTTTGGGTAGTTCTTCCAATTAGCGTCTCCACCGGGAGGGGAAATAACTTCGATGCAATTATTGATTTAGCTGTCTGGGAAAGCGCAAGCCAAAACGCCGGTGGTGGACCAAAGCGATGATTACAAACGCCAGGACCACAATGACCGCCGCTACGATCGTCACGGCCATGTCCGCCGCGTTCGCTTCGAGAACGGCGTAGAGCGTGTTGACCTGGTCGAATAGCTGGCATGCGATTGAAGTGCCCATATCGATAATCGAACTTGGGCTAAAAAAACTCCCCTACCGAGATCGGCAACCCACCGGCCGCTGCCGCCCTCCCCTTTATCGCTCTGGTTCGTTCTCCCGAGCAAGGCCCTGCCCCATGCGATCGCTCGGGTAGTCCATACTCGTTGGTGAGTGATTATAGGCCGCTTCCTGGGCCGAAAGCGGCGGAGGCGGCGGGGGGCTAGCCCGCTTCTCTCACCCCCCCCAGTGACGAGGCGCTATTTTGCGCAGACGGGGCGCGGCGTCCGTCCGCCGGACTCGAGACCGAGCGCGACCGTCGCCGCGGTGTGCGGTTCTGGTCGGTTCGGCGATGTCCTGTGTTGTTGAGGGGAGGGCCTGAGGTCCGGCGGCTCATCGGGCCGCGGCGCGTATTCGAGCGTGGGCCTGGACAAATTCCTGTGCGTAGGGACAGGCCGAGGCCATGGCGACCTTGATGCGGCGCACCGAGACGCGGACCTGGGCACCGATCTTCAGCAGCTTCAGCCGGATCGTGCCGCAGGTGGCCTGGGCGAGCCGGGTATGCGCGAGCCCGAGGCGGCGCAGGGCGCAGATCAGCACATAGGCGAAGGATGCAAACCAGAGCCTGAGCTGATTGGCGAGCATGGTATGGGCGCTGGTGCGATCGGCGTAGAGATCGAGCTGGCACTCCTTGATCCGGTTCTCCATGTCGCCGCGAGCGCAATAGAGGTCCTCGTAGAGCGCTCGCGCCGCCCAGCGCTTCGGCTTGAGCGAGGTGACGATGAAGCGCGGATTGGCGCCCAAGATCGTCCACTCGGCCTTGGCGATGAACCGCCTGCGGCGCGACCAGCTTTCCTTGGTCGACCACATGAAGTCGCGGAAGACCCGGGCGGCCTGTCCGCTTTGCCGGCAGGCGAGGCCTGCCTCCTCCAGGGCCGGGGCGATCCTGGCTTCCAGCCGCTTGTTGCGGGCGAGCCCGAAGACGTAGTCGACCCGGTGGGCCTCGCACCAGGCCATCAGTTCCTCGCGGGCAAAGCCTGAATCGGCGCGCAGGATGACGCGCACCTTGGGCCATGCCTGGCGGATCCGCCCGACGATCCGCTCGACCTCCTCGCTCGCGCCGCCACTGGAGTCGATGTTGGACCGCCTGAGCCTGGCCGCCAGCAGGTGCCGGCCGCAGAAGATGTAGAGCGGCAGGTAGCAGGTGATCGCCCCGCCGTCGAAGCCGGCAACTACCTTGCGGCCGTCAACGCCTTCAAATTCGAGCTGATCAGAGATACAGTGTGTTTGCATCGGACCCACCTTCTGAATCTGGTAAATCTTTGTCGCAAAAGAATTTTCTCAGATTCTCGGGCCCGATGCACTCTTTTCGGTGAGATATGCGGGCTAGCGTTCGCGGCGGTGATCGAGCATCTTCGACGCATAGTAGGAGACATCGCGGCAGAGCCAACGCAGTCCGCGGGGCGCTGACGCAAGAAGAGAACGGCTAGGGCAGGGAGGGGAGTCATGTGCGGGCGCTTCACCAACGCTGTAACCTGGCGTGAGCTTGTCGAGCTGTACCGCATCCACGATCAGCCGGCGCTCAATCTGCGCCCGCGCTACAACGTCGCCCCGACGCAAGAAATCCCCTTCTGCCGCCTGGCCGATTCCGGCCGGGAGATCTTCGTGGGCCGGTGGGGTCTCATCCCCGGATGGGCCAAAGACTTGAAGATTGGCTACAGCACGATTAACGCCAGGGCGGAGACCGTCGCGGAAAAGCCATCTTTCCGCTCCGCCTTCAAGTACCGCCGATGCCTGATTCCGGCAGATGGCTTCTACGAGTGGAAGAAGCAGCCGGACGGCACCAAACAGCCCTACCGGCTATGCCTGGGCGACCACCGGCCGTTCTCCTCCGCTGGGCTCTGGGAACGCAATGACAGGCTGGAGGTGACGAGCTGCACCATCATCGTCACCACGCCCAACGAGGTAGCTGCGGAGATCCATGACCGGATGCCGGTCATCCTGGACCCCGAGGAATATGATGCATGGCTTTCGCCGGCGACGACAGCCGACGACGCGAAGGGCTTTCTACGGCCGTACGAAGGCACCATGATCGCCTATCCAGTTAGCAAGGACGTCGGTTCGGTCAAGAATGACCGGCCGGACCTGGTAGAAGCATTGTAGCGCCTAAAACCACCGCAGGAGTGCATGACATGTTAGAGGACATCGAGGCATTGAAAGACACAGGAGGACCGCAAAGCCATGTCGGTCGGGATGAATAAGAATGCGTTCAAGGGTATCGGCCTTGTGCTCGCCTAGCTCGGAGAGATCGTGCTGAGGGTTGTCTACCGGGCGTTGACTACTCTGCTCTTCATTGGGATTTTTGTCGGGGTTTGGCGTGAATTGAAGCCGTTTCCTAAAATGGCTCCAATCAATGAGACGATCCTCGAATATCCATTCGTCGTCGTCAGCTACGTCGTCAATTACACGGCCGCGAATTGATTCCCACTCGCAATCGGCATCGTGTTCTGGTGTGCCGTGACGATGACGATGATGCGGGGAAGGACAGACGAGAATGTCCGCTCAAGCCTTCGGTGCCTCGTGACCCTTCTGAACTATTTTGAGATTGAAATCGAGGCCGATGCCATGAAGGAACACCGCGCTGTCGGAACATGGCAATTGATGAAGAATGGATTCAAGCGAAACCTGATATTCTGGTTTCTTGGGCTACCGCATCTCGTCGACGAACTCACAACTAAGCCGGTACGCAGCAGGGCTCCCGTGAGCTTCGATGGAGACATAGACAGAGTTCTCAAGAATCGGAGGTTGTAGCGCCCGGTCAGAACGGCACGGTAAGAGAATGTCGGTTTAGACCTGTCCGTCGCGGAACGTTGTCGCCGCGGTCTTGTCGATCAAAGCCGGGCCGAGAGCCCGGTCGCGTGGAAGGTGTGATTGCCGATCTTCTCAGTGATGCTCGCCAGGCGCGCGCCGGCGCACCATGTCATAAGCACGCTTGCGGTTCAGCGGCCGCGCTGTCAAATCCCCGCTGCGACCATTGGCGATCCGAAAGAGGAACCCCTTCGGATCGCCACGCAAGGTCGCATAGTCAGCCCGAGACGATTTACAAATGCTGGCGTACCCTCGCAGGCCATCTGGCTGGCCTTCGCCGCTACGGGCATTCCCTTCACGGTGATGGGCGTGAGCTTCGGCGAGACCGGCGTGCCCTGGCAGACCCTGGCTCTGGGCGATTATCTGGTGAAGATGGGCGTCGCCCTGGCCATGCTGGTCCCCTTCCGCCTGCTGCTGAGCGTGACGCGGCCGCAATTCGCCGGCAACACAGTCCCTGCCGCCGACGCCTGAACAGGGGGAGTGCCGTTACTGAGGCCTGAACCCGGACACCCGTAACTTCCGGCGACGCGAACCCGATTTCCGCGCGCAGACTTAATACTGATCCAGGGTCAGCTCACTCTGCTCCGGCAGAGCAGTCACCGTATTGAACAGAACCAGAGCACTCAGATCGGCCCCGGACGCATGACCGAGGGTAAGCTGCGGGGAGCCGGCATCTTCGAAGATCGCCGAGACGATCTGCTCATCGACACTGCTGGTGTCCTGGAACTCAGAGTCATCAATCAGATCCGCCAGCGAGAGGCCTTCGCCCTGATCGTTGATATCCTGTTCGATCGGCGCCCCGCCCAGCGTCCGGAACCCGGAGGATTCCCCCATAAAGCTCTGCACGGCGGCGGCCTGGCTCTGGATCTGAGCCTCGATCGCGGCCCGGTCCCAGGTGGTGCCGTCGGTGAACTCGAAATACTCGACGTGATTGCTGCTGCTGCCGAACATCTGATCGATGGTCAAGCGGTCCCCGGTCGAGAGCACCTCCACCACCAGGTCATCGGCATCGCCGCTCGCGTAGGACAGCGAAAGGTCGGAGGTTGTGATTCCCGCGCCGAAGACGACAGTGTCGGCGGCGCTACTGAAGCCATAATCATAGATCACATCCGAGCCGTAACCGGCATCGAAGAGATAGGTGTCGCCGCCGTTGCCGCCTTCCAGCCGGTCGTTGCCTGACCCGCCGTCCAGCGTATCCGCACCCTTGAAACCGTAAATAACATCGTCGCCGGCCGTCCGGCCGGCTTCGAGCAGCATCACGCGCAGATCGGCGGGCGTCCAGACCGTGCCGTCGTCGAAGATCACCTCCTCGATGGT
>Ga0214472_10005764_pt1 | contig 13026 bp, 17 predicted proteins | sample RVTome_6_FD_207662 | JGI IMG/M metagenome (GOLD analysis project Ga0214472, IMG submission 207662) | Soil microbial communities from uranium-contaminated site in the Upper Colorado River Basin, Wyoming, United States - RVT140D175 | ecosystem: Environmental > Terrestrial > Soil > Contaminated >... | reverse complement strand
GGTCTGCAGCCGGACATCCCGGTTGCGCCCACCATCGCTGGAGTTCGAAGCGGACGAGATGAGGTCCTTGAACGAGCGGTGTCCTGCCTTACAGATGACCTGTGCTTCGTGCCCAACGTTCATTGACATATCGCGGAGGGCCAGCGGCAGATGGAGCCCACGTGCGCCGCCAAGAAGATCCCTCCGACACGCTCAGGTCACGAGCGGCTCCAAGCAGTCCAGTACTTTCGCCCGCGTGGATTGGCTCTGGCCCTCGGCTGACTCTGCTCTGACGTGGCCTGGAGTGCCGGTAGGCGGATGACGAGCGGTCGGGCTCTGACCCGGTCGCCCTTCAGATAATGTGGTTGCCGCCTCCGCGCGCTACGCGCTCCGGAGTACACGGCGCCTAAGTCGTGCGGGCACGTGAATGACGTGGTGGAAGTGAGGCGGTGCATGGGGCCGTTTGGCCTTCGCCAAGGCGATGCGGCCCGACTCGGCGTCAACTGGTTCCATCAAGCTGGTCTTCCAATCGCGCTAGGGTCCGACGCTCCCGAATTTCCCAACGCTGTTCACGGCGAGTTGGCCGAGCTGGTCCTGGCTGGGCTGAGCCCTGCCGAAGCTCTTCGCGCCACGACCTCCACCGCGGCGGATGATGTGCTGGGCATTTCCGGTGACGTGGGTCGGATTGAGGTCGGTCAGATTGCCGATCTGTTGCTGCCCGACGGGGATCCGCTGAGAGACATCAACGACACTCGGCGGATCTGGCGCGTAATCCAGGGCGGTCAGATGGTGGATCGCGACGCGCTGCGCTCCATCGCTGAGCAGGGACGGTAAGAGAGAAAGGGGATCAGCCGCTCGTGGCCGCAGTCCTGACAACGGGCCCGATCGAAGCCATGGGCCAGGATGCCGCACTCGAGGTAGCTCCGGAAGTCGCGCTCGATCCATTCCGGCAATCCGTAGCCCATGAGGTCGGCTGCGGAGGCCCGAGCCAGGAACGTCTCGAAGTGGCGGGATGTCGAGCGCGTCCAAGGAGCTCGATCGGGAAATCGTCGCCGACCGTCCCGACGTAACCGATCCGTCCTTTGGGCTCGCGTCGAGCCCCGAGCAGGCGTGTGGAACGATCACCCAGCGCTCGCCAGGCGCTTCAGTCCCGGCGAGCAAGTCGCGCTCTCGCCTGAGCAGCTGGAGCGGGTCCGGACGCTGGGATACATCCGATGAGGGGGTCCGCATGACACACCTAAGACGCTGCGCCCCCGTCCTCGCTGGCTTCGTGTTGGTTGCGGCATGCGGTCCGGACCTACCGCTCCCGAGCCGACTGGGCCGGCAACCGGGCAGGGAAGACCCTGCGGGAAATCGCACTGCCCGACAGCGGGTCAGGCAGACCTGGCGGCGGCCTCGAGGCGTGCATCGGCAGTCAAGAGCGAGAGGTCATCGATGCGGCGACGCGCCAGCATGTACGTGGCGAGGTGAAGGGCATCGAGTGTGCGGAGGGGTCGAAGTGGAGCGACCTGCGCGGCGAGCTCGCAGACCGAGCCCGTGAGCTCCCATACGTCGCACCGAGCCCAGAGCGCCTCGATCTCTCGACCCGCGTCGGCGAGCCGCTCCTCAGCCAAATCGCCATCTTGGCGCAGCCGGAGGAGTGCGCGGGCCGCTTCGACGAGGGACAATCTCGACGTGATGAGCGCCTCCGCGCTTCGGATACGCTCCTCGATCTCGGGCGTCGTCCCTCCTTCGAGGACGGCCCTCAGAACGGCTGAGGTGTCGAGATATAGCGCGCCGGCCACGGGTCAGGACCCCTCTCGCTCCGCTCGAAGCTCATCCAGGAGCCGGCCGGCGGTTCCCGACTTGAGGCCAAGGCCACTGGCCGTCCACGTCCAACCCTTCTTGGCCCGGGTCGCCCGCGTGACCTCTCTCGCGGCCGATAGTGCTCCGAGCGCCTCCTCGAGCGTGCCGGTCATCTCGGCCCTTTGAGTGGGCGGACGGAGCTCGGCCACGACTTCGCCTCGGTCCGTCACGAGGATGACTTCTCCGGCTCGCACCGCGCGAACGTGCTCGGAGAGTCGCGCCTTCAGGTCCTTGATTCCGACGGCTTTCATGGGAAGCCCCTGGGAGCGTACGCCTTGGTCAAAGTAGTCACAGGTAGTCACGACGGCAAGCGGACGCAGTGGACGCGTGCCCAGCGGGCGGCCCATGACCGCCCTAATGCATGAGGTCGGCGAGCGTGATCACCATGCCTCGGCGATGCCTGGGCGGCTCGAAGAGCCATCGTTTCTTGCCGACCAACAGCCCGACCAGGAAGGCGAGCGCTCGTGGAGCCGCTGCGTGCGGCGCTGACGGGGGCGGCGGGGATCGATTAGATCCGGAAGCGTCCGACGGCTGGGTCTCACGACACCGCGAGCGGAACCCCCGAGCCGTCCGGCAACCGCCACGTCGTGGCGAACTCACGGTCGTAGGTCCACACCGCCGGCGCGGAGACATGCTCACAGAGCACGACGAGACAGCCGTCGGCCCAATCCGAAACGTGATCGGCGTACTTGTCGAGCCAGTCGAACACGTCCCTCCGAAAGGCTCGATCAAGCGTTGCCGGAACGTTCGCGACCTCGAGCTCCTCCAGCAACGCCCCGAGCCTCCGGCGGTGCGCCCGATGCTGCAAATGAAAGCAAGCCTCCGCAATCACGGCCTCACAGGTGCCGAAGGGGATGCGCTCGCCTCGCCGGGAGCCGTGAGGGGCCTCGCCGCACCCGTTGCTCGCCCGCTAGTGGCTTCGACCTCGGTGGCGTACACCACGGGCCCTCCGGTCTCGACGGCGTAGTAGAAGTCACCAGAGGCATCGAAGGCCACCTCGGTCGCGCGCCAGAAGTCCGGCTTGACCATGAGGAGCGAGCCCGTCCACGCGACCCTGTCGTATCAAGACCCGCCAGACCGCGGGACTCCCCGCCCGGTCGCTCCGGAACAGCAAGCTTCCGTCGGGAGACCAACCCAGGAGAAGGTCGTTGGCCGGATGAGTCAGGACACCACGTTCGGTCCCGTCCTCGAGATCGTAGACGAAGATGTCGTGTTGCACATCGTCGAGCGTCGGAGCCCGATCGTAGGCGAGGTAGCGTCCATCCGGGGAAAAGGCCACCGAGTTCGACTCCTGCCACCCGAGCGCCCGCACCAGCTTGGGCTCACCGCCATCGGACGGGACCAGCAGGATCTGCCAGGTGTCGTCGTCCACCGGGCCAGCCACGGCGATCCAGCGGCCGTCGGGCGACCAGTCCATGGGCGCGGGCTCCCAGGCCCCGCCCCCCCGGCCTTCGTAGACCACGCTCGGCTCGCCGCCGGAGGCGTCAATCACGCGCAGGTCGGCGTCGACCTCGTCCTCGTAGTTCCACCAGGTGTACGCGATCCGTCGGCCGTCGCGGGATACGCGCGCGTTCCCGTTCGTGTATCCGGGGAATCCCCAGAGGTCCCTGCGAGTCGGCGGCGCGAGCTTTCGCACGCTGCCATCGATGGACGTCACCACGAGGTCGCCGGTCTCGTCCTCGGCTCCGGCCAGCGCTCGTCCGTCGGGAAAGAGGCCAGGGGCACCGATCTGCAGATACGAAGGCACGACGGGGAAGTCGATACGCCTCGCCTCGACCGTGTCCGCCACCGTCGTCTGTGCCCACGCGGCGTCTGGGCCCGCTTCGGCGCAGCCGCTTGCGGCGGCCGGAACGAGAGAGAGCGTGAGAGCGATCACGAGCTTCATGAGGGTCCTCCAGGAGGGGCGGATGCCAACGGATTGGCGCATCTTCCTAGCGAGCCCCATGCCCGAGAAGCTCATGGAATGTAAGTCGTTGTGGCGAAACGATCTTGGCTCATGGCCCCGGAACGTAGGGCGACCTCGCGTCTCGCCCCCGTAACGCCCACGTCCGGAAAAGCGTTACGCCTTGGCGGCCCGGGCGGGCAGGGTGAGGGAGACACGGGCGCCGCCTTCTGGTCGCCTCTGAAGCTGGAGGTCTCCCCCATGAGCGACAGCGATTCGGCGAGCGATGGCCAACCCGAGCCCGGTGCCGCCGTTCTTGGTCGTGAAGAACGGATCGAAGGCCTGGGCGAGGTGCTCGTCGCTCAGGCCAGGCCCGTCGTCATCCACATGCAGACGCACGAGCTGGCCGTCCCGATGCGCCGTGATCCGCACGCGACCGCCCTGCGGGCTGACCTCTATCGCGTTGAGGAGAATGTTCAATAGGAGCTGCTCGAGTGCGGTGGCGTTTCCTTCGATGGAGAGCGCGTCGGCCGGCATCTTCTCGAGCTCGAGTCGGACACCTCCCGACGCGGCTCGGGGAGTGGCCGCGCGCACGGCAGCGGCCATCGGTGTATGCAAATCCAGCGGCGAGAGCTCGATCGTACCACTCGCGGCGATCCGCAGCGCCCCGCTCACGGTGGCATCGAGCCGGTCGACCTGACCGATGGCCTCGCCGAGGACTTCGGCGGCAGCGCTGTCGGCGACGCGCCCACGCAGGTGCTCGAGATCCAGGCGCAGTGCCGTGAGGGGGTTCCTCACCTCGTGGGCGAGAGAGGCGGCGAACTCGCCGACGGCCGCTGCTGCGCGCTGCTGAGCAACGGTCCGCACGAGCGACCGGAGGCTGGCGGTCATCGAGTTGAAGGAGCGACTGAGACGGCGGATCTCCTCACTGCCCGCTTCGTCCACGACGCGGTCGAGCCTGCCGTCGGCGATCTCGACCGAGGCGACGGACAGCTGTTCGAGCGATCGGGTCAGGCGATTGGTGACGAGGAGCGCCGCAACCAGCGCCAAGATCGAGACCGCCAGGAGCGCAAGCAGACCCTGGCGTGTCGCTCGCACGAAGGGCTCGTCCACCGGTCCCAGAGGTGCCGCAAGCGCGATCTGGAGCGGCGGCTCGGATATGCTACGGCGCACCGCGACTCAGTCGTCCCCGTTCAGGGAGAATCGCGGCGAGGCGAGGAGGTCGGCGTTGAGGGGCGGCGGAACGAGCGGCCGGTCGTTCGCGTCGAAGAGTCCTACGACGCCCCCGCCGATCCCGACGGACCAGAAGCCTGGCGGCAGGAGATCCGCGAGCCGAACGGTGGTCTCCAGCGTGCCCACGCGCGGACCGAGCGCGCTCTCGTACACGGGGAAGGCGACGGCGACGGTGGCCCCGAAGGGCTCGGAGCCTTCGCCGCGCGGACGTGTCGCGATCGATCCGAGCTCCCCACCGTCAGGACCGACGAGGCGCGCGCGCTCCAGCACGGGAGCCACGGCGGCCAGAGCGGGATCGCCCTCGTTCATCTCCACGTGCCGTCGCTCCGCCGCCGCCGCCCGGATCCGCGCGTCGGCGGCGAGGTTGAGCAACGCGGATCGCTGTTCGATCCAGCGGTACCCGATCGCCTGCTCGGCCCCTTGCAACGACGACTCGAGCCGCAGACGCAGCGCGTCCTCGCCGGAGCGCCGCGCCGACCATGCGATCCACGCCCCGATGATCGCCATCGGCGCCAGCACGCAGAGCACGGTCGCGCCCGCGAAGCGACTGCGCAGCGTATCCCGGATCACGAGACCCCGTGCTTCTCGAGGAGCCGGTAGAGCCGCGGCTTGGACACCGCGAGGATCTTGGCCGCCTGCGTCTTATTTCCGCCGGCCGCCGCCAGGGCACGTCGGACGTGCTCCCCCTCCGCTTCGCGCAACGTGGCCAGGCGCTCGCCGTTCCTGGCGGTCGCCGGTGCACCTGGCACCGCTACATGATCGGCGCGGATGACGTTCCCGCTCGCGAGCACGACCGCGCGTGTGAGCGTGTTCTCGAGCTCGCGAACGTTGCCAGGCCAGGAGTGAGCGAGCAGGACCTCGAGGGTCTCCGGGGGCAGCGTCGGCTCCGCATGGTGGAGCTCGTGGCTCGCCTTGCGAACGAAATGCCTCGCCAGCAAGGGGACGTCCTCGAGCCGCTCGCGCAGCGGGGGGACGACGATCTCCACGACGCGAAGGCGATAGTAGAGGTCCTCGCGAAAGCGACCCTGCGCCACGAGGCGTTCGAGGTCGCGGTGGGTGGCGGCGATGACCCGCGCCTCGGTGCGCTCGGGGCGCTCCGCTCCGACCGGATAGTACTCCCGGTCCTCTAGGACGCGGAGCAGCTTCGACTGGAACTCCGGGGACGTGTCGCCCACTTCGTCGAGGAAGATCGAGCCCTTGCCCGCGAGCGCGAAGCGCCCGCGGCGGTCCGAGACAGCGCCCGTGAAGGCGCCGCGAACGTGTCCAAAGAGCTCGGACTCGAGCAGTGACTCGGGCACCGCCGTGCAGTTGACCGCGACGAACGGCTCCCGCGGCGTCGGCCGAGTTGTAGTGGATGGCCCGAGCGACCACCCCCTTGCCGGTACCGGTCTCTCCCCGGATGAGCACGTTCGCGCGGCCCGCCGAGAACTGACCGACCCGCTTGTAGACCTCGATCATCTGCGGGCTCCGGCCCACGAGAGAGTCGAGCCGGTAGTCCTCGGCCGCTCCTTCCGCCGTGCGGCGGGTGAGCTCGCGCGTGTCCCGGTCCCGAAAGAGCCGGGCGAGAACGGCCGACAGCTCGGCCTGCTTGAGTGGCTTCACGAGGAAGTCGAACGCCCCTTCACGCATGGTACGCGCGACCGTTGCCATGTCCTCATGTGCCGTCATGACCACGACGTCGACCTCGGGCGCACGCTTGCGAAGCGTGCTGAGCAGCTCGATGCCGTCCATGCCCGGCATGCGCACGTCGGTGAGCACGACATCGGGTGAATGCTCGGAGAGGCTCCCCAGCGCCTGCTCGGCGCTCCCGGCCGCGAAGACGTCGTAATGCTCCCCGAGTGAGCGGGCGAGCGAGCGCCGGACCGGTCGTCGTCATCGACCACCAGGACTCGTCTGGGCACGGGAGCCTCGAGCTTAGAGCCGCGGCACGGGCCGCTCTCGCGCATCCTGACGCGGGGCGGTGCGGTCCACAAGTGGGTGGAGGCCAGCATGAGCCATCGAGCTGGCCGTGGCGACACCCCTTGTGGTCCGAGGGAAGGCGAAGCATCTTCATCCCTTGTACTGCAAGGGGTGAACCCAAGGAACCTATGACCGGCGGAGGCCTCACGCTCCTCAAGGGCACAGTGGACCTCCTTCTGCTGAAGGCCCTCAGCTGGGGACCACGTCACGGGTATGCGGTCTCCGAGTGGCTCGATCGCGTCACCGACGGCACACTCCTGGTGGAAGAAGGGACGCTCTATCCGGCGCTGCACCGCCTAGAGGGAAAGGGGTGGATCGCGTCGGACTGGGGAACCAGCGAGAACAACCGACGGGCGAAGTACTACCGACTCACCGCCGAAGGGCGGCGCCGCCTCGGCAGAGAGTCCGACGAGTGGTCGCGCTACAGCGCGGCGGTCGAGCAGGCGTTGGCGGCCGAGCGCCCGAACGGATAGCGCCCATGCGACTCGACGGAGACGGGGACCACGCGTGGATCGAGGAGGACGTCGACGCCGAGGTCCAGTTCCATCTGGCCCGGAAGGTCGAGCAGCTCATCGCTGCGGGCATGGGAGAGGACGATGCACGCCAAGAGGCCCTGCGGCGATTCGGTGATCCCGAGCGCATCAAGGGTCAATTGACGACGCTGTTACGGAAGCGCGCAGTCCGTCGTCACCGCTCGCAAGCCCTCGATCGGATCCTCGGGGATCTCAAGCACGGAGCGCGCTCACTCGGACAGAATCGCGGCGCCTCGGTTGTGGCAATCATTTCGCTCGGAGTCGGAATAGGCCTCAACATCGCGATTTTCAGCGCCGTGAACGCCGTGCTCCTTCGGCCGTTGCCCTATCGAGAGCCGGAGCAGCTCGTCGAAATCGGGCAGACTGTGACACGCTACGGAAATGGCGTGACCCCCACCGGGGTAGCGCCCGCGAATTTCTTCGACTGGCAGGCCTCCAACCACAGCTTCGAGGCGATGGCGATCTACGATCGCATCAACTTCCCGCGGACCATCGTGACACCGGACGGCGCTGCCGTCGTCAGGAACGGCTACGGTGTCTCGGCCAACTTCTTTCAGGTGCTCGGTGTCGAGCCGGCGCTCGGACGGACGTTCGTGCCGGAAGAAGACCGGCCGGACGCCGCCGTCGTGGTGATGAGCAACTCGTTGTGGCGCAGAGACTTTACCGGTGATCCCGACGTTCTCGGCAGGACGCTCGTCGTCGATGGCGAGAGCCATACGATCATCGCCGTCATGGGGCCGGCGTTCCAGTTCTACATGCCTCCGGCGATGTCATCCGCCGATACTCCGGAGATCGAGCTCTTTTTCCCGTACGCTTTTGGGCACACGAGCCCCATGGACCGCCGGAGCTTCGGGAACTCGGTGATCGCCCGCATGAAGCCCGGAGTCAGCTTCGCTGCGGCCCAGGCGGAGATGAATACGATTGCGGAGCAATTGGCCGAAGCGTACCCCGCGGAGAATAGAGACTCCGGCGTATACCTTGCGCCACTCCACGTCGAATCGTCCGCTACGCGGTCCTCCCTCTGGCTGGCTTGGGCCGCGATGGCAATTCTGTTCCTCATCTGCTGCGTCAACGTGAGCGGTCTGATTCTGGTTCGAACGGAGGCGCGGCGGCACGAGATGGCCACTCGCCTCGCGATCGGCGCCAGTCGGGGCAGGCTCCTGCGCCAACTGCTGACCGAGACCCTCTTGCTCGGTATCGCCGGTGGGGCCATCGGATTGACGTTTGCCTGGACGGGTTCGAAGGCGATCGCTTGGGTTCTTCCAGGCGCTGAACAGATGAGGCGGCTGGAGACGGCCACGATCGATGTGCGCATCCTGCTCTTCGCGGTTCTGGCTTCCCTCGTGGCCAGCCTGCTGTGCGGGTTCGTGCCTGCATGGCGCGGCTCACGCACGCATCAGCTGATCTCGATCCACGAAAGCAGAAGAACGACGTCCGACTCGCGCGCGGGGACCCGGTTGCGAAGCGGTTTGGTAGCCGTCCAGGTAGCGCTGTCCATGGTGCTTCTGGCTGGTGCCGGGCTCATGGTTCGAAGCGTCTGGAATCTGCATCACCTCGAGCTGGGCTTCGAACCCGACCGTGCCTTGACGTTCCGCATGTATCTGCCGGCGCGCCCCCCGTATGCCACCGAGATAGATGTCCAGGAGATGGAGCCGGTGCCGAGCCCGGGAGACAAGTATTGGGCGATCACGCCGAGAAGTGTCGATTTCCCCGAGCGCACCACCGCGCGACTGCTGCGGGTTCCGGGAGTCTCATCCGTCGTCGTGTCGTCGGGGGCACCGATGGTCCGCTCGGTAGCCGGTGGGTTCCGGATCGCCGGGCGCCCAGTCCCATCAACCCCGGAGGAGCAACGGGAGATGAGCGGGTGGGTGTGGTATGTCACCCCGGGTTATTTCGACACCTTTCAAATCCCCTTGCGGCAGGGCCGTGACTTCAGTGAGCGGGACACGCCCACATCGACTCGCGTCGCGGTCGCGAATGAGTTCATGGCCAAGCGATGGTGGCCCGACCAGGCCAGCATCGTCGGAGAGCAGATCTCGATCGGTGATCCGCCCCAGTCGTATGAAATCGTCGGCGTTGCTGGGGATGTTCGCGCCTGGGCGCGTCGGGAGACGGGCCCACAACTGTACGTTCCGATGTCCCAGAACGTGCAGTCCTCGTATGCGGATCGGCTGATGGCCATGCGTCTGATGCTTCATGTCGTCATCCGCACGTCGACCGATCCCCAGTCTGTCGCCGCGGACGTACGTTCGGCGATGCGAGACGTCGAGAGCGATGTGCCGCTCGAGCAGATTCAGAGCATGGCGGAAGCGGTCGGCCGGCAGTTTCGACCTTGGCGCTCCGCGTTGCTCCTGCTTGGCATCGCCGGGGGCCTCTCGCTCCTGTCGGCTGCCCTCGGTACCTACGCGGTCATATCCTACGTTACCGGACGACGCACGAATGAGATTGGCCTTCGAATGGCGCTGGGGGCCGATCGCCAGGACGTCACGTGGCTCGTGATTCGGAGCGGCCTCGTGTCGATCCTGATTGGCGCGTTGACGGGCACCGCTGCCGCGCTGGGCCTCACCCGCTTCCTCGCCAGCCAGTTGTTCGGTGTGAAACCTCTCGACCCTGCCGCATTTCTCGGTGCCATGGCAGCCCTCATTGCCGCCGCGATGGCGGCCTCCTACCTGCCAGCACGGCGGGCGTGCGGGATAGACCCCGCATCGGCGTTGCGCGAGGAATGACTTATTTCACGGAAGGGACAACGCCTGCCACTCCGGCCCCTTACTTCCATGACGGCAGCGCCGCGGCCCTGGAAGAAGTCGTCGACTTCCACGTCCGCGGAGCCTGAGCCCTCAGCAGCGCGCCCTGAACCGAGCATAGCGCGAACTTCGCCGTCGGCGCGGACCAACGAGGTTTCCACAGCGCTGGGCGACCCGCCATGCGGCGGACGACACGGCGGCGCTCTCTCCCTCGGCTCGGCGCGGCCGCGAGCTCTTCCTGGGTCGCGCGCGGTGCGCCACGTGTCATGCCGGTCCATACCTGACCGACGAGCGCTTCCACAATACGGGCGTGTCGTGGGGCACGGCTGACGTCGGCCGCGGCGCGGTGACCGGTGATCCATCGGACAGCGGCAAGTTCCGTACGCCGAGCCTGAGGGACATCGCGCTCACCGCGCCCTACATGCACGACGGAAGCCGGCGGACGCTTCTGGAGGTCGTCTCCTTCTACAGCGACGGCGGAAGGCCGAACCCGCTTCTGGACAGGAGCGTCCGCCCGCTCGCCCTGTCGCTCGACGAGCAGGCGGACCTGGTGGCCTTCCTGGAGGCGCTCACGGGGCAGCGATCCTCGAGATCCTCGACTCGATCGGCGCGCCGATCACCCTGACCGATCTCCACGCCGAGGGAGTCTTCGGCTCGTTCGCCATGAACCGGCTTGCCGAGGAGTTCTACGGCGTGTCGGCTGAGGAGCACGAAAAGTGGTCTGCGGCGACCCCGCGCGCCGTCACTCCTCATGTGCGGTCAGAGTCGCCGACTGATCATGATGAGGGGGAAGCCCGTGCGACGGGCGAGCGCCGCAGCCACCGGACCGACGGCGGACTGCTTGCGTCTAACCCGCTGGAGACCCACGATCACGAGGTCGTCCTTCGCGACGTAGCCGAGCAGAGCGTCCACCAAGTTGTCACCATGCAGCACCTCGACCCTCGACGGCCCCGGGCACTCGTCGAGCGCCACGCGGAGAAGCTCACGTCGCGCCTGCATCTCCGCTTGTCGCTGGACACCGTCGCCCAAAACGCGGACGAACGTTACGGAGGGAGCGCTTATTCGATGGAGGCTCCCCAGCAGTCGTGCCCGCAGGATGTCGTGCTCCCCCTTTCCTCCGAGCGGCACGATTACGCGCCTGACGTGCTCCAGCCTCCATTCCGGATTCACGCGCAGCAGCACGACGTCGCACTCCGTCGAGCCCACGAGCCGGTCCACCTCCGGGCGCTGGACCTCGGCGTCCATCCGGCCCAGGCCGAGCAGTATGCTCTCGCACCGGTGCGTCTCGGCGATGCGGGCGATCTCGGCCCAGGGGTCGGCCGCAATAGTGGTGAGCGCTTCAGGCGCGAGGCCAGCCTGAAAGGAGGCCGTGAGCGCCTCCTTCAGTACGTCCTGCGCATTGGCCAGCTCTCGCGGGGTCCGCTCGGGATCCCATCCCGTGGGGGCGGGCACGATGTCGAGTAGGAGCACTCGCCCGACCCGGGCCGGTGCCAGGGCGGTGGCCACCTGCACCATCGCGTCGGCATGGCTGGGGTTGGCGATGGGCACCAAGACGAGAGGGCTGTGACCTCTGAGGCTCACGAGCTGCGGATCGAGCGCCTGACTGGTCGCATCGTGGACGCGAGCTCGGTGGGAGAACAGCGAGAGGAACAGCAGCCCCCCGAGGGCCAGCCACACCGCCGTGATCGCGCCGGCCGACGGGACGGCCAGACCTTCGAACGTTGCCAGAGCGACGCATGCCAGTCCCCCGACGATGGGAATCGCGGGGAAGAGGGGCATCAGATACGCCCCAGGCCGGGCGGTTCCTCGGCCACGCGCGAGAATGCTGATCCAATGCGTCAGCGCGAAGCTGATGAGGAAGATGAGGCTGGCGGCCGCTCCCGCTGCAGCCACGTCGGGCAGAATGACGATGATCGTTGCGACCACTGCAGTGGTGGCGAGGATCGCACGAATGGGCGTCCCATGCTCCGCGTCGACTTGTCCCAACCAGGGCGGGAGCGTGCGGTCGCGGGCCATCGCCTGAGCCACCCGGGTTGCCGCGAACAAATTGGCCTGGAGCGCCGAGAAGAGGGAGAGCACGGCGGCGGCGATGACCAGCCAGTATCCGAGGGGACCCATGAACTGCTGGGCGGCACGTGCCACCATCGCCTCTGGATCCGTGCGGCTGGCCGCAGCGAGCGTGTCACCCGGCGCGAGACCGGCGACCGCGATGACCACGAGCAGGGGAATGTAGATGGCCAGCGCGATCGCGAGCGAGAGGATCATCGCACGGGGGATGGTGCGCTCGGGCGACTTGATGTCACCACCCACCGCCGCGACCAGGTCGAAGCCGTGCAGCGTGATGAAGGTGAGCCCCATCACGTGTAGGACCCCGGCCCACCCCCCCGGCATGAACGGAGTCATGCGTGCGGCAACGCTCACCCCGGGTTCGCGCACGATCACAGCCACGCCAGCCGCGATGAGCACCGCGTACACGACGACCTTGCCCACGTTGATCCAAACCGCGCCGCCGTCCGACGTGCGGATGAAGCGTGCGGCACAAAACGCCGTCGGGATGAGGGCGGCCGCCACCACGGCCGCTCGGTGACTCATCCATCCGGGTGCGTCGCCCGCCAGGGGCTGCCAGATGCCCTCGAGCCCGATCACCACGAACTCCCCGAAGCCGACGGCATACAGCACGGCGGAGGCGATCAACGCGAACCAGAAGATCCATCCCACCACGAACGCTGCCTCGATGGCTAGTACCTTGTAACACCTAGAGTTTCGGATACAGGTGCTTCAGCTTGATGCGGGCGTCGGAGGTGCGGAACTGCCAGTCGACCTTCGACAGTCGATTGTTGCGGGTGCCCTC
>Ga0214472_10005762_pt1 | contig 13027 bp, 13 predicted proteins | sample RVTome_6_FD_207662 | JGI IMG/M metagenome (GOLD analysis project Ga0214472, IMG submission 207662) | Soil microbial communities from uranium-contaminated site in the Upper Colorado River Basin, Wyoming, United States - RVT140D175 | ecosystem: Environmental > Terrestrial > Soil > Contaminated >... | reverse complement strand
GGCGAACGGGTTAACCATGATCCTGCGCTTGCGGCGGCTTCGCTCCTCGCGCCGCTGGAACAGCACCTCGCTGTCAGGGGACCGCTCGCATTGGATCAGCTCGTGCTCGTTGAGTTGAGCCAGGAGCTGAATGACTTCGTCCTGTGTCGGCGCCGCATCGCCGTGGGTTTCGAGCACGGCGTCCCACACTCGCTGCACGTCGTGGCGTCCATCGCAGCGACCGATGAATTGATAGGCCGGCTCATTGATCATGTGCTGACGGCCGGTTGCGGCGTCCGACAGCACATACCAGCGCTCGCCTCGCCAATGCTGGCATTGTGTTCGGACTTGCGCCCGCAATCGCGGGTGCAGGTGTGTAATGCGGTACCACTGGGCGCTAAACAGTGACTGCGACATTTCATACACCCCACGTCCAGGCAGCGCCGAAACGTCCAAGCGGACCACCGTTGGAGGTTCGGCTAAACCTTTGTGCCATGCTAGTTGTCCTTCTTTGGACGACTTTGGCATACTGGCGAAATGCCAAGCTATTGTGGCCGATGCGTCGAGACAACCCCGTGACCGAGTTCACACCTCAGTTCACAATCGCCCTGGAGGGTGGCTCGCAAGAGGCTGGGAAGAGACGCGCGGTGGACTAGAGTCCGTTGACAATCGGCGCCATCAATAAATGACATTTGCCTTGTTGAGCAAAAAAGCCGTTTACGCTCAATAGGTTACTGATGGGCTGTTCACGCCGTGCCATTTATGGTCATATCCTGACTTTTGGGCAGAGTCAGGATGGCGCGCGTGTGGTTGCGGGATGATCAGTTCGCGCGGATTGCGGTGCTGTTGTCCGGCAAGGCCGGTGATCCAGGGCGCACGGCGGCTGACAATCGGCTGTTCCTCGAGGCGGTGCTGTCGATCGCCCGTACCGGCACTCCGGGGCGCGATCTGCCGCCCGAGTTCGGCCTTTGGAACAGCGTCTATCAACGCTTTGCCCGGTGGTCGCGACGCGGTGTCTGGCATCAGGTCTTCGCTCAGTTGGCGGACAAGGCTTACGATACCGACGCCATCCTCGGACATCGCGCCTCCAACGGCATTGACGCCGTGATTCCGCCGCGCAGCCATCGCCTGGTCGAACGCCCTTTCGATCAGCATCACTACCAAAACCGCAACCTCATCGAACGCTTCGTCTGCCGCATCAAGCAATTCCGCCGCATCGCAACCCGCTACGACAAGCTCGCCGAGCGCTTCGCCTCTTTCGTCGCCCTTACCGCTGCCGTCATAGGGCTTGCATGATTGTCAACACACCCTATGAGCGCCGGAATGAAATGCCTGGGCGGAAGTCGAATCGAGTGCGGCGCGCGCCGCCCGCGCAGGGGTGCCGCGCCGCGCGGGGGTCACGCCGCGGCTTGGATCGGTAGCTTCGAGGTGAGCGATGACGGCAGGCAGGCAATGGATGGCGGGCTCGGACGTGGTCTCGATGTTTCCCACCCTGGTGTGGAAGATCGAGCTGGCGGCCGACGTCCGCCAACGCATCGAGGCCACGGTGCTTCCCGTGCTCGACGAGATGAGACGGGGGCTGCCCCTGCTCGCGCCCGGTGCGGCGTGGCAGTCGGAGAGCGCGCTGCACCGGCACGCCGCGCTGGGTGAGCTGGTAGCGTGCATCAACGAGGCGACCCGCGGCGTGTTGAGGTTTCTGCGGATCGGCTGCGACGCCTTCGAGATCACCGGCTGCTGGGCCAATGCCTTGCCGCACGGGGCTGCGCACCGGCTGCACAGCCATCCCAACAACTTTCTGAGCGGGGTTTATTACCTGCGCACCGCACCCGGCGCGAACGCCATCAGTTTCCATGATCCACGCCCGCAGACCGGGGTGATTCGCCCGCCGGTGGTGGCGCTCACCGCCGAAAATGCCGACCAGGTGGTGGTGCCCGTCACCGACGGCACGCTGCTCCTGTTTCCCGCCTATGTGGCGCACTCGGTCGATGCCAACACCAGCGGGCAGGAGCGGTTGAGCATCAGCTTCAACCTGATGTTCTCGGCGTTCACCGAGGAGCTCAGCAAGCCGCTGTGGTAACGGAGCGCGGCGTCAGCGCTGGAGACGCCAGCTCGACAGCACCGGTCGTCCGCGCAGGCGGCAATCGAGCGCCTCGAGCCAGCGTCCCACCAGGAAGTTGGAATTGTGGGCGAGCGTGTACGGTTCGGGGTGATGCACGGACGTCGTATGGCGCGGCGGACGGTGGTTCAGGCCACGCCCGGGGCGGCCGAGATGTCGGCGGGCGCTTCGGGAGCGGATTCGGTGCGCGGCGGCGGCAGCTTGGCGGTGAGCCACTCGGCGGCGAGTCGCGCGAAGCGGTCCAGCGTACCCGGCTCGATGAAGAGCGCACCGGCGCCCTCCACGAGCTGCCAGTCGCGCGGTCCGCGCAGGTGGTCGTACGCCTGCGTGATCATCGCCAGATCGGGATCGTCGGCGCCGACGATCACGCGGATCGGCACGGGCAGCGCCTGGAGCGGCGTGGCACCGGCCAGATCGGGCCGTCCGCCGCGGCACACGATGGCGGCGAAGCGCTCGGGGGACTTCCAGCCCGCGCGTACGGCTGCGCCGCTCGCCGTGCCGCTGGCGACCAGTCCGATCGCGAGCGGTGCCAGCGGCGGCTGATGGCCGATCCAGTCGGTCACCGCGAGCACGCGGTTGGCCATCTGCGGCACGTTGTAGCGCGCATCCGGATCGCGCGTCTCTTCATACCGGGTGAGGAGATTGACCGTCAGGGTGGCGAATCCGGCCGCCTGCAGCACGCCGGCGATGTGGGTTTCGCGCGATTCGGCGTGGCTCACGGCGTTCGGCTGCAGGATCAGCGCCAGGCCGCGCACGGTGGGGGCATGCGCGAGCAGGCCGTCGAGCCATGCGCGCTCGACCGGAATGCTGAGAATCGTGTTGCGCAGCTTCACATCTGTTCCCGGGACCGTCGGCGCCTGTGGCTGGAGGAAATGTCGCTGCGAGAATGGCACAGCGATGGCCGTGCGGCAAGATCGCGGCTCAGAGCCTGCAAATAAACCTGCCGTGCGACGGCTTCTTCACGAGCTCTCAGGCCGATTGGTGGATCGCGACCGGAACGCGGCGCGCCCCGAAGGGCCTGCCGAACGTGCCGAAACGTCCCGCCAGGGCGGTGCCGCAGTGGCGGCAGGCGCCGTGCTCGTCCACCTGATAGTCGAGGATCTCGTACCAGTCGCGCACGATGAGCGCCTTGCCGCAACCGGTGCAGTGCGTCGTGCCGCCCTCGCGGTCGTGCACGTTGCCGGTGTAGACGTGCTTCAGGCCCTCGCCCAGCGCGATGCGCCGCGCGCGCGACAGGGTCGCGGGCGGCGTCGCAGGGGTGTCGGTGAGCTTGAAGTCGGGATGGAAGGCGCTGAAGTGCAGCGGCACCTGGTCGCCGAGCTCGCGCGCCACCCACTTGGCGAGGGCGGTGAGCTCGGCGTCGGAGTCGTTCTGGCCGGGAATGAGCAGGGTGGTGATCTCCACCCATACCTCGCTCTCGTGCACGAGCCACGTCAGCGTGTCGAGCACCGGCTGCAGGTGGGCGCCGCAAAGCCGCGTGTAGAACGCGTCGGTGAAGCCCTTGAGGTCGACGTTGGCCGCGTCCATGTGGGCATAAAACTCGCCGCGCGCGAGCTCGGTGATGTAGCCGGCGGTGACCGCCACCGACTTCAGGCCTCGCGCCCGGGCCGCATCGGCCACGTCGATCGCGTACTCGGTGAAGATCACCGGGTCGTTGTAGGTGAAGGCCACGCTCTTGCATCCCCATTCGGCCGCGGTGCGCACGATCGCGTCCGGGGAGGCTTCGTCCATCAGCCGATCCATGTCGCGCGACTTGGAGATGTCCCAGTTCTGGCAGAACTTGCACGCGAGGTTGCAGCCGGCGGTTCCGAAGGACAGGACGCTGGTGCCGGGGTAGAAGTGGTTGAGCGGCTTCTTCTCGATCGGATCGATGCAGAAGCCGGAGCTGCGCCCGTAGGTCGTGAGCACCATCGCGTCGTCCTGGCGCATGCGCACGAAGCAGGCGCCGCGCTGCCCGGCATGCAGCCGGCAGTAGCGCGGACACAGGTCGCACTGGATGCGGCCGTCGTCCAGGAAATGCCAATACCGTGCCGGATAATCCATCTTGCCTGCCTCGTTCTCGCCCGCGTGCGGCCTACGAATCGGGCACGCGGCTCATTCCTTCCACTTGCGCACGGTGAAGCTCGCCGCCATCAGGTTGTCGGCGCGCCGCCCGGCGCTCAGCCCCGCCTTTTCCTTGAGAGCCGCCAGGAACAGGGCGGGTTCGCGCACCTGCGACCATACCTGGGGCAGGAATACCGCGCCGCGACATCCCGCGAACAGCATCAAGCCGTCGATGTCCGGCCGAATGAGGCTCAGCAGCTCGTCTTCGGTGGCGAATTCCAGAAACTGCGGCTCTGAAAGTAAGGACACCTCGACGCGGATGTCGTTCAGTTCGGCACGCGTCAGCGGCGCGAAGCGCGTGTCGAGGGTGGCGGCGGCGATCGCATTGGTGGCGACGTCCTCGCCCAGCGGGCGCTGCGCGCGCACGCTGCCGACGCAACCGCGCAGCGCGCCGTCGCGGGTGAGGGTGAGGGTGACGAAGGTCGCGCCCGGCCCGTTCAGGCGCGGGTCGCCCGGCAGCGGCACGCCGTCCAGCAGGCGCTGCGCGATGGCCTCGCGCGCACGTGTCAGCAGCACCGGGCCCAGCTCAGTGTCGGGAAGCAAGGGCATGGCTGGAGGACTCGCAGAACGCAACACTGGCGTAGCCGACCACCCGCGAGCGGTCGCCGGCCGTGTCGCCCGAGTTGCGCAGGTCGAGCAGATGCGGCTCCAGTCCGAGCGCGGCGGCGACGCGCAACAGTCCATTGACCGGCGTGGCACCGCACGCCTGGGCGTGGTCGATGCGCGGACGCAGGCGCACGATGTGTTCCACCGTGGCGCGGTCGCAATGGCGCGCCTGATCGTAGGGGTGGTAGTGGGAGAGATCGGAGCTGATCAGGATCAGCGTCTCCGGGCCGCCCCACAGCTGCGTCAGGACTTCCGCCACCTGTTCGGGCGTCGCGTCGCCGACCAGCAGGGGAACGAGCTCGAAGGCGGCGAGCACGGTCTGCAGGAAGGGGAGCTGCACTTCCAGGCTGTGCTCGAACAGATGCGGGTTGTCGTCGACCACCACGTCGGGGCGTGCCTGCAGGCGCAGCCAATCATCGCGGCTGAGCGCGACCTCACCCAGCGGCGTGGCAAAGACTTGCGCCGCCGGCAGTGCGAAGCCCGCCACCGAGGCGCGGTGCGCGGGGCCCAGCAGCACCACGCGCCGGACCTGGTCGCGCAGCCGTGCGGCCACCGCGTAGGCGGGCGCCGCCCCGGGGCCTGAGTAGATGTAGCCTGCGTGGGGCACGATCAGGGCCTTGGGCAGCGGGACGTTTTCGAGCGGGAGCGCAGCAGCGAGCATGCGGTCGATCTGGGCATGCAGCACGCCCGGGTCGTCCGGATAGAAGGACCCCGCAACCGCCGGGGAGCGAATCGACGCAATGGCCATGGGAATTGTTTCCGATAGGTCGCCTTGACGCGTCAATTATAGGCATCGGCGGGCTCCCGCGCGGGATGCCTGTCGTGCGCCGCAGGTGCCTCGCACCACAGGGGGCATAAAAGGGCGCAAAAGACCACAATTGCGCAACAACATGCCTCATGGCCGACGCTACGCTGAGGACTTCGATTCTCCGGCGGATAACGACCATGAACCTGTCCCAAGTCCTGCTGCACGCCCTGCGCGATCACGGCGCGCACGAGATCTTCGGCATCCCGGGTGATTTCGCCTTGCCCTTCTTCAAGGTCATCGAGGAATCCGGGATCCTGCCGCTGCATACGCTGAGCCATGAGCCGGGGGTGGGCTTCGCCGCCGACGCGGCGGCGCGCTTCCGCAGCGGGCTGGGGGTGGCGGCCGTCACCTACGGTGCCGGCGCGCTCAACATGGTCAATCCGGTCGCCGGCGCCTACGCCGAGAAGTCGCCGGTGGCGGTGATCTCCGGTGCTCCGGGGGCGGGCGAAGCCGGATCGGGGCTGCTGCTGCATCATCAGGCGAAGACCCTCGATTCGCAGTTCGCGATCTACCGCGAGATCACCTGCGACCAGGCGCGGCTCGGCGACGCGCGCAGCGCCCCGGCCGACATCGCGCGCGTGCTGGCGAGCTGCCTGCGCGAATCGCGTCCGGTCTACATCGAGCTGCCGCGCGACATGGTGGGCGTGCCGTGCGCGCCGGTGGTGCCGCTGGGCGCCCCCGCGGTGGATCGCGACGCGCTCGACGCGTGCGTGGCCGAGGTGCTCGCGCGGCTGCGCGAAGCGGCGCAGCCGGTGCTCATGGTCGGCGTCGAGGTGCGCCGCTTCGGGCTGGAGGCGAAGGTGGCCGAGCTCGCGCGGCGGCTGGCCATCCCGGTGGTGACGAGCATCCTCGGGCGCGGCCTGCTGGCGGGCACCGACGCGCCGCTGGTGGGGACCTACCTCGGTGTCGCGGGGCAGCCGGAGGTCACCGATCTGGTGGAGCGTTCGGACGCGCTGCTGCTGCTCGGGGTGATCATCTCGGATACCAACTTCGGCGTCTCGTCGCGCCAGATCGACCTGCGCAAGACCATCCAGGCGCTCGATCACCGTGTCAGCCTCGGCTATCACACCTATCCCGACATCCCCCTCGGCGCGCTGGTCGATGCGCTGCTCGCGCGCGCCGACACGGCCGCGCCGACCGTCGAATTCGCGGCGCCGCCTTATCGGCGCGGGTTGCAGGCCGATGCGGCACCGATCACCCCCAACGACATCGCGCTGGCGATCAACGACCTGATGGCCGCCCACGGACGGATGCCGATCGCGGCCGACATGGGCGACTGCCTGTTCACCGCCATGGACATCGAGCAGACCGCACTGGTGGCCCCCGGCTATTACGCGACGATGGGTTTCGGGGTGCCGGCCGGGCTGGGGCTGCAGGCCGCCTCGGGCGAGCGGGCGCTGATCCTGGTGGGGGACGGGGCGTTCCAGATGACCGGCTGGGAGCTGGGCAACTGCCGGCGCTACGGCTGGGATCCGATCGTGGTGGTGCTCAACAACGCCTCGTGGGAGATGCTTCGCACCTTCCAGCCGGAATCGGCGTTCAACGATCTCGACGACTGGCGCTTCGCGGCGATGGCCGAGGGGCTCGGCGGGGAAGGGGTGCGGGTGAGCACGCGCGCGGAACTCAAGGCGACGCTGGAGCGCGCGGCGGCCACCCGCGGGCGCTTCCAGCTCATCGAGGCGATGATCCCGTGTGGGGTGCTTTCCGACACGCTGTCGCGCTTCGTCGCGGGGGTGCGCCGGCTGTCGCAGAAATAGCGGCGCGCCCTTCGAACGCGCCGCGCCGGGCCCTCCGCGGCCCGCCGGCGCGCCGACTTTGTGCCGATTTCGGGCGCGCTTTTCGCGTGCACCATTGCGCGCGGTTAGAATCCGCGCCATGCAGAATTTTCAGCCCCGCCACTTCGCCATCGTCCCCGCCGCCGGCACCGGCAATCGCATGGGTGCCGACCGTCCCAAGCAGTATCTGCCGCTGCTCGGAAAGCCGCTCATCCACCACGCGCTGGCGGTCCTGTGCGCCGCGCCCGAGATCGACCGCGTGTTCGTGGTGCTGTCGGTGGGTGACGCGGAGTGGGGCCGTTACGACTGGTCGCCGCTCGGACCCAAGCTGGTGCCGCTGTTCTGCGGCGGCGCGACGCGCGCCGACAGCGTGTTGGGCGGGCTGCGTGCGATCTCCGGCGAGGCGCAGCAGTCCGACTGGGTGCTGGTGCATGACGCGGCGCGTCCGTGCCTGGCCCCGTGGCACATCGAGAAGCTGGTGCGCGAGCTCGCCCACGACGAGGTCGGCGGCCTGCTCGCGGTGCCGGTGGCCGATACACTCAAGCGTGCCGACGACCATCGCCGGGTGAGTGCCACGGTGGCGCGCGACAGCCTGTGGCAGGCGCAGACGCCGCAAATGTTCCGCTACGTGATGCTGCGCCGTGCGCTGGAGGAGGCGGACCAGGTCACCGACGAGGCGAGCGCCATCGAGGCGGCCGGGCTGCACCCGAGGCTCGTCGAGGGCGACGCCACCAACCTCAAGGTCACCTTTCCGCTCGACCTGCACCTGGCCGAGTGGATCCTCACCAACCGCGGGGGCTGACATGACGATTCCGTTCCGTATCGGCCAGGGCTTCGACGTGCACGCGCTGGTGGCGGGCCGCCCGCTCATCCTGGGCGGGGTGACGATTCCGTTCGAGCGCGGCCTGCTCGGGCACTCCGACGCCGACGTGCTGCTGCACGCGCTCACCGACGCGCTGCTGGGTGGGGCCGGCCTGGGCGACATCGGGCGCCTGTTCCCGGACAGCGACCCGCGCCATGCCGGCGCCGACAGCCGGCGCCTGCTGCGCGAAGCATATGGCGCGGTGCGCGCGGCCGGCTACGCGGTGGTCAACGTCGACGCCACCGTGATCTGCCGCGCACCGAAGATCCTGCCGCACGTCGCGGCGATGGCGGCGAACATCGCCGCCGACCTGGCGATAGCCGTCGCGGACGTGAACATCAAGGGCAAGACCACCGAGAAGCTCGGGTTCACCGGGCGCGGGGAAGGGATCGCGGCGCAGGTGGTGGCGCTGCTGGTGCGGCGCACCGATGGCCAGGCGAGCGGCGCCTGACGCGGCGCATTCTCTGCCGGTGCGCCCCCCGAAAGTGCGGGTGTTCTTCGCATTGTGGCCGGATGCCGATGTCGCCGCGCGACTGGATGCGCTCGGGGCCGAGGCGCACGCCGACTGCGGCGGGCGGCGTACACGGCGCGACACACTGCATCTCACCCTGGCCTTCATCGGCGACATCGATGCGGTGCGCGTGCCGGCGCTCATCGGCGCGGCCGACACCGTTGCGGTCGAGCCGCTCACCCTGTGCCTCGATCGCGTCGGCAGCTGGCGCCACAACCGCATCGCCTGGGCGGGAACGCAGTCGGTGCCCGCGGCCCTGACGACCTTGGCGAACGGACTCATCGACGCGCTGCGGGCGGCCGGCTTTCAGCTCGAGCGGCGCAATTTCGCTCCCCACGTGACCTTGCTGCGCCGCATCCACGACGCTTTCCCCGAGCGTGACGTCGCGCCCGTCGACTGGCGCGTGGAGCGCTTCGTGCTGGTCGAGTCGCAGCGTCTGCCGCAGGGGGCGCAGTATCGGATACTCGCGCAATGGCCGGCCGGCGGGTCGGCCGGGTGCCCGGTGCGCACCGAACAATGAAAAGCGGGGCGCCCAAGCGCCCCGCGGCTCTTCGGGGCCGCCACTGGCGGACCCCTCGTCTCCGGAAAGGAGACGTATGAAGAATCAAAGATACAGGCAGGTGGCCAGATGCTCGCGCAGCTGGGGTTCCGGAGTCTTGGTGTAGTCCTTGTCGAATCGGTCGGTGATCAGCTGCGCGGTCGGGTTGTCGAGTTGCGCGTTGAGCATCCCCATGAACGAGGGCGGTGCCATCAGGATGGCGCGGCCGAACGCGTTCGTGGCGCGTCCGCGATAAAGTTCGTGTGCGATCTCCTGTGCAAAAACTTGAGCTTCGTGATCCTTGGGATGGGTCTGGGGCTGCCTTGAAATTTGCCCATTGCCCGATCCGGCCATGCGCCCAGCACGGTCGGTCACGAGTTCCGAATTCTTCTGTCGGCTCTTCGGATGGATCAGTTCCTTCACCAGCATGAGCCCCTTGTTGGGCCCGAGATTGGCGTAAAGCTTGGCGAGGCTGGCGTTGGCAACAAGAATCCAGGTAATGGCCATGGGAAACATCCTCCGGAAAGTTGGATGGGGCGTGTGCCGCGTAGGGTGTTTGCGGTATGTCCAGTCTAGACCGCACCGCAAAGCGCCGCTAAGGTGAAGTTGAATTTCGCCAAACATGCTTACATCCGGGTCGTCCCCCGGGGAGCGCCAGGCGCGTCCTTAAGCATCGTGGCCGGTGGCGTCCGGCCGATGCCGGGCGCGCAGCCGGCGTTCCCCGGCCGCCGGATCGAGCCGGTAGAAACCCCGCAACTGCTCATACATGGCGGGATATTCCCGCGCCAGTTGCACCGGCGTCTCGAAGAATGCCTCGGAGGCGACCGCGAAGAACTCACCCGGATGTTCCGCGCCGTAGGGATCGAGCAAGGTGTCGAGGCCCGCATCGACGTCCCGGCAGAAGCGCTCGTAGGCCTCGCCGAACACGCGTGCCCAGCGCGTGGCGGACATCCCCGCGGGCAGCGCCGGCAGGCCGTCGACCTCGCCGTTGGCCATGTCCAGCTTGTGGGCGAATTCGTGGATGACGACGTTCACCCCGGGCGGCGCATCGGCCGCCTCATGCCACGAGACGAGCACCGGGCCGCCTTCCCACGCCTCGCCGAGGACCTCGTCGTCGTATTCGTGGACCACCCCGGCCTCGTCCATCTCGTGGCGCGGAATCACGAAGTCGCCGGGATAGACGACGACGCCGACCCAGCCCCGATACGCGTCCAGGCCGATGTGCAGGATGGGCAGGCACGCCTGAACCGCCACGGTGAGCAGGATCTCGTCGGACAGCACGAGGCCCTGTGCGCCGTGAAACTGCTTTTCGGCGAGAAAGGCGCGCGCGAGCTCGCGCAGCGCCGCCCGCTCGGCCGGTTCCAGAAAGGCGAGAAACGGCAGGCGCGCCTCGACGCGCGCCCACAGCTCGGGCGGAACCCGGATTGCGGCAAGGCGGCGCGCGCGGCGCCATCTGCGCAGAAAACCCAGCATCGGTTCAATCCGCCGATTTGCGTGTGGTCAGATAGATCCCGGCGAACACCAGGCCGATCCCGGTGAAGTGATACCACAGCGGCCGCTCGCCGAGAAAGATGGCCGCCAGCGCGGTGCCGAACACCGGCATCAGATGGATGAACAGCGAACCCCGGCTGGGACCGACCGCGGCCACCCCCGCGTTGTAGAAGACGTAGCCGAGAAAGCCGGGAAAGATCCCGGTATAGAGGATGCCCGCCAGGGTCGCCGGCGACAGTGCGATGGCGCGCCCGGCCGACAGCTCCCACAGGTAGGCGGGGCCGAGTGCGGCCAGTCCGACGACGGTGAACCCGGCCAGCATCAACATGGGATGGACCCCTTGCGGGCGCCACTGCAGGCCGACCGTGTACAGCCCCCAGATGAGTACCGCCACCAGCATCCACAGGTCGCCGACGTTGAGACTGAAGCTCGCCAGGGTGGCGAAGCTGCCCTGGCCGACGATGGTCATGACGCCGACCAGCGACACCACCACCCCGAGCGCCTCCACCCGCCGCAGGCGCTTGCCCAGCAGCGCGAAGGCGAGCGCGATGGTGGCGATCGGGATGAAGGAGTTGAGCAGGGTGGCGTTGGTCGCGGTGGTGTACTGCAGCGCGATGTAGGCGAAGGTGTTGAAGCCGCCCACGCCGAGCAGGCCGAGCACCAGCACGGCCGGCCAGGCGGCCTTCAGCTGAGGCCACTGGCGGCGCAGGTGGGGCAGGGCGAAGGGCAGCACCAGCGCCAGGGCGATCGCCCAGCGCCAGAACGCCAGCGCGAGCGGCGGCACGGCTTCGCGCAGGCCGCGCCCGACGACCATGTTGCCGGACCAGAACAGGGCGGTGAGGGTGAGTAGCAGATAGGGGTTGGCGAGGCGCTTTTTCATTGGTCTTGTCGTGCTGGGCGAGGCGCGATGATCGCACAGCGGAGAAGCGCACGCAGCCGGTGAACCGGCCATCCGATATGGGATAATCCGCGCCATGGTCTCCGTTACGCACGCCATCTCACAGACTGACGCCACGCCCCCGCTCGACTTGCTGGCCGACGGGCTCGGAGCCGGCGATCGCGCGCTGTTCGAAAAAGCCCTCGAGCTGGCCGAGGGCGCCTACGAAGGACACGTGCTGGGCACCGGCGAATCGGTGTGGACGCACGCGATGGGGATGGCGCTCATCGCGGCGTCGCTGCGCCTCGACACCGAGACGCGCATCGCGGCCTTGCTGTTCGCCATCGGCGACTATGTGGACGACGCGGTCGAGGTGGTCGGCGCGCGCTTCGGCGCGCCGGTGATGCGGCTGGTCGAAGGGCTGCGCAAGCTCAACGGCCTGCGCCTGCTCACGCGCATGACCGCAAAGGCGACCGCGCCAGAGATCCGCGCCCAGACCGAGGTGCTGCGCAAGATGCTGCTCGCCCTGGTGGAGGACATCCGGGTGGTGCTGCTGCGGCTCGCCTCGCGCACCCAGACGCTGCGCTATTTCACCGAGAACGAGGCCGAAGGGCGCGTCGACGTGGCGCGCGAGAGTCTCGACATCTACGCGCCGCTCGCCAACCGGCTCGGCGTGTGGCAGCTCAAGTGGGAACTGGAGGACCTGTCGTTCCGCTTCCTCGAGCCCGACACCTACAAGCGCATCGCCAAGATGCTCGACGAGCGTCGGTTCGAGCGCCAGGAGTTCATCGAGTCGGCCATCGCCCGCCTGCAACGGGAAATCGCCGAGGTCGGCATCAAGGCCGAAATCTACGGACGGCCCAAGCACATCTACAGTATCTACAACAAGATGCGCGGCAAGCGGCTGGATTTCTCGCAGGTCTACGACATCCGGGCGCTGCGCGTGCTGGTCGACGAGGTGCGCGACTGCTACACCGTGCTGGGCATCGTGAACCAGATCTGGCAGCCGATCGCGCAAGAGTTCGACGACTACATCAGCAAGCCCAAGGGCAACAACTACCAGTCGTTGCACACCGCGGTGCTGGCCGGCGACGGGCGCGCGCTGGAGGTGCAGATCCGCACCTACGACATGCACCGCCACGCCGAACTGGGCGTGGCCGCGCACTGGCGCTACAAGGAAGGCAAGGGCCACGGCGGCGACTACGACGAGAAGATCGCACTGCTGAGGAGCCTGCTGTCGTGGCGCGACGAGGTGGCCGATTCGGCCGAGTGGGTCGAGCAGTTCAAGCGCGCCTCGCTCGACGACGCGATCTACGTGCTCACCCCGCAGGGGCGCGTGATCGACCTGCCGCGCGGGGCCA
>Ga0214472_10005761_pt1 | contig 13027 bp, 15 predicted proteins | sample RVTome_6_FD_207662 | JGI IMG/M metagenome (GOLD analysis project Ga0214472, IMG submission 207662) | Soil microbial communities from uranium-contaminated site in the Upper Colorado River Basin, Wyoming, United States - RVT140D175 | ecosystem: Environmental > Terrestrial > Soil > Contaminated >... | reverse complement strand
CCAGGTCGAACCGGGAAGCAATTTGCGCCGGGCCTACAATGGCTCGGTCAAACGCATTCGCCAGGTGATCTCGACCCTGCAAAAAAAGCCGCGCGGCATCGAACCGCGCGACTTGAGTCAGGCCAGCGGCAAGCGCAAGTTCCGCTCCAATTTGAGTCAACCAGCATTTCAACAGGCGGTTCAACGGGCGAAGGAATATATCAAAGCCGGCGATATCATTCAGGCGGTCCTGTGCCAGCGACTGGAAACCGAAACCGACAGCGATCCCTTTGAGATTTATCGCGCGCTTAGATTCGTCAATCCGTCGCCCTACATGTTTTACCTGGAACTGGAACAGCTACGGGTGATCGGGTCGTCGCCGGAAACCATGGTACGGCTCACCGGCGACACCATCGAACTGCGCCCCATCGCCGGTACCCGTCGGCGCGGCGCGGGGCCGGAAGAGGAACGCGAACTGGAAGCCGAACTGCTGGGCGACCCGAAGGAACGCGCCGAGCACATCATGCTGGTCGATCTTGGCCGCAACGATGTCGGCCGAGTGGCCGTAGTCGGCAGCGTCGAAGTCAACGAGCTCATGGCCATCGAACGCTATTCCCATGTCATCCACATCGTCTCCAACGTGCGCGGCCAACTGGCCCGGGACAAAACTGCGTTCGATCTTTTCGTGTCCGCCTTCCCCGCGGGCACGGTCTCGGGCGCGCCGAAGATTCGCGCCATGCAGATCATCGCCGAGTTGGAGCCGCAAAAGCGCAGCCTCTACGCCGGCGCCATTGGCTACTTCGGCTATAATGGAAATTTGGACACTTGCATCGTCATCCGCACCATCGTCATGAAAGGCAAGAAAGTCTTTATCAATGCCGGCGCCGGCATCGTCGCCGACTCCGACCCGGCGCTAGAGTACCAGGAAACCCTGAACAAGGCCCGCGCCATGTTGCGCGCGGTGGAGCTCGCCGAGCAGTGGAGGAAGCGATGATTCTGCTCATCGATAATTACGATTCCTTCACCTACAATCTGTATCACTATCTGGGCGAGCTCGGCGCCGAAGTGCGGGTTGTTTACAACGATCAGATCAGCCTCGACGAGATCGCCGCGCGGCGTCCAGAAAAGATCGTCATCTCGCCGGGTCCGTGCACGCCGAAGGAGGCGGGCATCTCATGCGACACGATCAAGCGCTTCGGCGCCCGCATACCGATCCTGGGCGTCTGTCTGGGGCATCAATCCATCGGCGCCGCCTACGGCGGTGCGATCATTCGCGCGCCATCGATCATGCACGGCAAGCTATCGGCAGTCACTCATGACTCCCAGACGATCTTCCGCGATGTCAAGAATCCTTTCGCCGCGATGCGTTATCACTCCTTGGTGATCGATCCAAAAAGTTTACCGCAAGCACTCACGGTGAGCGCCAGCACCGCCGACGGGGTCATCATGGCAGTGCGCCATAAAACCTTCCCCGTTGAAGGCGTGCAATTTCATCCCGAATCAATTCTTGCCGAAGAAGGCAAAAAGCTGCTGAAAAATTTTCTTGACCGCGACTAAGCCACGGCATCGATGAAGCTGCTCTGTTTCCAAGCCAAAAGCTTCCGCTGGAAGACCCACTCCAAAACCTTGCCGGCAGTCGCCGATCAAGATGTCGACACCACGGTCGATGAAACCGTCGTTGTCTTCATCCACGCCGAATCGGCGGACGGTGAACCGGCAAGAACCAGCTCCGTGCTGCGCCAATCGTTGAAGCACATCAAATGGCTGGCCAACAAGCGCGGTCTAAAAAACATCGTGCTGCATTCCTTTACCCATCTCGGCGGCGCCACGGCGGAGCCCACCCTCGCCGAAACGATCATCACGACTCTGTGTCAACGCCTGAGCGAAACCGGCTACCGAGTCTGGACCACTCCGTTCGGCTATTTTTGCGAATGGGACTTGAGCGTTTACGGAGAAAGCCTTGCCAAGGTCTGGAAAGAAATTCGCTGATTTACGCCAAAGCGCCGAGATTAAATCAGCCACCAACCCTTCATCTCTGGACAACTCAACGGTTATCCCGCCGCGCGCAGAAAAGCGTGTTATAATCCCGTCAGTTTAGAAAGCTAGGAGGCCAATGATGACTCGCCGTTCACTACCGATCGCCTTGCAATTTTTTTTAGCCGCGACCCTGCTGAGCGCGATGGCGTGCAAAGGTAACGAGAAAATTGCCGACATCCGCGCGCTGCCAGACTTGAACGAACAGGCACGCCCCTACGTGACGATTGCACATACCCAGGTCCGCGCCGGACCCGGGCCACAGTATCGAGTTCTCGCGGATATTCCACGCGATGCCCGACTGACCGCCGTAGGCCGCGACAGCGAATGGATACTAATCGTTTCCAAGAAGGGCAACGCGCCAGGTTTCGTCCCCATGACATCGGTGCGGCCCGGCGACGGAACCGCGCCAAACGTTACACGCGCAGAGACCAAAAGCCCAAATAAGTACCAAACGGTTGCCGATACGGCTTTGCGTAGCGGTCCCGGATTGCAGTATCCCGTGCTCACCGATCTGACCAAGGGCACCAAGATCAACGTCGTCGACAAAGAGAGTGGCTGGCTCAGAGTCGAGTCGAGGCAAGAAGGGCGCAAACCAGGATATGTCGACGCTAGCTACGCGCGGCCGACGGAAATGCCGTGACCTAGCGATCAATGAACGACGGAAGTTAAAGCTTGAGTAAGCGTGTTGCAGTGCCACCCAGGATCGCTTCTTTGCTTGCTTCACTGAGCGGCAGGCCACGAATCACGTCAATATAGTTTCGCAACTCAGTCATCCCCTTGCCGGTGTCCGTATTCACTCCGGTGAAATCCTGGGGGTAATCGCTGGCGAAGACTAGTCGCTCGGGGCGAATGGCCTGCAACGCGCAATTGAGTGCCACCATTCCGCCTTCAAATCCGGCCATGTCGAAAAAAACCATCTCGTAATATTCGCCGAAAGGTTTTTTCAACGTACCGAAGCGATAGCCTTTGCCGACTAAGCGATCCTTCACCGCGGCGATGCCGCCGCCGAAGTGCGCCATGACGATTTTCAGATTGGGATAGCGGTCAAAAACACCGCCGGCAATCAAACGAGTCGTCGCCACGGTCAAGTCGACTTCCCGGCCCAACACCCTTGGCAGATCGTAATCCCGCAAATGTTCGTAGCCGGTCGGCACCAGGGCGGGATGCACGAACAACGGCACGTCGAGTTCACAGACCAGATCGTAAAGCCCGTACAGCTGCGGCGCGTCGAGGGACAGTCCGTGCACTTGGGAGGTGACCGTTACACCATGCAAGCCCAGGTCGCTTATCGCCCGACGCAGTTCCGCCAACGCCGGCTTTCCTTCCCACACCGGTGCCTGCGCCAAGCCAACAAAGCGGCGCGGATATTTTTTCTCGATGGCGGCAAGATCGTCGTTGATGAAACGACACTCCTCGAGAGGCGCCGACCAGCCAAGCAAACAGGAAAGCACCGAGATATCGACGCCGGCCTGGTCCATGTCTTCGAGTTGCAAATCCAAGTCGTAGAGCCGTCGATGCATGGTCGTCGCCGGCAAGCCGCCTTCTTGCAGCAAGGTATTGCCGGTTTCGGAGTAAAGACCGCGCCTTTTGGCCAACTCGACCGGGATGTAGTGATGTTGAAAATCGACAACCATATCGCTCCGCTCCGATTGTTTTAACGAATCCCGTTCACGGCTTGGGTCTAAGCATCCGTTGATAAAAGAGGCTGGTGGCCGCCAAGCAGGTAATCGTCAGTTTGGCCCGTTCTTCCGCTCGGGACCTTGGCAGACGCGCTGAATTAGATGACGTCATCGTTGCTTTGAACGGGCGCGAACGTCCTCCCATTACATACCCTAAGCGTCCATCGAACTCTAGGATCGGCTGATTATCGCTCAGGCGATCGCCCTTTGTCGCGCAAGAGCGAAAAATCTCTCAGGGCTAGAATTTACATTTTTCGCCAAGAGGCACGATTTTGTTCGGTTTTTACTCCAGCTCTAACTCCTAAATAACCCCGACAACAAATCACCAAGCGTTTAATTATCAGGGACTTAGCTGCTTGACGCGGCGAACCCGCTGTTTGGCACAAATCTGGCGACGTTATCAGCTGCTACCTAGCCCAACTAGCCTCAAGGAGACCAAGATGGATAGCATGTTAATCTGGATCGTAATGTTTGCCGGCGCGGCGATCGCTTTGCTGGCGGTTTTCCTAGTCGCCTCGGAAAAAGAGCTTAAGAAAAAACGGCTGGAATTTGACCAATTGCTGACCAAATTGGGGGACACCCCGGTGGCCGTCGGCGCGTCAGTTCCGAGTGAGGCGGCGCCGGATATTGATACCCAGGAGCTCGACCAGTTACGGGCAAAAATTCAGGAGCTCGAAAGAGAACTCGCCGCAGGGTCAAGCAAACTGCAGTCAGGCGAAAACACCAGCGACGAGCTTGACCTGGCGCAGCGCAACGTCGAGATCGCTCAATCCAACGCTCAGTGGCTGCAAACCACCTGTGATGAACTAAAGGCCCAGGTGGAGGATTTAAAAAGCCGCCTAGAGGCAAGCGAAGGGCGCGCCAGTGACTCCGCATCGGGCTCACAGGGCAGCGCCGATCGGCAGAGCCAACTCGAAAGCGAGGTCGCCGATCTACAAGCGCAACTGGCGGCAAACCGATCACAATCGCATGACAGCGACGCCATGGAACACAAGCTCGCCAACGTCGAAGCCATCGAGAGTAATCATCGCGAGGAGAAGTCTAGTCTCGAAGCCAAGATCGCCGAGTTGGAAAAAGGACTGTCGGCGGCAAATGCCGCGAGAGCCAACGAGGTCGAATCCATACGCGAGCAGCTAGCCAAGTCGGAACGGCTTCAGCAGTTAATGCGCGACGAACGGCGCGGCTTGGAGCAAGAGATGGCCCGCTGGCAGGCGAGAGTGAACCAAGCCGAGCAACGGAGCCAGCAACTTTCTGCTCTACAAGAGCCCTTCGACAATTTACTCGCCCAACAATCGGCACTGGAGGAACGCCAGCGCGCATACCACGAAGCCCTGGCCGGCTTTTCTCAGCTGATCGCTAAATCAAACGACAAGTCGCCACAGGCCGGGGGCTTCAATGAGTTTCACGCCGGCTCGCCGGTCGTCGAAGCCCGCCACGAGCCGACGAGCAACGGCATGCATGACGCTGACACAGCTGCCGTTTCGCCGGCACAGGTGATTGCCGCGGCGCAAACGACGGAACAACCCAAGCGGCGCTTCGGGCTGTTTCCGGTTGTCCTTGCCTTGGCGCTCGGCGGTACCATGGCGGCGCTTTGGAGTATGCGAGGTTCCGACACGACCACCACGGCCAACGCCTTGCCGGTCGTGAGCCAAAACAAAGCCCCCGATCCGCCGGCCCCAGCATCGCTTGGCGAGCCTGCCGCCAGTGAGCAGCCGCCGGCTCCGCCGGAGGCTCCCGCCGCCAAGGAACTCGCGACGCCAGCGGTGAAGGAAAAGGCACAACCGGCAAGAGCGGTTGAAGTTGCGAAAGTCCAGCGACCCGTCGCCGGAACCTACGAGATCACCCAGCCCAGCCGCGTCTATGCCACGCCGAGCGAGCTGTCCCAAATGATGGGCGACATCGAGCCAGGCGTAAGAGTGACCGTCGTCAATTCGAAAAACGGCTGGCTCGAGATACATTCCAAGCATGGCCGCCCACCGGGTTTTATCCGTAAAGAAAACGCTCGCGTTCTCGCCCGCAACTGACCGCCGCCCTATGCGGCGAACCGCGACGCTCGCCTGGTTTGTCTTCAGGTTATTTGGCCCCTTGTGTGAAATCATTCCGATTTAATTAGAAATTTTCGTCGCGCCCAGGCGCCAAGACCACAAAGAAGCCTTTTTCCAGAGACTACCCGCTCGCGGTTTTCACTGGCGCCAGAAAGACATCGGTGCCTATCAATCGATGGTCTGTTATTGGGATTATCTGGAAAATAAAGATCTCTTCGCCATCGACCGCGCACTGATCTACAACGAAGACGACCGCCTGGCGATGTGGCATATTGATCAGGCGCTGGCCATGAGATTGAAAAGAGCGTAAGAGGCGATCGCGATAATCCCCGGTGAGTCCGACCTTCTTCTGGTCCCCTTCGCCCCATAGTCGTGCCCAGTGGACGCCGCCTCAATTCCCGTGATATGACACAAGTCAAACAAATTAGGAGGTCGAAATGGCTAAACGCAAAAGCATTCATATTAAAGGCATGGAGCATGGCGCGCCGATACCCAACGGAGTCGTGATCGGCAACATGGTCTTCTCTTCGGCGATCGGCGGCAAGGATGCCAAGACCGGCGTGCTGTCGGACAATCCGGACGAACAGGCCGAGGCGATGTTCCGCAATTTGGCGCTGTTCATGGAGAGTGTCGGTGGCTCCACCGACAACATCGCCCATGTAAAACTCTATCTGAAAGATGAAAAGTTCCGCGACCAGGTGAATGGCCCGTGGGTCAAGATGTTTCCTGACGAGCACGATCGTCCGGCCCGCCACGCGCTCAAAGTGGACCTGCGCGGCAAGAACTTGTTTCAAATCGAGATCGTCGCGGTGCTATAACCGGTACCGCTAACGAGTTTCAGGAGGAAGCGAAATGCCCATCGAAATCATCGACATGGTGGACTTTGCCCACCAAGAAAAAAAGCGCAAAGAGATTTTTAACACGCCGCGTTTTCACGCCTGGATGCACTATTACAAACCAGGCCACAAAGATGAATTGCACTGCCACAACGCGGATCAAACTTTTTACGTGATTGATGGCGAGTGCACCATGCACTTTCCGGACGGCGGCAAAGCGGTGCTCACGCCAGGCATGGCCGCGACCATCACCGGCGGCTCTTTCTATCAGTTGGAAAATGCCAGCGACAAGCCGATGATCATGATGGGCAACCGCTCCGGGCCCTCGGAGAATATCCAGATCATCGATTACGTCACCCGCAAGGATGTCCGGCAGAAAGTTCAAGCGGACTTGAACGTCTAAACAAATCTTGTTCCAGCCGTTCAAAACGTTGAAACCGTTCAAGCCGATCCGGATTGTCCTAACGTTTTGAACGGCTTGAACGGTTGGAACGATTTGAACGCGCGCGCAGCCAGCGAGGGCGAGGAACTTTTTGTTGGCATGAAGGGTTATACAGGCAGCTAGCCGCGCGCGGTAAGGTGCCATGCCCTACATTAAACTCAAATATCTCGTCGTTCTTGTTGTTGGCCTGGTGTTTGTTTGGCAAAACGACGCCCACAGCCGTTCCAAGCAAGAAATTGAAAAAGAGTACTCCGCCCATTCCATGCGGGCGGTGCCACGGGATGCCTTTCCAGTCCTCACCGATCCGCCGCTCGGACCCATCGCTGACGGCGACAAATTAATTCATTCCAACGATTGGGTGATTGGCATCGCCATCAATGGCGACGCCAGGGCGTATCCGATCACCGTAATGGGCATCCACGAACTGATTAACGATACCATCGGCGGCCAGCCGATCACGGTCTGCTGGTGACCGCTCTGCCAAACGGTTGTGGTGCACAACCGAAACATCGATCTTAACGGCAAGAAAACCACTCTCGAGTTCGGCCATGAAGGAGTGCTCTACCGCCAGTCCTTCATCATGTACGACAAGCAGACCGACACCAAGTGGAATCACTCCACGGGTTTGGCGATGGCGGGCAAGCTCACCGGGACGCGCCTCGAAATCTTGCCGAGCTGGGTCGTGCGCTGGAGCCAATGGAAATCGATGCACCCCAACACGGAAGTCTTGGCTCGCGTAGGGCGCGGCGGCTTCATGGGCACCTATGTCGCCGACCGCAATGCAGCCGAATTCGGCCTGAGCGTCGGTCAAGGACCGCAAGCTAAGCTCTATCCCTACGACTTACTGTCAACACGAGAAGTGGTCAACGACGTGGTCACACCCTATGACATTGTCGTCGTTTTCGATCCCGGGCATAAAGCAGCCATGGCCTTCTCCCGCAAGATCGACAAGCAGACGCTGACCTTCGAACCAGCCAAAGCCAAATCACCAGAGACATTGCTCATGCGAGACCGCGAAACCGGCAGCCTCTGGGAGCGCCTGAGCGGCAAGGCCATCGAAGGCAAGCTCAAAGGCAAATCAATTTTGCCGCTTATCTCGGTGCCTTGGCTGAAAGACCGCTGGAGGCAAATCTATCCGGATGGTCTAATTTACAAGTAGGACTTAAAGGGGTCGGGAGTCTTTTTCAAGATAGCTTGGGACGAGCGCGGGAATTCATTGTCGATTCTAGCACTAGCTCTTACCTTGTACGACTCTGTCATTCGCGACCTTCCTCCGGCTTGACGCCGACGCACCCCTTTTCCGCTTTCGTCCCATTGCCGCGCCGATAGCTCGAAATCGAAGCGTCAAACAAGAATTAGATAATTAAATGTCTGACACCTTTCTGACACCTCTTACACTCTACAATCGATAAATACCGTTCAAGCCGCTCCGGATTCTTATAACGATTTGAACTGCTTGAACGTTTTGAACGATTTGAACGCTCTTAGAGTCCGTAAAGCCTCTTCGGATTGTCGTAGCTAATCTTGCGCTTCGACGCTTCGGGAATATCGTCGCGGTCCAAGAATTCTTGCACCGCTTTCTTCATGCTGACGATACCCTCGTGGGGAAAATCCGACGCCCAGAACAAGCACTCATCGCCGAGCAATTCAAGATCACGGCTGGTCGTCATCTCTTCGCCGCACTGAAAATAAATCTGGCCGCGCTCGATCAGCTTCGCCGGCGTCGGCGCCTCGCCCATGCGGTTGCCCATCTTGCTCATCAGGTAGGGCACCCAGCCACAGCCGGCTTCTAAAAAAGCAATCTTCAAATCCGGCAGTCGGCCCAGCAATCCGGAAAACATAAAATTGGTAAACTGGCGCATCTGCGGCCAGACATGGGCCAGCGTCGCCGCCTCGCCGCGCCACATGAACAGATCGTTGTTGCGCAAAGAATTTTGTGAGTGCACGGCGAGCATGCAGCCCAGACGATTTGCCTCTTCGTAGACCGGATGAAACTCCGGATGGCCCAACGGCCGCGGCAAACCATCGGCGGGCAGTACCGCGCCGACCATGCCGTAGTCCTTCACCACGCGACGCAATTCGGCGACTGCCGCGGGCACGTCTTGCAGAGGCAAAACGGCGATGCCTTTCAGACGCGAATCGTGCCGGAGAAATCGATCGTGCAGATAATCGTTGTAAGCTTTGCTCAGATCGACGGCGAAATCCGGCATGCCGACCTGGCCGATGTGCATGAAGCGCGTCGGATAGACGACCGCGGCCTCGATGTTGCCTTGGACGAGCGCCTGCTGCCAATCGTGCAGCGTAGGAATCAAGAAAGACCGCCCGATCCCCTCTCGCCCGGCTTGCCGGTGCCAGCCATGATGCGGCAAGAGTGGGAAATACATCACCGCCTCGCGCCGCGCCTTGTAATAGTCCGGCAAGTACTCGAACACATCGCTCTCGACTTCGCGAATATGCCCGTCCGCATCGATCATTTTCCAATCAGCCATTTGAACCTCCGTAAGTATTTACCGAACTCGGATAATTTTCTCGCAAAGGCGCTAGGGCGCAAAGGTCTTTAAAAAAAGTTTTTCCGAACTTAGCGCCTTTGCGCCTTTGCGGGAGACATTCCGAATCCGAATCTTCCTCTGTGAACTCTGCGTCCTCTGTGGTGAGCATCCGAATTCGATTCATCCATCGGCGATCATCTCGCCAAACTTACCGCAGAACTCGCCGATGGCGCCGTTGTGGACGAAGTCGGCCATTTCGTCCAGTGGCCCCTCTTCGCGATTGATGATCGCCAGCAGAGCACCGTTGCGTTGGGCGATCACCGGGAAAGACGCCGCGGGTTGCACTTGCAAGGACGAGCCCATCACGATGAAGATCTCCGCCCGTTCGGTCCATTCCTGCGCTTGGCGCATGGCGCGCTCGGGCATCGCCTGGCCAAAAGAAACGGTTGCCGATTTGAGAATGCCGCCACAGTCGTCGCACTTGGGCGCGGAAAAATCTCCCACTAAGCGATTGATGATCGGCTCGGGCTCAAACTCCTTGCCGCAATTCATGCAGAGAATCTTTCGGTTCGAGCCATGGAGCTCGACGATGTGGTCGTCCGGCACGCCGGCCATGCTGTGCAAACCGTCGACGTTCTGGGTGATCAGGCCGATCAATTTCTCTTTGACGCTCAGCGACTGCACAAAGTAGTGGCCGACGTTGGGCCTGGCGTTTTTATACTGCTCCCAGCCGTCGAGGCGGCGCTTCCACGCTTCGATGCGCGCCACTTCGCTGCTCATGTACTCTGCAAAGGTCACTGGACGATAGCGTGTCCAAATACCTCCCGGGCTGCGGAAATCCGGTATGCCGGACTCCGTGCTAATCCCCGCGCCGGTAAAGACGACGATCTCGTCGCTCTGGCGAATCTTTGCGGCGAATTCTTCCTGTTTCAACATGGCCAAACTTATAGAACAGCCAGCGCAGCTCTGACAACCGAAAGTCAGCGGGGGACTTTCCCAACATCGGGCAACTTGAGCGTCATGGCAAGCACACCGGCGCTAACGATCAAGCCACCGGTGACCATGAAACCCAGCGCGAACAACTGCGCGTCGCCCATGATGCCGATAAAGGTCGGTATCAAACCACCGCCAATCAGATAGCCAAAAGGGATGGTGAAGCCAACTGCCAGATTTCGCGCGTGGGGCGGTGCAATAATCGCCAGGGCGGCAAATCCCGCTGGGAAAAACCAGACGGCGAGGGCGGGCTGGACGATCACCGCGGCACTGAGCCAGCTATCCGGTGCCACGCCCAGGAGCAGCGTCAATGCGCCGGTGACAATCAGACTCACAACCATTGTCCGTTTCGGCCCGAGCCGATCCGAAACCCAGCCGCCAAGAACGCCGAAGATCGGGCCATAGGAGCGCGAGAACGCCGTCAGGGCATTCGCCCAGCTTGCCTCCACAAGGCGCTCGCTAACGAGATAGAGCGGCAACATCGCGTAGACGCCCACGGTGGCGCTGACGCCCAAGCCGAAAAGCACCAACATGATCCAAAACGCCGGGCTTCTCACCAGCGCGCCGAATGCGCTCGATGCCGGCGATTCGCCGGCGAATCGCCCGCCGCGCCCATAGCGGTAGAAAGCCACCGTGATGACGATGGACAGGGCGCCGAGCGCGGCCAATGCCGTCCTCCAGGAGGCGCGGCTCAGAAACAGTTCGGCAACGAAGGGGGCGGTGAAAAATGCTAAATTTGGCGCGAGCTCGTGCACGGCGATGGCCTTGCCCCAGTGACGCTGATCGACCAGCGCGGTGATTGTCGCGATCGCCGATGGCATGTAAAGTCCGGCGGCTAATCCCAACGCGTACAAACCCGCGCGCATCGCCCAGAGACTGCTCGACGCCGACAGGATCAAGAGCGCGACGCCCACTCCCATGCCGGAGACGAGAATCGTTTTGCGATGGGTCGAACGCGACGATAGAAACCCCGAGCCGAGCAGACCGCTCAAATAGCCGGCGGAAATGAGGAAGAAAAAGAAGCCCGCCTGGCCGTGGCTGATGGCTAGCTCGCTTTCGATGGTCGGCAGCAACGGCGAGAAAATGACCCGGGAAATAAAGTTAAGCAGAAAGATCGCCACCAAGAAAAATACTGGCGCGATCTGCGACCGAAAGGAATCGGCGCGGGCGCTGCCCGCTTGCGCGTTTTTCGCACCGGCGCTCTCCTTTGTCGTCATCTTTGAGGGATCTTCGCGTTGGGATTAATCACTGGCAACACAGAACGTCTACAACGCAGCCGCACAAGAAGCCAATGCCTTAGCATCGCCCGGGAGGAATCATGCTCGGCAGAAATACCGCGCTGAAGCCATTTGGACTGGAATCGAACAAAGACGTCGCACTCGTCACCTATGGGGCCCAGCCGGAGGTCTTTGCAGCAGTGCAGCACGGCGTCGTGCAGGCCGCGCCGCCGAGTTATTCACTCGACCCCAAGGTGACCAAGCTCGATATGCGCGCGCAGGCAAATTTATCTAGGTAGACATGAAGAATGTCAGCGCACCGGATAAACCACGCGCTACAAAATATCCGGCGTTAGCGGGCTCGCACCTGCAACTTATTGACCACCTCTTTGACGCCGCGCACGTCGCGGGCGATGCCCTCGACATGTTTGATCTGATCCGGTGTCCGGACCGTACCATTGAGCGTAACCACGCCAACATTCGTATCGACGTCGATCCGAAACAGACTGGAAATCTCGTCACGCGCCAACCGTGCCTTCACCGCCGCGGTTAGGTTGGTGTCGTCGACACTTTGTCCAACCGTTCGATCCGAACCCGCCCCACAACCCCAAAGCGTTCCCAGCAGAACCAATAGTATCGCAAAAATCTTGATTTGATCTCGCATCATAGTCTCTCCCCGTCACGCAAAAGTTTTGCTGACTTTATCATCGTGGTACGTGGCGACCTATCAGGATCAGTGGATCGCGCTGTTGACCTTTTCGGCGGCCGCCTGGAAATGTGCGGTGCGCGATCAGTGGATCGGCTGGGACTTTCACCATCAGTATGACTATGACCGATTAAAACTAATCGCCAACAACAGCCGGTTCTTGATTCTGCCCGACTGGCACTACCGTAACCTCGGCTCCAAGATTCTCTCGCTGTGCCAAAAGCGGTTGTCACAGGACTGGCAAAAACACTTCGGCCATCGGCTGCTGCTCTTAGAAACCTTCGTCGACCCCCAACGTTTCCACGGCACCGTCTACCGGGCGGCCAACTGGTCGGATCTGGGGTTGACCCGGGGCTATCGGCGTACCCGCCACGGCTACAGCAACACGGCGCTCTCGCCTAAAAAAGTCTTGGTTAAGCCCTTACAACCTAATGCCCGTTCCCTACTCGCCAGTCCCGTGTTGTCATTACCCTATCGTCAAGGAGCCGCCAAAATGAAGTTAAACGCCCAGCAAATGCTATCGCTACCAGAGTTCTTTATCGATATTGCCGATCCACGCCGCGCCCAAGGCCGACGCCATTCGTTGGCCAGCGTGTTGGCCATT
>Ga0214472_10005760_pt1 | contig 13029 bp, 14 predicted proteins | sample RVTome_6_FD_207662 | JGI IMG/M metagenome (GOLD analysis project Ga0214472, IMG submission 207662) | Soil microbial communities from uranium-contaminated site in the Upper Colorado River Basin, Wyoming, United States - RVT140D175 | ecosystem: Environmental > Terrestrial > Soil > Contaminated >... | reverse complement strand
ACCATCACCTTCCGGATCACCGTGACCGATCAAACCACCATCACCTCGTGCGATCCGGCGGCGTTGAACTCGATCCAAAGCAAGGACGCCGACGACGCGGTGCTCCAGGTGCTGCCATAGACCTTATGGGGGGAAGACGCGGGTCTTAGACCGAGTCAGGCTCAAGCTCTCGTTCTCACGCTCAGGCTCGAGGACCCAGCGCGAACGGGCCGCCCCGGGGTGGGGTGGCCCGTTTTTCCAGATTGCGAGCTGCGCCGGCGTTTTGCTAACATGCCGCCGATCGCCGCGGCAACCACGACTTCATGGCTGATGATCTAGAGTTGTCTCCCAAGATCGAGATCTACCGGCGCATGCTCGAGCGCCAACCCGATTCGCGGGTGTTCGTGGCGCTGGCCGAAGAGTACCGTCAGGCGCGCATGTACGAGGAGGCGATCGCGGTGTTGCAGGAAGGACTGCAGCGCCACCCCAACTACCTGTCGGCGCGGGTCGCTTTGGCGCGGGCTCACCTGGAGAACGGTGGAGCGATCCAAGCGCAGAGCGAGCTCGAGCGGGTGATCCAGGCGGCGGCGGACAATCTGTTCGCCAACCGCACCCTTGCCGAGCTCTATGAACGCGCCGGACGAATCGACCAAGCGATCGAACGCTATCGCGCGGTGGTGGCACTGGCGCCGGAGGATGCGATCGCGAGGGATCGGCTGGGAAAGCTGGAAGCGACGTTGGAATCGGGTTCCCGCGCCGCAGCGGCAGCGGCGCTTGAAGCGCCGCGCGCCCGCGATGCGGTGGAGGCGCTGCTCGCGGAATCGATGGCGCCGGCAGGGGCCTCCGCCGAGCTGGAAGCGGCGGAGCCCGCGCATGAGATCGAGGTGGACTTGGAGCTCGACTTGGATTCGGCCGGCGGGGATGCACGGTTTGCCGCGATGGCTGCGGCGGCCGCGGAAGGTTCTTCCTTAACGGTGGGCGATCTGCACCCGGAACCCGAATCGGCCCCGGCGCAGAGCCCGGGCGCGAGATTTGAAGAGAGCTTCACCACCGAAACCTTAGGCGACCTCTATCTCCATCAGCGCCACCGGGAGCGCGCCGCGGAGATCTTCCGTCGGCTGGTCCAGGCCGATCCGACCAACCCAGCCCTGCAGTCGAAGCTGGAGGCGGCCCTGGCGATGGGTGTGGAGCGGCCTCGCGAACAGCTCGAGCGTTGGCTGCTCAGGGCTCAGCAGCTGCGGCAACGCAGAGGGTAAATGGGCAATGTTCCGCGAAGTCCTAAACCAGCTGTTCCTTCGGATCGACGGCCTTTGGGGCGCCCTGATCATGGGCGTGGACGGATTGGCGGTGGAGCAGGTGAGCAGCGCAGCGGAGCTGGATTTGGAATCGATCGCGACCGAGTTCAGCACCGTGTTGGTCAGCCTGCTGCGCTCGTCGCGCGAGCTCAAGCTCGGCGCGATCGAGGAACTGACCTTGCACGTCGAAAAGCTGGTGCTGGTGGCGCGTTGGATCAGCGAGGAATACTTCATCATCGTCGCGCTTTCAGCCGACGGCAATTTCGGCCGGGCGCGTTTCGAGCTGCGGAAGGCCGCGGCCCAGCTCCGCGACCAATTCTAGATTGCCGCTGAGGATCGGGCGCCGGCTGCCCGCGAGCTTGACTCCGAGGTCGCTTTGCCTGATACCAAGTGCGCTTTTAGTATCGGGTCTGTTCATGGGGTGATCCTTGTCCGCCGGGCGCCGCCGACGCTATAATGGTCCTCCCGAGCCTGCCTCCAGGCGGGATAGGGGGGCCCGCTTGAAGCTCGAGGAACTGCAACAGCTCATTCGCTTGCTGCGCAGCGAAGGTGTAACCGAGTTCGAGCTCGAGGAAAAGGGCGTCAAGCTGCGGCTCAAGCGCGAGCGGACCGGCGGGCGCCGGAGCGGGTCGGGAGCGGCGGAAGCGGCGCTTGCGGTCGAAGCGCCGCCGGCCGAGCCGGTTGCGGCGCCGTCAGCGTCCAAAGACCACCTGATCAAGTCTCCGATCGTCGGTACCTTTTATCGATCGCCCTCGCCGGGCGCGGAGCCGTTCGTGGAGATCGGCCGGCGGGTCAAGGTTGGTGAGACGCTGTGCGTCGTGGAGGCGATGAAGCTGATGAATGAGATCGCCGCGGATGCGAACGGTACGGTCGCGGCGATCCTGGTGGAGAACGGGCAGCCGGTCGAGTATGGCCAGGCGCTGTTTCAGCTGGCGCTCGATAGATAAATGAGCGCAAGGATCGTGAACCGGGCCCGGCATCCAGCGCCACGCGATCGGCGATCGGACCGCTGCGCCGGTCGCATTCCCGGGGCGTTCGCTTAGCATGGCGCCGGGCCGCGTGCCGTTCAGCAAGGTCCTGATCGCGAATCGCGGCGAGATCGCGCTGCGGGTGATCTGGGCTTGCAAGGAGTTGGGGATCCAGACGGTGGCGGTCTATTCGGAGGCCGACAGCGACAGTTTGCACGTCAAGTTCGCCGACGAAGAGGTCTGCATCGGCCCGCCGCGCAGCGCCGACAGCTATTTGAATTTCTCCGCCATCTTGTCCGCGGCCGAAATCACCCAAGCCGACGCGATCCACCCGGGTTACGGTTTCTTGGCCGAAAACGCCGAGTTTGCCGAGGCCTGCGCGTCGTGCGGCATCACCTTCATCGGCCCCGACCCCGAGATCATCCGCCAGCTGGGAGACAAGGCCGGGGCACGGCGGTTGGCGGAGCGCGCCGGGGTTGCGGTGCTGCCGGGCAGCGACGGCGTGATCGATTCGGAAACCGAGCTCAAGCGCGCCGCCGATCGGATCGGCTACCCGGTGATGCTCAAGGCGGCTTTCGGCGGCGGGGGTCGCGGGATGCGGATCGTGCGCGCGCCGGCCGAGCTGCAAGACGCCTACGGCGCGGCGCAGGCGGAGGCTGGCGCGGCCTTCGGCGCCGCCGATCTTTACCTGGAAAAGTATCTCGATGCGCCGCGCCATCTCGAGATCCAGATCTTATGTGACCGCCACGGCCATCATCTCAGCTTGGGCGAGCGCGAGTGCAGCATCCAACGGCGCCACCAAAAGCTGATCGAAGAGTCGCCTTCGGCGGTGTTGACTCCGGAGCTGCGCCAGCAGATCTCCGCTGCGGCGCTGGCCCTGGCGCAGGCGGTCGGCTACAACAATGCCGGCACGGTCGAGTTTCTGCTCGAGCCCGATGGCCGGTTCTACTTCATGGAGACCAACACTCGGATTCAGGTCGAGCATCCGGTCACCGAAATGCGCACCGGCATCGACTTGGTCAAGGCGCAGATTCGGGTGGCGGCCGGGGAGCCGTTGTGGATGGGGCAGGGCGAGATCGGTTTTCGCGGCCACGCGATCGAGTGCCGCATCAACGCCGAGAACCCGGCGACCCTGACGCCGAGCCCGGGCCAGATCACGGCGTTCAACATCCCCAAGGGCATGGGCGTGCGAGTGGATACCGCCGCCCACGAGGCCGCGTTGATTTCGCCCTATTACGACAGTCTGATCGCCAAGGTCATCGTGCTGGGTCAGGATCGGACCGAGGCGATCGCGCGGATGCGGCGTTGTCTGGAGATGACCGTGGTCCAAGGGATCGAGACCACCATCCCGCTCCATCTCCGGATCCTCGCCGATCCGGACTTCATCGCCGGCAAGCTCTCGACCCGCTTTCTGGATCGATTCTTCCAGCCGGTGGCGCGCGCTCCCATCTCCGCCTGATCGACCGGTTCGCGTGCCATGCGGGCTCATCGGCTTGCGATCGTCGGGACCTTCGTCAGCGACCGGATCCGGCCCTGGCGCGGCCAGCCGTTTTCCGATCTCGGCGGTCTGATTTACACCCTGCTGCCGCTGGCCGCGCTGCGGCCGCCCGATTGGGAGCTGATGCCGGTAGCGCACGTCGGCGCCGATCTCTGGTCGCGGCTGCGGCGGGAGCTCCAGATCCTGCCGGGGGTGGGACTGGACGGACTGCGGAAAGTCGCCGAACCGAACAACCGCGTCACGCTGAGCTATCGGAGCGCGCGCGATCGCGACGAACGGCTTGAAGGCGGAGTTCCGGCGCTCGGGACGGATGCGATCCGAATCGCGGCGGCGGCCGATTTCATCCTGCTCAACTATGTCTCCGGCTACGAGCTCGACGCGGCGTGCTGGCGCCGGCTGCGGCGCGGCGCCGCCCCGATCTATGCCGATTTGCACAGTCTGTTCTTGGGCCGCAGCCGCAGCGGGCTGCGCTACCTGCGGCGTCCTCCGGCTTGGCGCGACCGACTCCGCGGCCTGACCCACGTTCAGCTCAACGAGGTCGAGGCCGCTTGTCTGCTGGGCGCTAAGCCGCCGCTGCGATCCGCGGAGCTGGCCCGGCTGCGGCGCGCCGCGATCCGGCAGGCGGTGCAAACGCTGATCGTGACCCAAGGCGAACGCGGCGCGTGGTTCGCCCCTGCCCCGCCCGCCAGGCCGGCCGCGGTCGCCGCCGTGGGCGGCCGGGGCCGCGAGCCGACCGGCTGCGGCGACGCGTTCGCCGCCGGCTTCGTGGCCGCCCTGTTGCACGGTTTGGGACCGCGCCAAGCGCTCGACGCGGCGGTGCGCTGCGCCGGCATCAAAGCCCAGCGCCGCGGCACGCGCGGCCTCTACGCCGCCGTGCGCCGCCGCCGCGCCTGGATCCTCGGCGCCGGGCGCTAGTATGCTTTGGCGAAGTAGGCGAGGTACTTGGCGGGTCGCCCGCTGACCACGCAGCGCGCATCGGCCGGCGCCGGGCCCTGAATGCAGCGAACCGTCGCGGTGGTCTCGGCCTTGATCTGCGCTTCGACTTCGGCCGAGCCGTCCCAACCGGCCAGCAAAAACCCGCGGCTGCTCTCCATCAGCTCTTTGAACTGCTGGTAGTCGTCGACCTCCATGGTGCCTTGGCGGAGCCGCTCGAGGGCGCTTTCATACATCTGCGCTTGGATCTGGGCCAGCAGAGCTTGGGCGCGGGCCGGGATTTCGGTCTCGGGGACGAAATGCTTCTGGCGCCCGAGCCGCGAGACCAGCACCGCCTGCCGTTTGGCCACGTCCTTGGGACCGACTTCGAGGCGCAGCGGTACGCCGCGCAGCTCGTACTCCGCGAATTTCCAGCCCGGCGTCTGCTCGTCGCGTTGGTCCAGCTCGACCCGCAGTCCCGCGGCCCGAAGCACTTCCAGGATGCGCCGCGCTGCTTCGATCACCTCGCCGCGCGCCGCACCGGCCAGAATCGGCACGATCACGATTTGGGTCGGCGCGACCTTGGGCGGCAGGACCAGGCCGTTTTCGTCGCCGTGGACCATCACCAACGCTCCGACGATACGGGTCGAAACCCCCCACGAGGTGGACCAGGCGTATTGCAGCTGCTGGTCGCGATCCTCGAAGCGAATCCCGAAGGCGCGGGCGAAATGCTGTCCGAGGTTGTGGGAGGTACCGGCCTGCAGCGCGCGGCCGTCGCCCATCAGCGCCTCGATCGCGTAGGTTTGCGCCGCGCCGGCAAAGCGTTCGGCGTCGCTCTTGGGCCCGTGGTAGACCGGTATCGCCAAGTCCTCGGTGGCGAAGCGGCGATAGACCTCGAGCATTTGGAGCGTCTCGGCTTCGGCTTCGGCGGCGGTGGCGTGCACCGTGTGCCCTTCCTGCCACAAAAACTCGGTGGTGCGCAGAAACGGGCGGGTGACTTTTTCCCAGCGCACGACGTTGCACCACTGATTGATCATCAGCGGCAGATCGCGCCAGCTCTTGACCCATTTGGCGAACATGGTGCAGATGATCGCTTCGCTGGTGGGTCGGACCGCCAGCGGTTCCTCGAGCGTTTCGGAGCCGCCCTGGGTGACCCAGGCGACCTCGGGCGCGAAGCCTTCGACGTGCTCGGCCTCCTTCTCGAGCAGCGACTTGGGGATGAAGAGCGGGAAGTAGGCGTTGCGCGCCCCGGTTTCACGGATGCGCCGATCGAGATGCTGCTGAACCAGCTCCCAGAGCGCGTAGCCGTAGGGCGGCAGGACCATGCAGCCTTTGACCGGCGAGTAGTCGGCGAGCTCGGCGCGGCGCACCAGATCGAGATACCAGCGCGAAAAATCCTCCGACTTGGGAGTGATCTCAGTTACCAGGCGTTCTTGGGCCATCGTTTTCCATCCTTGAGGGGCAGCGCGCCCGCGGGCTCGCGGCGGCGCCCCAGTTTACTCCGCCGGAGGATCGGCCGGCGAGCCGGCGCCGCCGTGCCGGCGAAACCACGAAGCCAGCGACTCGGCATCGGCATCGGAGATATCGAGGAACTTGACCCCGATATCGAAGTGGCCCGGCTGGCGCTCGAGCGTGTAGATGACGATCCCGCGCGCTTCGATCAGGTCGTCTTCGAGGGTGAATTGAAAGTTCAAGAGCTTGCCGGGCGGAAAACTATGATCGAGCTCGAAAGCCATTCCGCCCTTGCTCAGGCTCTTGGCCAGCCCGAGCCGGTAGAAACCGGGATTGTCCTCGGGGACCTCGAAGGCGACGAAGCTGCGGGTCGGAATCCGAGGGTAGTTGCGCTGACCGGTCTTGGTGTCTCTCTTCGAGCTCATGCCGCTGGGCTCCGACCGCGAATCGGCCGGCGGTGAAATCGCGCCAGTCTAGCCGAGCCGAGGGCGTTTTTTCAACATCGGACCGCACCCCGGCCGCCGCCGCGGCGGGCTCTTGACCGCTGGGAACACGGCCTGTACAAGAGGGTCATGGCCATAGATTTCGAGCTAACCGAAGCGCAGCAGCTCACCCGCGAGTCGGTGCGCGAGTTCGCCGCGCGCGAGATCGCGCCGCACGTCCTCGAGTGGGACGAAAGCCAGGAATTCTCGCCCAAGCTCTGGGGCCAGCTCGCCGAGCTGGGTTTGCTCGGCTGTTTGGTGCCGGAAGAGCTCGGCGGGACCGGGCTCGGTTATCAGGACTTCGCTCTGGTGATCGAGGAGTTGGCGCGGATCGACCCGTCGGTCGCTTTGAGCGTGGCGGCCCACAACTCGCTGCCGATCGGGCACCTGCTGGTCGCCGGCAGCGAGGATCACAAGCGCACCTATCTGCCCCAGCTCGCCAGCGGCCGGATGATCGGAGCCTGGGGCCTCACCGAGCCCGAGGCCGGCAGCGACGCCGGCGGCACCCGGACCACGGCGGTGCGCGACGGCGATCAATGGGTTTTGAACGGCTCCAAGAACTTCATCACCAACGCTTCGTTCGCCGACCTGTACGTGGTGATGGCGGTAACCGACCGCGCCAAAGGCAAGAAGGGAATCAGCGCCTTTCTGGTCGAGGCCGGTACCCCCGGGTTCGCGCCGGGCAAGAAAGAGAACAAGCTGGGCATGCGCGCCAGCAACACCGCGTCGGTCAGCTTCAGCGATTGTCGCATTCCGGCGGGCCAGCTGCTGGGCGAGTTGAACCAAGGGTTCATCGACTCGCTGCGGGTGCTGGACGGCGGCCGGATCGGGATCGCCGCCCTCTCCGTGGGTCTGGCGCAGGGCGCTTACGAGGCGGCGCGCGACTACGCGCTGCAGCGGCGGCAGTTCGGCACCCGGATCGCGGATTTTCAGTCGATCCGCTTCAAGCTGGTCGACATGGATACCCAGATCGAGGCCGCGCGCCTGCTCTGCTGGCGGGCCGCGAGCCGGCACGATCGCGGCCACGAGACCACCAAGGACTCGGCCAGCGCCAAGCTGTTTGCCAGCGAGGTCGCGGTCCGGATCGCCGGCGAGGCGGTCCAGGTCCTCGGCGGGTACGGGTTCATCAAGGATTTCCCGGTCGAAAAATACTACCGCGACTGCAAGTTGCTGACCGTCGGCGAGGGCACCAGTGAGATCCAGCGGCTGGTGATCGGCCGGCACATTCTTCCAGCGCCGTAGGTGTCCAATCCCCCGCGAGCTCGGGATCGCGGATCCGGTGCCATGAAGCGGTTGGCGGAATTGGAACAGCGGGTGCGGTCCGGCGACCGCGGCGCGCTGGCGCGTGCGATCACGCTGCTGGAGCGAGGCTCCCCCGAGGGCGCGAAGCTGCTGCGTTCTCTGTCCGCCGCCGCGGGTCAAGCCACCGTCGTCGGCCTGACCGGCCCGCCCGGCTGCGGGAAATCGACTCTGGTGGCCGGCCTGTGCATCGAGGCGCAGGCGGCCGGAGCGAGGATCGCGGTCTTGGCGGTCGATCCATCCTCGCCGCTGTCAGGCGGAGCGCTGCTCGGGGATCGGGTGCGGCTGCAGGACCAGAGCGGCCTCTTCTTTCGCAGCCTGGCGAGCCGCGGCGCGCGGGGCGGCCTCGCCGGCGTGGTGTTCTCCGCCTGCGAGCTGTTGGCGGCGGCCGGATTCGAGTGGATCCTGGTCGAGACGGTCGGCGCCGGCCAGGCGGAGATCGACGTGACCGAGCTGGCCGACTGCACCGTGGTGGTGTTGTGTCCCGGGCTCGGGGATGAGGTGCAGGCCTCCAAGGCCGGGCTGCTGGAGCTGGCCGACCTGTTCGTGGTCAACAAATCCGATCGGCCCGAGGCCGAAGCCGAGGCGGCCCAGCTCGAAGAGGTGGCCGAATGGGCCGGGCGGCGCGGCGCGGCGCGGCCCGCGGTGCTGATGACCTGCGCGCGAACCGGCGCCGGCGTGCGCGAGCTGTGGCAGGCTCTCCAAGCTCAGCGGCACAGCGCCGGCGCCGATGGGGCTGAGAATCGGCGTCGCAGCCAGGCGCGCCGCCGGCTCGAGCGCGCGCTGCGGGAGCGCTGGCAGGCTCAGATCGCAAACCGGCTCGACCGGCCGGAAGCGGAACCGGTCATCGAAGCGTTAGCTGCCGGTCGGCTGGCGCTGCCCGCCGCGGTGGAGCGACTGGAGCGCGAGGAGTGGGCGCGGAGCGCTGCGGCAAAGTCTGAAGCCGATGGCGGCGTGGGGCTGGATCATGTCGCCATCGCGAGCGCCGAATTGGAACCGGTGCTGGAGCTGCTCGCCCGACTGTTCGGGCTCGAAGCCGGACCGGCCGAGCAGCTCGAGGCGATGGGGGTGCGGGCCGTGTATCTGCAGGCCGGCGGAGCCAAGATCGAGGTCGTCGCGCCGGCCGCGGCGGCCAATCCGCTGCAGCGGTTTCTCGAGCAGCGCGGAACCGCGCTCCATCATCTGTGCTTGGCGGTCCCCGATTTGGAGCGGACGCTCGAGCGCTTGGACGCCCGCGGCGTCCGCTTGATCGACCGCCGGCCGCGGATCGGCGCCGGTGGCGCGAAGATCGCGTTCGTGCATCCGTCCGCCACCGAAGGGGTGCTGGTCGAGCTCAAGGAGCGACGGCGGTGACGATCGAGCCGGGCGCCTTCGTCGTGATCTCGCTGCAGAATCCGCGCGAGCGCATCTGGGGCCGGCTGCGAGCGCTGCAACCGACCGGGGTGTTCGTGCGCGGGATGGACATCCACTCGTTCGAGGATTGGTGCCGGCAGGTCAAACAGGAGGGCGCCGATCGTTTGGGGACCAGCGAGCTGTTCTTCCCCGCCTGGCGGATCGAGCGGATCGACCTCGATGCGGGGAGCAGCGGCGGCCTCTCCTTCGCCGCGCGTTTTCAGCGTCAGGTCGGGCGCGAGGTGGGGGAATTCATTCCGGCGGACGCGCCCGAGTGAGCGGATCCCAGCCGGCCCGGCCCAGCAAGTCGAACAGAATCTCCAGCGGCATCCCGACCACGTTGCTGTACGAGCCGCTGACGCGCTCGACCAGCGCCGCGCCGCGGCCTTGGATGGCATAGCCGCCGGCTTTATCCATCGGCTCGCCGCTGGCGAGATACCCTTCGATCTGGGCTCGGGTCAGAGGCCGGAACCGAACCCGGCTGACCGCCACCTGGGTCAACGCCGGCCGGTGCGGTCGCAGCAGCGCCAAGCCGGTCAGGACCCGGTGCTCGCGCCCGGCAAGCCGCCTCAAGATCGCGCGGGCATGGCGCGCGGAGGCCGGTTTGCCGATCGCCCGGCCGTGATGCACCACCAGCGTGTCGGCGCCGAGAATCCAAGCCTGCGGCGCCGCCCGGCGCAGTTTTCGGGCCTTGGCGAGCGCCAGCCGCCGGACCGCCGCCGCCGGCGACTCGGCGCGCTTCAACCGTTCGGCGATCGCCGCCGGGCGGACCCGGCAATCGATCCCGGCGGCGCGCAGCAGCGCGGCGCGACGCGGTGAAGCGGAAGCGAGGATCAGCGGCGCCGCGCGCCCCGCGCCCGAGGCTCGCGAGCGGCTGGGCGCGACTGGCATGACGGATCTAGCCGTTGCCGTCGGTTTCCCCGTCCGCGCTACGCGCCGCGCGCCGGCCCGGGAACAGAGTGGCCACCAGCACCCCGATCAAGTAGAGCGCGATCATCGGCAGCGCCCATACGCAGAGGTTGACCACGTCGCCGCTCGGAGTGATGACGGCGGCGGCGGCGAAAATCACCAGCAGCGCGTATTTGAATTTCTTCATCAGAAAGCGGGGCGTGACCAGCCCGAGACGCGACAGGAAGAAAATCATCACCGGGGTTTCGAACACCAACCCCATGCCGAGCAGGGTTCGATTCAGGAAGCTGAGGTAGTTGTCGGTGGTGACGATGTTGTTGAACTGCCGGCCGAACGCGAGCAGAAACCCGGCCAACATCGGGAAGGCGACCTGGTAGGCGAACAGCGCCCCGCCGAGGAAAGAGATCGTAGTGAACAGCACGAACGGCAGGGCGTAGCGTTTCTCGCTCGGGTAGAGTCCGGGCGCAATGAACAGCCAAAGCTGCAGCAAGATGTAAGGCGAAGCCAGAAACAAGGCCGCCAGAAAGGCGACCCGCATGTAGAGCATGAAAGGATCGGTCAGCGCGGTGAACGAGAGTCTGCCGCTGCCGTAGAGATCCAAATAGGGTTGGATCGGGCGCTGCAAAAACGCGTAAATCTGCTCCGAAAAGGTCCAGCAGATGACGAACGCGATTCCGACCGCGATGATGCAGCCGATCAGACGCCGCCGCAGCTCGTCCAGGTGGTCGAGAAACGACATCTTCTTGAAATCGAGGAGGTCGTCAGCCATCGGAGGCGATCAGCGCCGCGCAGAGAGGAAGCTCGAAAGGCCGATCGGGCGCCGTCCTCAGGCGTCCTTGGAAGGCCGGGCGCCCTTGTCTTCCAGGCGAATCTCCTCTTCCAGGCTGGCTTTCAGCTCGTTGGAGGAGCGCCGGAACTCGTTGAGCGCTTTACCCAGAGAGCGGCCCAATTCAGGCAGCTTGCGGGGCCCGAAGATCAGCAGCGCCAACACGAATAGAACCAGGACCTCTTGAAACCCAAGGCTGCCGAACATAATAGAATTGGTTGGCTTGCTGCCCGCTCCAGATGAGAGGCTAGGTCCCGAACCGCCTCCTGTCAAGGGGTGCACGGCGGCGGATAGGGCGCCGTCTGCGTCGTTGGGCTTGTTCGGGCTCCTCCAGCGTACCTTTCAGTACGCTTCCGTCGCCCTCACGGCGCCCGCCTAGCATCCGGCACCCTCTCCACCGCCCACTAGGCTGTGCTGGGGCGGCGGATCTGCCCCCGGCTGCCAGGGGGTGTCGGGGAGTGCCACCACTTTCCACGCAGGCGCTGAGAGCGCCGGGGATCACACCTCGGACTTGCCGCCCGGAGGCGGCGCTTGGTAAGATCCGTCTCATGAGACGATCGATGGCGGGCTTGATGGTGGTGGCCGCGGCGGCGTTGGCCGGCGGTCTGTTCGGGAACCGGGTTCAGGCGGTGGATGCGCGCGATGAAGCCGCGGTGCAGCAGTTCTCGTCCGCATTGGCGACCATCAGCGAGCGCTACATCGACGAGGTGCCGCCCGATGTGCTGATCGAAGGCGCGATCCGGGGTATGTTGCGCACCCTCGATCCGCACTCCAACTTCCTCAATGCCCACGCCTTCAAAGACATGCGGATCGAACAGAAAGGCGCCTTCTATGGACTCGGCATCTCGATTCAGAAGCGCGGCGACGAGCTCACCGTGGTGTCGCTGATCGAGGGTGCGCCGGCGCAGCGTCTCGGGATCCAGGTCGGCGACATCATCGCGGAGATCGAAGGCGTTTCGACCCGCAAGCTGCCGGCCGATAGCGCGGTGACCAAGCTGCGCGGGCCCAAAGGGACGGTGGTCCATATCACCATCGAGCGCGAGGGCTTGGAAGAGCCGCTCCACTTCGCGGTGGAACGGGCCGAGATCCCGCTCGAGAGCGTGGCCACCGCGATGATCCTGCGCCCCGGAATCGGCTATCTGCGCTTGACCAAGTTCTCTGAAACCACCAGCGACGAGATCGATCGCGCGCTCAGCCAGCTCAAAACCGAGGGGATGGAGAAGTTGATCTTCGACCTGCGGCTCAACAGCGGCGGACTGTTGGATCAGGCTGTCGAGGTGGCCAACAAGTTCATCGACCAGGATCGGGTGGTGGTTTCGACCCGCGGCCGGGTGCGCGGCTCCAACCACGAGTACCGCGCCGAAAAGTCCACTCCGTATCGGGACCTGCCGCTGGTGGTGCTGGTCAATCTCGGCAGCGCCAGCGCTTCCGAGATCGTCGCCGGCGCGGTCCAAGACCACGATCGCGGCCTGATCGTCGGCGAGACCACTTGGGGCAAGGGTTTGGTTCAGACCGTTTACAGCCTGGAGGAATCGACCGGGCTGGCGTTGACCACCGCGCGCTATTTCACCCCCAGCGGACGGTTGATTCAGCGCGCCTACTCGGATTCGCTCGATGTCTATCTGCATCTCGATCCGCGGGTCGCGGACCAATCGGAGCCCGCGCCGAGCGGTGAGATCAGTCATACCGACCTGGGGCGTTCGGTCCTCGGCGGCGGCGGCATCACGCCGGATCGGGTGGTGCGATTCGAGGACTTCTCCGAATTGATCCAGCGGCTCCGGTCTCAGTACACCTTCTTCAATTACGCCAAGCGCTATGTCGCGCAGCACCCGGAGATTGCGGCCGACTTCAAGGTCGACGACGCGATCGTGGCCGACTTCATTCGCTTCATCGTCGAGAAGGAGATCGATGCCAAGCCCGAAGCGCTGTCGGCCGATCGGGACACGATCGCATGGATGCTGGAGCGCGAGATCATGGGCAATCGCTATGGGCGCGAGGCCGAGTATCGGATCCAGCT
>Ga0214472_10005759_pt1 | contig 13029 bp, 13 predicted proteins | sample RVTome_6_FD_207662 | JGI IMG/M metagenome (GOLD analysis project Ga0214472, IMG submission 207662) | Soil microbial communities from uranium-contaminated site in the Upper Colorado River Basin, Wyoming, United States - RVT140D175 | ecosystem: Environmental > Terrestrial > Soil > Contaminated >... | reverse complement strand
GCCGTCGACTCGTCGGATGATCTCCGTTTCCCCGTCTGTTTGAATCTGAATCGACACGTTCGTAAGAGCAGGCTCTTGCAGCAAAGCATTGCGAAGATGGTCCCGGATCTCGCCGTCGCTCATGGCGGTAGGGCGTGCTATTCGCAACCGGTCCACGATGCCGAGAGAACCAGGCACTTGCCCTGCGAGCTCGAGAGCGAGTTTTTTCACCGCGATGTTCTCGACCTCGCCTTCCAGAATGAGGGCGTCTTCTACGAGCTCCACTCGAATGGGATGCCGGTGGATGTTGATGCGCGGGTCGTGCTCGAAGGCAGCCACCAGGCGCTTCACCATTTCGTCTGTAGTCATCGACGTCTCCTTATGAGATTTGTCCCCTTCCGTGCCAGGTTTCTCACTCCGGGCTAGCGCGGGTGGCCGACGGGAATCAGGTAAAGCGGCCGTTGCTCTGCGGGTAAAGACAGCACCTTCTGTACCCTCGCGTCGTGAAACGCTCCGACGGGCACGGCGCCGAGCCCCAGCGCCACCGCCTCGAGCAGAACGTTCTGCGCGGCATGGCCTGCTTCCATGTGCACGTAGCGAAGGGCTCGCGCCTCGCCGTATTTCCGCGCCGTTCGCTCGTAGACGGCCGCAATGAGCACGACGGCGGCGGCATCTCTTACCGCTTCTTGCTCGAGGGCGGCCTCGAAAAGGTCCTGGCGGAGATCACCTTCCACGGTCCGGCTTAGCCGGTGCCGGCGCGGCTCGTAATGGTACAGCCCTTCGGGAATGGCGACGTAGGTCTCGAGAGGGTAAAGCGCTCCGGCCGAGGGAGCGGTCCGATAACCCTCGGGGTCCGTGGTTCCTTGGGCGGCCCAAAGAATCTGTGATAAGTGCTGGTCCACGAGGGGCTGGCTCGAAAACTCCCGCACCGACCTGCGTCTGGCCAGGGTCTCCTCGAGCGAGAAGGCTCCATGAAGCGTCGGCTTCGGGAGGTCAATCGTCTTACGCGGGGTGAGCTCGGTCGTCACGTCCCCTCCCTGGCCGGAAGCCCAGCCGAACGGCATCGAGCTCAGCGTCCATATCCCAACCGACAGGACGCCTAGCAACCATCTCTCGAGCATCGAAACCTCGGCGAACCTGCCACGGCGTCACCCCTTGACCACGATGAGAGGGACGAGCTTCGCGACCTTCCGGGCCAGCCCCGCGAGGTGGGCCGCGTCGACGACCGCGCTCACGTCTTTGTACGCTCCCGGCGCTTCCTCGGCGACGTCACGGTAGGAGTGTGCGCGAATGAGGATGCCTCGCCCGGCGAGCTCGTCGATGATCTGGCGGGCGTGCCAGCGCTTGAGCGCCGCGTGACGACTCATCGCTCGGCCCGCGCCGTGGCAGGCCGAGCCGAACGCCAGATCCATGCTTTCCGTCGTGCCGGCGAGCACGTAGGAACAGGTTCCCATCGTACCACCGATGAGCACCGGCTGGCCGACGTCCCGGAGAGCGGCCGGTAGGTCCGGATGGTCCGGACCGAAAGCGCGCGTCGCGCCTTTCCGGTGAACGAAAAGCCGCCGCCGTTTGCCATCGACCCCGTGTTCCTCCTCCTTGCAGGTGTTGTGCGATACGTCGTAGAGGAGATCGAGTCCGGCGTGGGGCAGAGATTCCGCGAATGCTTCTCTCACGAGATGGGTGATGATCTGGCGGTTGGCCAGGGCGCAATTGATCCCCGCGCGCATCGCGCCGAGATACTCTTCGCCGATGGGCGACCGGATGGGCACGCAAGCTAGCTCGCGATCGGGGAGCGCGATCCCGTAACGAGGGGCAGCGGACACCATGCTCTTCAGGTAATCGGTCCCAATCTGATGGCCGAGCCCTCGCGAGCCGCAATGGATGAGGACCGTCGCATCCCCCTCTTGCAGGCCGTAGATTCCCGCCGCGCGCTCGTCGTACACCTCGGCGACGCGCTGCACCTCGAGATAGTGGTTGCCGGAGCCGAGGGTTCCCATTTCGTCCATCTGACGCTTCTTGGCTTTGTCGGAAACGTGCTCGGGCTGGGCGCCTGCCATGCGTCCTCTTTCTTCGGTTCTTTCGAGATCCTGGGGACGTCCGAACCCCCGCCCGACCGCCCACTGGGCCCCACCCAAGAGCATGTCCTCCATCTCTCGAGGAGTGAGATGGATCTTGCCTGTGCTCCCGACGCCCGCTGGGACCTTGCGAAAGAGCGCCTCCGCGAGGTCTTCTTTCACCGCCTCCACGTCACCGACGCGCAGGCCGGTGCGAAGGAGACGCACACCGCAGGAGATATCGAATCCCACGCCGCCTGCGGAGATGACGCCGCCTTCTCTTGGATCGAAAGCAGCCACGCCCCCAATGGGAAATCCGTAGCCCCAGTGGGCGTCGGGCATGGCGTAGGCGGCCTTGCAAATCCCGGGAAGTGTCGCGACGTTGGTGATTTGCTCGTAGACCTTGGAATCCATGTCCCGGATGAGCTGCTCGGTGGCGTAGATGATTGCGGGAACCTTCATCTTGCCTGTCGGCCGGATTCGCCACGCGTTTTCCGATTCTCGCTCGACCAAGCTCAAATCCATGATGATCCTCCCCGACCGCTGACTTTTAGACGTCGACGACGCACTGGGCGATCCAATGCCCTTCGACCTCCCGCCGGACCGCGAGCTCCGTGTAAGTGGCTCCTTTGACCTCGACGCCGGGATGGTGGCGGGCCCGGTCGATCTTCTCGCCCCAGGCGGTTCCTTCGAGATGCCCGTCTTGGACGGAAACCCGGAAGCGCGCAAAAATCATCTTGCGCGTCGCGCCCTCGAAAATGAGGGCATTCAACCAGTCCGCAAAAAGAAGCTCGACGTCCGGAGCGTCGCAGCGAATGTCGACCTCCTCTTGTGGATTGACCGTCTCGAGCTCCACCGTGACCGCAGCGAGAGCCAATGCGGCCTGCTCGAAGGCCTCCTCAACGGTAGAGCCGATGCCGCGCACGCCGATGTCCGCGATATGGGCGAAATGCTCCCAGCGAGCACTATCGGACGATTGTTTTGCAGCGTCTCTCTCGATCATCGAAGCCACCTTCGATTCAATTCTCGCTCTTCGGGGCCTCCGCCCATATCCAGCCTCGAAGGTCTCCCACTTCAAAACCCGTGGCGCGATCCTCCGGATAGGCGGCCGCGATGGCCTCCCGCACCTCGGGCAGGATCTCGTCTTCGTTGCCGTGGCACTGAGTGCACATCTCCAATGTGCCAATCGGACGGACGACGCCGACGCGCTCGCCGAGGTCGACGAGCCTCGGCTGGACGGCGTCATAGTTCTTTTCCGCTCCTTCCGAGACGAAAGGCTCGACCCACGGACGGGGGCGGTTCGCGGGATTCCGGAGCCGGTGGCTCGTACGTCCGACGTCGATTCCTTGTTCCCTTGCAATCTGAGCGGTGATGACCTGCGCCTGGTCCCGGCAGACATGAATGGCTGCCAAAGCCCCCTCACGGCCAAGCTCGCTGGTGAGCGCCTCGAGCAACGCCGCCTGGAGCGCCTGAATCGCACCATTGGCATTCTCCATCTCGGACTCGAGGGACTCCGGAACTTCGTCGACGGCGTACATACGCGCCTCAAATCCATCTTGCCGCGGCTCACTGCAAGCGGCAAGGGAAAGCCCTACGACGAAAAGACTGTGAACCGCGCTATCCCATTTCATATCCATCTCACGCCTCCTCGAGCCGCGCCGTGAAGTACCTCGTCAAACCACCCAGTGTCGCCACCTTCGCGTAATCCGACTCGGGAACCGAGATGCCGAGCTCCTCGTTGAGCCCGATGAGCAGGTTGAGGTAGTCGAAGGAGTCGATCTCCAAGGTCTCTTGGAGATTGTCCTCGGGACCGACGTCGTCGAGGCTCACGTCGGGAGCGATCCGCCGCAGGACTTTGGCAATGGCGTCGCGGATCCGCTCGCCGCTCATAGAGACTCCGGCTCCTGCAAATGACGTCGCAGCGCGTCCAGAAGCTGGGCGCCACGGCGCCCGTCGGTCGCCCGGTGATCGGCGGAAAGCGTAGCGGTCAGAACGGGACGCACGCCTAAGAGCCCGTTCTCCGCCCAGGGTCGCTCGGCGATTCTCCCAAATCCCACGAGTGCGACCTGGGGAGGATTGATAACCCCATACACCGTTTCGACTCCCAGATCGCCGAGGTTGGTGACGGTGATGGTCGCGTCCGCCATTTCCGAGCTGCGGAGGCGGCCGGCTCGGGCTCTCTGGATCAGATCACCGATATGGACCATGAGCTCCTGAAGGCTCTTCGCGTCCGTATCATGAATCGCGGGAGCCACCAGACCTCCACCGCGCAGGGATACGGCGAAGCCGACATGGATCTTCTCTTGCGGTTGGTGACGATCGTCCAACCAGAAGCCGTTGAGCTCGGGCACGTCCTTGAGGGCGCGAGCGACCGCCTTCACCAGCAAGACAACGGGAAGAATCCTCTCTTGGATCGGAGCCTCCCGATTGCGCTCCTCCAGCCACGCGAGAGCGCGGCTCATATCGATCTTCGCTTCGAGGTAGTAGTGGGGGATTTCTCGATTGGCTCGCGCCATGGACGCGGCGATCGCGCGGCGCATGCGCGCGTGGAAATCGGAAGGTGCGGGTTTTGCTGCCTTCTCCGCTGCCGCCCGCTCCACGTCTTCTTTCTGGATGGCTCCTCCCGGACCGGTTCCGGTGAGCGTCGAGAGATCGACACCCATCTCGGCGGCGAGCTTTCGGGCGAGAGGGGACACGCGGCGCTGTCTCTCCGCTTCGCGCGCGGCGGGGGGAGCGGCAGCCTCGCGGGGCCGCGCCTCGGCCGGCGTCGGGGGAGGGGAGGGGGCTTTTTTCGCCTCGACCGGCTTTGCTGCCGGCGCTCCCTCGGAGCGAATGATGGCGAGCGGCGTTCCCACGGGCACGTCCGCTCCCGGATCGACCAGGATCCGATCGACGACGCCGTCTTCGAACACCTCGACCTCGATGTCGCCCTTGTCGGTCGCAACCTCGGCGATCACCTGACCCCTCGTGACCCGATCTCCCGGAGCGACCTTCCACAAGAGGAGCGTTCCCGCTTCCATGTCCGCGCCCAGGCTGGGCATCCGAAACTCACCCATGAGCGCGCACCATCCTTCTCGCCGTCGCCACGATGCTCTCCGCCTGCGGCAACGCCGCGTCTTCGAGATGCTTGGCGTAGGGCATCGGAACCTCGGCGCTACAGATCCGCTCGACCGGAGCGTCGAGCTCGTAGAACACGTTCTCCATCAGACGGGCGCTCACCTCGGCCGAGATGCTTCCGCTCCGCCAGCCCTCGTCGACGACGACCGCTCGATGCGTCTTCGAAACCGAGCCCAAGATGGTCTCGTCGTCGAGCGGCCGAAGACTTCTGAGATCGACGACTTCGATCTCGATGCCCTCGCGAGCGAGCGTCTCCGCCGCCTCGAGGGACTTGTAGAGGCTAGCACTATAGGTGAGAACGGTGAGGTCGCGGCCCGGACGCGCCACCCGAGCGCGAGAGATGTCGACCGTCACGCCTTCGCCGAGCTCGCCCTTCTGGTTATAGAGCGTCGAGTTCTCGAAGATGAGGACCGGATCGGGATCCTGGAGCGCGGGCCAGAGCATGCCACGAGCGTCTTCGAGCGTGGCGGGAGTCAGCACCTTGATCCCGGGAATGTGCGCGTACCATCCCTCCAGGCTGTGAGAGTGCTGCGCGGCGAGTTGTTTCCCGCCTCCGGTTGCCATGCGAATGACCACGGGCACGTTGAATTGACCGCCCGACATGTGGAGGTACGTGGCGGCGTTGTTCAGGATCTGATCGAGGGCCAGGAGGCTGAAGTTGACGGTCATGATCTCGACGATCGGGCGCATCCCACCGAGCGCGGCGCCGATGCCGGCGCCCACGAACACCGACTCCGACAAGGGCGTATCCCGGATCCGCTCCGGGCCGAACTCCGCGAGGAGCCCCTTGCTGACCGCGAAGCAGCCCCCGTAGCGGCCGACGTCCTCTCCCATCAGAAAGACGCGCTCGTCCCGGTGCAAAGCCTCACGGATGGCCTCACGGACGGCTTCACGATACGTCGTCTGCACCCGGTTCCTCTTTCTTGTCGGAGTACACGAAGCGGGTGAGCTCTTCTACGGGCTCCCAGGTTCCAGACTCCGCGAAGGCCACCGCCTCGTCGACCTCCAGCTCCACGGATCGTTCCAGCTCGGCGAGATCGTCGTCGGTCAGTAGATGCTCGTCCTGGAGGAGACGCTGGAAGGCCAGGATGGGATCTCGCTTCTTCCACTCCTCGACCTCGGCTTTCTCCCGGTAGAGCTCGGCGTCGAACATCGAATGCGCCCGAAAACGATACGTCCTGAGCTCCAGGAGGAAGGGCCCGTTTCCCGCGCGGACGTAGGAGACCGCTTTCTTGGCGGCCTCCTCTATCTTCAACACGTCCATGCCATCGACCGCTTCGCTCATGACGTCATAGCCCGCCGCTTTTTTCGTCACATCGGTCACCGCTTCAGAGCGCTCGAGAGCCGTTCCCATCGCATAGAGGTTGTTCTCGCAGGCGAAGAAGACCGGAAGCTTCCAAAGAGCCGCGAGGTTCAGCGACTCGTGAAACTCTCCTTCCGCGACCGCTCCCTCGCCGAAGACACAGCACGTGACGCGCGCTCGCCCCTGCATCTTGTCCGCGAGGGCGAGTCCCACCGCGAGAGGAAGCCCTCCACCCACGATGGCGTTGCCTCCATAGAAGCGAGTAGCCGCGTCGAACAAGTGCATGGATCCCCCGCGACCGCGGCTGCACCCCTCTTGTTTCCCATACATTTCCGCCATGATGGAGCCGGCGGACATCCCTCGGGCCAAGGCGTGACCGTGCTCGCGGTAAGTGGCCACCACGGCGTCCTCCGGCGCAAGAGCGCTCATCACGCCGACCCCGACCGCTTCCTCGCCGATATAAAGGTGAAGGAAGCCCCGGATCTTCATGGCACTGTATAGCTCCGCCGACTTCTCCTCGAGTCTCCGGATGAGAAGCATTTGCCGGAGGAGAGCGAGAGCGTGCTCTCGATCGACGTTAACCGGGGCTCGCGCCGCGTCTGGCTTGCTCATTCGTCCGTCTCCAGGGTCGACGTGTCTCCCTCGGGGAGCCCGAGCTCGCGGGCCTTGAGCAGGCGCCTCATGATCTTGCCGCTTCGCGTCCTCGGGATCGTGTCCTGAAACTCGATCTCCTTCGGGGCCACGGCGGCTCCGAGCTTCTGGCGGCCGAATCCGAGAAGCTCCAACCGCAGCTCCTCGGTCCGTTCGATCTTCGGTTTCAGACAAACGAAGGCCTTCACGATTTCGCCCACCGTGGGATCGGGTTTCCCGATGACGGCGGCCTCGGCGACGGCTGGATGCTCGAGCAACGCACTCTCGACTTCGAAGGGCCCCACCATGTGTCCCGATGTCTTGATGATGTCGTCCGCCCGCCCCACGAACCAGAAATAGCCGTCTTCGTCTTGCATCGCCAAGTCGCCGGTGATGTACCAGCCGCCGACGAAACACTTGCGATATCTCTCATCGTCGTGAAGATAGGAACGAAACATCGAGGGCCAACCGGGACGAAGCGCCAGATCGCCCTCGACTCCCGGCGGCACCACGGTGACTCGGTCGCCGGCGTCACGGTGCACGATCGCGGCCTCGACTCCGGGAACGGGACGTCCCATCGAGCCGGGACGGACCTCCATGGAGGCATAGTTGGCAATCATGATGCCGCCGGTCTCCGTCTGCCACCAGTTGTCATGAATCGTGAGCCCCAGCGCTTCGCGCCCCCAGACGACCGCCTCGGGATTCAAGGGCTCGCCCACGCTTCCGACGAAGCGCAGGTGACTCAAGTCGAAGCGGTCACGCGGCCGGTAGTCGAGCCGCATCAGGCGGCGGATCGCCGTGGGCGCCGTGTACCAGACGTTGATCTTTTCCGTCTCCAGAATCCGGAACCACCGCTCCGCATCGAAGTCCGACTCGTCGACGACGTTGGTCACGCCGAGCGTCCAGGGAGCGATGATACCGTACGATGTTCCGGTTACCCATCCAGGATCGGCCGTACACCAGAAAATGTCGTCGGGATGCAGATCGAGAACGTACCTGCCCGTCATGCAGTGAGTGACGACGGCCTCGTGCACGTGGACCGCGCCCTTCGGCATGCCCGTGGTGCCGCTGGTGAAGTGCAAGATGGCCATGTCCTCCGGATCGGTCTCCGGGATGGAGAAATCTGGCGAGGCCTCCTCCAGGCGTCGTGGAAGCGACGAGACGAGAGCCGTTTCCGTCTCCGGGCCGTCGATGAGAAGAACATGCTCGAGTCCTTGCAGTTGATCGGAAATGGGCGCGACTTTCCTTTGATAGAGGCGCTCCGTGGTCACCAGGATCTTCGCGTCGCCGCGGGTCAACCGTTGGCGAACGGGCTCGGGGCCGAAGGCCGAGAACAGGGGACAGAAGACGCTTCCGTTCTTGAGCGTTCCGATGGCCGCGATGTAGAGCTCCGGCACCCGGCCGGCAAGAACGAAGACCCGCTCACCCTTGCCGACACCCAACGAGCGGAGGACGTTCGCGAAGCGATTGCTCTCGCGCTTCAGGTCCGCGAACGTGAAGTCCCTCACCGCACCCGACTTGCCCAACCAGCGGAGAGCCAGGTGGTTTGCCAGTTTGCCGGAGGCGTGCCGGTCAACGGTTTCGTGGGCGATGTTGAGCCCTTTGCCTTCCGGCAAGCCGTCGAGCTCCTTGCGGGCGGCCTCCCAGGAGAAGCGCTTCCTGAGCTCGTCATAATCGGCGAGATTCGGTTGGCTTCGCGACACGACAGACGCTCCGGACGGGGACACGTGCTCTTCTCTTTTCCACGCACTTCCTGCGGCCACGTGGATCCTATTCCGCCTCATGATCGATATTCCAGAATCGTACCGGAGCACCTGGATTGGGATGCGCCTCTAACCTTCTGAGATCAAAAGCCCATTTCCTTGGTGGGCCGAGGGAAGTCCATGGCGTAGCGGGATATGAACGAAAAGGTGGGTCTAATGACGCACCGGACAGGCCGCTCACTCCGCCCAACCCAGGAGCCCGGCCGGGTATCCCACGGGCGAAAGGGACGTGCACCGCCGGCTTGGCTTAGGCGGCGCCGCCTAGGGTAAGCTACAGCCCGGTTGTCTCGAGATGGCTCGTGTCGCAGGGAAGCACCAATTGCCACCCATGGTCTCGCTGCACCAACTTCACCAGGCAGCCATAAGGCATGTCTCCCAGTACTGCCCCGGACTCGCTCGGCGGAATGCCAAGGAGCCCCACTGTGGCTCCTAGGACCGACGCGCCATGGCCCACCAAGACGCAGTCTTCCGGAAAATCGGAAGCAAGCCGCCGCGCCGTTTCTCCCGACCGCTTCAGCGCTTGGTGACCGCTTTCGCCATATACCGCGCTTCCCCGCGATCGATAACCCTTTTCGATTCTAGGAAACTGTGAAAGAGACTCCTCGGTGGAAAGGATCTCGGGCGGCTCGGGAAACCATTCTCGGTTCAGCCACTCGGCCAGCCCCTTCTCGACCTTGATGGGAAGGAGAAGCTCTCGAGCGAGGACGTCTGCCGTCTGTAGCGTGCGGAAAAAAGGTGACGAGAAGATGTGGGAGACAGACTCCGTCGAGAGTCGCCGGGCTATTTGTTCCGCCTCCCGCAATCCTCGTGGTGATAGCGGTGGATCATGAGGTCTGCGCGCGGCGGCACTCCAGCCAGGATCCTCGAAGTCCAGTCGGGCGCCGTGCCGTACGATCCAGATGACTCGATCGTTTTCCTCTTTATCGACCATGAGTCATTGCCGGAGGCGGTGCTCCGGGCGGAATGGCGCTAGTCGAAATAGCGAATTTCGAGAACCCGCAACATGCGATCGCGAATCGAGGAAACTTCCTCCGCCGAGCCGCTTCTGGCAACGGACCGCTCGAGCTTTCGCATCTCCTCGGCCATGAGAGCATCCTGTATCACGTCCCGGATCCATCGCGAGAAATCGGAATGACTCGCGTGGTGGCGAACCGTACTCTCACTGCAAGAAGAGAGCGCCTGGTGAAACTCCTGTAGGTTGCCGGCAATCCACTGGTGAGAGGAGTTCGAGTCATCTGTTTGGAAAAAGAATCGCAGGGACGGTGCCACTTGTGCGTGCGTGTACTTGTGCCAGTGGCGCACGTGTCCTACTCCCCGCGGCGCAATGGTGAAGAGTCGAGCCTCGTCAGGAGAACGAAGGGGCCACAGCAAAGCTTTGCCGGGCTGGGCTTCCTGGAGCGCTCCAGACACGTCCCAGCCAAGTGTCCGGTCCAGGACCTCCAAGGGATCGACGGGAGTCGTGACTCGGCCCGGCCTTTCCGGTAGGGCCACAATGACGTCGAGCTCTTCCCATACGCGCGGATGGATTTGGCCGGGCAGATAGGTCACGAGACAATAGCCTTTCCTCGAAAACTGGGAGAGGTTGACGGCCAAGCCCGATTCGTCACCACCGAATGGAGCGTGCGCCTCATCGACCAGGATCCAATGAGGGAGCCCCGACGTATCCCGCTCTTGCTCGAGCGTCGGAAGGATCGCGCGCGTGTACGCGTGCCGCTTCTCGGAGGACAACATGGACATGTTTACGATGACGCTCCCGAAGCGATGTCGCAAGAGACGGGCAACCTCCTCCGGTGGCGGTAACGGTCCTTTTCCTCCTAAGCTCAAGACCCCTCGTAGGGCATCGAGCTGTTCATAGTCTCCCTCCGGATCCAACACGCAGATGGAGTACCCGAGGGCGATCAGTCGCTCGGCGAGCACACCGGCGAGATAGGACTTGCCGGTCTTGCTCCCTCCGGTGACCAGCACGTTGATCTGGGAGGCCGGGATGGTGGCGGGCAATCCTTCGCGGAAGCTACCCAGCTCGATCCGCCAGCGTTGCGGCTGCACGGTCGATTCTCCCCGGAGCAGTGGTCCACGCAAGAACGACGCCACCCCCGCCCCATTCGCATCGGGGAGAATGATGTCCGCATCGCCCTTGAGGGAGTCGACGGCATTGGCAACAGCGACTCCGAGCTCACAGGTCGTGAGCAGTGAGTGGTCGTTCTCGGCATCACCTATCCCGATGACGTTGTGGTGAGAAAGGCCCAGATCACCAAGCGCCTCGAACAGCCCAAGACCTTTGGAGATCCCAGGTGGGACAATCATCAATTCGGAACGGTTGTGAACGAGCTGACACTCGAGCCCCAGGCGGCGGATATCGTCCATCACCGCCGCGTCGTGAACGGTCTTCGAGGCGAGTATGACCTGCCCGCGCTCGAAGGGCACGCCCCGCTCGCGCAAGGCATCGTCGAGCTCGACACAAACCGGCGGCGCCAGAGCTCGGATCCCCGCGCGATCCAGGATCACCGCGCCGTTCTCGACGACGCAGCCGTCGAAGTGGTCCTCCACATCCGGGAACACGCTCTTGAGCGGGGGAAGCATGCGTCCGGTCACCAGGAGCACTTTTCGCCCACTCCCACGAACCGTGGCGATGGCTTCGAGCACGTCATCCGACGGCCGACCCCCTTCCGTCAAGGTTCCGTCGAAATCGACCGCGACGCATCGAAAGTAAGTGTTCATGGTGTGTTGCCGCTCGACATCCGACTTTTCCTGCAAAGCCCGAGCCACGTCCTGGCGGGCGAGAGCCTGCCTGAATTCTAGACCGTTTGCGGACGGTTCGTGAGCCCCCATTGTTACTTTCGAGCAAGAGCGGGGGAGAGCGGGCCTCCTTGACTCCAACTCGCCCATGATTGATATTCCAGAATCGTGCCGGCGGGCCATGAGGATCGCGTCCTCCAAATACCTGAGATCACAGACGCCTTTTCTTCGACCTGTCGGACCCAACTGCGCAGCAGCGGGATATGAGCGACGAGCTGTGTCAAGATTAGCACCAGGCGGTTCCCGCGTGTTGAGCGAGATGTCCATGGAGGAAAGCCCGCTACTCGAAGCCCAGGATCTGATTGCCGGCTACATGGTTCCAGTGGTTGGGCCGCTCTCGTTCCGAATCTTTCCCGGGGAGATCGTAGGGCTTGCGGGAGCCAACGGGTCGGGCAAGACCACCGTTCTCTCCGCAATCACCGGCCAGGCGAGGATCTTCGGAGGCGTGATTAGACGGCGCGACAAACTCACCATCCACCACCAGGACCAGCAGCCGTTGAGGCTTCCCGAGATGCCCCTCCGCTGCCGGGAGTTCCTGCGTCTGGCGGGAGTACGGGAAGACGGTCTCCCCAAGCACCTCGCGGAGCTCAGCGAGATTCGCATCGACCGTTTGAGTGGTGGCCAGTTTCAGCTCCTGCACGTTTGGGCTGCTTTGGGGAGCCTCGCCGAGCTCGTTCTACTCGACGAGCCCACGAACAACATGGCACCTCACTTCGTCGACACCGTGCTGGAATCGCTCCGCCGCTTCAGGCGCCTCGCGCGGCCCTGGTGGTGAGTCATCAAAGCGACTTCCTGAAGCTCGTCTGTCACCGAACCATCGAGGCATCCCGTCATGAGCTTTGACGTGCTCTTCGATCCGATCTTCCGAGCGCCTTTTGTGACGGGGCTCTTATTGTCTGCGGTCTTGCCGTTGGTGGGGAACTACGTTCGCCTGCGTGACGAATGGCTCGCGGCCCTCTCCTTGGCGCAGGTCGCGGCGGCTGGAGGTCTCATCGCCGTTCTCCTGGGACAGCCCACGATGGGTGGCGCATTGATTGCCGCCGGCACTACCGCGGTCTTGAAGGGCCGTTTAGCGCACGCCGGAAACGACAACTATGCGCTGCTCGTGCTCCTAGCCCGGATTATTCACGAGCGGCCCGTGTCGGCGGTAGTTTAGGGGGAGAAGGTTTGATAAGAGTCGGTCGACGAGAGTTGAGGTCACCACAAGGCGTTGTGGTGGCGAGGAAGGCGGTCGCAAGAGCAAGTTCGTGGTGGAGAGAGACACTTCCAGATGCAGGGTGTGCGAGGAAACGGGGAAAACAGTAAGAACTATTATCCAGCGCGTGCGCCCAGAGCGAACGCTATCTGGTTCCAGGCATCGAGGAAGGGGTACGACTCGGGCAGATGA
>Ga0214472_10005758_pt1 | contig 13031 bp, 10 predicted proteins | sample RVTome_6_FD_207662 | JGI IMG/M metagenome (GOLD analysis project Ga0214472, IMG submission 207662) | Soil microbial communities from uranium-contaminated site in the Upper Colorado River Basin, Wyoming, United States - RVT140D175 | ecosystem: Environmental > Terrestrial > Soil > Contaminated >... | reverse complement strand
GAGGTCTGGAAGGACATGGGCGGCGGCCAGCTCGCGCTGTTCAAGACCTACCCGATCTGCGCCTGGTCGGGGAATCTGGGCCCGAAGCAGCGCGAGGGCGACCGGCAGGCGCCGGAGGGCTTTTATGTCATCGCCCCGTCACAGTTGAATCCCAACTCGCAGTTCCATCTCGCGTTCAATCTCGGCTATCCGAACGCGTATGACCGCTCGTTCGGGCGCACCGGAGACTATCTGATGGTGCACGGAGACTGCTCGTCGCGCGGCTGCTACGCGATGACCAATCCGCAGATCGAAGAAATCTATGCCCTTGCCGTCGAGGCGTTCCGGGGTGGTCAGGAGCGGTTCGCGGTGCATGCGTTCCCGTTTCGCATGCACGAGGTCAACATGGCCAAATTCGCCTCGCACCAGTGGATCGATTTCTGGCGCAACATCAAGCAAGGTTACGACCTGTTCGAGGCGACCGGCCGGCTGCCGTCGGTCGGGGTGCAGAACCGGCGCTACGTATTCGCGCCGGGCAGCCAGTCGGTGGCCGCGACCGCCTTTGCCTCGGGGAGCGGCCTGACGATGATCTACGCGTCCAATTGAGAACTTTGCGATTGCCTCAGGGATGACGGCGATGACGGGCGGCAGTGATCGGCTGGCACCGTCTTTGCGCGCCGTCCCGGCCTTGTGGCGCGATGCTTTTCAGGGTCCGGGATGAGCCCTGCGGCAATGGTGCCCCAGACCGGCCTCAGAGGCGCGGGGGTGATGGTGGCCGTGGTCGGCCCTTCGGGCAGCGGCAAGGATACGCTCATCGCGGTTGCGCGCGAGCGCTATGCCGGGAACAGATGGGTCGTATTTCCGCAGCGGATCGTGACCCGCAATTCGCTGCCCGAGGCCGAAAACCATGCCAGCGTGAGCGAGCAGGAATTCGCCGCAATCGACCATGCCGGCGGGTTCGCCACATCCTGGCGGGCGCACGGGCTGGCCTACGGGATTGCCGCATCGATCGACGTCGATATCCGCGACGGCCGGGTTGTCGTCGCCAATGTTTCGCGCCAGGCCATCGATCCGCTGCGCCGGCGTTACCCGACGGTGCATGTGGCCTGCGTCACCGCGCGCGAGGAGATTCTGACACGGCGACTCAAGGCCCGCGGCCGCGAAAGCGATGCCGAAATCGCACGCCGGGTGGCACGCGCGCGCAGCTTCGCCCGCCCGCGCCCGCCGCTGACGGTCATCGACAATTCGGGCGCGCTGGCCGATGCCGCCGACGCGTTCCTCAATGTGCTCGCATCCTATGTTCCGGCGAGCGGTGCGGACGCCGGCTGGTGATGCATCGCGGCGAGGTGACCATGCGGCGACATGCGCTGGAGCGTCGGTGATCCGGCCCGGCCACGAGCTCGGCCGGCCGACCGACTATGCCGGTGCGCGCGCGCCGCGCAGGGCCGTGCTCGAGGGCCGGCTCGCAAGGCTGGAGCCGCTCGATCCGATGCGGCATGGCGATGATCTTTGGCAGGCGGCCCGGGAGGCGGAAGCGCGCGACAGCTTTGACTATCTGCCCTATGGCCCATTCAAGGACCGCGCGGGCCATGATGCCCATCTGGCGCAGCAGGGTTCGAGTTCCGATCCGCTCGCCTTTGCCATCGTCGGCCGGTCGGACCGGACGGCGCGCGGAGTTGCCGCGTTCGCCAACATCGTCGCCGACATGGGTGTGATCGAGATCGGTCACGTCTGGTTCGCCCCGTCGCTCCAGCGCACGGCCGCCGCCAGCGAGGCGATCTTTCTCCTCATGGCCGAGGCATTCGACGGTCTCGGCTACCGCCGGCTCGAGTGGAAAACCAATGCCCTCAATCGCCCGTCGCGCCGGGCGGCCGAGCGGTTCGGCTTCACCCATGAGGGGGTCTTCCGCCAGCACAGGGTCTGGAAGGGGCGCAATCGCGATACGGCCTGGTACGCGCTCATCGATGCCGACTGGCCGCTCGTGCGCGAGAGTTTCGCCCTCTGGCTCGGGCCGGCGAACTTCGATGCGCGCGGATGCCAGCGGCGATCACTCGGTCAGATTCGGGCCGGGCTCGGCCGGTAGATCTCCTCCCGCCCGTCCGGCCCGCGCGCCGGCACTTCGGCTCAGCCATCCGCCACCACGAGGATATGAAGCCGGCGCGGTCCGTGCGCGCCCATGAGCAGGGTCTGCTCGATGTCGGCGGTGCGCGAGGGGCCGGTTACGAAGTTGACGGTGCGGGGCAGGGTGGCCGGCGGATGGGCGCGGCGGACGAGGTCCCATGCGTCCTCGTATGTCGCCTTGATTCTCGATGCCGGAATGACCGCGATGTGCGTCTCGGGCAGAAAATTGACCGTGGTCGGATTGTCGGCGCCCGAGGTGAAGACCAGGGTTCCCGTCTCGGCCGCCGCGGCCGCGGCGGCCGAGACGCCGGTTGCGGCGTCGGCGTCGGCGACGCCCCGGCTCACGGCCAGCTCCGGCGCCTGCTGCCAGGCGAGCCCTTTCAGGAACGGGTCGTTTCCGGTTCGGATCTCCGGGCCGAGATTGCGCGCGCGCAGAAAGGCCGCGATCCGTTGCGGGACTTCGCCCGCGCTCACGCTCTCGACGGTGGCGCCCGCCTCGCGCGCCATTTCGGTGAAGAGCGCCCGCAGGGCCTCCCGGTCGCCTCTCGCGCGGGCCGGGGTGGTGCCGCGCCTGCGGGCCCTCATCCGCTCCTCGATGCGTGCCCTGCGCAGATCGTCCGCAGGGTGGGCGGCGAGGCCCTCGCGAACGCGGGCCAGGATGTTCTCGCGGGCGGTCATCTTCGCAAAGTCTTGTGGCGCTCGCGCCACAGCGCCTGAAAGGTCCGGCCCTCTGGTGCCGGCAGGTCGCGGTGGCGGGTCCAGCCGCCGGCGAGCGGCAGGCGCCGCAGGCGCCCCCTGCGGCGGGCGAGGAACCGCAGGGTCCGCGCGGCCAGCTCCGCCGCCGTCCGGTACCAGACCGGCCGGCGCGCGAACCATGCCCACAGGCGGACGCCGAAGCGTTGGGTGCGCGGCGCGATCCCCGCCTCGAACTCGCGTTCGCGCCAGTGACGCATCAGCTTCGGCAGCGGAATGCGCATCGGGCAGACTTCCTCGCAGCGTCCGCAAAAGCTCGATGCGTTGGGCAGGTGGCGCGCCTCGCGGAGCCCGATCAGCGCCGGGTCGAGGGCCGCCCCGATCGGCCCGGGATAGACCCAGCCATAGGCGTGGCCGCCCACCACCTGGTAGACCGGGCAGTGGTTCATGCAGGCGCCGCAGCGAATGCAGCGCAGCACGTCCTGGAATTCGCTGCCGAGAAGGCCGGAGCGGCCATTGTCGAGGAGGACGACGTGATACTCCTCCGGTCCGTCCGGGTCGCCCGGACGGCGCGGACCGGTCGAGAAGGTGGTGTAGACGCTGAGCTCCTGGCCGGTCGCGGAGCGGGCGAGGATACGCAGGATGGTTGCCGCGTCCTCGAATGTCGGCACCAGTTTCTCGATCGCGGTGATGACGATGTGGACCGGTGGCAGGGTCTGGGTCAGATCGCCGTTGCCCTCGTTGGTGACGATGACCGACGAGCCGGTCTCGGCGATCAGGAGGTTGGCGCCGGTGATGCCGATGTCCGCGGTGAGGAAGTCGCGCCGGAGCTGGGTGCGCGCCTCGGCAACCAGGGCGGCCGGCTCGTCAAGCGCGCGGCCGGGGTCGAGGTCCGGGTGGCGGTCGCGGAACAGGGCCTCGACGTCCGATTTCGACAGGTGCACCGCCGGGGCGATGATGTGGCTCGGCGGCTCGCCGCGAAGCTGGATGATGTATTCGCCGAGATCGGTCTCCACGACCCGCAAGCCGGCATCCTCGAGGTGACGGTTGAGATCAATCTCCTCGGACACCATGGACTTGCCCTTGGTGATCGTGCGCGCGCCCTTCTCGCGGGCGATGGCGACAACGATGGCGCAGGCTTCCTGCGGTGTTTCCGCCCAGTGGACGGTGCCGCCGCTGTCGTGAACCCGGGCTTCGTAGTGCTCGAGATAGAGGTCGAGGTGAGCGAGAGTGTGGTCCTTGATCGCTTTGGCCTCATCGCGAAGCCGGTCGAATTCGGGGAGCCTGCCGACGGCGGCGGCGCGCCTCGATACGAAACCGGTCCGGGTCTGGTCCAGAACCTGCTGGAGATGCCGGTTGGCGATGGCGGCGCGCGCATTGGCCCGGAAATTCGTCGAGGAGGGCCGCACCGGTCACTCGTCTTGCGCCGGCTCACCGATCGCGGGCGTCCCGGTGCCGGCGAGGACCTCGGCGATGTGGCGGGCCCTGATGTGGCTTTTCTCCCGCTTCAGCCGGCCGGCGATATTGAGGAGGCAGCCAAGATCGCCGCTCAGCACCGTCGTTGCGCCGGTGGCAGTGATGTCGGCGACCTTCTTTTTCACCATCTCGCCGGAAATGTCGGGATACTTGACGCAGAAGGTTCCGCCGAAGCCGCAGCAGGCATCGCTCTCACGCAGTTCCTCGAGCCTGAGGCCGGCGACGCCGGCCAGCAGCCGGCGCGGCTGCTCCCTGATCTCCAGCTCGCGCAGCGCCGAGCAGGAATCATGGTAGGTCACGGTTTCGGCGAAGCGCGATGCGGGGCCCGGGACCTCGAGCACATCGGTGAGGAACGCCACCAGCTCATGGGTCCTGGCCGCGAGGGCGCGGGCGCGGCGAATCCAGCCGCCGTCATCGAACAGCGCCTCGTAATGGCGGGAGATCATGGCGGCGCAGGAGGCGGACGGCGCGACCACGTGATCAAATACCTCGAATGCCTCGACCACCTGGCTGGCGAGCGCGAGGGCCGAGGACCTGTCGCCGGAGTTGTAGGCCGGCTGGCCGCAACAGGTCTGGGCCGCGGGCACGTGTACCTCGCAGCCCGCGTCCTCGAGGAGCTTGATCGACGCGAACGCGACGCTCGGCCGAAACAGGTCGGCAAGGCAGGTGACAAAAAGGCCGACTTGTGGTCGATCGTTCACAGGCTCGCTCGCGAGGTGACGACGGGAGGCATCGAAGCCGTGCATAGTAGTGCATCTTAAGCTCGGACGGCACCAGCCCTCTCCCCCGCCCGCGCCATCCAACCGGCATGGCTCCGTGGCTGGCCGGGCGCGGGAGAGGGCCGGAGCCGATTCCGCGTGAACGGAAAAAGACCTATATGATCGGGTGCGGCGCGAAAGCGGCGAGCACGCGCCGCCGCTGGCGGCGTGCCGATCGCCTCATCTGCCCGCATCACGCGGCGTGCCGTTCAGCCCCGGGGACCGCTTGAACATGCTCACGATGCCCGATCCGGATCGCAAGATCATCGCCCGCCGCGACGGTATCGTCGATGCGCTCGCCGCGATCCTGCCGGCCGACAGCCTCGTCTGGCACGAGACCGAGATGCGCGTGTTCCAGAGCGACGGGCTGTCCGCCTACCGCCAGATGCCGCTGGTGGTGGTGCTGCCGAAGACGGTCGACCAGGTCACGAAGGTTCTGAAGTACTGTCACCAGGAAGGCATTGCCGTGGTGCCGCGCGGCGCGGGAACATCGCTGTCGGGCGGCGCCCTGCCACTCGCCGACGCGGTGCTCCTGGTGATGTCGAAGTTCAATCAGATTCTCGAGATCGACTACGACAACCGCTGCGTCGTGACCCAGCCGGGGGTCACAAATCTCGCCATCTCGAACGCGGTCGAAGAGCGCGGATTCTACTACGCGCCAGATCCGTCGAGCCAGATCGCCTGCACCATCGGCGGCAATGTGGCGGAGAATTCGGGCGGTGTTCACTGCCTCAAATACGGGCTCACGACCAACAACGTGCTGGGCATCGAAGTGGCGATGATCAACGGCGATGTGATCCGGCTCGGCGGCAAGCACCTCGACGCGGAAGGCTATGACTTCCTCGGTCTGATGGTGGGATCGGAGGGGCTGCTCGGCGTCGTGACCGAGGTGACGGTCAGGATCCTCACCAGGCCCGATGCCGCCCGCGCGCTGCTGATCGGTTTTGCCTCGACCGCCGGGGCCGCCAACTGCGTCGGCGCCATCATCGCCGCCGGCATCATTCCGGCGGGCATGGAGATGATGGACCGGCCGGCGATCCATGCGGCGGAGGCCTTTGTCTCGGCCGGATATCCGCTCGATGTCGAAGCGCTGCTGATCGTCGAGCTCGACGGGCCGGAGGCGGAGGTCGATGCGCTGGTCGACCGCGTCGGCGACATCGCCGGAGCCTGCGGCGCTGGCCAGGTGCGCGCGAGCCAGTCCGACGAGGAGCGGGCGCTGTTCTGGGCCGGACGCAAGGCGGCCTTTCCGGCCGTCGGCCGGATCTCGCCCGACTACTATTGCATGGACGGAACCATTCCGCGCGGCCAGCTCACCCATGTGCTGGAAAAGATGTCGGAGATGTCGAAGCAATACGGGCTGGGCCTCGCCAACGTGTTTCACGCCGGCGACGGCAATCTGCACCCGCTCATCCTCTATGATGCCAACAAGCCGGGCGAACTCGAAAAGGCGGAAAAATTCGGCGCCGAGATCCTCAGGCTGTGCGTCCAGGTAGGCGGCGTCCTGACCGGCGAACACGGTGTCGGGGTCGAAAAGCGCGATCTGATGCCGGAAATGTTCAACGAGGTCGAACTGAAGCAGCAGCAGCGGGTGAAGTGCGTGTTCGACGCTCGCAGCCTGCTCAATCCGGGCAAGATGTTTCCGCGGCTTCACCGCTGCGCCGAACTCGGCCGCATGCACATCCATCGCGGCCAGGTTCCGTTTCCGGACATTCCGAGATTTTAGCATGGCGACGACGCTGAAACCGCGCGACGAGGCGGACACGGCCCGGGTCGTCGGCTGGGCCGCGGCCGAGCGCAAGTCGCTCGAAGTGGTTGCCGGCGGCACCAAGCGCTCGGTCGGCCGGCCGATGCAGGCCGAGAACGTGCTCAACATGAGCGGGCTTGCCGGGATCAGGCTCTACGAGCCGGGCGAGCTGGTGCTCACGGCCGGCGCCGGCACGCCGCTCGCCGACATCGAGGCCGCGCTCGCCGAAAACGAGCAGCAGCTCGCATTCGAGCCGCCGGAGCTTGGCGGATTTCTCGGCACCGGCAGGAGATCGCCGACGCTCGGAGGGGCGGTCGCCGCCAATCTTTCGGGGCCACGCCGGATGTCGGCCGGTGCCGCGCGTGATCATGTGCTGGGCCTGCGCGCGGTGACCGGGCGCGGCGAAACGCTCCGGGTCGGCGGCAGAGTGATGAAGAATGTCACCGGATACGATCTCTGCAAGCTGCTTGCCGGGTCGTGGGGAACGCTCGCGGTGCTGACCGAGGTGACAGTGAAGGTGATGCCCCGGGCCGAGAGCGAAGCGACGCTGTTCGTTGCCGGCCTGTCGGCGGACGAGGCGGTGCGGGCAATGAGCGCGGGCCTGTCGTCCAGCGCCGGCGTGTCCGGGGCTGCACATGTCCCCCAGACGCTCGCGGCGCGGTCGGGGGTGCAGACGCTGGCGGCGGCGGGCCGCTCGGTCACGGCGCTCAGGATCGAGGGGTTCCGCGCCGCCTTCAGGGAGCGGCGCGAGGTGCTGGCGCGCGGGCTCAAGTCCTTCGGCGCGGTCGAGACGCTGGATTCGAGGACTTCGGCGCGGCTGTGGCGCGAAATTCGCGACGTGTCATTGTTTCCCGGCGGCGCCAGCAATGTCGTCTGGCGCCTGTCGACGGTGCCGGGCAGGGCGCCCGATGCGGTGCGCAACGTTTCGGTCGGCGAGGACGTGGACGCGCTCTACGACTGGGGCGGCGGGCTCGTATGGCTGGCGCAGCCATCCCATGGGGACGGCGGCGCCGAGGCGATCCGCGCGGTGCTGGAGCGGATCGGCGGCCATGCGACCCTGGTGCGGGCCGAGCCCGCGACCCGCAGCGCGGTCAAGGTGTTCGAGCCGCAGCCCGAAGCGCTGGCGGCGCTGACAAGGCGGCTCAAGGCCGCCTTCGATCCCCATGCGATCCTCAATCCGGGCCGCATGTACGCCGGGGTATAGCAGGAGAGATGCGCACCAGCTTCACCGAAAAGCAGCTCGCCGATCCGGCGATCGCCCATTGCGAGAAGATCCTGCGCGGCTGCGTCCACTGCGGCTTTTGTACCGCCACCTGCCCGACTTACGTTCTGCTCGGCGATGAACTCGACGGGCCGCGCGGGCGCATCAACCTGATCAAGGACATGCTGGAGAACGACCGCCCGGCGAGCGACGAGGTGGTGACCCATGTCGACCGGTGCCTGTCGTGTCTCGCCTGCATGACCACCTGTCCTTCGGGCGTCAACTACATGCATCTCATCGATCATGCGCGCGCCCATATCGAGCGCACCTACCAGCGCTCGTTCGAGGACCGGATGATGCGGGCTCTCCTCGCCTTCGTTCTGCCGCGGCGCCGACTGTTCAAGGCGCTTCTCGTGCCCGCGGTGGCGCTGCGGCGGCTGGGGGCGGTGCTGCGCCGGGTCCCGGGACTCGAAAGGCTGGCCGCGATGATCGATCTCGCGCCTGCCCGGTGGCCGCGGGCCGCGGGGGTGAGCGCGGGGCGAACCCATGCCGGCGAGGGCTTTCCCGGCGGCCGGGTCCTCGTCATGCAGGGGTGCGTGCAGGCGGCGCTGAAGCCGGAGATCGCGCGGGCGACGGTCGATGTCCTCACCCGGCACGGGCACGAAGCGCTGACCGCGCGCGGCGAGGGCTGCTGCGGCTCGCTGGCCCACCATCTCGGCCGGCGCGAGGAAGCGCTGAAGGCCGCCCGGCGGATGATCGACCTGTGGACGCGGGAGATCACCCGGGCCGGCATCGACGCCATCATCATCACCGCTTCGGGATGCGGCACGACGATCAGGGACTACGCCCATCTGCTCGGCGACGATCCGCAATACGCGGGCAAGGCGGAGCGGATCGCGGCGCTCGCCAAGGACATCCACGAGTTCATGGCCGAGCGCGGCTACGGCCCGGCCACGCGCGACATCGGTCTCAGGGTCGCCTATCACGCCGCCTGCTCGATGCAGCACGGCTTGAGGATTCGCCGTGAACCCAGGACATTGCTCGAGGATGCGGGGTTCGAGGTTGTCGATGTCCCGGAAGGGCATCTGTGCTGCGGGTCGGCCGGAACCTACAACATCCTGCAGCCGGAAATCGCGTCCGCCCTGCGCGCGCGCAAGATCGCCAATATCGAGAAGGTGGCGCCCGATCTGATCGCGACCGGCAATATCGGCTGCATGGTGCAGATCGGGGGGGCGACGGACGTGCCGGTCGTCCACACGGTCGAGCTCCTCAACTGGGCAACCGGCGGCGCCATGCCGGCGGCGCTTGCCGGACGGTTCGAGAACCTGGACCTCGCGGAAGAAGCGGAGGGCGAGGCACAGCCTGAACCGGCGGAAGCGGTTAACCCGGACTTCCCACACCGTCACGAGGCGTCATCGCGCCCGGGCGGCGCTGGCCCGGCAGGAGAAGTGCGAAAAGCGTAGCCGTTCCCACGCTTGAGGACTTCGACGAACCGGTCGGTCGGCCCGGGGAGACCCGGAGGGCGGGGCGCATTCGCGGCCAGGCTGCGTCAAAGCGTTTGAGCGTAGCCCCCACTACGCCCCGCACGCTTTTCCTGGCCTTCCCGCAAATCCGCTTCCGTGACGCCCATGACGGTGTGGGAAGTCCGGGTTAAATAGGCACTCGGACTTATCCCCACCGTTCCTGCGTTGGCTAGACTCGGTCCGGAACGCGGGCATCAGCGAGGCGGAGCCGGGCCATGGCGGAGCAGAGCGGAACACAGGCGGTCCTGGGCCTTTTCGGGTCCGACGTCTTCAATCCCTATCCGGCGTCCTACAGCTGGGACTCGAACCAGATGGCCCATGCGATGATGGGCTTTGCCGGGGTGGCCCTGGTCGCGGGCGTCGCCGTCACTTTCGGCCTGCCGATCCATTGCGGGCTCCTGTTCTTCGTCTTTCCCCTGGGCAAGGACCTGATCGATCTGTGGGTCGATTTCGGGCGCAGGCGCCGGATCGTGATCTACCGGCGCCAGCGGCGCCACCTCCTGGCGCCCGTGGGTGACGCGCTGGTCGATCAGGGCTTCTGGTGGACCGGCGGGGGACTGGCCCAGTTCGTCCTCGCATCGACCGGCGGCGGCGACGGCGACAGTTTGTGGGCGCTGGCGCTGGCGGCCCTGATCGTTGCCCTCGCACTCGCGGCCGGCCTCAAGTTTCGGGCCGAGAAGGCCCGCTTCGACAAGTCCGGCATGCCCTACTATTTCCGCTTGCCCAATCTCGACCGCGGGGCCGAGCGGGAGGGCGCGGCCGCGCTTCCCGGGCCGCTCGCGCCGGCGGCCTTCACCCGCGCCGTCAACGACTTCATCGATGCGCCGTCGCCGCGCCACCTGGTGGTTGCCGGCCCGGCCCGGTCGGGACGCACGCTGGTTCCGGTCGGGATCGGCTGCGACATGCTCTCGGTCGGCCGGACGTCGCATGTGCGTTATGTCCGCTGGAGCGCGCTCGGGGAGCTTGCCGGCGTCGGGCCCGAGCGCGCGAGCGAAGCCAGCGAGCCGTGGCATCTCAATGAGGCGACGGTGCTGATCGTCGACGATGTGCCGTTCGAGCCGGATCTCGCCGGGCTGGCGGCCGGACCGTTCGCCGCGAGGAACGTGATCTGGACGACGAACCGCGCCCTTGATCCGCGGAGCGGCGGCGACGCGCTCGCCCGGCTGGTCGCGAAGATCGACGGCTTCGTCAATGCGAGGAGCGCCGGCATCCCGGTCGATCCGCTGATCCTCGCGGCGCCGGACGGCGACGGCAACGACTACGAGATCGGCCACGGACTTCTCGCGCGACTGGTTGCCGGCGCGTTTGTCGTCGTCAGCGCCACCGTTCTCATCGCCTCGATCGGATTGCTCGCGTGGTGCGGCGGTGACGTCGGCTCGCGCCGGTCGGGCGAGGCCTGCAACGCTTCGGTTGCGGCACCCGGCATTGCCGCGCCGGACGATGTCTGCCGCCGCTGCCGGCTGGCGGTTCGGATCGCGCAGGCGGTCGGCGGCTGACCGGCGCTCGGGCCGCAGGCGCCCGCTCTACCGGCCGATCGCCTCGCCCGCCGGCCGCCAGCTCATGGCCAAGGCCTCGGCGACGGCCTTGTGGGTGATGTGCCCCGCCATCACGTTGAGGCCGTTCAGCAGATGCGGGTCGTCCGCCAGCGCGCGCCGCGGCCCCTTTGCCGCCAGCGCCAGAATGAAGGGCAGGGTCGCGTTGTTGAGCGCGAAGGTCGAGGTCCGGGCCACCGCGCCCGGCATGTTGGTGACGCAGTAGTGGACGACCTCGTGCTTCACGAAGGTCGGCTGCGAATGGGTGGTCGGCCGTGAGGTCTCGAAACAGCCGCCCTGGTCGATCGAGATGTCGACCAGAACCGAGCCGCGCTTCATCTCCTTGACCAGGGCCTCGCTTACCAGCCGCGGGGCGGCGGCGCCCGGAACCAGAACCGCGCCGATCACGAGGTCGGCCCCGAGCACGTAGTCCTCGATCGCCGCGACGGTCGAGTAGATGGTGTTGAGGATCGGCCCGAACTGGAGGTCGAGGTGGTAGAGTCGCTTCAGATTGATGTCGAGAACCGTGACCTTGGCTTCGAGCCCCATGGCCATGCGCGCCGCGTTGGTCCCGGCGACGCCGCCGCCGAGAACGACCACGTGTGCCGCCGCGACGCCCGGAACGCCGCCGAGAAGGACGCCGCGCCCGCCGGTGTCCATCTCGAGCGCGCTGGCGCCGGCATGCACCGACATGCGCCCCGCGACCTCGCTCATCGGTGCCAGCAGCGGCAGCCCGCCCTCGTCATCGGTGACGGTCTCGTAGGCGATGGCGGTGACGCCCCGGCTCGCCAGCGCTTCGGCCTGGGGCCGGTCGGCGGCGAGATGCAGGTAGGTGAAGATCACCTGGCCTTCGCGGAGCCGGGCGCATTCGTCCGCCTGCGGCTCCTTGACCTTCACGACCAGCTCGGAGGTGGCGAATATCGCGTCCGCCGAGGCGGCGATCGTCGCGCCGGCGCGCTCGTAGTCGCCATCGGTGAGACCGATGGCGGCGCCGGCACCGGTTTCGACCATGACGGCATGGCCGAGATGGGTCAGCTCGCGCACGCTGACCGGCGTCAGGCCAACCCTGTATTCATGCTCCTTGATCTCCTTGGGAACACCCACCAGCATCTGCCGCCCTCCAGGTCAGGCGATGCCGCCGCGCGGCCCGCCTGGCAAAGGGATTGTTAGCAAACGCCCCCTAGATTCCAAAGCGCCGGGAGTGTGGCCGCGAAGCATCGACCGACAGGGGCGGGGCGGCGCCACGCGCCCGGCCGGCGAGCTCGTTCGCGGGGCGGCGGACACGCCGGGCTCGGTGAAGGATCGGATCGGGGGATGATCGGCATCCCGGACGACCGCGATGTGCCCTGCGCCCATCGCCTTGTGAGGGCACAGGCGATTCGATAGAACCCGCCTGCCCGGCACGGCAACGAGCCGCGACAGACGCCGGATCGCCCGCAAAGGCACGGGTCGCACAACACGGGAATGGCCCCGAACATGAGCAAGCGCGAACAGCCGAACCGCCTGAGGGCGGCGCTGCCACGGGGCCTGCGCGATGCCGCGGGCGAAGAGGTGCGGGCCACCCGGGCGATGCTCGACGCCATTGCCAGGGTCTGCGAATCCTACGGCTTCGAGCCGCTGGCGACGCCTGCGTTCGAGTTCACCGAGGCGCTCGGCAAGTTCCTGCCCGACCAGGACCGGCCCAATGAGGGCGTGTTCTCGCTCCGCGACGACGACGGTGAGTGGCTGTCGCTGCGCTACGATCTGACCGCGCCGCTCGCGCGCTATGTGGCCGAGAACTTCGACACGCTGCCCAAGCCCTTCCGGCGCTATCAGTGGGGACCAGTGTGGCGCAACGAGAAGCCGGGGCCGGGGCGGTTCCGCGAGTTCGTGCAGATCGACGCCGACACGGTCGGCACCGCCTCCCCGGCGGCGGACGCGGAGATGTGCATGCTCGCCGCCGACGCGCTGGAGGCGGTGGGGATTGCGCGGGGCGACTATGTGATCCGGGTGTCGAGCCGGAAG
>Ga0214472_10005757_pt1 | contig 13034 bp, 10 predicted proteins | sample RVTome_6_FD_207662 | JGI IMG/M metagenome (GOLD analysis project Ga0214472, IMG submission 207662) | Soil microbial communities from uranium-contaminated site in the Upper Colorado River Basin, Wyoming, United States - RVT140D175 | ecosystem: Environmental > Terrestrial > Soil > Contaminated >... | reverse complement strand
TCGTGAGCCGCGAGGTCGGGCGCTGACCTACTGGCTCGGCCAGACCGTTCCCTGGCTGGCGGGCGCCGTCCCGTAGCCCGTGAGGACGAACTTCTGGAGGCGCTTCCCCTCGTAGGTCTCCGTCGTGTAGATGTTGCCCTGCGAGTCGACGGCGATGTTGTGGATGCCGTAGAACTGTCCCGGCTGGCGCCCCCCGTCACCGAAGTCCGTGAGGATCTCGAGGGACTCCCGCTCGAGGACGTGCACTCTCTCGTTGACGCCGTCGGCAACGTAGAGGAAGCGCTGAGCCGGATCGTGCGAGAAGGCGATGTCCCAGACCGACCCCGAGCCGAGTGTCTGCGGCATCACGAACGCCTCGCGCAGGAACGTTCCGTCCGGCTGGAAGACCTGGAATCGGTCGCTCGCGCGGTCGCACGCGTAGATCAGGTCGTCGTTGGACGGTTGCGCGCAGTGCATGGGGCTGCGGAACTGCTGCGCTGGCGGCGCGCTCGGGTCGTACGGCGGGAGCTGCGCGTCGTCCGGCACGTTGCCGTACGCGCCCCAGAAGCGCTTCATCTCGCCCGTCTGCACGTCGAGCACGGCGACGCGCTTGTTGCCGTAGCCGTCAGCCACGTACGCCTCGTTCGCCTCGGGGTCGATCTCGATCTCGGCCACCCGCCAGAAGTTCTCGGTATCATTGCTCCCGCTGCGCATACCCGGCTCGCCGAGCTGCATGAGGAAGCGTCCGTCCCGGGTGAACTTCAGGATGTGCGAGTCGTTCGCGCCGTTCCCGCCGATCCAGACGTTGTCCATGTGGTCGACCGTGATGCCGTGGTTCGACTCGGGCCAGTCATAGCCGTCTCCGGGACCGCCCCACGAGCCCACGACGTTGCCGTCGGCGTCGAACTCCAGCACGGGCGGAGCCGGCACGCAGCACTCGGAGCGCCGCGGGTCGAAGGTGGCTCCCGTCTCGTTCGCGGCGAGCGTGGCCTGCCGGTGGATGATCCAGACGTGGTCGCGCGAGTCGACGTCCAGGCCGATGGTGGAGCCCATCACCCAGTGGTTCGGGAGCGGCCTCGGCCAGAGTGGGTCGACCTCGAAGAGCGGGACCTGACCCGCCCCGGCGGCCATGGCGCCTCCCACTTCGCTCTCGGCCACGCTGTCCATACAGGCGGAGGCCACGCCCAGCCCCACCGCCATCAGGACACACGCCACTCCGATCTTCACTTCGCGACTGCGCAGCATTCGGCACCTCCCAGGTTGAGTGTCAGATTCCGGAGCGGCAGAGCCATAGTCAAGTGGAGAGGTCGGCGATCGCGACCCCGTACCGAGGGTCCCGTCCCCCGCGTATCTTCGAGCGCGCCGCCAAAACTACAGTGGAGGAAGTCGATCATGTGTGCACCCAGCGTGAGCGCCGGCTTCGGCCTGGCCCTCGTCGTTCTCCTAACCGGAGCACAGGCCGCCGAGGCCCAGGGCCGCGGGCGCGGCGGCGCCGAGCCCGTACCCGCCCCCTCGTTTTCTGCCGAGCTCACGATCTCTCTCGGCGACCGCGAGGCGATCCGTCAGTTCTACGCCGAGCGCCCCTCACAGGGTGTCGAGGGACTCCCGCCCGGCATCCGCCGCAACCTCGAGCGGGGCAGGCCCCTCCCGCCTGGCATCGCGAAGCGCAGCCCGCCGACGGAGCTCCGCTCGCGCCTCAGCGTTCGCGAGGGCTTCGAGATCGTCGAGGTGGGGCTCGACGTTTTCCTCATAGAGGTAGCCACCAACGTGATCCACGACGTGCTCACGGACGTGGTGCGTTGAGCACCGGAGCCCTTCGGGTGCGCGCGGGCGCGCTCGCCACGATCATCCTCGGCGCGCTCGGTCGGCCTGCCGCGGCCGCCACCCTCCCGCAGAGCGGCCCGCCCGACTTCGCCGCCCGGGCCACCTCGGTCGAGGAGCCTCCCACCGTCGACGGGCGGCTCGACGACGGTGCCTGGTCGCGCGGCGAAATGATCAGTGGTTTCGTCCAGCGTGAGCCCGTCGAGGGGCGTCCCGTCTCCGAGCGCACCGAAGTCCGCATCGTCTTCGACGAAGACGCGCTCTACGTGGGCGCGTGGCTCTACGACCGCGACCTCTCCGGAATCGTGGTGGGCCGGACGCAGCGCGACGCCCCCCTCGGCGACACCGACGCCTTCCTCATCGTCTTCGACACGTATCGTGACGGGCAGAACGGCTTCGTTTTCGGGACGACCCCCTCGGGGATCGAGTACGATGGTCAGGTGACCGATGAGGGTGGCGCCGGGGGCGGAGGCGGAGGCCCGGGCGGCGGCGGGGGCGGCGCGCTCGGCGGACGGCAGCAGGCCGGCTCCGGGGGCGGCTTCAACCTGAACTGGGACGGGAGCTGGGAGGTCGCGACCACCACGGACGCCGAGGGGTGGTACGCCGAGTTCCGCATCCCCTTCTCGACGCTGCGCTACGCCCGAGGCGGCGACCAAACGTGGGGGCTCAACTTCGCGCGCAACATCCGGCGCCGGAACGAGGAGGCGGTCTGGGCGCCCGTGCCGCGCCAGTACACCCTCTATCGCGTCTCGCTGGCGGGAACGCTCGATCAGTTCGAGGCCCCGGCCCGCAGGATCGTCACGGTCACGCCGTATGTCCTAGGAGACGCGTTCCGGGACTACTCGCTCACGACTCCGTCCGCCGACTGCATCGGGATCGACGGGCGCACGGACTGCAGCGCGCAGGTCGGCGGCGACGCCAAGATCGGGATCACGCAGAGCCTCACCCTCGACCTCACCGTGAACACCGACTTCGCGCAGGCGGAAGTAGACGACCAGCAGGTCAACCTGACGCGCTTCCCGCTGTTCTTCCCGGAGAAGCGGGGCTTCTTCCTCGAGAACGCCGGCACGTTCTCCGTGGGCGCGACCCGGGCGGTCGAGCTTTTCTTCAGCCGCCGCATCGGGTTGGTGAGCGGAAACACCGTTCCGATCCTGGGCGGGGCTCGCCTCACGGGGCGCGTGGGCGGCCTCCAGGTCGGGCTCCTCAACATCCAGACCGATGCCCAGGATCTCTGCGATCCCCTCGCGGGATGCACGCCGCTCGCGCCGGCGAACAACTACGGCGTCGCCCGCGTGTTCAAGGAGTTCTCCAACCGGACGCAAATCGGGACGATCTTCGTGTCGCGCCTCAACACCGACGACGGCGGGGACTACAACCTGACGTACGGGCTCGACGGAAGCCTGGGTGTCGGGGAGACGCTGACCTTCGACGCCTACGGCGCCGTCACGAGCACGCCGGGCGTCGGCGGCGGGGAGTACGCGTTCAGCGGTGGCGGCAACTACCGCACGCGCGACTGGGAGGCCTCGGCGGGCTACACCGAGGTCGGCGCCGCCTTCAACCCCGAGGTCGGCTTCTTGTCACGGAACGAGTACCGTACGGTGAGCGCGCGCTGGCTCCGCCACATCCGCTTCGACGACGTGCCCTGGTTTCGGGAGATCCGCCCGCACATGTCGTGGACGGAGTATTGGGATCTCGATGGCTTCGTGGAGAGCCGCTTCATCCACATCGACAACCACTTCGAGTTCGCGAACGGAGCCTTCTTCCAGCTCCCCGGCTTCAACATCACCGGCGAGGGGCTCAAGGAGCCGTTCGAGATCCGCGAGGGGATCGTCATTCCGGCGGGGACCTACAACAACCTCGACTGGCAGTTCCGGGCCAACACGAACACGAGCGCTCCGCTGTCCGCGTCGATCGGGTGGGACGCGGGCGGCTTCTACACTGGCACGCGGGTGGGACCGAACGCGAACGCGACGTACCGGTACCAGGATCGCTTCGTGACCTCCCTACGTGTGAACTACTTCGACGTGCGCCTGAACGACACCGACAAGTTCACGACCGCGATCGTCGCGCTCCAAGGATCGTACTCGTTCACGCCGCGCATCTTCCTCGCGGCGCAGGTCCAGTACAACGACGACACCGAGAACCTGGGCACGAACGTCCGCTTCGGCTGGCTGGACACGGCGGGCACGGGGCTGTACGTCGTGTATAACGACACCGAGCACTTCGGCTCGCTGGCGACGACCGGCTTCCGGTACGGGCCCCAGCAGCGACAGTTGATCGTCAAGTACACGAAGCAGTTCGATTTCACGCGGTAGACGGGAGGCGCGAGATGAGCAAAGCCACGAGCGGGAAGGAGAAGGCCAAGAGGCGCACGCCGGAGACGCTGAGGGCCCGGAGCATGTCAGCGGCGCTCACGGTCGGCGACATCGCCAAGAGCATCCCGTGGTACCGGGACGTTCTGGGCTGCATCGTCGAGGAGGAGTGGAAGCACGAGGGCAAGGTCATGGGCGCGTCGATGCTGGCGGGCGCGGCGCGCTTCTTCTTGGGTCAGGACGATTGGGCCAAGGGGAAGGACAGGAAGAAGGGAGAGGGCTTCCGGCTGCACCTCGCCACCGCTCAGGACATCGACGAGATCGCGGCGCGGATCAAGGCGGCGGGCGGCAAGCTCGAGTCGGAGCCTGCCGACATGCCCTGGGGCACGCGCCAGTTCACCCTCGCCGACCCCGACGGCTTCAAGCTCACGATCTCCACGGAGGCCTCATGAAGACGATCCCAGGACTCGCCTTCCGACCCGCGCTGCTCGCCAGTGCCGCCCTTCTGCTGCCCGCCCTCGCCGGTGCCCAACAGGATTTCAGCCAGGTGCAGATCCAGACGCACCACGTGGCCGGAAGCGTCTACTACCTGGAGGGCCAGGGCGGCAACATCGGCCTCTCCGTGGGTGAGGACGGCGTCGTCATGATCGACGACCAATTCGCGCCGCTCACGGACAGGATCGTCGCCGCGATCCGGACGCTCAACGACGGCGAGATCCGGTTCTTGATCAACACCCACGTGCACGGGGACCACACCGGCGGCAACGAGAACCTCGGCCGCATGGGCATCTTGATCCTCGCCCGTGACGAAGTGCGGGTCCGCCTGGCGCGGACGGCGCCCGTGGACGCGCTCCCCGTGCTCACATACAGCGACGCTATCACGATCCACACGAACGGGGAGGAGGTGCACGCCTTCCCGGTGCCGCCCGCGCACACCGACGGGGACAGCTACATCCACTTCCGGGGCTCGGACGTGATCCACGCGGGCGACGCCTTCCGGACGACCGCGTTCCCATACATCGACCTCGCCAACGGTGGCACCCTGCAAGGGACGCTCGACGCGCTGGCGATCTTGATCGGGATGTCTGGGCCCGACACGAAGATCATTCCCGGACACGGCACCGTCTCCACGCGCGCCGACGTCATCGAGTTCCGGGACATGGCCCTGGACGTCGTGGCGAGGATGCGGCCGATGGTCGCCCGCGGCATGACGTACGAGCAGGTCGCGGCCGCCAACCCGACGGCTCCGTATAATGCGAAATGGGGGGACCCCGAGCGGTTCCTGAGGGCGGTGTACGCGGAGCTCGGCGGAGGGCAGTGAAGCATCTGCTGCTCGGCGCGGCGCTCGCGCTCCCCGCCGGCGTCGCGGGACAGCAGCCTGCTCGGGAGGCGGACCTCGTGCCCGACTCGGTCGTGTCGATCGAGCCGCTGAACGTCGAGATCGGGCGGCTCCGGGCGGGCGCCGTCCCGCTCGCCGAGACGCCGTTCTCGTCGCACGTGGTCACGGCCGGCCAGCTGGCCCCGACCGCGGGCGGCGCGATCGCGGGCGCGCTCTCGGGGCTCCCGGGCGTCACGCTCACGAACCAGACCGGAAGCTCCTCGCAGATGGACATCCGCGTGCGTGGCTTCACGCTTTCGCCGATCGTCGGCGTCCCGCAGAGCGTGAGCGTCTTCGTGGACGGCGTGCGGGTGAACGAGCCGGACGCGTCGCAGGTCCACCTCTCGCTGATCCCCGAGGGCGCGATCGAGCGCATCGAGTTCGTGCGCGGCCCCGTCGGCGTCTTCGGCAAGAACTCCGTGGCGGGCGCGCTGAACTTCGTGACGCGCCGCGCGGGCGATGTGCCCTCCGTCGAGGTCGAAGTCCAAGGCGGGTCGTTCGGATCGGCGGCGGGCACGCTGCGGGCGTCGAGCCCGCTCGGGGCGTTCGACGGGCTGTTCGTCGGATCGTACCGGAAGTCCGACGGCTGGCGATTCCTGGAGCGCGCCGAGGAGCTGTCGCTCTTCGGGAAGTTTGGCTGGCGCGGAGAGCGCACCGACGCGTGGATCTCGTACACGTTCGAGGTGGACTCGCTCGAGGGGCCGGGCCCCCTCCCCGAGTCGTGGATCGAGGGCGGACCGCTCCCTGCGGACGTGACGTCGCCGCCCTCCGATAGGCGGCGCCTCCAGTACACCGGCGGGGTCGGCGACGCATTCCGGCCGCGACTCCACTTCGTGAACGGGCGCATGGAGCGCACCCTCGGCGATGGCTGGACGCTGCACACCAACGCATTCGGGCGCTTCGTGGACTTTCGCCAGACGAACGACAACATCAGCGAGCCTGACGCGCTCGGGCTCACAGACATCGCTTCATACGGATCGACCGTGCAACTCCTGCACCGCCCGCGCGAGCGCCTCATGCTGTCCGCGGGCGCGGAGTGGACGCGAAATGACGTCGACATCGAGATCCGGGAACGGCCGAACCGCACCTTCCCGACCCTCGTCGAGGCCACGACCGAGCGACTCCGCACCAACGAGGACAACCTGGGCGCCTTCGGTGAGGCCTGGTGGGGGCTCGGCGAGCGCGTCGCGCTCTACGCCTCGCTGCGCTACGACTGGGTGAGCCTGCCGGTCACCGACCTGCTCGATCCGAGCGACAGCGGCGAGAACACGTTCTCCGAGCTCTCCGGAGGACTCGGCCTGAGCCTGGACCTCGATGCCGGGCTCGGCGCGTTCGTGGGGTACGGCCGGGGCTTCCGCGCGCCGGTGATCCTCGAGGTCACGTGCGCCGACCCCGCGGACCCGTGCCAGCTCCCCTTCGAGCTCGGACCGGACCCGCCGCTCGAGCCCGTGAAGTCCGACACCTGGCAGGCGGGGCTGCGGCTATCGCGCGCGCGCGCGCAGGCGTCGCTGGTCGGCTACTGGATCGAGGTGCGTGACGACATCTTCAACGTCATCGACGAGCAGACGCCGACGCTCGGATATTTCACGAACCTCGACCGGACTCGTCGCGTCGGTGCCGAGGCGTTCGCGGCGGGGGCGCCGTTTCACGGCCTCCCCGCACTCAGCGTGACCGGCTCGCTCGCCTGGACGCGTGCGACGTTCGAGTCACATGCGGAGCTGGCCTCGCCGCTCGTCGAGGACGATGATGACGACCCACCGCCCCCTCCCGGCACGCCCGAAGACGAAGAGGGCGCAGTCGAGGTCGCGCCCGGAGACCTCTTCCCCATGGTGCCGCAGCTGACCGGCACGCTCGGCGCGCGCTACCGGACGCCCTCGACCTCCGTGGACGTCGAGGCCGAGTGGACGGGACGCCAGCTTCTCGTGGGCGACGAGGGGAACGAGGAGGAGTTCGCCAAGGTCGAAGCGACCACGCTCATCGACGTGCGGGCCGAGCACACGGTCGGACGCGCGACCGTTTTCGTGGAGCTCGCGAACGTCCTGGATACCTCGTACAACGCCTTCGGCATCATCTCGGAAAACGGGCGCGCCACGCCGGAGGAGGTCGAGCGGTTCCTCACGCCGGGGTCGCCGCGGCGGCTGACGGTGGGGGTGAGGTTCAGGCTGATGGGAGCGTAGATACGGCCTACTTGCTCCGCGCGTCTTTCAGATCGCCTCGAAGACCTCCGCCGGCACCCACCCCACCTTCCCGTCCTCGAGGACGATCTCGGCCCACTCGCCCGCTCGCCGGTCGATGCGCACGCGGGTACCCTCGTGGATCTCGAAGAGCGTGAGGTCGTCCGCATCGGCGGGGGCCGCTCGCACGGGGACCGCGTCGGCGAGGATGACGGCGCGCTCGGGCTGTGCAATGCCCAGCTCGCGGACGGCGACATTCGCGCCGAGCACGAGCACCACAACCGCGCTCGCGACGGCGATGCGCATGCCCCAGCGGCTCGCCTCCGCGCCCCGGGCGAGAGTCCGGAGTACAGCGCCTCCCGCTGCGGCGACCCACGCGGCTCCCACGAGCCCGAGCAGGAGACCCCTCGGGACGAGCCAGACCCACCATGACACGACGTCGAAAAGCCAGAAGCGGGGGAGCGGCTGTACCGCGTCCACGGTGAGGGAGCGGGCGAGCTCCAGGTTAGCGAGCGCATCCGCATCCCCTGGCGACAGCGCCAGCGCCCGCTCCCACTCGAGGATCGACCGGCCGAGCTCGCCTACCCTGAAGTAGGCGTTGCCGAGGTTGTAGTGCACCGCCGCGCTCTCCCAGCCGCTGGCGAGCACCGCCTCGTATGCGTCGATCGCGCCCTGGAAGTCCTCCCGCTGGTACAGCTGGTTGGCCTGCTCGAAGAGCTCGCCCTGCGCGGAGAAAGCGCGGGATGACGCAAGCGTTGCGGCTAACAGGGCGAGGACGGCTGTCGTGAGCACGCGCGCGGCCGCGCTCCTTCCGACGCGCCGCCCGCCGACCGCTCTCCTCCGTACCACCCACCCGTTCATCGTCGGAGCGCCCGGTCGAGCGTCGTCATGAGCGCGCCCACACGCTCGAGGAAGCGCGCCCTCTCCTCGGGGTCGGCCGCCGGTGGCGCAAAGCGCTGCTTGTCGCACTGCTCGAGGCAGGAGTGCAGCTCCGTCACGATCGCCTCGTCGACACCCCGCTCCGCGAGCTGCGCCCCGAGCTCGGACGTCAGTAGGCCGGCCTCTGCGAGGTTCAGCCTGTCGGCGACCAGACCCCGCAATGCACGCGCGACCTCGGCGTAGAAGGCCCTGGCGTCGCCCGTCGCAGTGAGCGTGCGGGCCTCCGCCAGCCGCTTACGGGCAACGCGGCTCGCGCGCCGGCCGCGTGCATAGGCCGCGTCGCCCTCCAGGCGGTCGCGGTGTTGTCGAAGCGCTAGGGCGCCGACGACGCCGGCGATCGGTAGGAGCAGAAGCAGCCAGAACGTCGCGCTGTCGAAGAGGACCCGCCCTGCGGGCCTGAGCGCCGCCGTGCCCAGATGGATGAAGCGGATGTCCTCGCGGAGCTGCGCCACGCCGCCGCGCGCGACTTGTCCCGGCCCTCCGATCGCGACTCCGGTGACTGTGAGCGGGAGCGCCTCGGTCGCAGCGGTCCGGTACCTGCCGGCGTCCGCGTCGAAGTAGCCCATGGTGATCGAAGGGATCTCGCGACGACCGGGCGCGCGCGGGATGAGGACGTACTCGAACGTCTTCTCCCCCGAGAGCCCGGGACCGAACGGCCGAACCGACTCCGACACCTCCGGAGGGAAGACCTCGAAGTCGGAGACGAGGCCGAGGCTCGGGCCGGGAACAGCGCGTAGGTTGCCCTCGCCGCGGGCGCTCACCGTGAGCGTCACGGCCTCGTTGATCGCTACTGAGTCCCGATCGAGACGCGCCGTGAGCGCGAGCGAGCCCACGATGCCGCTGAACGGCTCGGGCCTTCCGGGAGGCAGCGGCTCGACGGCGATCGTGAGCGGATTCGAGAGCACGGCGGTCGGCACGACCGTCGAGCCGAAGAGCGAGCTGCGCCCGAAGAGGTCCGAGAACGGATCGGCCCGGCGCACCCGCACCTGGGCCTCGAGCCCGATCGGCTCGAGCGTCCGCTCTCCCGGTCCGGTCGGCACGAGCGCGATCCGGCGGATGACGGCCGTCGTGTACGACTGTCCATTGCGGGTGAGCTGCTCGATCTGGGGCTGCCCGGAGGGCGTCACGTCCTCCACCCAGAAGCCCTGCGGCTCGGGGATGCGCGTGAAGTTGTAGGAGCTGACGTCGACGCGCGTCCAGAGCCGGTACTCGACCACGAGGGGCTCGCCATCGCGCACCCGTGACGTCGTGGCTTCGGCGGTGATGAAGAGGTCGGACGGGCCGACGAGGTCCCCGACCCCACCATCCCCGCCCCGCGCGCCGGTGCCGCCTTGCGGTGGCGGGGTCGCGGTCACGGCAATCCGGAGAGGCTCCGTCGCGCGGGTCTGGCCACCCGCCGTGAGGTCGAAGGCAGGGATGTCGAACGTCCCCTCGCGGAGCGCCTGATAGCGGTATTGGATGGTGAGCGAGACGCTCGTGCGGCCGTTGACCATTTGCATGGACGACTGCGTGCTGCTGCCGAGGTACTGGGCGAAGGCGCCTAGATCCGGAAGCTCCGGCTCCTCGGTGATCGACTGCGTGCCGGTGATCTCGACGTTCAGCACGAAGGGGCGCCCGACGCCGACGGTCGGGCCGGGGCTCAAGTAGGCCCGCACCGCGACGTCCTGCGCAGACGACTGGGCAGGCGCGAGGAGGGCGCACAAACCGATCGCGAGGGAGCCGAACGCATGCAGGCAGGCCATCGATCGCATCACGCGCTCACCAAGGGCGTCTCGGCCGTGGCCCGGTCGCGGCCGCGCGCCGCCGGTCCACGTCCTCCGGATCCTCGTCGATCGCGTCGAGGATCCGCTCGGCCTCCTCGGGCGTCATCTGCCCGGGCCGACGCTCGGGCTCTCCCTGTCCCTGGTTTTGTTGCTGCTCCTGCTGATCCCCCTCGTCGGGACTCGGCGGCTCCTGCTGATCCTGTTGTGGGTCCTGCTGGCCCTGCTGCTGTGGGTCCTGACCCTGGTCCTGATTCTCCTGCTGGTCCTGCTGCTCGTCTTGCTGCTGTTGATCCTGCTGCTGCTGTTGCTGGAGCTCCCGAAGGACCCGCTCGAGGTTGTGCTTGGCGTCCACGTCGTTCGGGCTCAGGCGGAGCGCCTGCTTGTACGCCTCCAGACTCGGCGCGAGCTGCTGCTGCCGGTAGAGCGCGTTGCCCAGGTTGTACCAGGCGGCGCTCGCGACCTCCGGCTCACCGGACTCGACCGCCTCGCGGTACGCCTCCATCGCGCGCTGGTAGTCCTCGCTCCTGTAGAGCGCGTTGCCGTCGTTGAAGAGGATGAGCGGGGACTCGGGCGCGGCGGCGAGCCCCTCGAGGTACTTCTGGTGGGCCTCCTGGTACCGCCCCTCCTCGTAGAAGCGGTTCCCCTCCTCGACCTGGGCGCGGCCGGCCTGGGCGCACGCGGTCGTCGGAAGAAGCGCCGAAAGCGCCAGACTCGCGACGGCGACGGCCGGCATCCGCGTCGACGCCCACGCCGCATTCAGCCTCGAGAGCTTCATCACTCGAACCTCCCAGCCCACGCGCGCTCCCGCCGCCTCCGCTCGGGAAGCAGCCACTCCGCCATCAGCAGCGCGAGCGCGAGCCCGAGAAAGACTTGGAACTGCTCCTCGTACTGCGTAATCTGCCGCTCTTCGATCGCCTCGCCGTCGCCTCCGGCCAGCTCGGCGACCAAGTCGTCGAGCGCGGTGCCCCCGGCACCGGCGCGCACGTAGTGGGCGCCAGTGCGCTCCGCGACGGTCCGTAATGTCTGGTCGCCGAGTCGGGTCGTGACCACGGCGCCCTCCTCGTCTCTCAGGAATCCAGTGCGTCGTCCCTGCGCGTCGTAGACGGGGATGGGCACGCCTTCGGTGGTGCCGACCCCCACGACGTGCACCCGAACCCCCATCTCTGCGGCCCGCGCGAGCTCGACCTCGAAGCTCTCCTCGTGGTCCTCGCCGTCCGTGACGACCACGACGACCCTCGCCTCGCGGGCGCCCTGTTCGAGCGCGTCGAGTGATACACGTAGAGCCTCTCCGAGATCGGTTCCCTGGACGGGCATGAGGTCCGGGTGCATCGCATTCAGGAACATGCCGGCCGCGGAGTAGTCGACGGTGAGCGGGCTCTGCACGAAGGCGTCCGCCGCGAAGGCGACCAGCCCGATGCGGTCGCCGTCCAGCCCGTCGATGAGCCGGAGGATGGCGAGGCGGGCTCGCTCGAGGCGGCTGGGCGCGACGTCCGCGGCCAGCATGGACTGCGAGAGGTCGACTGCCACGACGATGTCCTGTCCGCGGCTCTGCACGGTCTCGACGCGCGTGCCGAACTGCGGCCGGGCGAGCGCGAATACGAGCAGGCCCACAGCGGTGAGGCCGAGGACCGTCTTCCAGCGCCGCGCGGCGGAGCTCACGGTAGCCGTGAGCCTCGCGACGAGATCGGCGTCCGCGATCTGCGCGAGCGCCTTCCGCCGGCCCCGCGCGGCGACCAAGTGCAGCAGAGTCAGCACGGGAACCAGGGCGAGCGCCCAGAGCCACGCGGCATCGGCGAAGCGGAACATCAGGGAAGCCTCCGCAGCGCCGTGCGTGCCAGCGCTGCCTCGGCAACGATCAGGAGCAGCCCGAAGCCGAGCAGGAGCGGGAATCGCTCCTCGTACCGCGTGAAGTTCTCGACCTCGATCTCCGTCCGCTCGAGCGCGTCGATCTCCTCGTAGATCGCGGCGAGGCTCTCCGAATCGGTGGCTCGGAAGTAGCGGCCGCCCGTGACCTCGGCGATCTGCTGGAGGGACTCCTCATCGATATCGACGCGCATGGTGGCGTACACGCGCCCTCCGAACGGGTCGTCGACGGGGACCCTGGCGGTGCCCCGCGATCCCGCGCCGATCGTGTAGACGCGCACACCGAGCGCTTCTGCCATCTGCGCGGCGGTGAGCGGTCCGATCTCCCCCCGGTTGCTGCGCCCGTCGGTGAGCAGGATCACGACCTTCGACTCGGCGGCCGACGCCTGGAGGCGCTTCACGGCCGTCGCGAGACCCATCCCCACCGCCGTGCCGTCCTCGATCATGCCGGGATCCAGCTCCGCGAGCAGCGTCGTCACGACGCTGTAGTCCAGCGTGAGCGGCACCTGCGTGAACGCCCGCCCCGCGAACGCGACGAGGGCGATCCGGTCGTCGTGGCGGCCTGTCACGAAGTCGGCGGCCACGGACTTCGCGGCCTCCAGGCGGTTCGGCTCGAGGTCCTCGGCGAGCATCGACGTCGAGATGTCGAGCACGAGCACGATGTCGACGCCCTCGGTAAGCACGCTCTCGGTCGTGGCGCCCGTCTGCGGCCGCGCCAGCGCGACGACGAGCGCTACGAGCGCGAGCACGCGCAGCAGGGACGGCACCCGGTGCTTCCAACGGCTCAGCCCCGCCCCCGCCTCGA
>Ga0214472_10005756_pt1 | contig 13034 bp, 10 predicted proteins | sample RVTome_6_FD_207662 | JGI IMG/M metagenome (GOLD analysis project Ga0214472, IMG submission 207662) | Soil microbial communities from uranium-contaminated site in the Upper Colorado River Basin, Wyoming, United States - RVT140D175 | ecosystem: Environmental > Terrestrial > Soil > Contaminated >... | reverse complement strand
GCGCCCGTGTGATTCCACCCCATGTAGAGCACCACATAATCCGGACTCTCCGGGGCGACATCCCTACGGTAGCGGCGTAGGACCTGACTGCTGCCCCAGCCGGGGGTGCCGGCGTTCACGACCTCCGCCGCGATTCCTCCCGCCTTCAGTGTCTCCTCGACGAAATGTGGCCACGCCTCGTTTGACTCGACGTCGTGGCCGTAGGTCGTGGAGCCCCCCATGCAGACGACGTGGATGTCGGCGCCGGGCGTGGTATTGGGCGCCTTACCGCGATACGAGCCGGGATAGTCGGGGTTCTTCGGATTCAGCTTGTAGAGCAGTTCAGGGTCGCGCACCCACGTGTCTTGAGATCGCGGGAGGGAGAACGATCCCTGCCGCCGGTAGCGATGGGCCAACTCGGCCCCGACGCTGAGCATCGTGCACCCGATCAACCCCAAGAGGAGAGCGGCTGCGGCCATGAGTGACTTGCGCTTCGTCACCGAGCGATCTCTCCAACGTCTCGGGGCGTCAGTGCCTTCAGGACAAGAGGCCATCCTAGGGAACCAGGGCACCTCGGTCACCAGCAAAGTTCGTGTCAATCCGGCCACCGGCAGCGTCAATCGACATTGATCTTCTCCTTGGGATCTGGGGTATACTCATGGGGAAGTGTCCACTCCATGGGCCGCATGACTCGGTCCTCATTTGGATTCCTCGGTTGGATTGACGCCGGACACTCGCTCATGTTTTCGCTCCCGTTGTTCTTCTTGGTGAAGCTCGTGCCCTTCGCACGAGCCGTGCAATTTGGAGTCGGCTGGCCATGTACATCCTGGGAATCAGCGCGTTCTACCATGACAGTGCGGCCTGCCTGGTCCACGACGGGGAGATCATCGCCGCTGCCCAAGAGGAACGCTTCACGCGCAAGAAACACGACTACTCCTTCCCCACGCTGGCAGCTCAGTACTGCTTGGCCGAGGCGGGGATCGGCGTGGCCGAACTCGACCATGTCGTCTTCTACGACAAGCCCCTCCTGAAATTCGAGCGCCTGATAGAGACCTGGGTGGGCTACGCGCCGCTCGGGTTCCGTCTCTTCGTGATGGGGTTGCCGCTGTGGCTCAAGCAGAAGCTCCATATCCCGCGGGAGATGGATCGCGAACTCGGCGGGCGCCTGCGCAACCGCTACATCTACACCGAGCACCACGAGAGCCACGCGGCCAGTGCGTTTTTCCCGTCCCCCTTCGAGGAGGCGGCGATCGTCACCATGGACGGCGTGGGAGAGTGGGCGACCGCGAGCATCGGACACGGTCAGGGAAATCGGATCGAACTGCTCAGAGAAATGCATTTTCCGCACTCGGTGGGCCTGCTCTACAGCGCGTTCACCTATTTCTGCGGCTTTCGCGTGAACAGCGGCGAGTACAAGCTCATGGGTCTGGCACCCTACGGCGAGCCCCGCTACGAACAGAGGATTCGCGAACACCTGATCGACATCAAGGATGACGGATCGATCAGGCTCAACATGGATTACTTTGCCTACTGCCATCGCGACGTGATGACCACCGCGAAGTTCGCGCAGCTCTTCGATGGCCCGCCCCGCGCGATGGAGTCGGAGTTGACACAGAGGGAGATGGACCTCGCGGCTTCGATCCAGGTCGTCACAGAGGACATCATGTTGCGACAGGTTCGTTACGCCGCGAATCTCACGGGCTCGAAGAACCTGGTCCTCGCCGGCGGTGTCGCGTTGAACTGCGTCGGCAACGGCCGCGTACTGCGCGAGGGCCCGTTCGAACGGATCTGGATCCAGCCCGCTGCCGGCGACGCCGGGGGTGCCCTGGGCGCCGCCCTGTTCGTCTGGTATCAGTTGTTGGACCACCCACGGCAAGCCAGCAACACCGTGATGGATGCGCAATCCGGTTCGCTCCTCGGCCCGGCGTTTGGCAATTCCGAGATCGAGACATTCCTGAAGGACGTGGGCGCGATCTACGAGCGTGTCGACGACGAACGTGCGCTCTGCGAGCGGATCGCCCAGCTGATCGTGGACGGAAATGTGATTGGGCACGTCAGCGGCCGCATGGAGTTCGGTCCGCGCGCCCTTGGCAGCCGCAGCATCCTGGGTGACGCGCGTTCGCCTGCGATGCAGCGCACCATGAATCTCAAGATCAAGTTCCGGGAGAGCTTCAGGCCCTTCGCGCCCGCCGTGCTGCGAGATCGCGTGCACGAGTACTTCGAGGTGCGGGATTGCGAAGACAGCCCCTACATGCTGCTCGTCGCCGCGGTTCGCGAAGAGCACCGGCTACCCACGAATTCCGACGCCATCGGCCTGGACAAGCTGCATCAGTTGCGCAGCGATGTCCCCGCGATCACACACGTCGACGACAGTGCCCGGGTGCAGACCGTCCACGAAGATCGCCATCCACGCTTCGCCGGGATCCTCCGGGCCTTCGAGGCCAAGACGGGATGTCCGGTCCTGATCAACACGAGCTTCAACGTGCGTGGTGAGCCGATCGTGTGCACGCCCCAGGACTCGTGGCGCTGTTTCATGGGCACGAACATGGACGTGCTCGTCCTGGAGAATTGCGTGGTGCTGAAGAAAGACCAGCCGGGCGGCGACGAGCTGCGCAACGAGGAGTACCTTGCCCAGTTCGCGCTGGACTAGGCGGGACGAGAGGGAACGAAGATGAAGATGATCGAACTCGATCTCAGGCCCGACCTCCGACGGCTGCGCCAGTTTGGCTGGCTGGCCGCCGGGGTCTTCGGCGTCCTGGCGGGCTGGGCGCGTTGGCGTGGCCACGTGGTCGGCATCGATCTGGGGGACTCCGCGGTTACGGTGTCGCTCGTCTTCGGGACAGTGGCGGCCGTTTCGGGGCTATTCTCGCTGCTGTGGCCCCTGGGAAACCGCCTCCTCTATGTCGCGATGAGCCTCGTGGCATGGCCCATCGGGACGGTGGTCAGTTATACAATGATGGTGATCTTGTTCTACCTGGTGATCACCCCGGTCGGGCTGTTCTTTCGCCTGGTCGGCCGCGATGCCCTGAATCGCCGCGTCGACGCGTCCCTACCCAGCTACTGGGTCGAGCACCGCACGCCCGCCAGTGTTGAACGGTATTTCAGGCAGTTCTGAGTCGAGCCCCGGAGGCAATCGTGAACGACAGGAAAGAATTCGAATCTCTGGCCGCAGAGAAGCGCGGGAACATCGCGACCGAGTTCATCGACTTTCTGCGCCACAACAAGAAATGGTGGCTCCTCCCTCTTGTCATCACCATCCTCGGCCTCGGCGCCCTGGTGTTGTTGAGTGGGACCGCGCTCGGGCCGTTCATCTATACGCTTTTCTAGAGTTCAGTCGGTCACGCTGAATCGGAAGGGCGCGCTCCGCGCGCCCGGCATTCCCAGATCGTCGATGGGCGTAAGCTGCCAGAATCCGTTCGATGGCATCCGTGTGGCTTCGGGCGCGACGTAGGTCGTGTCTCCGACGCTCTGCATCAGCACGCGCAGTGCGTCGTCATCGAAGACTTCCAGTCGATAGCTTCGAGCGCCTGGGACCGAGCGCCAGCGGAACCGCACGGGTGGCTGCTGCAGTTCTCCTGAGGGCTCCAGGGCGACGACAGTGCGGCTGTTGCCATCACCGCGGAAGACAGGCGCATTCATGGGATCTTCGCGTGGCCACACGACGAAGAGCAGGACCGCGGCGGCGGCGATGTTGTCGTCGGGGGCTCCGCCATCCCAGTTGTAGGTGCCCGCCCGGGCGGGCGCGGCCGCGGAGAGCAGCAGGAGATAGGCGGCGGAAAGACAGACCAGGTGGCGGAGCGCGGTCATGAGAGAAACCCCCAGGAAATCGTTGAAAAGCGGCGTCTATGGCCAGTGTTTCCGGTGGGGGGTCGATTTCTCGGACGAGAACGAAGAAAATGTGACCCTGAAGACCCCGGGGGTGCGCCCACTGTACGGGGGCTGTAACTACTCCGACGGGAGCAGCGTATTGGCGCCACACCACACCGAGAGAGGAATCCGGATGAGCCGCCACATCCGTGGGTCCGACGATCCCTGCCGACTGGACAATATGAAGGTGATTCCTGCGCGGCTCGCCGGCGCCGTGGTTGGCGTGCTACTGGTTGTCTCGGCGAGTACGGACGACGCGCGAAGCCAGGATTTCCCAGAACCTCCCATGCATGCCACGGCCGACACACTCGTGATCTGGCCTGACGATTCGCCGCCCACGACGGTCATCGCGGACACTCTGAACGTGGAGCGCCGCCGCCTCGGCATGCGTGAAATCATCGAACGCTGCATCGAGGGCCAGCGGACCCGGCTTGGCGGCCACGATGACATGACCTGTACGACCACGATTCGAGCCGCGGTCTATTGGAAGAAGAAGAAAGAAATCACGAATATCGTCTACCGGTCCTACAGCGACGTGCAGGAGCGTACGCGGTCGGTGCAGCTCGACGAGCGGACGACTCGTTACAAGTTGGACGAGGGCGAGTGGATCATCGACACCGATCGAGATGAGGATGACGACGCCACGGTGCGCGCAGAGAGCGATGGGTACAGCGAGTTCACCGAATTGCCCGTGTTTCTGGAAGAACTGGGCGAATACGACTTCGAACTGCTCGAACGAATCATCGAGGTCGATCACGTCATCTTCAAGATCGCATTTCGCCCCAAGTCCGAGTTCAAACCTCTGCCCAGCGGCGTCGTCTACGTCGACACGAACAACTACCGCATCATCCATGAAGAATACGATTTCGAGCAGAACCCATTTCCGCTCTTCTTGAAGGACATGAAGCGGATCACGCGGCACTGGGCCCAGCTGCCCGGGGGCGAATGGGTGTTCACTCGCCTCATGCTGGAGGTGGACCTGCGGAGCGACCCGTTTGGCTGGATCCCGGATCGCGTGGCTATCGCCCTGGTTCGCGACGACTTCGAGTTCGATCAGGGCTACGATGCCCGCGTCTTCGGGGAATGATGAGCTCGAAATTGATCCTCGCGCTTGTACTGCCGATTCTCCTGGCAAATGCGTCCGCTCGGGCGCAGGCGGCGACGGCTCCCCCCGACAGCCTTCGACGCGGTGCGTTCCTGGAGCAGCTGCAGCAAGAGGACTTCGAGTTTTTCGCCGACGAAATCCTCGCGGTGGATGCGGCCTATGGCGACTCGCTCGTGACACGATTGGAAGAACTCGGCCTCGAGGGCTTTCAGCAGTTGGAAGAGCGGAGAAGCCGGCGATTCGACATCGACTACGGCCCTGGAACGCGATTGACGACGTTCAACCGCGTCGAAGGCTTCGTCGCCGCGGGCGCGCTGGACGTCCATCCGTTAGGCCCGCGCGGGTTTTCGGTGACGACGGAGGCAGGCTACGCTTTCTCTTCGGAGGAGCCGCGCCACTACTCTCAGCTCGAACTCCCCTCAGACGGAGACCGGCAATCGTCGGCGCTTCGTCTCCACTACGCCGACCGAGTGCAGCCCTTCGGCTCCAATCGAATCTTCGGCAACGGAATTCGGAGTCTCCTGGGCGCGGCGGATGAACAGGACTATCTGCGTCGCCGAGGCGGTGGCGGCGAGCTGTCGTGGCAGCGAGGTCGAGGATCGCTGAGCCTCGGATACGAGGCGCAGCGCGAGACCAGCGTGGGTGTCTCCACCGACATCGCTCTGTTCGGAGAGCTGGCGCAGTCCAACCCGCCCATTGACGAGGGGATCGACCGCGCCGTGGTCGCGGGGCTGAGCTGGGGGCAGAGATCCCTCGAGCAGCTGCGGGCAAGCCTCCAGTACCGGGTCTCGGGCGGTGGACTGGGCGGCGAGTTCGCGTACAACCGTGCCGACGCGACGCTGGAAGCACGGCGTTATGTCCGGCGCTTTGAGCTGTCGTCGCAGCTTCATTACGTCCGGACCGGGGGAGAGCCACCGATCCAACAGTTGGCGGACGTCGGCGGTCTGAGCACAGTTCGTGGATTCCCGCGGCGCAGCCGTGTCGGAGCTTCATCTTTGGCCGGCCGCTTCGAGATTCTTGTCCCCTACGACGTGCTCGGACGACTGCGCGTCCCCTTGCTCGGTCGCACCAGGCTGCAGTTCGTTCCATTCGCTGACGCGGCGCGTGTCTACGACGGCGACTCCGACCAGTGGATTCACTCCGCTGGCCTCGGAGTGCAGCGCTTTCTCGGCGCCATGGGGCGCGCCTCCTACCTGCGTCTCGACATCTCGGTTCCGGTCGGGCCGGAGCGGCCGGCCGATGTCCACTTTACCGTGAGTTTTGCGCCAGGTTTGCTGTGACCCCGCCGTGCCTGGACACTGGCACGGAGCTTGCCGACACTGTGGGCATCATGAAAACTCAAAAACGAACCCAGAATATCGTTTTCGCCCTCTTTGTCGCCGGTACGGCCCTCTCGGGGGTCCGTGCGTCGGCCGCGGATCTCAGTGGAGTCTCCTCGCTGCTTCTGCACAGCACGATGAACGACGCCCAGTCCATCTTCCAGCCAAATGTAGCGGTGGCCACATACGGATCGATGTCCGAGGCGATCCCCGGGCCGGCGCACGTGACCTTTGAATCCGGTCAAGTCGGTTCGGCGGCCCGCTTCGACGGCAACGGATTCAACTACACATGGCCGGTCGACGGGCCGGCGCGCTTCCGCGGCGAAAACTTCGACTTCGATGACCCGGAACAGGACGGCGGCCGTCTCGACTTCTGGATCAAGTTCAATGTCGATCCGCACACGACGACCGACAACACCTGGGTCGCTCGCTCGAATTGGGGGGAGCGCTTCATCAACTTCGAATTCTCCGGCTCGCCGGCCAACTTCATGGTCGACGTGTACGGGGAAATCGCGCACAACGAGCGCACGAATTACGCCAAGTTCCGCGTTGGACTCCGCAGTGCGACCGCGTACCAGAACCTCGTGCAGGGTGAGTGGTCGCAGTGGTCCATCCTCTGGCGGCGCAACGGTGGCCGGCACAAGGATGAGCTTCATATCTTCATCAACGGGAGCCAGGACGGCTGCACTGGCTGCAGTGACTACAACGGAAACCTGCCACCAATCGATGCGATCACCGACTTCTTTTTTTCGCCTCAGCTGTTCAATAACTACATCCTCTTCAGCATTGACGAGGTGTACAGCTTCAACAGCTGGGACGTGTCGGGTGTCGCGGGAGATTTCGCCGATCTGCAGATTCCCGAGGGCGTCGTGCTCAAGTACCCCATGGACAACCGCTACCCGGTGTGGGGATCGCCCGTCCCCGAGGCAAACGTGACCTATGAGTTCACTGTGAACAACGATCAGAGCGCGACGTGCGACTGCGATCTGTACGTCGACGGTCAGTTCGTCCAGGGAATCACCGCGACCAGCGGGGCACACATGGAGATCGGGCCGAACGGCGCGCTCGGCGCCGGTGTGCATACCTATCAGATCAAGTGTGACAGCGATCGACTGCTGAGCCCTGTGAATCAGTTTCAGGCTTTGGCCGAGACGCCGGTCGATGAATCGACCCTGGGAGCGCTCAAGGCACGCTGGCGCTAGCCCCTGAATCTGCCCACACCTTCTGCCAGATCTGCTACGATGACCCCGTTCTCGACAGGAGAGCGGGGTCTTCTCGTCCCCGGCGGAGAATGTGAATTCGCCGGGGTCCAGCCACCCACGGCGCTGGACCCCTCGGGCTTGAAGAGGTGTATTTTGCGGCTGCAAGTTCCCGGCTCAACTGACTTGGTGGGGGCGCCCGAGCCCCGCTCACGTCTTTGGGATATCGCCGCAGGTATGGCCGTATTCGTCGTGGCGTTCTGGACCCAGCGGTGGGTGCTGCATCTTCCCCTGACTGCGATCGATACGATTCCGACTCTCGCCGCGGCGCGTGTGGAACACTGGACCGAGATCTTAGACGTTCTGGCTCGAGAACTCCGCGGTGGAGCCGACGAGAATTACTACTATCGCCCGCTCACGCTCATTTCCTACACGCTCGACCAGTTCGTTTGGGGGGGGAGCGCCTGGGGCTACCACTTCACCGACGTGATCCTCCACGGTTTGGCGGGGGCCGCCGTGTTTGCCCTGGCACGGGTCGCATTCGATCTCTCGCGTTTGGCGGCGCTTGGGGTGGCGGCCCTGTTCCTCATCCACCCTGCGGTCATCGAGGTGGTGCCCGCCATCGCGAGGCGGCAGGAGCCCTTGTTGGTGATCGGTTTCTGTGTCGCGCTGATCGGAAGTCGGCGCGTGCCTGAGCACGTCGGGTGGCTGCTGATGGTTCTGGGTTCGCTCGTCGCGGTGACGTCCGTGGAACGTGGCCTCGCAGTCCCCGCCCTGGTTTTCGGCTACCTGCTCTTGTATCGCTTCGCTGGATCCGGATTTATCGCCAGGATCTACGCGAGTGTGCGGTGGACGCTGCCGAGCGTCCTCGTCGCCATGGGCTTCTTCGTACTGCGATGGATGCTCTACGGCCCGCGCGGGGTTTGGCTTCGAGCCGAGAACTTCGTGTATGTGCCGGCGCATTTCGGGTTCGCGCTGATCTACCCGCAGCAGGTGATCAACTTCGTGGCGCCGAAGAGCGCGGTTCAAGCAGTGGTCTATCTCGCCGTGATCCTGCCGATCGCAACCGCCCTGAGCTACACGATCCTGCGCGCGCATCGACGCGAGCTTCTGTGGTGCGGACTGTGTTGGATCGGCTCCTATGTCCTGTTACTGAGTGTTGCCGGCTTTCTCAACCCTTGGTACGTGTACACTGCGGTACCCGGACTTGCGCTGATCATCGCCTTCTTTGCAATTGAGGCTCGCCGACTGATTCTGGATGGCGGACCTGCATGGCTCCGGGCAGGATCTGCCGCCAGCGTTGTTCTTCTGTTCAGCGCGCTGTTCGCAGTTTCATCTCCGGTCTGGCGCGATTACCCGGCATGGCGCGTGTCCGGAGGACTCTCCGAGCGATTCCTGGGTGAGCTCGCCCGGCTCAGCCTCATCTTTCCGGACCGTGAACCGTTCATGATCATCAACCTCCCGTCGCACTTTCGGGAGTCGGATTCCGATTTTCTCGTCACCTGCTCTGCAGCGATCTTGTGGCCCAGTTCTGTCGAAGTGTGGCAGCAAGAACAGAACAACAAGCATGACGTGACGATGATTGGGTCTGCAGATTTCGTGAAAGAGGCCAGCATACCGGAGATCGAATTCACCGAGGATTCGGTGCGCATCTACTTCGTCGAGGGAAACTCGTCCTACACCAACTCGAACGGTGTTTGGCCAGAAGCCGAGCGACTTCCGACCGCCGTCGGAAGAGGGTTTTCTTTTCCTTGGCCTGGCGGCTCGGAAACGGCAGAGAACACGCACATCTTCGTATTCGATGGGAAACGACTGGTCCGGTACGAGGGCTGAGCACGTCCATCGTTTTCTGGGCGGCGAACTCTCGCGGCTGTTCGCCGATCAGGGGGAGCTGGTCGGCGTGATCTCCGCCAAATCCCATACGCGGAATCGTGCGTCCTCATAGACCAGGCGGCCGCACTCGAGCAGCTTCGGCCGTTCGTGGATCACGAAACGTGCATGGAATCGTCGGCGGATCGTTTCGGCGCGCTCGCAGTCCATGGTTGCATAGGCCACGTCGAGATCGGCGGCATCCGCACCGGGTCTTTGGACCTCTGTCAACGCTCGGATGCGTTCCAGCCACTCGATCCGATTGGGCGCGTAGCGGGGAATCGACTTCCAGTCGACCAGCAGAGGGCGGCGGGCGTTCAGTCGAAAGTCCTCCCAGCGGGGCGGTACGGTGAACACCGCGTCCTTGGGCGTCTTGGCCCTCACCCACGCGTAGAGCGGGAAGCGATCGTCGTCTTCGGGACGGATATCGAAGTGGGAGGTTCGCAGCCCCTTCGCGACGACGGGCATGAACGCGACCGTCACGATCACACCCATGAGTAACCGCCTGGGTGGCCGGAATCCACGAAACCGCGAAGCAACAAACTCCGACGCCCATGATGCGAGTGGCAACGCACACAACGCCAACAGCACATGGGAGCCCGACCTGTAGATCTCCCGCGCCAGGATCGCGACGCCCAAGAGCAGAAGCCCAAAGCCCAGCTCAGCGTTGCCCGGCCGCGCCGATCGCCACGACTCTGGTGCAGCGAGTGCGGCGGCGGCGCTGACCAGGCCCGCCAGGATCACGAGGGCCGAGAGTCTCCACGGCCAGACCTGCATCACCAGCATCTTCCCTGGTGAATACGCCAGAAGCAGCGAAAAAGAGACCGCGATGACGATCGCGCCGAGCGCGAACGCGATCTCCCGATTCCACCGCGGCGCGTGGAGCAGGACTCCGCCGGAGCCGACGAGGAGGGCGGCGGCGAACACGAGATAGAAGTAGTTCTTCCAGCTCGACGGGTCCACATGATAGGGAAACAGGGATGCGGTCAGCCAACGGATTTCCTCCGTGCCCGGCGCCGCGGCAAACTGAACGAGCGTGAAGAGGGTCGGCGCGCTGACGAGAATGAACATGCCCCACAGCCCGCCGAGCTTCTTCCAGGGGATCGTTCCGGCTCTGGGCGTGATCATCACCAATGTTGCCGCGGCCAACAGCGGCAGACAGAGAATGACAAAGTGCTCGTGCAGTAGCCCCGCAAGGCCAAACGCCAGGCCAGCCAGGACGACCCTTTGACGCGCCAGAAGTGCCATCGCGAGTACGAGGGCGACGCCGCTGAGGCTGGAGGCCTCGAGGAAGGGCATCACCCATCTGGAATTTCCCAGGCTCGCCGTACCGAGCGCGGCGAAGAGAGCCAACGCCGCGGCCCAAGGGACCACAGGCCGATCGTAGATCACGCGAAGCAAGTAGTAGAGGCCGACGCAGAAGAGTGAGTTCTGCACGACTGCTCCCAGGGTGAGTCCCAGTTCCAGGAACCCTGACTTTGCCAGGCCGGCCACGAGGAGCGAGAAGGCCCACTGTGAGTGGGTGACGTTCCAGGTGTACCAATCTCCGGGGAGAAAGCCGGGGTCCGCCATACGGAGCCCGGGCAGCAAATACGAGCTCTGGTTTGCATCGCCATTCGCGATGCCGACGGCGGCGACGAAGAGCAACGTGAACCAGGCGACGCCGAACAGCTCCGAGCGGCTCACGGGATCCAATCCTGGCGAAGTCGGACCGCCCGTGGCCCGCATGTCGCCGGCCTTCAAGCTCGGACCTCTTTTTGGGCGGGCGTCGCACTCTGACCGGAAGCAGCAGGTACCGCGCCCGGCGCGACCCAGTATTCTTCTTCATGACCGTCGAGCTCTTCGAATGTCCGCAGGATCTGATCGTGCTCCTGCGGCGTGACGCGGATGCGCGTGGATGGCTCGAAGGGCTTCAGCTCGGAAACTTCGGCTGGTTTGGCCGTTCCGCGGAAAAGCTCGTCTGACACGCGTAAAGCAAACGCCTTCGGATCACGGCACAGATCCTCGTATTGGATGATCCAGAAACGTTCGGGGCCCACCTGGGCCTGCTGCCATGCGGCCATCCGTTCGTGATACAGCACCTGACGGCAGACATCTGCGATGGGGTCGGCGGAAGGCCCACCGACCGGTGACGGAATCCCGTAGGCGACCGAGAGATCGCCATGGATATCCCTTCGACCGAGAAGCAAGGACTGGGCGAGATGCTCGCGCTGGCGGCGCATGCAAATGAAATGAGCCTGTGGAAGAGCCGGCGCCACCAGATGCGCGCAACAGTTCAGGTGGTTGTTCTTGTTCACGACCGGCTGACCGTGCTCCTGCCGCAGCGCTCGGAACAACTGTCGCATGCCCGCCAGATCCAACGTCGCTTCGGGGGAGACGGCGGCGCTTCGGTGCCCTTCGCCAAGCCACCGATCCCAGAGATAGAGGGCGTCGTTGGGGCCGCCGAGTCCGACGCTCTTGCCGTAGTAGCTCCGGAACTCCTCACTCCTCCTCCCGACGAACCGTGAAAAAACACGATTTGCGATGATCGGTGACCTCGGAAAGAGGGAGGTCAGGTTGTTGAGATAGGCAGGACTCGTACTGGCAATGAGGATCTGTTCTGCCAGAGTCGTTCCCGCGCGCGAGGGTCCGCAGACGAGGACGATTGGAAGATCGGATTCTTCCGCGTCCCGATGGAGCTTCTTCTCGTTTGCCTCGAGGAGCATGTCGAGGGGAGTCAAGAGCAGGCCCAGTGCCGCGGTCCACATCGCGTAGAGTGCGGCACGATCACCTGTGCGGATGAGACGGACTGCGAGACCCGCGGGGTTGTTGAAGTGTCCTGGCAGGTACTTCTGGAGGAAGGACTTGTCACGGATGCTGGGACTCACAGGCGGGGGCTCCATTCCAAGACACAGACCGGGGGCAAACGGAATCACACGCGAGAAAGCTCCAGGGCCTTGCGGTGCCAACGAATGGTCTCGCGCAGGCCTTCCTCCACCGTTGTCGTGGCTTCGACGCCGAGGATCGTCTTGGCCTTCGTAACGTCGGGTACCCGCCGAATGACGTCCTCGTAGCGGTGTTTGGAGAAACTCTCGTACGAAACGAAGTCGAGCAGCGGCTCCTCGGGAATGTCGAGATCAGGGCACTCCTCGCGCACCATGCGGTGGATGAGCCGCGCAAAGTCGACGATCGTGATCTCTCCGTGTGCCGCGCCGATGTTGAAGACCTCGCAGCCCTCGGTCGGCGTGTCGATGCAACCCAGGACGCCGTTGGCCGTGTCCTTGATGTAGGTGAACGTTCGTGTCTGCTGGCCGTCACCGTGGATGGTGATCGTTTCGCGGTCCAGGATGGCCGAGATGAAGACCGACTGCGGCCCGCCCCACCAAGACAGATGGTGGCGGGGGCCATAGGAACCAAAGAAACGCATGAGCGCCGCGGGGATACCGTATTCTTCGGTGTAGGCAAACGCGAGATGCTCCTCGAACAGCTTGCTGGTCGCGTAGGACCAACGGGGCACGTTGCTCGGACCGAGCAAGATATTCCCGTCTTCCCGAAACGGCAGATCCCGGCTCTTGCCGTAGACATCGGATGTGCTCGCCAGCACGACCCGTGCAGGGTTTCCGGCTTCGGTTCTGACGCGCGCGGCCTCGAGCACGTTGACGGAGCCTTCACTGTTCACTTTGAGCGTCTGCATCGCGGAGGCGTAGCGCGGAATCT
>Ga0214472_10005755_pt1 | contig 13037 bp, 15 predicted proteins | sample RVTome_6_FD_207662 | JGI IMG/M metagenome (GOLD analysis project Ga0214472, IMG submission 207662) | Soil microbial communities from uranium-contaminated site in the Upper Colorado River Basin, Wyoming, United States - RVT140D175 | ecosystem: Environmental > Terrestrial > Soil > Contaminated >... | reverse complement strand
AGCGGCGCGCGCAGCCTGGCACCGAGGTCGCCCGCCGCCGGATCGCGCAGCCATTCGGCCAGGTCGCCGGTCTGCACGACGCCCAGCAGCTCGTCGAGTTCAGCGCGGCAGACCGGGTAGCGCGAGTGGCTGCTGGCGCGCACCGCGTTCCAGACGTCCTCGCGGCTGTCGTCGACATCGAGCCATACGACGTCGCCGCGCGGCACCATGATGCTGCGCACGGTGCGGTCGGGAAGGCGCAACACGCCCTCGATCATTCGGTGCTCGTCGACGTGAAACACACCGGCGCGCGTGGCCTCCGCGATCATCGCGCGGATCTCCTCCTCGGTGACACCGCGGCTCGTCGACTTGCGCAGGCCGAGCGCTCGCACGACGAGCTCGGTGGAACGCTGCAGCAGCCAGACCAGCGGCGCGCTGAGCCATGCGACGGCCTCCATGGGCCGCGCGACCAGCGCGGCCATCGCCTCCGGATTCGTCAGCGCCCAGCGCTTCGGCACCAGCTCGCCGATCACGAGCGACAGGTAGGTGACGCCGACCACGACAATCGCGTACGCGATGGTGTCCGTGTATTGCACGACCGGCGACAACGGCCCCAGCCCGGCCAGCCACTCGCCGAGCGGCGTCGCGAAGCGCGCGCCGCTGTAGACGCCCGCCAGCACGCCGATCAGCGTGATGCCAATCTGCACGGTGGACAGGAAACGCGTCGGGTCGTCGAGCAGGCGCAGGGCCGCGCGCGCGCCCCTGCTGCCGCCATCGGCCAGCTGCCTGAGGCGCGTCGGCCGCGACGAGAACACCGCGAGCTCGGCCATCGCGAACAGGCCGTTGACGAGGATCAGCAGGAACAGGATCAGGAAGTACGCCAGCATCGTGTGCCGGGACCCGCAGTGCCGGCTCGACCGATTCTACCAGCTAATCGCCCGCGGCCTGGTGCGCGCGCAATAACGGGCCGGCTTCGTACCAGGAGCGCGATGCGTTGACCGCACGCACCACCGCGAGCATCAACGGCACTTCGATCAGCACGCCGACCACGGTCGCGAGCGCCGCGCCGGAATCCAGCCCGAACAGGCTGATCGCGACGGCCACGGCCAACTCGAAGAAATTCGACGCACCGATCAGCGCCGAGGGTCCGGCCACGCAGTGCGCGACGCCGAGACGCCGGTTCAGCAGGTACGCGATCGAGGAGTTCAGCAGTACCTGGATCAGGATCGGCACTGCCAGCAGGGCGATCACCCGCGGCTGTGCCAGGATCGCATCGCCTTGGAAGGCGAACAACAGCACCAGCGTCGCCAGCAGCGCCGAGAGCGACCACGGCGCGGCACGGCGGACGCCGGTTTCGTATGCGTCCGTGCCACGCCGCAGCAGGCGCCGGCGCCAAGCTTGCGCGAGCGCCAGCGGCGCGACGATGTACAGCACGACCGAGATCAACAGCGTGTCCCAGGGGACGTGAATCGATGCGACTCCCAGCAGCAACGCGACAATCGGCGCGAAGGCGAACACCATGATCAGGTCGTTCAGCGCCACCTGGGTCAGCGTGAAATTCGGTTCGCCGCGGGTCAGGTTGCTCCAGACGAACACCATCGCCGTGCAGGGCGCGGCGGCCAGCAGGATCAGGCCGGCGATATAGCTGTCCTGCTGCGCCGCCGGCAGCCAGTCCGAGAACAGGTGCCGGATGAAGATCCAGCCGAGCAGCGCCATCGAGAACGGTTTGATCGCCCAATTGACCGCCAGCGTGACGCCGATGCCGCGCGCGTGCCGGCGCACCTCGTGCAGCCGATCGAAGTCGACCTTGACCAGCATCGGGATGATCATGACCCAGATCAGCAGCCCGACCGCGAAGTTGACCCGCGCGACCGCGAGGCCGGCGATGGCCGCGGCCAGGCCGGGAACGAGCTGCCCGAGGCCGATGCCGGCCACGATGCAGCCCAGTACCCAGACTGTCAGGTAGCGCTCGAAGAAGCCGAGTTCAGCTGCCGGTGGACGCATCGCCGGTCGCCGGTTGCTGCCGGCCGATCTCGTCGAGGCTGCGCTGCAGGCGCAACCGGTCGAGCGACGCGAACGGCAGGTCGAGAAAGATGCGGATGCGATGCTCGAGCGCGCGGAAGGCGTCGCGAAACGCCAGCATCTTCTGCGCGTCCGTCCCCTCCACGGCCGCAGGGTCCTCCACTCCCCAGTGCGCCGTCATCGGCTGGCCGGGCCAGATCGGGCAGGTCTCGCCGGCCGCCTTGTCGCAGACCGTGAAGACGAAATCGAACTCGATGCCGCCGGGCACCGCGAACTCGTCCCAGCTCTTGCTGCACGCGCCGCTTGCCGGAATCTTCATCTGCGCGAGCAGTTTGAGCGCCAGCGGATTGACGCGGCCGGTCGGAAAACTGCCGGCGCTGTAGCCGCGGAACCGCCCTCGGCCCCAGTGATTGACCAGCGCCTCGGCCAGGATGCTGCGCGCCGAGTTGCCGGTGCACAGGAACAGCACGTTGTAGATGCGCCCTCGTTTCGACTCCGCCATCGCGGCGCCGCTCAGCGCGCGCAGCAACCGTTGTCGCCGCAGGCGCTCCCGGGCCGGCGCGCCGGGCCCCGATCGCCGTCGTCGTGGCGCGCCTCGCCGAGCGTATGGAACGATTCCCAGGCGATGCCCTGCGGGTCCACGGCCCAGTGCTTGTCGGAACGCGCGTAGCAGCAGTACGCGCCGGGCTCGTCCCCGATCGCGGCGCCGGCCGCCACCAGGCGGCCGCGGATCTCGGCGAGCTCCTCCGCGGTTTCGGTCTGCAGGCCGAGATGCTCGATGCCGCCGCGGTCGCGGCCGCTCGAGATCGCGAAGTTGATGCGCGGGTCCTCGATCATCCATTTCGCATAGTCATGTCTGACGACCGCCGGCTCGGCGCCGAACAGCCGCGTGTAGAAAGCCTTGCTGCCGTCGAGGTTGTCGACCGCCACATGGACGTGAAAGCGCTTCATGACATTCTCCTTGCCTGGATCCTGCGGCTCGCTGCCCGCGCGGGCGCGCAGGCGGCGCCGCCGCAGCAGTTTTCGGTGAGGAAGTCGACCAGCGACCGCATGGCACCGTAGTCGGCCGAGTAATAGATGAACCGGCCCTGCTGGCGCGCCCGGATGAGCCCCGCGTGCGCGAGGCCACGCAGATGGAACGATAGTGCCGGCGGCGATGTGTCGAGCCTGGCCGCCAGCTCGCCGGCCGCCAGCCCCTCCGGGCCGGCCTGCACCAGCAGCCGGAATGCCTCGAGGCGCGTTTCCTGCGCGAGCGCTGCCAGCGACTTGACGGCCCTGCCCCGGTTCATCGTTAAATAGTTCAACAAACATTTAATTGAATGTCAAGTCAACGACCGCGCCTGGCGGACCGGCCCGGTTGCAGGGCGCGCCGACCGGTTGCAAGATGCCCGCAACCACCGGAATTCCCCGCTTGCAGCGACGCGACTCCGCCCGCCGGTTGATCATCGGCTCGGCGATCATCGGCTCGATCGGCACCTTCGGCCTGCACGTGCTGCTGCCGGCGCTGCCGGCCATCGCGACCGCGATGGGCGTGCACGCCGCAGCGGCGCAGCTGCTGATCAGCCTTTCGCTGGTCGCGATCGCGTTCGGCAACCTGATCATCGCGCCGCTGTCGGACCGTTATGGACGCCGGCCCGTCGTGCTGGCCGGGCTCGGCCTGTTCGTCACCGGCAGCCTGGCGGGGGTCCTCGCCCCGTCGCTGGCGCTACTGGTGATGGCGCGCATCGTGCAGGCCTTCGGCGGCGGCGCGGCCATGGCGGTGATGCGGGCAACCATCATGGATTTCTTCGGGTCGGCGCGTGCGGCCAGCGCCATCGCCGCGACTGCAACGGCGATCCTGGTGGCGCCGATGCTGGCACCAACGCTCGGCGGACTCGCAATCGAATGGCTGGGCTGGCGCGCGGTATTCGGCCTGTCCGCGCTGCTGGGTGGCGCGGTGCTGGTGTTCGCCGCGCGTAACCTCCGCGAGACCCGACCCGCGGACCCGGCAGCCGGCCCGGCGCCGCGCACACTCACCAGCTACCGGCAGCTGTTCCGCTCGCGCGGATACCTGATCTACATCGCGTTCGGCTCGAGCCTGATGAGCATGATCTACACGTTCGTGACCGGCGCGCCCTATGTCGCGATCGACATACTCGGGGTGTCGCCGGCGAATTTCGGCTTATTGCTATTCTTTCCCGCGTTCGCGTCATTCGCCGGCTTCCTGCTCGCCGCGCGCATCGCCAACCGCATCGGCGGCCTGCGCCTGATGCGCACCGGTGCGCTGCTCGCATTCGCGGGCGCGGCCACGATGTGCGGGCTGGCGCTGGCGGGTGTCTGGCATCCGCTCGCGCTGTTCCTGCCGGGCATGCTGATCGGGTTCGCGAACGCGCTCGCGACGCCCTCCTCGACGACCGGCGCGATCACACGTCATCCCGCGATCGCGGGGGCGGCGTCCGGACTGCTGGGTTTCCTGCACCTGGTCGTCGCGGCGGCCGCCGCGCAGTTGGTCGCGCTGTTCGCGGGCCACGGCCCGGTGCCGCTGGCGACGACCCTGCTCGGACTCTGCCTGGTGGCGCTCTTGGCGCTGCGGTCGATTGGGCGGCTGGCCGCTCAGGCCGGCCCGTAACCGCCGCCCGACGGGCCCGATCCGACCCGGTAGCGGAACCGCACGGTGCCGAAGGTCAGCATGTCGCCATCGGCGAGCTTCGCGTGACGCACCTGGATGCCGTTGACGTACACGCCGTTACGGCTGTTCGCGTCGATCACCGTGACGTCGCGGCCGCGCAGCTTCAGCACCGCGTGCAGGCGGCTGACCGTCGAGTCGACGATCCTGAGGTCATTGTCCTGGGTGCGCCCGACGCTGATACGTGGCTGCGTGATCTCGTGGACGCGCCCGACCAGATCGAGGCCGATCAGATAACGCCGCAGGCGCGGCGCGCCGCCCGGTTCCGCCGGCGCTTCCTGCTGCACAGGCTCCTGCTCCAATTCCTCGATCACGACGCGGCGCGGCGTCGGATCCTCCAGCGCCTCCTGCGCGGCCGGCGTTGCCGCGAGTCCGGCGGGTGGCGCCTCGCTGCGCTGCTCGCCGCCGAAGAAACGACGCAGCAGCTTGCGCAGCTCGCTGCCGCCCCGGTAGCCGCCCTCGAGCGCGCGCAGCCGCTCGTGCAGGCGCTGGATGAAGTCGCCGCGCTCTGACAGGCCGGCAACCAGCTGTTCGCGATCCGCCCGCAGCCGGTCGATCTCCTCGCGCGCGACCAAGAGCGCGCGGCCACGCTCGTGCAGCCGTTCGCGCAGGGTTGCGATTGCGCCGTCGCTCGGTGCCACCGGGCGCTGCGCGGCCGCCGCCTCGGCCAGCCCGGCAGAAAGACGCAGTTCACGCAACTCAGCGAGATTGCCGTCGCGCTCGAGCGTCATCGAGGCGAGCTGGGCCGACAGGTCCTCGATCTCGGACTCGCGATCGGCGAGCAGCTGGTTGCGCTCGGTCAGGTCCATCTGCAGGCTTTCGACGCGTTTCTGCCAGCGCGCGCGCTCCGCTGCGAGCGCCGCGGCCAGCTCGAGCTGCTCGTCCTCGACCTGCAGCAGACGCTTGTTCAGGTCGAGCTCGGTTTCGGTGAACAGCTCGATGTCCTCAGCCGCCTCGATACGCTCGAGATCGGGAACGGCGCCGCTGTCGTCGTCGATCAGGATCGGCGCGTCATCCAAATCCTCCGCGGGCGACGCCAGTTCCCAGTCGGGGCCGCTGATCAGCCGCTGCTGTTCACCGGTCAGCTCGATATGCTCGATGAGCTGGGTGAGGTCCTCGGCAATGATGCCATCCTCCGCATCCGAGTCCGGGTCGGAATCCGATTGCCGCTTGGTCATGTCCCTGTCCCCTGTGCGGGTCGCTGCGCGCCGCCGCGCGGACCCGCTGATTATGTCGAAAGGCGCCGGCGCCACCAAGTCGCAGTATCCGGAACGTCCGCCCGGTCATTCTGTGATCCGCGTCACAGGTGGCGGGAACACGTCCGCGACCGCTGTAGGATGCCACGCATGCCTCAGGTCTGGATGCTATCGGCGACCCAGGCGCTGTGCATGTCCGGCAGTTTCCTGTTCGTGTTGCTCGGCGGCACCATCGGCTCGGAGCTGGCGCCCGCGCCGGGCCTGGCCACGCTGCCGGTGTCGGCGCTGGTCCTCGGGTTGGCCGCCAGCGTCGTGCCGGCCGGCGCCCTGATCCGGCGCCAAGGGCGGCGCGCGATCTTCGTTGCGAGCGCGCTCGCCGGGGGGCTCGGCTGCGTCATCGCCGGGCTTGCCATCATGGTCGCCAGCTTCTGGTTGTTCTGCGGCGCCGCGCTGCTGCTGGGCGCCAACAACGCGACGGTGATGCAGTATCGCTTGGCCGCCGTGGAGCATGTCCCGCGCGCGCGCCAGCAGGGCCATCGCGACCGTCATGAATGGCGCGCTGGCCGCGGCCTGGCTCGGCCCGGAAGTCGCGGTGCGTGCCGCCGAACTGGTCGGCGGAGCGCACGACGCGGGCTCGTTCTTCGCCGGCACCGGGCTCTACGCCTGCGCCGCTCTGCTGCTCGCGCGCAGCGCGGACTCCACGCATGACGCGCAGCTCGACGCGCGGCCGCCGCGCGGCCTCACCGAGATCGCCGCGCAGGCAGATTTCCGCGTCGCGATGCTGGCCGCGCTCACCTCATACGCGGTCATGAGCTTCATCATGACCGCGACGTCGATCAGCATGCACCTGGTCGACCTGCACCACGAGGTTGCGACCAAGCGGGTCATTCAGGCGCACCTGCTCGCGATGTATCTGCCGTCACTCGCGAGCGGCTGGATCATCGCGCGCATCGGCATCCGACCGGTGATCGTCGCCGGCGCGCTGCTGATGGCCGGCTGTGTCGCGATCGCCGCATTCGCCGGACATGCGGTGCCGCACTACGGCTGGGCGCTGGTGTTGCCGGGCATCGGCTGGAACCTGCTGTTCATCGCGGGCACCACGCTGCTGACAAGGACCCACCGGCCGCACGAACGCATCCAGGTGCAGACGCTGAACGATTTCCTGGTGTGCGGCGCGCAGGCCGGCGCCTCGCTGCTGGCCGGGTACGCGCTCTCGGCGATCGGCCGGGAGCGCCTCAACCTGGCGGGCTGCCGTTGCTTGCGGCGGTGCTATGGTCGGTCGCGGCCGGCAGCCGCCGGCGGCAGGCGCGGCAAGTCTAATCCAGGAACGCGCGGATGCGGGCGACGAGCGGCTCGACCGGCTCGCGGAACACGAACGCGGCGTCGTTGGCGAGCTGCAGCAGCGGCTGCTGCAGCGCGACCACCGGCTGCTGGTTGCCGGCGATGACCAGCCGGCGGATTTCCCGCGGTCGCGCCACGGCCAGCTCGATGGCGACCAGCGCGCCGCGCCCGCAGCCGACGATGTCGATTTCGCGCAAGCGCAGCTGATCGAGCAGGTCGGCGATCGCGGCCGCAAGGTTCGCCACCGACAGGCGGCCGGCCGGGCCATCGGATGCCCCGCTGCCCGGCAAGTCCGGCGCGTAAACCGAGCGATCGGAGCCCAGCAGCATGGCGCAGCGCCGGAAATCGGCGCCGCTGCCGCCGTCGCCGTGCAGAAACACGAGCGCCGTGGCCTCGTCGAAGCCGCCGCTGGGCGGAAATGCCGTGGTCAGGTGCAGCTGGCCATAGCGGCAATCGACATACAGGCGCCGCAGCTGCACCGTATTCGCCGCCCGCCGCGTTTTGCCCGCCATGCCGGCTCCGCCTCGTGTGCCGTGCGTATCATGGTGCATCATGGAGGCCACGATGCCCAAGAACCCGCGCACAATCCTGCCTGCCGCCGTGGCCGCGATCGCCTGCCTGCTGCCGGTCACCGCCTCACAGGCAGCCGGGCCCGACCACCTGGCCACGTTCGAGCGGCTGAAGGCGCTCGCCGGCACCTGGAGCGGCCACCGGGAGGACCCGCTCGACGGTCCCCCGGTCACGGTGCGCTACGAAGTCGCGAGTCACGGCAAGGCGGTCATCGAGTACCAGAATCCCGGCCAGAGTTTCGAGATGATCACCGTCTACTACCTCGCCGGCGACAAGTTGCGCGCGACGCACTTCTGCGCGGCCGGCAACCAGCCGATGTTCCGGCTGGACAAGAATTCGACCGATGAACTCGCGATCCTCGAATTCGACGGCGGCACAGGCTTCGATCCGGACGAGGACGGCCATGTGCGCGGCGGGGAAATCCGCTTCCTCTCGCCGGACCGCATCGAGCAGCGCTGGTTTCACTTTGTCGGGCCCAAGGAGTTCGGCTCGACGCACTGGTTCCTGCGGCGCCAGGCCGCGCCGCCCGCGCAACCGGATGCGCCCGCGCCTGCCACGGAAGCGGCGTCATGAGCCGGCGCATCGCGGCCCGGGCAGGCGTCGCTTCAGTACTCGTCGTACTTGCGCGCCTGGCCGCGCACGCGTTCGGCAGGATACTTGATCGCGTTCTGCTCGAGCTTTTCGCCCACGGCCTGCAACAGGTCAACGTCGAGCCGGTCGGCGATCCGCACCAGGTAGACCAGCACGTCGGCCAGCTCATCGGCCGCGCGCCGACGGCGATCGGCATCCGGGAGCGCACTCTGCTCCTCGGTTAACCACTGGAAGATCTCGGCCAGTTCCGCGGCTTCCACCGCGAGCGCCATCGAGAGGTTCTTGGGACTGTGGAACTGGTCCCAGTCGCGCTCCGCGACGAATACGCGCAGACGTTCCTTCAGTTCCGCGAGGTCGCGCATGCCGACACTGTCGGCCAACCGCCGCTCGCGCGCAACGGTTCGCCGAATCGGGTTTGCCAGCGCTCGATCCCGACCGGCAGAATCGCCCCGCTGTGCACTGCCGCGGCGGATCGTGCCTCCGGAGCCGACATGCATCTGACCACCCGATGGATCGCCTCGCTGCTCACATTCACGGTCAGCGCGAGCCAGGCCGCGGACGGGCCCGCAACGCCCCTGACCGCGGAGACGATGTGGCGCATCCAGCGAATCGGAGAGCCTGCGCTGTCGCCGGACGGCCGCCACGCGGTGTACGCGGTGACCGTCCATGACGACGAGCAGGACAAGGGCGAGGCGGACCTGTATCTGGTAGCCACCGACGGCGGTCCGTCGCGCCGCCTGACCACTTTGCCTGGCAAGGAGTCGGAGCCGGCCTGGAGTCCGGACGGGCGCTGGCTCGCCTTCGTCGCGAAACGCGGTGAGGACAAGGAGCCGCAGCTCTACGTGATCGCCACCGATGGCGGCGAAGCCACCCGCGTCGGCGATGTGCCGACCGGCGTATCCGCGCCGAAATGGTTCCCGGACTCACGTCGCATCGCGTTCGTTTCGCGGGTCTGGCCCGAGCTGCCGGACTGGGCCAAGGCCAGGGAGCGCCTCGAGGAGCGCGGCAAGTCGAAGATGACGGCGATGACCTGGAACCGGCCGCCGGTGAGCTGGTGGGACCACTGGATAGACGACCGCCAGGCCCATGTCTTTTCGATTTCCCGCGAGGGCGGGCTGCCGAACGCGATCACGCTCGGCACTGGATTCGAGCTGTCGCGCAAGGAAACCAACCGCCGCTCCTACGACATTTCCCCAGACGGCAACGAGGTCGCGTTCGCGGCCGACATCGACCCGACCGGCGTGGACGCCAACGTCGACGTGCTCGTCGTGCCGGCCGGCGGCGGACGGGCCCGCAACCTGACGACCGACAATTCCGCCGACGACGAGAATCCGGCCTACAGCCCGGACGGGCGCTGGCTGCTGTACACGCGCCAGACCATCAAGGGCTTTTACGCCGACGCGCAGCAGGCCTGGCTCGTGGACCGCAACGGCGACGCACGCCGCCGGCTCGCCGCGGATTGGGATCGCTCCCTCGAAGGACTGGTATGGGCACCGGATTCGAAAAGCCTGTACGCGGCGATCGACGATGCCGCGACCCAGCGCGTGCATCGCATCGACATCGCGAGCGGCCGCCACGCGCCGGTCACGACCACCTCGAGTTTTTCGGACCTTGCGCTGGCCGGCAGGCCCGCGACGCTGGTCGCCATCCGCCAGTCCTTCAGCGAGCCGCCGATCCTCGTGCGCATCGGTACCCGCGACGGTGCCGTGACGCAGCTTTCGGACATCAACGACACGCTGCTCGCCGGGGTCACATTCGGCAGGGTCGAGAGCGCGACCTACTCCGGCTCAGGCGGTGCCGACATCCAGATGTGGGTGATCTATCCGCCCGGCTTCGATCCCGGGAGGAAATACCCGCTGTACCTGATCCTGCACGGCGGCCCGCACAACGGCGTCACCGATGCCTGGACTTTCCGCTGGAACGCCCAGGTGTTCGCGGGCTGGGGCTATGTCGTCGCCTGGCACAATTTCCACGGTTCCAGCGGTTTCGGCCAGGCCTTCACCGATTCGATCAATCCAGACCGGATCACCAAGCCCTACCAGGACACGATTCGCGCGGCCGAATGGTTCACTTCCCAGCCGTGGATCGACGGCGAACGCATGGTGGCCGGCGGCGGCAGCTATGGCGGTTTCCTGGCCGCGACCCTGCTGGGCCGGCCGCATCCGTTCAAGGCCCTGATCGCACACGCGGCCGTCTATAACGAGTTCAGCCAGTACGGCGCGGATTACGGCGCCGGCAAGCGGCGCTTCTTTGAGTTCTGGGAGCGGCCGGAGGAATTCGCGCGCTACTCGCCGCATACCAGCGCCGCCAATTTCGCGACGCCGACGCTGGTGCTGCATGGTCAGCTCGACCGGCGCGTGCCGCTCAATAACGGCATCGAGCTGTTCCAGACCCTGCAGAATCGCGGCGTGGACAGCCGTCTGGTGTATTTCCCCGACGAGAATCACTGGGTCCTGAAGCGCCAGAACTCACTGTTCTGGTATCGCGAAGTCAGGGACTGGCTGGCGCGCCACGCCCCGCCCGGCCCGCGCTGAGCAATTGAGAACCCAATGAACAGGATTCGTCGCGGCATTCTCCAGGCCGGCGCCGGTACCGTGCTCGCAGTCGCCGCGCGCGGCCTGCGGGCCGCCGGGCAGAAACCGCGGACGCTCCTGATTCTCGGCGGCACGGGCTTCATCGGCCCGCACCTGACCGAGCAGGCGCTCGCGCGCGGCTTCACCGTCACCCATTTCAACCGCGGGCGCCGCGATGCCGAAGTCGACGGCGTCGAGACGCTGATCGGCGACCGCAAGGGCCGGCTCGAGGCGCTGCATGGCCGCCGCTGGGACGCAGTCGTCGACAACACCGGTTACATCCCGAAATTCGTCAAGATGTCATCGGAGCTGCTCGCGCCGGACAGCGGCTATTGCCTGTTCATCTCGAGCATCTCGGCGTATGCCGGCTTCGCCAGGCCGAATGACGAGTCCTCGCCGCGCGGCGTGCTCGCGAATCCCGACCAGGAGACCGTCACCAACGAGACTTACGGCCCCATGAAGGCGCTGTGCGAGGACCACGTGCGGCAGGCGTTCGGCGCGCGTTCCTCGATCGTGCGCCCCGGCTACATCGTCGGGCCGCTGGATCCGACCGACCGTTTCACCTATTACCCGGCGCGCATCGCGCGCGGCGGGGAGGTCGCCATGCCGGGCACGCCGGCCGACCCGATCCAGATCATCGATGTGCGCGACCTGACGCACTTCATGCTCGACCTCGTCGAGCGCCGCGTGGACGGGTTTTTCAATGCCGTCACGCCTCCCGGCGAGCTGACGACGGGCGCGCTGTTCGACAGCTGCAAGCGGGTCTCGGGCTCGGACGCGCGCGCCACGTGGATCGACGAGGATTTCCTGGCCCGGGAACTGACGCCCGAGGAGATGAATTTCTCACCCTGGAACCCGGTCCGCGGCGAGGAAGCCGGGGCGTCGCTCACGGGCATCCAGCGCTCGGCGGCCCAGGGACTGCGCTCGCGGCCACTGGACGAAACCGTGCGCGACACGCTCGCCTGGCACGCGACCCGTCCCGCCGAACGCCAGGCACAGCTGCGTTCGGGGCTGTCGGCCGAGCGGGAGGCCGCGCTGCTCTCGGCCTGGCACGTGCGGCGGCCCGCGTAGCCGCCGCCACGGTTGTACCGGACCCGATCGGCGTTAAGATGGGTCGGTCAAGCCCGGAATGCCGGAGGCGCCATGCGCACGGTCAGGCAACTGCTCGACGGCAAGCCGTCCGCGGTATTCACTGTGGACTCGGAGGACCCGGTCCGCACCGCAATCCAGCTGATGGCCGATCATTTCATCGGCGCGCTGCCGGTACTCAGGTCCGGCCGGCTGGTCGGCATCGTTTCCGAGCGCGATTACGCCCGCAAGGTCGTGCTGATGGGGCGGAATTCCACCGAAACGTCGGTCGGCACGATCATGAGCTCGCCGGTCATCCAGGTCACGCCGCAGCAGACGGTCAACGACTGCATGATGCTGATGACCGAGAAGCGCATCCGCCACCTGCCGGTGGTCGAGAACGGCGAGCTGATCGGGGTGATCTCGATCGGCGATTGCGTCAAGGCCGTCATCGACGAACAGCGCCACGAGATCGAGGACCTGCGGCGCTACATCGCCGGCTGAGCTTCACCAGCTGCCGGTATTCGGCATCGATGCCCAGGGTTCGCGGGGCGGCAAGGCCTTGCCCTTCTGCAGCAACTCGATGGAGACCTGGTCGGGCGAACGCACGAAGGCCATGTGCCCGTCGCGCGGCGGGCGGTTGATCGCGACGCCGGCAGACATCAGCCGCTCACACAACGCATAGATGTCGTCGACCTCATAGGCCAGGTGACCGAAGGCGCGGCCCATCGTGTACCGCTCGGGATCCCAGTTCCAGGTCAGTTCGAGCTGCGCCTGATCGTTACCCGGCGCCGCCAGGAACACGAGCGTGTAGCGTCCGCGCTCGTTGACGTGGCGGCGCAGCTCCATGAGCCCGAGTTGCCGGCAGTAGAAGTCGAGCGACCGGTCGAGCTCGGTGACCCGTACCATGGTGTGGAGGTATTTCATGCGCGCGAAGCTAGTGTCCTGTCCCGCTGATTCGTGAAGTAAGTCTATCGAGTTTGCCCAGGATGGAATCAGCCGTGGCAGTCCAGACGAACGGTTTGCAGTTTT
>Ga0214472_10005754_pt1 | contig 13039 bp, 19 predicted proteins | sample RVTome_6_FD_207662 | JGI IMG/M metagenome (GOLD analysis project Ga0214472, IMG submission 207662) | Soil microbial communities from uranium-contaminated site in the Upper Colorado River Basin, Wyoming, United States - RVT140D175 | ecosystem: Environmental > Terrestrial > Soil > Contaminated >... | reverse complement strand
CTGGGCGACGAGAGCAGGTTCATCGACGTGCTCGGCATGACGCAAGGCCATCCGCTGTTCGCGCAGTCCGGCTACATCAACATCGACAACATGGTCTTCCGGGTGCTCACCGCGACGGTGCCCGTCGTGATCGAGCGCGCCTGGACCCAGGCACCTTAGGAATGGAGGGTACAAGTGGCGAAGTCCTCGGGCCTCGGTGATCAACTTTTCATCGCCGGATACGACATCGGCTCCAACATCAACTCGATCGGCGGGCTATCGACGCCCAGGGAGACGCTGCCGGCGACGGCGATCACGCAGTCGGCGATGGCGAGGCTGTTCGGAAAGAGGGACGCCCAGGCGGAATTCACGTCCTACCTCGACACCGCGACCGACCAGGTGCACGATGCGCTGTCCGGCCTTCCGCGTACCGATGTCCACCTGATGTACCTGCGGGGCACCGCGCTGGGGGGTGCCAGTCTGTGCATGGTCGGCAAGGAGGTCAACTACGATCCGACCCGGGGGGATGACGGTTCGATCATGTTCGGCACGTCGGTCCTGTCCAGTGCGTTCGGGGCCGACTGGTCGCTCCAGCTGACGGCTGGCAAGATCACTCACGCCGCTGCCGACGAAGAGCTGTCGGTGGACTTCGGCACCGGCACGAAGGCGTTCGGATTCCAGGCGTACCTTCAGGTGTTCTCGATCGGGTCGGGTACGGCAACCGTCAAGATCCAGGAGTCGCAGCAGGATGACGGAGACCCCGACACCTTCGCGGACGTGTCCGGCGGCGGTTTCACCGCTGTCACCGCTCAGACCACTGAACGCATTCAGTCGGTGTCGGCGACGCTCAGCGTAGAGCGCTACCTGCGCGTCGTGACAACCGGAACGTTCACCGACCTGGTGTTCGCGGTGTCCGTCAACCGCAACGACGCCCTGAGGGCGATCTGATGGCCGGGCAGAGGCTGGGCGCCGAGCACTACAAGACGTTCCAGGTCGAGGCGCCGATCTCAACGCACACCCGCGTGGCGACCTGCGAAGAAGTCGAGTGCGAGCAGTACGCGAAGGGCTGGTCGATGCGCATCGATCTCGGCTCCCAGCTCGGCCAGAAGCAGGCCCACTACATCAAGCACTCTTCCGGCCGGGCGTACAAGGTGGTGGGCCAGAACGGCGGCCTGGTCACGCTTGAGTTCTCCCCGAATCAGCCCTGCTTCCAGAATCACCGGGTGAAGGCGGGCCTGCCGGAGATCTTCAAGGTGAAAGGGGGCCGGGACGGCTACAATCCGCGAGGGACCCCGACGAGGGTCCACACCAGAGCCGAGTTCTGGCTGGAGGAGTTCAACGAACACCAGGACCGCATACAGACCGTCATCGACAAAAGGTGACCGAATCAGAGAAAGGGGCTTGACCAGTGGCCAAGAGTACCGGCCTTTCGTGGACGACGCTCGGCGTGGACACCAGCGGCGACGTTCTGACCGACATCCGCAACGACATCACCAACTTCGAGTTCGCGACTCCGCGAGCCGTCCAGGAGACCACGGGCATCGACAAGGCGGCGATGGAGCGGCTCCTGCTCCTGGCCGACTTCTCGATCACTATGAACGGCGTCTTCAACGTCGCCCTGTCGCACACGGTGTTCGACGACATCGGCTCCACCAGCGTCGCCCGGGACGTCTCCCTGGGCATCGCCGGAGTCACCCTCGCGAACTCCTGCCTGCTCACCGACTACCAGATCACCCGGGGTGACGACGGGTCGCTGACCTGGAGCGTCCCTGGCGTGCTCGAAGACGGAACCGCCCCCACCTGGGCGTAAGGAGTCCTGATGGCCGGCTCTCTCCTCCGGATCAGCACCGGAATGAGGTTCGACGGCCCGATATTCGATCATCGGGCCCGGCGAGCCTTCGACGACTTCCAGGGCGAACTGGAGGAGGAGGCGGCCGAATGGACCCTCGAACACATCCAGGGAACCTTCCACACGCACTTCCAGAACCCGACCGGCTACTACGAGTCGAACGTCCGCATACACAACGTGTCAGGCAGCCCTGAGGTGTGGGACGGCGGCCACGCCGGTCCGGTGTACGGTCCGTGGCTGCAGGGTGTCGGCTCTCGCAACAACACCACCCGCTTCAAGGGATATCACGCGTTCCGGAAGGCCGCGAACGCCCTCGACCGGCACATCGAAGCAATGGGAGACGGCATGTTCCGCCGCCGCTACCGAAGCAGACTGGAGTAAACCATGGCCCGCCGCAGAATCCCGAGGATCTACACGCTGGAGTTCGACGGAGAGCTGGAAGGTCTGACCGTCCGCGTCAAGTCGATCAAGTTCGGGAAGGTGCGTCAGCTTCTCGCCCTGATGGACGCCGAGAACCAGGACGCCGAGACAATGGACGAGATCGCCCGCATGCTCGCCCAGTCGATCGTGTCGTGGGACTTCGAGGACGAGTACGGCCAGCCCATCCCGGTCACCCAGGAAGCCGTCGATGACCTGGAGTTCGGCGAGGTCATGGCGATCACCAACAAGTGGCTCGACAACATCACCGGCCCGACCCCGGACCTGGGAAAAGACTCGAACTCTGGCGGGAGCTTCCCGGGGCAACCGCTGACGATGGCAGCACTGTAACGAAGCCGCAGGAGCTGGAGGACGCAGACCTCGTACTGGGGCTGCTCGACCGGTTCTCCGGCTACACGTACAGCTCACTGATGGAAGAAGACGCAGAGCTGATCCGGCTGGTCGCCATCCAGGCCATGGGTACGAAGAGAGAGGAGGCGGGCGATGCCCAACAGGGTTAACGTCAACATCACGGCCCGCAACCTGACCGGCCCTGAGCTGGCCCGCCTGCGTCGCCAGTTCGGCCACTTCGGACGCGACCTGAACCGGATGGTCGGGGACCGCAGCAGGCGAAACTTCCTTCAGTTGCGGGAGTCGACCAACGCGGCGGCCCGGCAGCTCCGGGCGTTGCGCGGCAGTATTCCGGACGCCGAGTTCCGCCGGATGAACCACCAGCTGCGGCAGTCTCAGGCTGTCCTTGCGCGCGGGTTCGGCAACGTCGGCGATGTCGCGATGACCCGGATGCTGGGCAGGCTGCGGGAGGTCAACAGGGCGTTCCGTCAACTGGACCGGGACGGGCGTATCCGCATCCAGGTCCGGACCGACACCAGCGCACTGCGGCGGGCAGACGCCCAGCTGGCGGCCTGGCGGCGGCAGCAGCAGAGGAACGCCGTACGCGTGCCGGTACGCCCGCAGGTGAGGCGTACGGACTGGACGAGTGGCCTGCGCGGCTTCCTGACCCAGCCGGTGCGGATGACCGGGCGCATCCTCGGCGGCATCCTGTCGGACGGCCTCGGTCAGGGCATCATCAGCGGCTTCAAGTCGGCCGGCCCGGTCGGCATCGCAGTCCTGTCGGGAATCATCCTGAGCGCCCTCAGCGTCCTCGGCGCGGCAATGGCCGGTGTGCTGGTTCTGGCGTTCGGCGGTGCGTTCGTCGCCCTGGGTGCGGTGTTCGCCTCGCAGTCGGAGGTCATCCAGCGCAACTGGAAGACGGCTACGAAGAACATGGGCGAAGACATGCGCCGGGCGGCCGAGCCCCTGATACCGGTCATCCATGAGGCCATTCACGAGATGGAGAGCGCGGTTGACGCTCTCAGCGTGAAGCTGCGCGAGTTCTTCACCGACGCCGGCCCGCAGCTCACCAGCTTCTTCGACGTGCTGAAGGCGAGTTTCCGCAGGTTCGGGGAGGTCGCGTGGGAGCCGTTGACGAACGCCTTCCAGGTGTTTCTGGACGCGTTCGGCCCTCAGTGGGACGACTTCATGGTCGAGTTGGGCAAGTCGTTCGGCGCTCTCGCCCGCACGGTCAGCGAGCACAGCACCGAGATCGGCATGGCCCTGCGGGTTGTGCTCGGGATCATCATCCTGTTCATCGACCTGATCAACCTCCTCGCGAACACCTGGGCGCAGGGGATACGGGGCATGATGTACGCGGTCGGCCTGTTCCTGAAGGCGCTGAGCCTGGTGGTCGGCGGGTTCCTCGATCAGATCGACGTCATGCTGGCCGCCATCGGACCGTTCGCGAAGGCGCTCGGCCTGGGCGGGGAGGTCAAGGCTGCCCGCCGGCATATCGCCGAGTGGGGCGAAGGCATCCAGCAGGGGCTGTCGAAGGCGGGCCAGAACGCCATGGACTTCGGTAAGACCCTCGACCGGGCGAACCGGAAGAGGCAGCTGGAAGTCGACATCGAGACGTTCAAGGCGAGGCTTTCGATGGCTCGTGCCGACCTGAAGAAGACGGCCGACAAGAAGGCCCGCGCGAAGATCGAGGCGAACATCGACCAGCTGACCAAGGAGCTGGGCAAGGCGCAGGCAGCGCTGGCAAGGATCAACGGAACGACGGCGACGACGTACGTAGACGTCTGGACGCGCAACCGGACGTACGGCGGCAACTCGGTGACCGGCGCCAGGCGGCATGGCGGGGTCGTGGGCGCTGCGGCGTCCGGCGGGGTCCGCTCCAACATGACTCTGGTCGGCGAGGGCGGTCCTGAGCTGGTCGACCTGCCCACGGGCAGCCGGGTCAGGTCGAACCCCGACACGCGCCGCATGATGGGCGGTTCCGGCGGCGGGGGCGCCCCGGTGGTCATCGAGTTCCGGTCGAGTGGCAGTGCTCTCGACGACATGCTGCTGGAGATCTTCAGGAAGGCGGTTCACGTGCGAGGCGGGGACGTCCAGATAGCTGTGATGGGGAAGGCAAGCTGATGGCGTTCCCGGAAGATCCACTGGACGTCGAGGTGCGTCTCCTGCTGGACGGCGTGACCTGGACGGACATCTCGCAGTTTGTCTACACCCGCGACTCGTCGGGCGGGATCGAAATCACCGAAGGGCGCAGGGACTGGTCGACGCGCACCGACTTCGCCACCTGCTCGATGCAGATCGACAACACCGACCTGAGATTCAGCCCCCGCAACCCCCTCGGCCCCTACTACGGCCAGCTCGGGAGGAACACCCCGGTCCAGGTGTCGGTAATGACCGGTGACCCCTATCTGGGCCTGGACGAGTTCGATCCGGCCAACGCTTTTGTCGCCGATGCCGCCGCCCTGGACATCACCGGAGACATAGACATCCTGGTCGACGCGGAGCTGCTGAACTGGTTCGAGGGCAGTACAGCAACCGACACCGTGGAGATCATCGGCAAGTGGGATTCGTTCACCGAGGAGTCGTGGTTTCTCGGCGTCCGTGCCGGCTTCCTGTATTTCGAGCATTCCGCTGACGGGTCCACCGACATCGGTCACACCTCGACCGCCCAGCCCATTCCGGCCCCCGGCGGGCGTCTTGCCGTCCGCGTGACCATGGATGTCGACAACGGCGACGGAGGGCATACGGTCACCTTCTACACGGCCCCGTCGATGGGCGCCGATGACACCGACACGGACTGGACTCAGCTGGGCGACCAGGTCGTCACCGCCGGCACCACATCGATCTTCAACTCGACCGCCCCGCTGCGTATCGGCGACGCAACGAATCTGACCTTCATCAACGCCAAGGGCAAGGTGTTCAAGGCGGAAGTGCGCAACGGCATCGCCGGGACGGCCGTCGCCAACCCCGACTTCACCATTCAGACGGTAGGCGCCACGTCGTTCGTGGACGCTGCCGGACGGACCTGGAACCTGCCCGGGAACGCGGAAATCACCAACCGGCAAATTCGCTTCTCCGGCGAAATCCCTGAATGGCCCATCGATCAGGACACCTCGGGCAACGACATCTGGATGGAGGTGGAGGCAGCCGGCCGGCTGCGAAGACTGCGGTCGAACAGCTCCCCCGTCCAGTCGACGCTCCGGCGGCGCATTCCGACCTACAGCCCGCTGGCTTACTGGCCGATGGAGGACGGAGAGGATTCGACGCAGGCGGCTTCACCGATCGAAGGAGTCCGGCCGCTACTGCTGCGCAACGTCGACTGGGCATCCAACGGCACCCTGGTGGCAGCCAGGGCGCTTCCGGAGCTGGCGTCCAGCGGTACCGATCTGCCCACGCTGCGGGGGATTGTGCCGACCGGCAGCGCGAGCACCGAATGGACGGTGAAGTGGGTTTACCGCCTGGACACCGCGAACACCACGCTGCGGACCTACATGCGGATCTACTCCACCGGAACCGTCCAGCAGTGGCTGATCCAGATCCGCAACAACCTGACCCGCGTCATCGGCATCCAGGAAGACGGAACAACGCTCTTCACCGACGACACCGCCACCGGCAGCGATCTGTTCAACCAGTGGAACGAGGTGAGGCTGGACGTCAACCAGAACGGCGGGAACGTCGACTGGCAGCTGGTGTTCACCGACATCGGCGGCGAGGGGGGTGCCGCCACGGGAAGCTATGCCGGCACCGTCGGCCGGGTTACGTCGGTCACCTCGCCCGGCGACGGATATCATGCCGACCTCGACGGGATGGCGATCGGACATCTGTCGGTATGGGACAGCACCTCGGACGCGTTCTTCGCCTACCGGAACGCGATCACCGCATGGTCGGGGGAGACGGCCGCTGAACGGCTTGACCGGGTCACCGACGAAGAGGGGCTGCCGCTCTCCCTGACCGGGTCGTTCGCTGATACGCATACAGTGGGCGGGCAGCGCTCACAGTCGTTGTACGAGGTGCTTCAGGACACAGCCGACGTCGACGGCGGCATCCTGTACGAGCACCGGGAGTCGCTGCGTCTGGCATACCGCGACCGGATCTCGATGTACAACCAGACGCCAAAGCTGATGCTGGACTACGACGCGAGCAACCGTTCCGGGATCGTACCGCCGCTGCGCCCGAAGCCCGACGACCAGAACACCAAGAACGACGTCACGGTCACCCGCACTTCAGCCTCCTCGTACCGGGCCGTACTGGAAGAGGGGCCGCTGTCGGTTCAGGAGCATCCGGACGGCGTCGGCGCCTACCCGGACGAGGTGACACTCAAGCTGGAGACCGACGACCAGGCGCGGGCACAGGCCGGCTGGAGACTGCATCTGGGCACCGTCGACGAGGACCGGTACGCGGAGGTCAACGTCTGGCTCCAGAAGGCGCCCAGCCTTGAGAGTCAGGTGCTGAGCCTGATCCCCGGCGACCGCATGCAGATCGAGAACCCGCCGGGGAAGTTCCAGTACGACACGATCGATCTGATGGTGGCCGGCTACCGGGAGTTCATCAACCAGTACCGGTGGGAGTTCCGCTTCCTGTGCGATCCGGCGAGCCCGTGGGATGTCGCCCACGCCGGCGAGGAGGATGCCGCAGACTTCGAGACGCACTGGTCGTGGGTCGACACGACCGGCACGGAACTCGTGGAGGCGCTCTCGTCCACGGAGACCGATGTCGACGTCATCACGACTTCCGGCCCTCGCTGGACAGCCGACCACAACGACTCTCCGTTCCTGTGGACGATCGCCGGGGAGACCGTGCGGGTGGACGCCCCGGGCGGGTTCACCAATACCAACCCGTTCTTCGACAGCGACGTCACCGGATGGACGGCTTCGGGCTGCACTGTCGCCCGGTCGACGGCGTTCGTCATGCCCAGCCCGGTCGCCGTCGCGTCGATGCTGATCACCCCGGACGGAGTGACCGCCGCCGGTGGGGCGACATCGTCCAGGACCGCCACCGCAACCATCAACCCGGGCGGCCTGTACACGGTCTCCCTGTGGGTGTACTCGCCGATCGGGCACAGCGATTTCGCACCGGTTGTCGACTGGTACACATCGGGCGACGCGTACATCAGCACGGGCGGCCTCGGGTCGGGACTGAGTGTTCCGGCCGGCGTGTGGACGCTGCTGGAGCAGACGGTCACAGCCCCGGCGACGGCGTCGAAGGCGGCCATGCGGGCACGCTTCGGCGCCACGCCGCCGTCGAGCACGCTGTTCTACCTGTACGCCGTCCGGATAAGCCGGCAGAAGGCGTCAGTGGTGTACGACGATTTCGGCCGGACCTCGACGGACACCTGGGATTCGGCGGACTCCGGGCAGGCGTGGACGAACACCGGGGGTGCGGCGGCCGACTACGATGTGCTGACCGGGTTCGGGCGCCACATCGCTACGGCCACGTCATCCGGCCGCCAGTCGACGATCACCTCGGTGGACGCCGACTCCGACATGTACGTCGATGTGACGACGGCGGCGCTGTCCACGGGCGCCTCGCAGTTCATGGGGCCGATAGCCAGGTTCACCGACGTCAACAACCTGTACCAGGCGCGCGTCGCGTTCACCACGGCCAACGCGGTTGTCCTGTCGATCCGGGAGCGGGTGGCTGCCGTCGAAACCCAACTCGGAGCGTACACGACCGGCTTGACGCATGTCGCCGGAACGAATGTCCGGGTACGTTTCCAGGTGATCGGGTCGGCCCTGAAGGCGAAGGCGTGGCTGGCGTCCCGCACCGAGCCCTCTGCCTGGCACATCGAGGTCACCGACACGTCGCTGACGGCGGCCGGGTCGACCGGGGTGAAGTCGGTGCGGGACGCCGGCAACACCAACGCCAACGCCGAGTTCCGCTACGACAACCTCGACCTGAGGAACCCGCAGACGTTCACAGTCACCCGCAGCCACAACGGGGTCGTCAAGGCCCAGTCGGCCGGGGCTGCCGTGAAGCTGCGCCATCCCGCGATCATAGCCCTGTAGGAGGGGAGCATGGCACGCTATCCGGAGATCCTCGCCGGCAACCGCATCACCGCCCAGCTGCTCGACTCGATGCTGCCCGACATAGTGATCAAGCCGGCCAACGAGACGGTCACTTCGTCGACAACGCTTCAGAACGACGACGACTTGTTCGTCTCCGTCGAGGCCAACGCCCAGTACGAAATGTCGCTGAGACTGCTTCACGATTCGGACAACAACGCCGCAGCGGACGTAAAGACCGGATGGACCGGCCCGTCGGGGGCGACCATGTTCTGGGGAGGGCACGGGGCGAATGTCGCCGAGACGGGCACATCGGGCACCATCACCGCCGTCAACATGGAGACACACTTGATCAATGAGACCATGACGTTCGGTGGTGGAGACAGCTCTGGCACCTATGCAATCATAGGAGGCGTGCTGACCACCTCCAGCACCGCTGGCACTCTTCAGCTCCAGTGGGCGCAGAACACCTCGAACCCGATCGCCAGCACCGTGCGCGCCGGGTCTGTCCTTTCGGTGCGACGAATCGCATAAGGAGAGAAGTGCCGAGAATCGTCCAGCCGTACTACAGCATCCAGTACGCCGCCCGCTACTACGAGCTACCGGAGTAGGACAGCAGAAAGCCCCCCTGGCCAGCCGGCTCCAGGGGGGCTTTGCTCATCTTCGCACACGGATCTTCGGCTTGAACTTGTCGAGGAGGGCGAGCATCAGCTGCTGCCTGAGGGCCTGTTCGACGACTTCCCGCGCCGCCTCGTCGTCGTACACGGCGGTCGGGATGAGCTGCCGGACCGATACGGTCTCGCCACCGATGGTCGCCCTGCACGACAGTTCGACCCTGTCGCGGAATTCCGGCGGGAGAAGGTCGGCGAACAGGCTCACCTGCCGCGCCCCCCTCCACCGGAGCCCGCAATCAGCAGGACGATCGCGACCAGGACGACCAGGCCCATCCCTCCAGCGCCGGCCGAGCTGGATGTTTCCGCCGCGAGCTGGATCATCCGGTCCTCCTCTTGAGCGGGTTCCGCCCGAGGTTGGGCCAGCCAGCCGACCAGTCCAGGAACAGGAATGTCCCGATGGATATGGTGACGGAGATTCCGGCCATCAAGAACCACATCATCCGATCCTCCTCTTGATGGCGGCGATGGCCAGGTCGAGACCCCAGATCTCGCCCTGGTTGCGCGCCCGATCCCGGACGTCTGCGATGGCCCCCAGGTTTCGCTGGGCCCGAACCTCCTGGAGGTTGCGCATCAGGCCCTTCAAGGCGGCCTTGACCTCCCTCTCGGCGTGCCTCTCGGCGGCGTCGCTGACCTCGTTCACGATCCTTCTTCCTTGATGCGTTCGAGAAGCCGCTGGAGGTGGTCCTCCATGAACTCCTCCGGGCTGTCCGTCCAGTCGTGGAGGGCGACCATCGCGGTGATGACGACGTCGGCCAGCTCCTTCGCGACATCGGCATCGGTGTGGCTGCGGCCCTTCCGCTTGTTGGCACCCATCACGCCGATGTAGGCCTGCATGGCCTCGCCGACCTCCTCGGACAGCTTCATCAGCCGGACCTCGACGCCGACGTCATCCACCTTGATCCGGTCCTGATGGGGCGAGATCGCTGCCCATATGTCGCGATAGACGCTCATCCGAGCAGCTCCTTCAGGAATTGGTCGACGGCCGGCATGCAGTCCTCGGTCGCCTCGGCGTACAGCTCCTCGGTGTCGTCCAGGAAGGAGATCACCTCGTCGTGCGGGAATGCGACGTCGGCGTGCCCGTCGCGGTTCCGCATGCACATCAGGACGATGGGGCCGTCCTCGGTCTGCGGGTAGTGGCGGAAGCGGATATCCCCCTGCCCGAGAGCGATCCGGCTGTGCGCCCCCTTCGACAGGAGGTCCCGGGCGAAGTCCCACACCCGGTCCTCGGCCCCGTCGTGCGTCACCTGGACGGCCAGGAAGGTCGCGGTGGCGGCGTACGGGTCGGTGCCGGGGTCGTACGACAGGACGACCTGGACGGGCACGTTGACATCGGTCTGCTGGGTGCGGCGGATGCGCGCCTCGAACTCGCGGGTGATCATCAGAAAATCTCCTTCCAGACGACGAGCGCCTCACCCTCGGCGAGATCGTCGACCTGCTTGATCAGGCCGAGCACGAAGCCGAGGATCTCGTCGTCGAGGCTGCTGTCGAGGGTGTTCTTGTCGCGGTCCTCGAAATCGATGTCGTCGATGGCGAACCCATGGTCGGGCCCAGAGATTCGACCCTGGAGCTGCTCCACCTTGCGGGCAACGATGTAGCTCATGCGGTGTACCTCCTGGTCGGAATGCCAGCCCCTTCGGCGAGGCCGGCACAATGTGATGCTCCCCGCGAACCGTTGCGGATAAACGCCAGACATACATCGGCGCCCAGCTCCACCATCTTCCGGTTGCGGAGGAAGCCGGCCTGCGGGTTGTAGATGCCGTTCGGGCGCCAGATCGCGGGATGGACCTCGACGGCAACCCCGCCCAGGCCGGCGGCAATGTCGGCCATCAGGTCGGCTCCGGTGGGGCAGCCCCCGTGGACGATGACCGACGCGCTTCCACCGTCATCGTGGACCGCGCACCAGATGGCGCCTTCGAGCACCCCCCAGCCTGTCCAGTCCCGGCTGCCGGTTACGAGTATGCGCCTCACGCCGTGCCGTCCTTCCTCTGCTGGATTCGGTATGACGACTGGATGGTGCGTTCGATCTCGCGGAAGCCGAGGCCGGCGGATTCGGCGGCCGGGCCGAGCACCCTCATGCACTCTTCTTCGGTGGCGCCGTCCGTGCACATCGCGCGGGCCGACCACGCCAAGCAGTTGTTCCGGTTGCCCTCTCCGGCGTTCTGCACGGAGGCGACCAGGCCGGACCACGACACGGCGGCCGGCTGCTGAATCCCGGTCATCCTCCTGGGCGCCTGGATCTTCGGCTTGGGCGTGACGAGCTGGCGAATCCATGCCGGGGGGAGGTCGATCTGGAAGGAGTTCATGTTGACGGAGGCATACTTCCCGGCCTCGGTCATAGAGCCCTCGCCCAGCACATACCCGCCCCATTGTCCGCCGTTGCCCCGCACGTCCACGACACCCTTGACGGGGCTGGCCTGGGACTGCTGACCCCACTCATCCGGCCAGCGGTAGTAGAGGTGGAGGCCGCCGGAGCCGGTGCGGACGGTGTAGGTGTTGAGATCCAGCAGCCCCACCCTGTGGTCGTGCGCCTTGTACGCCATCTCGTCGAAGAGATCCTCGCCGTCAACCCGGGGGCCGTACGCGTCGTGCATGTACGCCCACTCGGTGTCACGGAGGTTCCAGTCCTCTTTGGCCTTGTCGAGGTCGACGACCAGCAGTTGGGACGGCTTGCAGGCGATGCAGGGGTTGGCCTGCGGGTCGACCTGCGTCCAGAACTGGATGATCCGGTTGATGTCGTTGGTGGCCGTCGACCCCCACTGACCCGCGAGCCGGTGGGGGATCTTCAGGCCTGGGGCGCTCGGGAAGATATGGAACCCGGCCGCCTGGGCTTTCAGGGCTGCCTGGAGCATCATCGCTTGAACGGCTCCTGGTCGGGGTTGACGAACTCGGCGTTGTCGGGCAGCAGTTCCCGGAACTTCGGCGGGATCGGGCCCTGGTACCACAGGTTGCGGGTCTCGATAACGTCCCCGTTGGCCAGCATCCGGATGTCGAACCTCCGGCCGCTGAAGCCCTTGAAACCATTGCCCCCGTCGTACCCGATCCGGTAGTGGACGCCGTTGATGACGATGGCCCTGGCGCGGTCGGCGAGCTGCTGCCGCCAGTACGCCTCGTTGGAGTCCTGGCGCTTGGTGACGGTCACCTCGATGTCGTACACGTCGTTGACACCGTCACCCCTGGCATTGAACTGCTTGAACTCGGTGCTCGCCGAGAAGCGCTCGAACGGGCCGGTCTCGATGCTGTCGCCGTACCCCCTGCTGAACCTGCCGGGCATCCTGGAGGTTGCGCCGTCGCCATCAGGCAGGGAGTCGACCAGCTTCAGGATTCCGTCCCAGATGGCGGCCTCTTCGGGTACGCGCTGTTCTCGCATGATCAGGCTCCTTCGCTGTCGACGATCTGCCACGCGTCGACCGGCTCGCCCTCGAACAGGTCGCGCTCCCACGGATTGTCTCCGTCGACCGACTGCTGCGGCCGGCGCTCCATCTTGAAGCGTTCCTGGATGCTCCGGTCGAGTTCCTGCTCTTTGCGCAGTTCGGCCATGGTGCGCTGCCGGCGTTCCTTCATCACTTACCTCCCCAGAATCCGTATCCCATCAGGATGCCCATGGCGCAACCCCAGAAGAGCATCACCCAGAGTGGCCCGACGACTCTCCAGAAATCCTTCACGATCTTCCTCCTATTCGATGACGAGGAGCTGACCCGCCGCCCTCCGGTAGCATCCGGCCGACACGCACAGCTGGCTCGATTCGTGACTCAGTTTGAGGCTGTAGA
>Ga0214472_10005753_pt1 | contig 13042 bp, 8 predicted proteins | sample RVTome_6_FD_207662 | JGI IMG/M metagenome (GOLD analysis project Ga0214472, IMG submission 207662) | Soil microbial communities from uranium-contaminated site in the Upper Colorado River Basin, Wyoming, United States - RVT140D175 | ecosystem: Environmental > Terrestrial > Soil > Contaminated >... | reverse complement strand
CCGTGCGTCATCACGTTTGCGTGGTAATATGAACGCGGGCAGCCGTACAGGCAGCCGGGGTTGGCGATTACCACCAGCTTGCAGTCCACCGCCTTCCTGATGGCCTCGATCGTCCTGAAGTCTCGGGTAATCTCCTCGGACAGCACGATGGCATCCGCGCCCATGTCGCGGAAGAACTGCGCCTTCCTGACGTTCTCGACCCTGGCCCAGCTCGACACGTACACACTGAGCTTCGGGTAATGCCTCTTGATGAGCTGGAGGAGGTAAGGGATTGTGACCGTGACCGAGTCAGCGCCGGTGGACTCCACCCATCCTATATGGTCGAGTATCTTGTGGTACTCGTCCCGGCGGTACTCCCTGTTGTCGAGGCATGACGCGTTCAGGAGGAAGTTGAAGGTGTGGCCGAGCGCGTGCGTGTCTTTTATGTATTTTTCTACCTGCTCCGCTGTAACCTCCGGCGCGACAAAAGACGCCCGCCCGCCCGCAATCAGGCTTCCGGGCATCCCGCCGAAGAGTTCGAGCGGGGCGTATCCCTTTATGCCGTCGAGGAGTTCCGGGTCCCAGTTGCAGGCAAGCTCGAATTTCATGGCTTACTCACCGTGTCCTTTTCCATGTTTTCCATGAAGCTGGCGAGGAACGCCATCTCCGCGTTCGAGTGCGCGAGGTAGTGTTCCGGGATGGATATTATGTGGTATGGCGCGCCCTTCCTGGCGAGCTCGTCCCTGAACCGCTCCGCCTCCGCGTGGCCCACTCTGAGACTTTCCAGAAGCTCCCTGAGCTGCACAAGGAACTTGCCTGTGTCCGCCTCCTCGAGGAAGTAGAGCGACACGTCGAGCGACAGGCTCGGCCGTTCGAAATTGGTAACGTTCGCGCGGATAAGCTGCTCGAAGGTGCCTATCCCCTTGTCGGTTATGTGGAATATCTGCTTTTCGGGGTGGGCGGTGTCCTTGACGACCTGTTTTGTAACAAGCCCTTTCTTTTCAAGGGCTTTCAGGTTGTGGTAGAGCGAGCCGGACGACACGGGGGCGAAGTTGGTAAGCTCCTCGTCCACGAGCTGCTTTATCTCGTAGCCGTACATGGGCTTCTTCTTGAGAAGACCAAGAAGCAGGACCTCTTTGGTCATGGTTGTGGAGTACCCGGCCAAGACGCCTCCAATCCGACTGGCTCGACAATGGACGGAGCATATAGTTTGCCCCGCCCGGTGGACTATTTTACGTAAAATAGTTTACGCATAATACCAAACGGGGGCGGATACTGTCAAGCTGGATTTAACGGGTGCAGGACTAAATTACGGCATGCTTCGGGTAAATTGTACCGCGGAGTTTCGTATGGACTAAGCTTCGGCCATACCGTGGTCCGCGCTCTCGACGAGGGTAATCGCCATATGGGTGATGTAGCTGTTGATGCGCTCCATGTTGGTCAGAATGTCGAGGTGTATGGCGCTCGTCTCGAACGACTCCGGGAGCCCCTGCTTCAGCCGCTCGATATGCGCCGCGCGGCATTCCTTCTCAAGCCCGGTGATACGCTCCTTGTTCTTGATGACCCGTCCGGCGAGGTCGAGGTCGTGCGATACGAACGCCGCGACCGCCAGCGAGAAGTTCTCCATCACCTTGGCATGAAACTCGGTGATCTCCTCGAACCCTATCTTTGAGAAGTTAAGTCCGCCCCTTATCCTCTTCCTTGCGAGCGACATCAGGTTCTTGTCCACTATGTCGCCGATATTTTCCAGGTCTGACGTTATAGCGACAATAGCAAACTCGCGCTTCGACTGCTCGTCAGTCAAAGCCGTCCTGGACAGCTTGGCGAGGTAGAACCTTATCCCACGGTCGAGCTTGTCCACCTTGTCGTCCGTCTCCTCTATCTCCTCCACCAGACGCTGGTCGCGCTCCTTGAACGCCCTGATAGTCCTGCCGAACATACCCTGAACGATGTCGGCCATCCTGTCCGTCTCGCGGGCGGCCTGGGACAGCGCGAGCGACGGGGTTGTCAGCACCCCCTCGTCGAGGTATTTCGGACCGAACGGCTCCAGTTCGGCCTTTCCGGTGACCACCTTCTCCAGAACACGGGCCATCAGCCCGGAAAACGGCAGGAATATGACGGCAAGCGCTACGTTGAAGAATGTATGCGCGTTCGCTATCTGCCTCATCGGGTCGGGCGCGGTCGTCTCTATCAGCATGGCCATATGGGACATGAACGGGTAGAACATGGCGACGCCCAGCACCTTGAACATAGTGTGCGCATAGGCCACCCGTTTTGCCTCCACCGGTCCGGAGAAGCCCGCTATTATAGCGGTCGAGCATGTGCCGATGTTCGCGCCGAATATGATGGGGATGGCGTGCGGCAGGTCTATCAAACCCTGCGACGCGAGCGAGAGCGCGACGCCGATGGTAGCCGCGCTGGACTGTACCACGGAGGTGAAAAGCGCTGCGAGGACAAGCCCCATGAACGGGTTGTCGCCCAGGAGCACAAGCAGGATGCGGAACACCTCGCTGTCCTTCAAGGGGATTACCGCGTCCGACATTATCTTCATCGACAGGAAGATGAACCCGAAACCGAGGATGCCCTGGCCCAGGTCCTTCACCACCGGATGCTTAACGGAGTACATCAGCAGGAGGCCCAGGCCGATGAACAGCACGGAGTAGTCCAGCACCTTGAACGATATTATCTGGACCGTGACGGTAGTCCCGATGTCCGCGCCCAGTATGACGCCAAGTGTCTGGGCAAACCTCATAATGCCGGAGTTCACGAACCCGACCAGCATAACGGTCGTGGCGCTCGAAGACTGGGTGAGCACGGTTATGACTATCCCGAGCAGGAGTCCGAGGACGCGGTTCTTCGTCAGGTAGTTCAGCACCTGCTTGAAGTGTCCCCCTGCGGCCTTCTGCAGGCCGTCGCCGGTCAGCCGGATGCCGTATATCAGGAGCAGTATCCCGCCGAAGAGCGAGAAGTACATCAGGTTCGTCATGCGCGCCCGCCAGTTTCAGGAAGACTATGCTGCATTACCGCCGCCGCTGGACATCCGCCTGTACAGGCTGACGGACATCCACAAGAGGAGCAGCACCCCTGATATAAGTATAGCCCACAGGACAAATTTTTTCACGTTAACCTGCGGCCTTACGGGAAGTAGCGCGGTCTCCCCGCCAAGCGTCCTCACCTCGCCCGGCATGGCCGTCTTTACCGATATGTCCTGTCTTTTCAGCTCGTCCACGCGGCCGAGCAGGTAGTTTGCCCGCCCGTCGTTCGGGAAGGCCCGTCCGCTCCCGTATGCGAGCATAAATGGCGACGCGCCCCTTGCCGTGAAAACCACCCTGTCCGGCAACCAGCCGACCTCCACGGACGGGAGCCCGCTCCCCATCCCACCCGTGCCCGGCTCGACCCGTATCAGCCACTGCCGGTCAGTGGCCGGCGGGAACTCTATGTCCGGGCTTGCCATGTACGCACCACCGGTCGTAAGCCCATAGACCACCACGGACTTCCGTGTGCGCCAGGGAACGTCCTTTGACGGACGGGACAGGAACTCAGCCTTTATGAGCGTGTTCATCTGCGGCAACCGTACGCGTAGCCTGTCCACGGGCATCATGCCAAGAGTGTCGAACGTGTAGCCGTCCTTCTCATCGGCAGACTTAACGGCCTGTACGCTCACCCAGTCCCTCTGCCGCCCGGACGTCCTTGGAGCAAGCTCCGCGCCGACCGCTTTAACGGTTATCATCTTACCGGCCTCCATAGATATCAGCCGGTAGTACTTCGCGTTGACCCGGCCCAAATCTATGGTCCGCATGGACAGGCTGTGGTCTCCGTAGTGCAGGTCCGCGATTGTCGCGCCGGTGACGAGCGTGTTCCAGCTTTTCAGGTCGTCCGAGTACTCGACAGAGACCCTCGCTATCTCGCCCTCCGGCATCGGGCCTGTGTCCAATACCAGCTTCGACACGGTCTGGTCGAGCGTGCTTGCGTCGATGAGGTACGCCATTACCGCGCGGCCGTCTCCCTCCGGCTTGTCCGAAGCGCTTACGTTTATGATAGAGCCCTTGTCGTCGCGCTTGACCTGGAGCGATACACCGCCGACGCCCTTGTCCGGCTCTCCCATTATTGGGAATATCGGGAGCTGCACCGTCTCAGAGGCCATCGCCTGCCCCGGCTCCTGCCCCTTCATCGCGAACGGGACGACCTCGCCCTGTGCGTTGAATACGCAGAGGTCCGCGCGGTCCGGGCGCGTCATCCCCTGGTAGACCGTGACCGGCAGGGACATCTCGTACAGCGCGTCGCCGTCCGTGCCCTCGACCTGCATTCCCTTCGCGAAGTCATCCGGACGCGGTTCATCCGCGAAAGACACAACGGGGAGCATCGCTAACCCCATCAAAAGCAGTACCGCGAACCTGTTTATCATACGCGCTCCTCTATCCTCCTCGGCGGGACAGGCGAGAAGTATCCGACCACAAGCAACAGTATCCCGACCACTACGAACGACACTATCCTCTCGACCGTGCCGGTGCGGGAGAGGTCCACAAGGAACAGCTTGATCACCACCGCGCCGAGTAGCGCCGACCCTGTAATCCAGACCGGGCGCAACATCCTGCGCGTCGCGAACACCATTGTACCGAGCGCGAGCAGGCTCCAGAATATCGAGAGCGACGCCTGGAACAGCATCGACGAGAACATCGCGTCCCGGTTGAAGCTGACCCCGCCCCAGTGGTGCACCGTCCGGACGAGCACCGCGTTCAGCCAGACGAATACTCCCGCCGCGTACACTCCGGGCAGCGCCCAGCCGGGGAGGTTTATCCCCTCGGACGCCATATACTGCCTCGACCTGCCGTGCCAGTCCACAAGTACAGCGAACACGAACCCGGCCGCCACGTCAAGCGGGTTCACGAACGGGACGTACGGGAGCGGCCACGGGTCGCCCCGGCTCGTCATGTTCGCATACACGCTCCAGAGAAGCGCAAACCCCACCACCGGGCCTATGCCGTACAGAAGGTACGCGCCCGCATGCCTCCCGAACGGCCATTCGAGCCTGCGCGCGAATACCGGTACTGTAAGGCCGAGTACCGCGGGCACGACCCCGGTCGCAATCAGCGGCCATGTGGACGCGCCCTTCACGTAATTGTTGACCTGCCAGCCCAGCTCCCAGGCAAATAGCGCGAACACCAGCCATACAGGCGCGGCGTGCAGGAACTTGAGCGCCCTCCCGGATATGCCATCGTGGTTGTAGAGTATCATGTATGTTGCCGCGAATGCGAGCGGCCATGCCGCGTACCCGGCACCCGCGGACGGGTGCGGCTGGTTCAGCGCGGCGTACATGAGCATAATGGACATAGCGGGTATTATGCCTGTAGCGGGGTAGCGGAGCCACGGCCAGTCGAGCCTCTTCTCTAACAGGTCAGCCACGAGGCAGGACGCGGATATGAACGACAGGCTCGCGGCTGTAAGGTACACGTACCGGACATGCCGCTCGACCTCGTTAACCCCGCCGGAAAACCACCATAAAAGGCCCCATACTACAAGCGGCACGGCGGCGTAATACTCCCAGCCGTCCACCTGCTTCCTGTTGCGGTAAAGCGTGTACGCGGAGAACATGCCCGCGACGCTTATCAGCACGCATCCGAGATAGTACCCGTTCAGGACCGGCAGGTCCGCCCGGACGTGGTGCACGTCCCCGGAAAACGCTATGCCCGCGCCGGCCTGGAGCAGCATGCCGAACGCGCGCGCGAGCCGCCTCTTCTGACGCACCCCCGCCCAGAGTATCGCCGCGCCCTCGAGCGCCCACGCGGACGCGGTCCACCGCCCGTCGAATGCAAGCGGTATTGCGAGTGACGCGAACACTACGCCGAACGCAAGGAATGCCTCGGTCAGCACCCGCATGTACGGGCCGCCCCGCACGAACAGCGCCCACGCGACGGCTATGTAGAACACCCCGAGCGCGAGCGCGCTGTAGGCCATGCCGTGCTCGAACCGTGTCACCATAACGGCCTGGAGCGCGAAGCTGACCAGAGGCGTGCCGAAGACGAGCGTCCCGTCCAGGTAGCCCTTCAGCTCCACAGGCTGCCTGAGCGCGAACAGCGCCGCGACCAGCACGTACATCAGGAAGAACAGGACGAGGAACGGCTCGGTCGTGGAAAAGTTCTCTGGCCGGTAGTTGTTCATCCCCCACACGGCGCCAATAACGAATGTGAACAGGAACCCCGCGAGGTTCAGCACCCGCCACGCCCTGAACCACGCGATTGCCATGATGCTCGCGTTCAGTATCGCGTAGTACGAAAACAGCACGATGTAGTTGCCGCTCCCCGTGGATGTGAGCACAGGTGCGAGGAAGCCGCCGGACACGCCGAGCACCGCCATCGCGGGGGAGTCCTGCAGTACGGCGAGCACCGCGGACAACACCGCGAGCGCGACGAGCACGAAGAACGCCATCTCCGCCGGGATGAGAGAGTACAGCCTGAGCGCGGCGAACGTGGTCAGGTAAAGGATGCCGACACCCCCGCCCTGAACTATGAGCGCGTACGCCCTGCGCGAATCTCGGAGCCGCCAGCCAACGGCTATCAGCACAATTCCGAGCAGCGCCGCGCCGGACAGCCTTGCCTCGACGGACAGTAGCTGGTGCTCGACCGCGTACTTCAGCAGGAAGGATACGCCGAAGAATAAGACTATGACGCCGACCTTGACCGCAAGGTTCCCGCCGGTGAAGAAGGAGGTCACGAGAGACCACAGCTCATGCGCATGGCCTGGTGGCTTTGTTTGGGAAGGCGGGGCCGCCGGTGTTGGTCTGGGGTGCGTAACTGGTACGGGCGCGGCGGCTTGTGGTAAGCGAATTTCCGGCTGCGGGTGTGGCACGGGCGCCTGCTCTTCTACGGGCATGGGGGCGGCAGTCTGGACGGCCTGCTCATGCACGGGAGCCGCGGCAGCGGGTGGCGCCTCGGCAGGTTTTCCGGGGAGCCTCTGCCTCAACGCCTGGATAGCGCGCCTGTGGACTGCCAACTGGTTTTCGAGCTCGGCTATCCGTTTCTTCGCCGAACGGATGCCGGCAACGGCGTATACGAGCGCGCCGATACCTGCGAGGAGGATACAACCGATCAGTCCGGCTAACAACTCGACCGTGCTCATGCGCATCTCCTGTCCGATGGTGAATACGGCGTATGGACGCTAACCTCGCTTTCTGCTTATTTATATCATTGGCATGATTATTAATCAAACATATTTGAGGGATTTAATGGAGGGGGACCGGCGGAGACGTGAATATCAGAAGCACCCAGCCAGAGCATCTATCTCGGCCCTGGTGCGTTTCTCGGTGACAGCGATGAGCATCCGGCCTGCAAGCTCCGGGTAGTACGCTCCCAGGTCGAGCCCGCCGATTATCTTTTTTTCGAGGAGCGCGCGGTTCACCTCGCCGGGCTCCCTGTCCAGGCTGACGGCGAACTCCTTGAAGAAAGGCGCGGTGAACGCAGGCGTCACGCCCGGCCTCTTCTTAAGCTCCTCCATCGCGTAATGCGACTTCCTGACGCAGAGCTCCGCGACTTTGCCGATGCCGTGCCTCCCCATCGCGGCCATGTATATCGCGGCCACGAGCGCAACGTGCGCCTCGTTGGTGCATATGTTGGACGTTGCCCGCTCCCTCTTGATGTGTTGCTCCCGCGCCTGGAGCGTAAGGACGTAACCGCGCTTGCCGTGCAGGTCGGTCGTCTCGCCGACAACACGTCCGGGCATCTGCCTGATATGCTCACCCCTGCACGCGAAGAGCCCCAGGTACGGCCCGCCGAATGACATGCCCTTGCCGAGGGGTTGCCCCTCCGCAACGACAATGTCCGCGCCAAGCTCGCCGGGGCTTTTCAGGAGACCGAGCGCGATAGGGTCGATGACGGCGACAAGCAGCGCGCCCCGTTTGTGCGCTATGTCAGCCGCGGTCGCCAGGTCTTCAATGCAGCCGAAGAAGTTCGGGTATTGTATGATGACGCACGCGGTATCGTCCGTTATGTCCTCGGCAAGCGCGGCAAGGTCTGTCGCGCCCGATATCTCATCGTACGGGACCTCCACAACCGGCGACTTGAGCCCGGACATGTACGTCCGCATGACCCTGCGGTAGTTCGGGTGCACCGCGGTTGACACGACGGCCTCCGTCCGCTTCGTCACCCGCTGCGCCATCATTGCGGCCTCCGCCATCGAGGACGCCCCGTCGTACATCGACGCGTTAGCGGCGTCCATCTCCGTAAGCTCGCAGACCATGCTCTGGAACTCGAACGTCGCCTGTAACGTGCCCTGGCTGACCTCCGCCTGGTACGGAGTGTACGCGGTGAGGAACTCCGAACGGGACGCGAGGTGCCCGACGACGGACGGGATGAAATGGTCGTACGCGCCGGCCCCGAGGAAGCATGCATGGTGCGCGGTGTCCGCGTCCATGTCCGCAAGCCGGTGAAGCTCTGCCATCAGCGCCATCTCGTCCAGAGCGGGCGGGAGGTTCAGCGGCCCATCCAGCCTGAGCGACTCCGGTATCCCGGCGACAAGCTCGCCGAAGTCAGCCGCGCCGATGGCGTCTAGCATCAGCTTTCTGTCTTCAGGCGTGTTGGGGATGTAGCGCATGGGGTAGACTATTTCTTCCTGTAGAACGGAAGCTCGACGACCTCGGCCGCGCGCGGCTGGTCGTGTATCTCTATGGACAGTCCGTCCTTGGGGGCACCCGCGGTAACGTATCCGAGCGCGATACCGGTCTTCAGCATCGGCGAGAAATTACCGCTCGTCACCCTGCCAACCTGCTCGTTCCCGGAGAGTATTCGGCAACCGTGGCGCGGCACTCCTTTCTCCTTGAGCTTCAGAGCGGTCAGATGTATCGCGGGGCCGTCAGTATCAGCCTTTACTACCGCGTCCCTGCCGATGAACCCGGTGTTCTCGAAGTCTATAACGCGCTCGTAACCGGCCTCAATCGGGCCGATATCCTCGTCCACGTCCGCGCCGGACAGCAGGTAGCCCATCTCGAGCCTTAGCGTATCCCGCGCGCCCAGACCGCACGGGACAAGCCCTTTCAGTCTGCCCGCATCGAGTAGCCGTGCCCACATCCGCTCCACAGTGTGGTTGTGGATGTATATCTCGAAACCCTTCTCGCCGGTGTACCCGGTCTTAGAGAGTATGTAGCCTGTGCCCTCGAAAGTGGAGTTGATGAACCGGCCGTACTTGAAGGATGCGGGGTCTATGCCGAGGGCCTCGCGCACGATGTCCCATGACTCTGGGCCCTGGAGCGCGAGTATCGCGGTGTCCGGGCTGTCGTCCACGAGTATCGCGTCGAAACCCTTCGCGTGCTCTTTCAGCCATGCGAGGTCCTTTTCCCTGTTCGCGCAGTTGACCACGAGCAGGTAACGTTCCTCGTTCAACCGGTACATAATCAGGTCGTCGATTATCCCGCCCCTGTCGTTCAGGATGAACGTGTAACGGGAGCTGTCAACTTCCATCGTGCCGGGACGTGTCGGCAGCGCACGGGCGACGAACGCCCTGCTGTCCTTGCCGCCTACCTCTATGACGCCCATGTGGCTAAGGTCGAAAAGCCCGGCGGCATGCCTTACCGCCTCGTGCTCATGGACGATGCCGGAATATTCGAGCGGCATTTCCCAGCCGTGGAAGTCCGTGAACTTCGCGTGACGAGATTTGTGCGTTTCGTAGAGTTGTGTATGTCTCATATACATAAATCTACCACATGGTCAGCCCGCTGTAAAGTATCTGGTGAATTTTATTGCCGTCACAAGCAGCTCGTTTTCCTCGCTCGAACGCACCGCGACCCTTATGAACCTGTCGCCGAGCCCACGGAAGTTCGAGCAGTCCCTTATAAGTATCCCCCCGGACGCAAGCTCCTCCGTGAGCGCACCAGCGCCCGGTCCGGCTGTGAGCCTTACAAGCATGAAGTTCACGCTGGGAACGTACGGCTCAAGTCCGGGTATAGCATCAAGCCCCGAGTACAGGAATTTCTTCTCCCTATCGATAAGCGCGAGACTGTTTGATATATAAGTCTCGTCGGCGAGAGACGCGACCGCGGCCTCCTGCGCCAGCGTATTCACGCTCCAGGGCTCCTGCGCCGCCTTAAGCTTCGCAACCACCTTCGGGTGCGCCGCGAGATATCCTATGCGAAGCCCCGGCAGCCCGTGGAACTTCGTGAAGTTCCGAAGGCACGCGACGCCACCCTTTTTCACAGCTTCACGTATCACCGACTGGGAAGGCTGGTAGTCCATGAACGCCTCGTCGAGCACGACGAACGTTCCGGATTTCCGTGCCGCGGCAAGTATAGTGAGGACGTCTTCCCTGCCCAGCAACACGCCTGTCGGGTTGTTCGGGTTGCACAGGAACATTATGTCCGCGCCTTTCATGGCGCATATTATATTCCGTATGTCCGGGACGAACCCCGCGCCCTCCGATAGATGCATGCGCTTTATTTTGCATCCGGCGAGTCTGGCCGCGCGTTCGTAGTCCGAGAAGCCCGGCGAGATGACAAGCGCGGTCTTTGCTCCGAGCGCCCTCGGCAGCAGGTAGATAAGCTCTGTCGAGCCGTTCCCGGCGAGTATGGACTCCAGCGGAATTTTGTGGTAACCGGCCAGCGCGTTGACCAGGCCTTCGCAGTCCGGGTCCGGATAGTTGGCGAGCGACGGCACGGCGGCATTCATAGCCTTTACCGCCTTGGGTGATGGCCCGAGCGGGTTTATGCTGGCCGAAAAGTCGAGTATGCGCTCGACCGGTATCCCGTATTTGCCGGAGTAGTGGTATATGTTTCCGCCGTGCGGAAGTGTCATGATGGCGCCTGATTATTATATTCTGTCGTTCCCGCGAAGGCGGGAATCCAGGTTTGTCTAAACCCTCACCCCGACCGCAAGCTCCATCTCCTTCAGCTCCTTGATACGGTCGCGGAGCTCCGCGGCCTTCTCGAACTGTAGCTTCCCGGCAGCCTCGCGCATCTCCTTCTGGAGCGACTTTATGATGCCGGGCAGCTCGGCGAGCGGGACCGCCTCCTTCTTTCTGGCCTTGATATCGACGGGCACGGTGAAGTAGTCCGCCTCATAGATGGAGCCCATCACGTTCCCGATTTCTTTCTTTATGCTCTCGGGCGTGATGCCGTGTTCCTCGTTGTACGCGGCCTGTATCTCGCGGCGGCGGCCCGTCTCCTCTATCGTGGCCTTTATGGACGCGGTCATCACGTCCGCGTAGAATATAACCTCGCCGTTCACGTTCCTCGCGGCTCGTCCGGAGGTCTGGATGAGCGACCGGGCAGAGCGGAGAAAACCTTCCTTGTCCGCGTCAAGTATGGCGACAAGCGATACCTCCGGGATATCCAGCCCCTCACGGAGGAGGTTGATGCCTATCAGCACGTCGAACTTCCCCAAGCGGAGGTCGCGTATTATCTCGACCCGCTCAAGCGTTTCTATGTCGGAGTGGAGGTAGCGCACCTTGACGCCAATCTCCTCGTAGTACGCGGTCAGGTCCTCCGCCATACGCTTGGTCAGCGTCGTGACCAGAACACGCTCGCCAATTTTCTCGCGCTTCCTTATCTCGTCCAGCAGGTCGTCCACCTGTCCCTCTACCGGCTTGACCGTGATTACCGGGTCCATCAGGCCGGTCGGACGGATGACCTGCTCGACAAAAGCGCCGCCTGTCTTTTCGAGCTCGTAAGGGCCGGGCGTCGCGGAGACGTATACCGCCTGCGGGACCTTCGCCTCGAACTCCGCGAAGTTGAGCGGCCTGTTGTCCAGCGCGGACGGTAGCCGGAAGCCGTACTCGACAAGCGTGAGCTTCCGGGAGCGGTCTCCGTTGTACATGCCGCCTATCTGCGGGACGGATACGTGCGACTCGTCGATGATTATCAGGCTGTCCTTGGGGAAGTAGTCCATCAGGGTCGGCGGCGACTCGCCCGGCTTCCTGCCGGTCAGGTGTCTGGAGTAGTTCTCGATGCCCTGGCAGTAGCCGATTTCCTTTATCATCTCTATGTCGAAGTTCGTCCGCTGCTCGATGCGCTGGGCCTCGATGAGACGGTTCGAGCTCTCGAACTCGCGGACACGTTCGGCCTCCTCGGCCATGATGGACTGGATAGCCTTTTTGAGCTTGTCCGGCGGTGTGACGTAGTGGCTGGACGGGTAGACCGCGCACTTGGACATGCTGCCAAGCGCCTCGCCACGGAGCGGGTCTACCTCCTGTATCGACTCCACCTCGTCCCCGAACATCGAGATGCGTATCGCGGTGTCCTCGGAGTACGACGGGAATATCTCTATCACGTCGCCCTTCGCCCGGAACGTGCCACGGTGGAAGTCCACCTCGTTCCGCTCGTACTGTATCTCGACCAGCTTCTTCAGTATCTCGTCGCGCTCTACCTCGTCGCCCACCTGGATGTAGAGCAGCATCCCCTGGTACGCCTCAGGGGAGCCCAGGCCGTATATGCAGGAGACGGACGCGACTATTATCACGTCGCTCCGCTCGAACAGCGCGTGCGTCGCGGAATGGCGCATCCGGTCAATGTCGTCGTTGATGGACGAGTCCTTCTCTATGAAAGTGTCGGTCGTGGGGAGGTACGCCTCCGGCTGGTAGTAGTCGTAGTAGCTCACGAAGTACTCGACCGCGTTCTCCGGGAAGAAGGACTTGAACTCGCCGTACAGCTGGGCCGCGAGCGTCTTGTTGTGGCTTATTATGAGCGTCGGCTTGTTGACGTTCGCTATGACGTTCGCCATGGTGAACGTCTTGCCGGAGCCGGTTACCCCCATCAAGACCTGGTGCTTCTCGCCGCGCCTGATTCCGCCGGTAAGCTCTTCTATGGCCTGCGGCTGGTCGCCGGTCGGTTTGTAGCCGGATACGAGTTCGAACTTCTTCATGATGGAATTGTACGTCAACCGGGAGTGATAGTCAACCGGCAGGATGCCGTGGTCAGTCCCCGTGGTAGCCTCTGATGCCGCGTCCGCCCTCGCCCCGCCCATCCTCCGGGACGGCTTCTCCTGCCATGCCAAGCGCCCATTTTTTCATCTTGCCGTACTTGGGGAAGTTGTAACCCATTGCGACGAGCGCGAGCGGCATGAAGGTGTAGAAGTCGGTCTTGCTG
>Ga0214472_10005751_pt1 | contig 13043 bp, 11 predicted proteins | sample RVTome_6_FD_207662 | JGI IMG/M metagenome (GOLD analysis project Ga0214472, IMG submission 207662) | Soil microbial communities from uranium-contaminated site in the Upper Colorado River Basin, Wyoming, United States - RVT140D175 | ecosystem: Environmental > Terrestrial > Soil > Contaminated >... | reverse complement strand
ACCAAGGCCCGCTACACCGGACCACCCACGCCGTGGACCTATCTCCAAGGCGAGCAGAAGTACTCATGGATGAAATCTCCCCGCTACGACGGGCGAGCCGTAGAGGTCGGTCCTCTGGCCCGGATGCTGGTGGCATATGCCTCTGGCCATGAGGGAGTACGTGAGATCGTCGGGGAGGTCCTTGGGCGGTTGAACGTAGGACCGGGGGCACTCTTCAGTACGCTCGGCCGCACGGCCGCCCGCGGCATGGAAACGGTATTGCTGTCAAGACGGATGTCAGTCTGGTACGACCAACTCGTGGAACGAATTCGCAGCGGGGACACCGCCACGTTCGCGAAGGAACGCTGGGACCCCTCGACTTGGCCCAGCAGCGCGCAAGGCTATGGGTTCCTCGATGCACCCCGTGGCGCCTTGGGTCACTGGATACAGATCGAAGACGGGCGCATCGCCCGCTACCAGTGTGTGGTGCCGAGCACCTGGAATGCATCGCCACGAGATCCGCAAGGGCAGATGGGTGCCTACGAGGCATCGCTAACCGACAACCACCCTCTGCTTCGCCCGGAGCAGCCCCTCGAGATCCTGCGGACGATCCACTCCTTCGACCCCTGTATTGCTTGTGGGGTTCACGTCCTTGATACGGAGGGACGGGTCCTCACGGAGGTGAAGGTGCAATGACCGCCACCGCCCAACCCGTGGCCGCGCCACCCAAGGAACCACCACCGGCCAAACCGGGTTACCGATCTGTCTATCTCTGGCACTGGCCGATCCGCGCGATGCACTGGGTCGCCGGTGCCTGTATCGCCCTGCTCGTCGTGACCGGGTTCTATATCGGAGGCCCGTACTTCATGACGCCGGGTGAGGCCAGCGAGCATTTCCTCATGGGATGGATGCGGTTCCTCCACTTCTCGGCGGCAGGGATCCTCATCGCAACGGCTGTGATCCGGACGTACTGGCTCTTCGTGGGGAACCGGTTCGAGCGGTGGCAGGCACTGTTCCCATTTCGACCGCGTGATTGGGGCTACATGGTCCAAGTGCTTCGGAAATACCTCTTCATCCACCCTGAGCGGGCACCGCACTGGTTGGGACACAACCCGCTCCAGCAATTGAGCTACACGGTGCTCTACCTCGTCGCCGCCACTCAGGTGGTGACTGGATTCGCCTTGTACGGGCTCTCGAACCCGGGGGGATTCTTCGCCACGACGTTCGGGTGGGTCGCGCCCCTGTTGGGTGGACACCAGATCGTCCGGTTCGTGCACCACGTCATGACCTGGTACTTCCTCATTTTCCTACCGATCCACATTTACCTGAGCCTCCGTGCCGACCTGCTTCATCGCGAGGCGCGCGTTTCCTCCATCATCGGAGGGTTCAGGTTCGTGCGGGATGATGTGGATTTCATCGATGAGTGACCCGACGGAGGGAACCACCCTCGTCATCGGGTGCGGGAACCTGCTCGGTGCCGATGACGGTGTCGGATTGAACGCTCTGGAACGGCTGCGCGCGTGGGATCTCCCACCGGATGTCGAACTGGCAGACGGAGGGACGTGGGGGCTCAACCTGCTTCCCCTGATCGAGCGCGCAACGCGCGTGCTCCTGATGGATGCCGTCAAAACGGGAGCGGATCCGGGATCGCTCACTACGCTCGAGCGAGATCAGATTCCACGCTTCCTCAGCACCAAGGTGTCTCCACACCAGATCGACCTGCGAGAAGTCCTTGCGCTCGCCGAGTTCCGCGGCACGCTACCGCAGGAGACGGTGGTGATCGGGATCGAGCCGGAGCGCATCGAGATGTCAGCCGACCTGAGCCCAGCCGTTGCCGAGCGAGTGGATGACCTGGTCCTCGCCGCAGTCGAACGACTGAGGACGTGGGGGCACAGAGTACCACTGCCCGTGGAGGTGGGCGCGTGCACGAGTTGAGTCTGGCCATGGAGGTCTGCCGGATCGCCGAAGAGCGGCTCGGCCCCGAGGGTGCGGGCCGCCTTCGCGTTGTAGCCCTGGCGGTTGGTCAGCGGGCTGGGATCGAGCCGGACAACCTGGAGTTCTGCCTGGAGGCCCTCCTGGCTCAGCCCCCGTTCGGCCAAGGTCGGCCCCAACTCGCCCGGGTGGATGGCGAGGATCTGCGGATCGAGTACCTGGAGGTGGACGATGCCAGTCCGGAGGATTGACGTCCGGGAGCGAGTGATGGCAAGGAACGACGAGTTCGCGGCCGAAGTCCGACAGCGCCTCGCCAATCACTCCATCACGGCCTTCAACCTGGTTTCCTCACCCGGAAGCGGGAAGACGCTCCTGCTGGAGCGAACTCTCGAAGCCCTCGGAGAGGAACTGGACATCGCCGTCGTGACCGGCGATGTCCAGACGGAGAATGATGCCGATCGGTTGGCTCGGCACACCACGCGACTCGTTCAAGCGGTGGTCACAGGTGGTGCCTGTCACCTCGATGCCCGCCAGATGCAGGACGCACTCGACGCGATCGACCTCGACCAAACCCGCCTGTTGTTCATCGAAAACGTTGGTAATCTCGTTTGCCCAGCGAGTTGGGATCTGGGAGAAGCCGCGAAGATCGTCGTGTTTTCGGTGACGGAGGGAGAAGACAAGCCGCTCAAGTATCCCAAGATGTTCGAGCAGGCACAGTACGCTGTCCTCAACAAGACTGATCTCCTGCCCTACGTCCCGTTTGACGTAGCGCTGGCCGAATCCAACGCCAGGACCATCAACCCCGCACTCGAGTTCTTTCTCACATCCGCCCTGACAGGGGATGGACTCGAGCCCTGGTTCACCTTCCTCCGGGAGCGGGCAGTGCGTGGAGCCGTCGTGTGAATACGGCAATTCGACCGGAGGCCGCACGGCTCATCAAGGTGACCGGCGTGGTTCAGGGTATTGGGTTCCGCCCATTCGTCCATCGCCTGGCTTCTCGTCATGGGCTCTCGGGATGGGTTCGGAACGCCTCGGGCGATGTCCAGATGCATGTGGAGGGCATGAGGGAGGATGTCGCTGCGTTCGAACGGGACTTGGCCGGCGAGGTCCCGCTCCCGACGCTCGCCCGATTTGAGTCCGTGTCGTGCACCCCCGTGCTTGCGATCGGCTTCGGAGGATTCTCCATTCTCGAGAGTTCGACAGAGCCAGAACGCCGTCAACCGATCTCACCGGATGTCGCTACCTGCACCGCCTGTGAACGCGAGCTTGCCGACGCAGACGATCGTCGATTTCGGTACCCCTTTATCACCTGCACCGATTGCGGGCCCCGATTCACGGTGATTGAAGCGATGCCCTACGATCGTGAACGCACGAGCATGCGTGCCTTCGTGCAATGCCATACTTGTGCAGCCGAGTACCTCCGGCCCAGTGATCGACGCTTCCATTCCGAGACCAACAGTTGTGCCGTGTGTGGCCCCACCCTCTGGTACGAGCCCGGAGGAGCGACCGGGGATGAGGCCCTCGAAATCGCGGCGGGCCTGCTCCGGAACGGAGGGATCCTCGCCCTGAGAGGCCTAGGTGGTTTTCATCTCGCCGTAGACGCCACCGATGAAGCGGCCGTCTGTCGACTTAGGGAACGCAAACACCGGGAGGCAAAGCCGCTTGCGGTGATGGTTGGTTCCCTCGATGAGGCGGCGACGCTGGTCCGCCTGGATGAACCCACCAGGCAGTGGCTCACCAGACCCGAGCGGCCGATCGTCCTGCTCCCCGTTCGCGACGATTCGCCCATTGCGCGTTCGGTGGCGCCGTCTCTCGATGTGTTGGGTGTGATGCTCGCCTACACACCGCTTCACCGTCTGCTCCTCGAGGCGGTCGGTCGGCCCCTCGTGATGACCAGTGGCAACCAGAGTGAAGAACCGATTGCCATCGAGAACCAGGAAGCCAAGACCCGTCTAGGGGCAATTGCGGATGGTTTCCTCCTCCACGACCGTGAGATCGTGGCCCGGTACGATGACTCGGTCATTCGCATCGTGGAGGGCGCACCCGTCTTCCTCCGGCGGGCACGTGGCTTCGCACCCCTGCCCTTCGACATGCCCGTCGAGAGTCCCGTTCCCCTGCTCGCCGTTGGATCACACCTCAAGAACACCTTTACCTTGGTGCAGGGGCGAACTGCCTATCCCAGTCAGCATATCGGGGATTTGGAGAACATCGAGACTTTGAACCACTTCCGAGCAGCGCTCGAACGCATGCAGCGCTTGTTTCGGATCGAGCCCGAGGTGGCAGTGCGCGATCTCCACCCGGGGTATCTGTCCTCCCGGGTTGCCGAGGAACTCGGCCTCGCCCAGGTGATCACAGTACAACACCATCACGCCCATGTCGCCGCCGTGCTCGCCGAGCATGGTGTCCCAGGACCGGCAATCGGTTTGGCATACGATGGGACCGGTCTCGGCGATGATGGGAACGTGTGGGGGGCAGAGGTGATGGTGGCCGATCTAATCGGGTATCATCGGCTGGCGCATCTGCGGTACGCACCGATGCCCGGAGGGGATCTCGCTGCGCGCACGCCTTGGCGATGCCTGGCCGGCTATGCCTCACTCTCTCCCGAGAACACCACGCTCCAGCCGACGGGCAGAGATCCCGCTGCGGAGGATTACCGGATCGCCTTGCGTCAGATCGAACGCGGCATCAATGCACCTCTCGCCTCCTCCATGGGTCGACTCTTTGATGCGGCGGCCGCGGTCCTCGGCGTTCGAGACGTCGCCTCGTATGAGGGCCAGGCAGCGATGGAGCTCGAGAGTATAGCGGATGGAGGCAGGGTTCTCCCTCTCCCCTTCCCGGTCGTGGACCAAGGAGATGGATGGCAGCTCGACCCGGTTCCCCTGTTGTCAGAACTCGCTGCGAGGAAGGCCTCCGGGGAACCGGTTCCACGACTCGCGGCGGCATTCCACGAGAGTATTGCGGAGGCGAGCACCGATGTGGTGGGTCAGATCCGGCGCACCACGGGACTGGACACGGTGGTCTTGAGCGGGGGCACCTTTCAGAACGCCCGTCTGCTCCGATCACTTCGCCGCAGACTTCTCGAACGGTCATTTCGCGTTCTCGTTCCGAGTCAGTTTAGTCCCAATGATGGAGCAATCAGTGTTGGTCAGGCGGCCGTGGCTGCGGCACGGCTCGCCCAACAACACTGATCGGCCCCGGAGGTCCTCATGTGCCTCGGCATTCCCGGTAGGATCACCGAATTCAGCAACGACCGTGGCCTTCCCATGGGTCTCGTCGATTTCGGTGGCGTTCGACGCGAGTGTTGTCTTTCCTATGTAGCCGACCAGGTCACGGTCGGCGACTACGTGATCGTACACGTCGGATTCGCCATCTCGAAGGTCGATGAAGCCGAGGCGCAGAGGACCTTCGAGGTGCTCCGTGAGATGAGTCAACTCGACGAGCTCGAGTGGATGCGCGAAGTGGCAGATCAGAGTCTGGCGGCCCTGCAGCAGGGGGGCGGCGGCGGGGGCGGCGGTGCGACATGAAATACCTGTCAGAATACCGTGACGGGGCCGTCGTGGCCGGCCTGGTTCGTCGAATCCGCGAGGCCGCAACCCGGAAATGGACCCTCATGGAGGTGTGCGGCGGCCAGACCCACACCATCGTCAAACAAGGTCTCGACGAACTGCTTGGCGACGTCGTGGAGATGATTCACGGCCCCGGCTGTCCCGTTTGCGTCACCCCACTCGAACAGATCGACAAGGCTCTCGCGCTCGCGGCCCTTCCAGAGGTGATCTTCACCTCGTTCGGCGACATGCTCCGCGTCCCGGGGAGTGAGTGTGATCTGCAGCAGATCCGTGCACGTGGAGGCAACGTTCGCGTCGTCTATTCGCCACTGGACGCTCTGGCACTCGCCCAAGCCAATCCCGATCGACAGGTCGTGTTCTTCGCGGTCGGATTCGAGACCACGGCTCCGGCGAATGCAATGGCGGTCTGGCGGGCGAGGGAACTCGGGATCCAGAATTTCTCGGTACTGGTGTCACACGTGACCGTGCCGCCGGCCATCGCCGCCGTGTTGGACGATCCCGATAATCGCGTCCAGGGGTTCTTGGCCGCCGGGCATGTGTGCACCGTGATGGGATGGAAGGAGTACGAACCCCTGGCAGAGAAGTATCGGGTGCCGATCGTCGTCACCGGATTCGAGCCCGTGGACATCGTCGAGGGGATCCACCTCTGTGTCAGCCAACTGGAGGAAGGTCGCCACGAAGTGGAGAACCAATACGTCCGGTCCGTGAGTCGAGAGGGTACCGTCCCGGCTCGTTCGCTGGTCGAGCAGGTCTTCCAGTTGGTCGACCGAAAGTGGCGAGGCATCGGCGAGATCCCTATGAGCGGACTCGGACTCCGGCCAGAATTCGCCGATTTCGATGCGGAGACGCGCTTCGACGTCGGGGACCGGGTCGTCGAGGAGCCCGCCGAGTGCCAAGCGGGCGACGTGCTCCGGGGGAAGATCAAACCGTATGAGTGCGCAGCCTTCGGGAAGGCCTGCACCCCGGAACGACCGCTCGGCGCGCCAATGGTGAGCAGCGAGGGTGCATGCGCCGCCTACTACAACTACGGGCGGCTCCGTACCCCGGTGCGCACCGGAGCATGACATGACAACCCTCGCTACTGGGCCGAACTGTCCGGCGCCCGCCACCGACCAGGAGCGGGTCCAGCTTGGTCATGGGTCGGGGGGGAAGATGAGTGCCGCACTGCTCCGGGAGCGTTTTCTACCGCACTTCACCAACGATGTCCTGGCGCAACTCGGTGATGCCGCGGTCCTCGATCTCGCCGGATCGCAATTCGCCGTGTCGACCGATACGTTCGTCGTCAATCCACTCGAGTTCCCCGGTGGCAACATTGGGTCACTTGCCGTGCATGGTACGGTGAATGACGTCGCCATGATGGGTGCTGAACCTCGATTCCTCACGGGCGGGTTCGTTCTCGAGGAAGGACTGCCGTTCGATCTACTCGATCGCGTCATTGAGACCATGGCACGCGCGGCCCGAGATGCCGGGGTGGTATTGGTCACGGGCGATACCAAGGTGGTCGAGCGTGGAAAGGCCGATGGCCTTTTCATCAACACCACGGGTATCGGGATCCTCACACCGCATTTTCGTCCCGCACCACACGCGGCCCGGCCCGGTGATGTCGTTCTGGTAAGCGGCCCGATCGCGCGCCACGGCATGGCGGTGGTGATCGCCCGCGACGGGCTCGGCTTTGAAGCCGAGATCGTATCCGATACTGCGTGCCTGGCACCACTCGTCACCTTGCTTCGCGAGGGCGTGGGGGACGCGGTCCACGTGTTGCGGGATCCGACCCGTGGCGGCATGGCGAGTGCGCTTAATGAGATCGCGCAAGCGGCCTCGGTGGGAATCGCTCTCGACGAAGACTCGGTTCCGGTCCCCGATCCTGTCCTCGCGGCGTGTGAGATGCTTGGGCTCGATCCGCTCTATGTGGCGAATGAAGGTGTATTGGTGGCCTTCGTCGCCGAGGAGCGTGCGGCCGACGCTCTGGGGGCACTTCGGTCTCACCCGCTTGGAGCAGGTGCCGTTCGTGTGGGTCGGGTCGTGGCGGAGCACCCGGGGATGGTGGTGCTCAGGACTCGGATCGGTGGGAACCGCATCGTGGATATGTTGCCGGGGGATCAACTGCCGCGGATCTGCTAGTCGATCGACGGCCACCTAGCCGGGAAAGAAGAAGGGGAGCAGGAAGCGACCGCGGCCACCGCATGGTGTGGGGCGGTCGGGCCCCGGTGCGGGCGGTGCTCTACATGGGGGCCCTGGTGGCAGTCCGCGTGAGACGGTACATGACTATGCTCTCAACGCCATCGGGGTCGGTCTCTACTCCAAGGCAGTAGTCAGGCCCAATATCAGTGGCTCGGAAACCGGCGGGGACGGAAACGCCCGCGAGGAGGCGAGCACCGGAGGTGAGGACGAAGTACCTCCCCGGGGCTTGATCTACGCGATACTCCTCCAGCCAAACAAGGTTCTCCGAGTCGACGAGGAAACCGCGAAACGGGAGCCGCTCTGGTAGCGCGGCCGGATCGTATCTGACGTCGAGCCATTTGCGCGCTTGCACCGGGTCCATCCCGGTACCGACCTCCTGGCTCTTCGCGTGCTCGATGAGCTCAGGGGTAAGTGGCTGGCCGTGGATTGGCATCGCGCCGCCGGGCGACTCAGTGCCGTCCGGGGCAAAGAGGCGGAGCCTCTCCTGGTCGACATCGAGCACGACAATCTCTCCACCTGCGACCCCGGAGCTGACCCAGCTGAAGAATCCCGCCAATCCGGTGATCTGTCCCTCGATCGAGACGATCCAGGGACCCGGAAACCAGCCCAGGATCTGAACACTCCCCTCCCCGGAGGCGGGCAAGATCCCCACGGCAACGCTGTCGCGATAGGGGCGCGGGGAGAAGCGGGGCGATACCCCCGTCCCGGCCAGCCACCGGCCATCGGCAAGCCGATCGTAAATCGAGAAGCGTTCGGTGGAATTCGTGGCGCGAACCATCCGGCTGGCGAGCAGGCTGTCGCCTCGGAACAGCGTCAGCCGGCCATTCCTGCCGTCATAGACGGCGAGCGTATCACCAAACCGGATCAAGCGACTCATAGACAGGAACTCTCCCGGGCCGCTGCCGGCTCCCCCGAATGCCCGCAGAAATGTCCCGTCCGGGGTAAAGTATCGAACCTGGTTAGAGCCAGCGTCCGCGACCGCGATCTCTCCGTTCGCAAGGCGGACCGCTCCGGCAACGCGATGGAACTGCGCCTCAGGCACGGCTTCGCTCCCAATGCGCACCAGCGGCTGGGAGAGCCGCCACTCCGGGGTTGTCGCCGCAGGAGGCTCCCGACATGATGCGCCTGCCACTAGAGCAGCGACACTGAGGCATAGGTTTCTCATTTTATTCCGTCCAGAGAAAGGTAGAACTCCCACCCCGTGGGACCGCACGCGTGTCACGGAAGCAGACGTGAGGCTGTGGTACGGTCGATGAACACGATGCCGTCGAACTCGAGCGGTAGGACGACGCTGAACTCGAACCCGTAGTCGTAGGCGGCGTATCCGATGTGCCGAATCGGCCTCAGGCGCCGCAGCCACTTCCCGCGCTCGTCCGTTCGCGCCGACCGCAGGTCAACGATCCACCCCACCGTTGCCTCCGGCCGCTCGAGGCGGTGTAGCGCTGCCTCGATGCTGGCAGACGGCCCCGGGAAGGCATCCGCCTCTATCATGCGATGGTCGCTGAAGCTTTTGGTAGCGCTGTACGCCCCGTCGTAGGTGAGGAGTGTCAGGGCGCGATAGTCGTAGCCGTAGCGCTGTATAAATGCTCCCATCTGCGCGCCACCGTTAAAGCTAAGCGCTGGGTCGCCTCCGTGGCTTACGTGCACGTCGTGCGCCCAAACGACCACGCGGCTGTCTGGCGTCAATGTTCGAAGCACCCAGTCGAGATTGGCCGCCATAAGGCTGTCCCGCTCCGGCGAGCTAAGCGCGACGTTGAACCGCGCGACCTGTCGGAACAGGTTGGCCGCCTGCACCGCCCACTCGACGGCGAGGGTGTCTACCTGGTTTGAGGCACGCGCGAGCCATGTCGACCTGCGCGCGCTCACGACATCCCAAAACGCTTCCGCCTGCCGAGCCCAACGAGCGCGGATGCTGTCCGTGATCTGTGGCGTCGCGGAGACACTCTGTGCCCGGTACTCGCCCGTGAGCTCGTCGAACCGATCAAGAAGGGTCGGCTCTCCGCGCTCGAGGAACGCGCGCAGCGTGTCCGCCGGCGTTCGGTGGTCCTGCATGTCGTACCCGACGAAACGCACGCGCCGGGTCGGGTACCTCGCGTTGTAGGCCCGCATCCACTCGACCAGGGCGAGCATCTCCTCAGTGTTCCAGACCCGAAACATCACACGCATTGCGTCCCTGGCCGTGCCGCTATCTCCCTGTACGTAGGCGTTGACCCGCTCGACGGCAAGCTGGTTCGCCTCGATTGCGAAGACTCTGAAGTCCAGCTCGCGAACCAGGTACTCCAGGAGACGATGTTTGACCTGGAAGAACTCGTGAGTCCCGTGCGTCGACTCGCCCAGCCCGACCACTCGCGCCGCGCCGATGATGTCGGTGACCTGGCGGAGGTCCGTGTCGTTTGGGGTGAGGTTCACCGGAGCCCGGACCTCTCTAAGCGGGGTCGCGTAGTCGCCCAGCCAGGCCAGCTCCGCCTCCGACGCGGGGTCGGCGGCTGCGGGCAGGGCGGTCAGCCCCACGCCATCGGCGGAGAGCGTAAGTGCGTCGAACCACACCGTGCCGCGACCATCGAGGGCGAGGCTGATCACCACGGAGTGCACCGCAAGGTCATCGGGGACGTGGATCATGACCTCGTGTTCGGCCCAATCGCCCGAGCCTGCTCCGGTGACAGCAGGGTCTGTCCACGCGGTATCGGCCGCCGCGAACTCCCGATCCCTCCACGCCTCTAGAGTCAGCATCGCCCTACCGTGCGGTCCCACGGTCCTCGCCCAGCCGGCCAGACGGACCTCCCGGCCACGGAAGAAGTCCGGAGGAAGCTGCAGCATGATCCCCTGAGGCGACGCATTCGCGATCGAATCCGGCAGCTCGATGCGCAGGCTTCGCCGCCCGTCGTAGTGGACCGTGCTGTCGAGCGTAAAGGTGGCCGCCGGTCCCCCCGCGAACGCGGACCACCCGAACGTCCAGCCCCACGGACGGTCCGCATCCGCGACACTGGAGCGCTCGAGGTCCAGGTTCAGAGGTCGCTGTGCCTGGGCAGAGCGCGGGGCGCTGCCGACTAGGCACGAGGCGGCCACCACGAGGGTCCAAGTGGCACGAGACAGGTGAACCATTAGGCTGAGGTATCTCCGGCTACGTATCGACAGGGTACACTCCCTCATCTGTCCGGGCCCTCGACCGATCCGAGGATGAATTCCGCCATGAGCCGTTCGCTCAGAGTTTCTCATCCGTGAGGTAACAGCCGGCTCCCTTCGCGATGGGCCGCTGCACAACGTCTTGGGCTTCACCTGCGTGACCCAACATGCCCCCGCCGTGCCGCGAGGTGCAAGCCGAGCGTCAAGTGGGCTCTTGAGGGTTCGTGGAGTTACATATACTTCATTCCACAAAATACTCTATCAACACGCCGACGAACGCGGGTGTGATGCGTTCCAACGCTCGCGTCGCTGGCCTGATTCAAGCCAATCACCAACGTCATGCGCAATCAAGCGCAGCCCAACGCAATGCGTTTCAGCCGCGCACGAGACAAGGGGCTATCCGTTGGCGGCTGGATGATCTTGACCACCTGAGGGTGCCGACCGATTCGTGATCCATCGCATGAGGTTCAACCACGAAGACAGCGGGCTAGTCGGCCACTCCAACAGTGGCCCGAACGTAGCGATGATCGGCCAACTGGTCGAGCATGAAGGCCGCGACATCTGCTCGAGAGATGCGCACCGACCAGAGCCAGTGCCCGGCGCGCGGGCCGTGACGGTAGCGACCGCGCTTGGGTCCGTTCGTGAGCACACCCGGGCGCACGATGGTCCACTCGAGGTCCGACGCACGGATGACCGCCTCCTGCCGCACCTTGTCCCAAAAGTAGAACGGCAGGATGACGGGCCGAACGAAGAGAGTGTAGTACAGGCCCATTTGCCACCAGGCATCCGAGATGCCTAAGGCGGTTTCACACACCAGGCGTCGGACGCCCTGGCGATCCATGGCGGCCATGAGGTTGCGTGTACCGTCGGACAGAATGCGGGTGGGTCCCAGCCATCGCTTGTGGCCGAGTGCCGACAGGACTGCGTCCTGGCCTAGCACGGCTCGATCGAGCGACTCGGGGTCGAGAACGGTGCCCAGAAGCAGGGTGAGCCCGGGTCCAAGGTCTGCGTGCGGTCGCTTCCGGACGAGGGCGGTGACTTGATGCCCCCGTTCGAGCGCCTGGGTGACAAGCTGTCGCCCAGTGCCACCGGTGGCGCCGACGATCAAGAGCTTCACGAATGTCCTTTATCCTAACGATTTGGAATACCGCCCCTCAAGACTACAACTGACGATACGAATCCGCCGCTCGTTGAAAACGGTGGGTCAAGGCTGAGTAGTCTCTGTTGGGACCCACCGGCATCCGGCATCCGTCACACGGTAGGCGTACAGCACTGAGCGAAGCTGGCCCGCAGGGTCAAGGCGGCGGGCCACAAAATAGAGGGTATCCTCTCGGAAGAAGGGCGAGAGGATGTTGTCGACTTTCAACGGGAGGAGACCATCAACACACGCGCGCGCGAGGTCAGATGACAAGAGGCTCACCCAGTACCGAACGTTCGAGAATGAGACGCCAACGCCCCCGCTGCTCGGATCGTTCACGCTGCGATGGAGTTCGGTGTCAGCATCCAAGTGGATGAGGAGATATTGGCCGTTGCTCAGTCGTCGGTTGGCCAGGACTAGAGAGGCGACAAAGCGGAAGGAATCGGTGTTGGCAACGGCCGCCACTTGCTCGACGACATCAGGAGGTACACCGACCCGTCGGCGAGAGGGGAGCCGGATCCGCTGGAGAGTCGCTCCCGCGCGGCTCAGGACATACAGTGACGGATCCGCTGGAAATAGAGCCAGCCACCCTTCATCGGTCGGGGCGATCGATGGTTCGCCTCCTTGGGAGTAGGCGGTTAAGGAAGACTCATAGATTGCTGGCGCTACGCCCCAGTGCCGGAGGCTGTCGGTGGTTGTAATCCAAGTGGTAAAGGGCTGCTTTTTGAGCTTGCCGGGCATGACGATCGTGTCGGCGTTAACCACCCATTGTTGATCAGGAAAGAAGGGTGCGGTAAGGGTTACTTCCCGCCGCAGCGCACCGTCGCTGAGCCCAAAGAGGACAATGCGTGCTCTCCGGGGATCGACGGCTGCCAGGAGCGAGTCTCCCTCCAGGAGGCCGATCGAGGAAATCCTGATGAACTCCCCGGGCCCGGTGCCCATCCCGCCAATGGTCCGCAGGAGACGGCCCTCCCGATTGAAGTGGAGGATCGCCGTGCCTGTTTCGAGCAGGACCTGGCCGTCGGCGGTGATTGCGTGAGTTCGGAGGGGGAGAAAGGTCTCGAGCGAATCGGGCTCGGCCAAGAGAATGGAATCCAGCACGGCGATAGTGGGCCCGGGATCTG
>Ga0214472_10005749_pt1 | contig 13046 bp, 12 predicted proteins | sample RVTome_6_FD_207662 | JGI IMG/M metagenome (GOLD analysis project Ga0214472, IMG submission 207662) | Soil microbial communities from uranium-contaminated site in the Upper Colorado River Basin, Wyoming, United States - RVT140D175 | ecosystem: Environmental > Terrestrial > Soil > Contaminated >... | reverse complement strand
CCGCAGGCGGCCAGCCGGGTCAGATCGGTCTGCTGACCGTCAACCGGGGTATGATCGATCTTGAAATCCCCGGTATGGACGATCAGCCCCGCCGGGGTGCGGATGGCCAGGCCGACACCGTCGACGATCGAATGGGCGGCACGGAAAAATTCCACATGGAAAGGACCGAGGATCACTTCGTCGCCCGGATACACCCGGTTGAGCCGGGCCCTGGACAACAGGTCGTGCTCTTCCAGCTTGTTGGACAACAGGCCGAGTGTCAGACCGGTAGCGTAGATCGGCGGATTACCCAGCTGCTCCAGCAAAAAGGGCAGCGCGCCGATATGGTCCTCATGACCATGGGTCAGGACAATGCCGCAGATCCGGTCGATACGGCCGTCCAGTGCCGATACATCGGGCAGCACCAGGTCGATGCCCATCATGTAAGCCTCGGGGAACATCAGGCCGCAATCGATGATCAGCAACTGGCCCTGGTACTCCAGAACCATCATGTTCAGCCCGATTTCGCCCAGCCCGCCAAGGGGCAGGAGCCGCACCGCATCGGAATGCTGAAGATCGGTTACAGGTGCCGTCGGGCCGTTCATTTTGCCTCGGCTTCTCCCAGTACAGCGACAAGGGGTTTTCGCACTTCTTCCATGAGTTCGCCACGATCCTCCACCGGTCGATTGACGGTAGCCACCGGCGGCAGAATGGTCAGGATGATATGTCCCCCACGAATCCAGCGACTGTGTTTGGGCATAACCTCGCGGCTGCCGGTAATGGCGACGGGAACCACCGGCACCTTGGCCATGATCGCCAAAGTGAAGCTGCCGGTCTTGAAGTTCTGCAGTTCCCCGTCGGGGGAACGGGTTCCTTCGGGAAAGATCACCACCGAAGCCCCGTTCTCGATGCGCCGCACCGCTTCCCGCATGCTGAGTACGCTCTTTTTCCGGTTCGAACGATCCACAGGGACGGACCCGGCGCGCCGCATGGCATATCCAAAGAGCGGAATGCGAAACAACTCAGCCTTGGCCAGCCAGCGAAACTGGCCGGGCAGCCCGGCATAAAGGGCCAGAATGTCGAAGTTGCTGACATGATTGGCCATGTAGACCACCGGCCCGCCTGAGGACAAATGTTCCCGTCCCCGCACCGTCAACCGCACCCCGGCCAGCATCAGGCTCAATCGCGCCCACCGTCGCGAGTAGGAATGCAGATAATCGGGGCTCAGCAGCGAAAGGGGCACTCCGGTAAATATTACAAACAGCGTCCAGGGGACAAACGTTATCAGAAAAAACAGGGTTCGGAACATCCTTCAAATCCTTTCAGAAATCCAAGATGGGGCCAGTGTAAGAGAGGCACGCAAGGGAGTCAAACTATTTCAGGTCAGCTACTTCGCCCGTCGCTCCATTAATGAGCCGAAGCAATCAAACAGGTTGACAACCAGGGGATCTGCGCTACATGAATAGGACGGGATACGGAAGGTTTTGAGGATCTGATGATGACGAATGGGATTTTGGCCGGAGACGTCGGCGGCACCAAAACATTGCTGGCCGTCTTTTCCGCCGAATACAGCACGGAAAAACCCCTGGCCGAGGCGATCTTTTCCAGCCGTGCTTACTCGAATCTGGAAACACTGGTCCGGGAATTCCTCTCGGGGATCGACATCAAGGTCGACCGGGCCTGCTTCGGCGTGCCGGGTCCGGTCATCGGCGGGCGGGCACGGGCCACCAACCTGCCCTGGGTTCTGGATGGCGCCAGGCTGGCCCGGTCCTTCGGTTTCACCTCCGTAACCCTGCTCAACGATCTGGTGGCCTGCGCTCATGCCGTCCCCTACCTGTCCGGCGAGGATCTGTGCACCATCAACCCGGGCCGAACGGTTCCGGAAGGCGCAAAGGTTATCGTGGCCCCCGGCACCGGCCTCGGCGAAGCCTACCTGACCTGGGGCGGGGGACACTATCTGGCGCACCCCTCCGAAGGCGGACACACGGACTTCGGACCCACCAACAGCCTGGAAGCCGGGCTGCTTAAACATCTGCTGGAGAAATTCGATCACGTCAGCTACGAACGGGTCTGTTCCGGCAGCGGCCTGCCGAACATTTACCAATACCTCCGGGACACCGGTTATGCCGAGGAGCCCGACTGGTTGGCCAAAGAACTGGCCACCGCCCAGGACCCGACCACGGTCATCCTCGGCAATGCCCTGGATCCCGAGTCCGCCTGCCGGCTTTGCCAGATGACCCTCACCACCCTGATCGGCATTCTCGGCGCGGAAGCCGGCAACGCGGCCCTGAAGGTGATGGCCACCGGCGGGGTTTACCTGGGCGGCGGCCTGTCCTTACACCTTTTGCCGGCCATAGAGAGCGGTACCTTCATGACCGCCTTTCGACACAAGGGCAGGTTTTCGCAGCTCATGGCGGACTTTCCAGTCCACGTGATCCTGAATCCCAGGGCCGCCCTGCTGGGAGCCGCCCGCTACGGCCTGTCCGGCCCGGATCGCCCTCCCGGCGATTGAAAGAACGCCTGCCGCCCGTTCGTTTCTTCCCGCAAAATCAATAACTGAACGGCTGTCGGTCGCCGTAAAATCAAGCCAGGAAGGACCTCCCCCATGAAATGTCATCTATTGATCCTTTTGTTCCCGGTTCTGCTGTTGTGCCTTCAAACCCCGGTCGAAGCTGCCGAAACGCCGAAAAGTTTCTACCAGCTCGGCAACTGGCATGTCCATGGCGACGGCCCACATTACCTCGATCTCGGCCTGGGACTTTTCGATGCCGGCGGCAACAGGGAAAACGACCCGGCAGCACGCATCGAATTGCGCATCGGCAAAAAGCTCTGGTTCATCGGCCCGGCTGTCGGTTTAATGGCCAACCTTGACGGCGGGTATTACGGGTACGGCGCCATCTATGCCGATATCGTCTGGAGAAAACTGGTCATCACGCCTATGCTGGCAGCCGGGGCCTACGAAGACGGCGGGGGCAAGGATCTCGGCGGTACCTTTCAATTTCGCAGCGCCATCGGGGGAGCCTACCAATTCGACAACCTGTACCGTTTGGGCCTGCAGGTGGCTCATATCTCCAATGCCGACCTGCATGACTTCAATCCGGGCGAGGAAGAGATCTTCCTGACCTTTGCCCTGCCCTTCTGACTTACACGAGCCTGCGACCATGAAACAGAATAAAATCTCCTTCCGCAATAACGACGGCATCGAACTGGCGGCCCTGCTCACCCTCCCGGTGGAGGGCAGGCCTCTGGCCTATGCCGTATTCGCCCATTGCTTCGCCTGCACCAAAAGCCTTTCCGCCGCCGTCAACATCGCCCGGACCCTGAGCCGCCGCCGCATCGCCGTGCTGCGCTTCGATTTCACCGGCGTCGGCGAGAGCGGCGGCGAATTCGCCCGCACGACCTTCTCCTCCCAGGTCAGCGATCTGATCGCCGCCGCCCGGTACCTGGAAAACCATCACCAGGGTCCCCGGCTGCTCATCGGCCATTCCATGGGGGGCGCGGCCGCCCTGCATGCCGCCGGCCGGATTTCATCCATCATGGGCGTGGCCACCATTGCCGCGCCCTTCGATCCCGGCCACTTCGCCGCCCATTTTTCGGAGGTTCGGGAAACCATCGAACGAGAGGGCGAAGCGACTGTCGAAGTGGCCGGACGGCACCTGACGGTAGGCAAGGAATTACTCGACGACCTGGGCAGGCAAAACCCCGGCGAGGTCCTCCAGAACCTCGACGCCGCCCTGCTGGTGATGCATTCCCCGCGGGACCTGGTAGTCGGCATCAGTCATGCCGCCGACATCTACCAGGCGGCCCGGCACCCAAAAAGCTTCATTTCCCTCGATCCGGCCGACCACCTGCTGTCGACGAAAAGTGATTCCCTCTATGCCGGCGAAATGATCGGCGCCTGGGCCCGGCGATTCCTCGATCTCAGCCCCGACATCGAAATCCTCCTGCACGAAGCCGACGACCGGGTCACGACCCGCACCGGCAGCGAGGGTTTCCGCACCGAAATGCTGGTCTCCGGCCATCCCATCGTCGCCGACGAACCGGAAACCCACGGCGGCAGCGGCCAGGGCCCCTCCCCTTACGACTTCCTGCAGGCCGCCCTCGGCTCCTGCACCACCATGACCCTGCAGATGTATGCCCGCCGCAAGCAATGGCCCCTCGAAGCCGCCGTGGTCCGACTGCTCCACGAAAAAGTACACGCCGACGACTGCGTGAACTGTGAGGAAAAGGATCGCAAGATCGACCGTTTCGAACGTGAACTCGACCTGATCGGCCCCCTGAGCGAGGAGCAGCGCCGGCGCCTGCTCGAAATCGCCGACAAATGCCCGGTCCATCGAACTCTTAAAGAGAGTTCGATTATAGTAACTCGGCTTCACGGCGACAAAAACGACGCTTAGGGATAAAGGACCTAAAGGACGCAAAGGACAGCAAGGACAAGGTCAGCCGGGATTTGGGCTTGACGGGGGGCGGCGAACTGATTCAGAATGAGCGATCCAATTCGCTGAATATATTAATCGTTATTGCGCCTTCGCCGAAAGTGTCGGAATCCCCGCGGCCTGTGGACCTGAACCATCCCTGACCCCCGCCTTCGGCAAGGCTCGCCACATCCGGGAGGCAAATCGCTATGTCGGTCAACAAAGTCATTCTGGTAGGAAATCTCGGCAAGGACCCCGAACTCCGCTACACCGCGGGCGGAACCGCCGTCTGCACTTTCTCCCTGGCCACCAGCGAGCGTTACAAGGACCGCGACGGCCAGCAGCAGGAGAAAACCGAATGGCACAACATCGTCGCCTGGCGTCAACTGGCGGAAATCTGCGGGAAATACCTGGTCAAAGGCAAACAGATTTACATCGAAGGCAAAATTCAGTCCCGCTCCTATGACGACCGCGACGGCAACAAACGCTACATCACCGAAATCGTCGTCGACCAGATGCAGATGCTCGGTCGCCCCGGCGACGACAGCGGCGGCCAGCGTCAGGGGCAAGGCCAAGGCCAAAGCCAGGGCCAAAGCCAGGGCCAGCACCGCGAACCCCGGCAGGAACGCGCGCCCGCCCAGAGCGCCCCGCAGAACGACTTCGAGGACGTACCCTTCAACCCCGACGACGATATTCCGTTTTAAAATCCGACAAGATAAGCGCATTGCACAGCCCCGGACCCTGGTGTTTTCCCTGTCCGGGGCTGTTTATTTTTCAGCCTTTCCTGCCCACGAATCCTTTTTGGTCAACGGATCAACATCGAGACAGTTAGAAGCCTCAGACGATAGGCTGAATATCCTTTATATTTCAATAAGTTACGTCAAAAGGTCAAACCGTTTACCGGAACAGGCGCCCACTCCGGTCAATCCACTTGCGAAAAAGACCATAAAAAGTCCCGGACACCTGGTTGCGGCGCCCGGGGCTTCTGGCTATTACCGCCAGCGTTATTACGAACAGCCGGGGAGGTCGAAACCGCCCCTCAATCCAGCGCTTCCACCTTTCCGTCCAATTCCACCAAAACGACCTCGGGGAGTTCCGCCATGCGGCGCACCGCTGTGGCGGACGCCTTGCCGAAAACGGCTCGGACGGCTTCTTCCGAGGATTCCACCCGCAACCCCGCCGTCTTCAGTTGATCGAGGCTTTTCGCCCAGTCCGACGTTCCGAACAGGGTGACAATGAGCTGCAGATCGACCCCGGCCGAAGCATCGGCCATCTTTTGTTGCAGACGGGCACTGATCTTTTTCATGGGTCTTTCCTTCCCACTGACGTCTTAGTGCAAGGTCGGCATCCCCCTGAGGAAGGCGGCCTGCTCCGCGTCCACCAGACCGAAACCGAAGTGGTCGTCCCGTCCCGGAGTACCCAGGTTGTCGGCGGTCCGTGTCAGGATTTCGCGAATCGTCTCCGCCGGGGTGAACCGATGGGAGGAGATCGCCAGGGCGGCGGTTCCCGCGACGTGGGGTGCGGCCATGCTGGTGCCGTTCATCCGGCCATAGCGGTTGCCCGGCAGGGTGGACAGGATCTGCACCCCGGGCGCCGTCAGATCGACGTGTTGCCCGCGGGAGCTGAAGTTGGCCAGGTTGCGGGACGTGTCCACTGCGCTGACGGCGATGACGCTGCCGTAACGGGCCGGATAGCCCACCGAGTCTTCCTGCGGCCCGGTGTTGCCGGCGGCGGCCACCACCAGCACGTTATGCTGCAAGGCATAGTTGCAGGCATCCTCCAGCGCCTGCACATGGTCCGGTCCTCCCAGGCTCATATTGATGACGTCCATGCCGTTGCGCACGCACCAGACGATGGCGCTGATGATCCAGCTGTACTGGCCTCCGCCCAACCGGTCGAGGGCCTTGACCGAGTAGAGCGAGCAGTTGGGGGCCACCCCCACGATCCCCGAACCGTTCTGCCGTGCGCCGATAATACCGGCCACATGGGTGCCGTGACCGTTGCCGTCGGTGAAACTTTCCCCGGGAACGAAACTGACTCCGCCGGCGAAGTTGGGCGCCAGGTCGTTATGGATATGCTCAATGCCGGTGTCGATAACGGCCACCTTGATGCCGGCGCCGCGGGTCACTTCCCAGGCTCGCTCGGCACCGATCTGATTGACTCCCCAGGGGAGGGTTTCCGCCGGGGACACCGGCATATCCTCCGAAATCAACCCGGGGCCGGTGGTCACCGTGGTCTCCTGGCTTCTCTGCAGCGGCAAGGCATAGGCCATCCGGTCTTCCTCCACCCTCGCCACGTTGCCGTCGCTGCGGAGGGACTGTATCTCATCCTCGGTGAAGCTACCGGTAAGAATCGGCAAATCGTAGAGATTGACGTCCAGCCCCTGGGGAAGTTCCTCGAAATATCCCTGCACGTTCTGCATGTCCTGCATGGCGAGCACGTTGCAGAAATCGAAGCGAGTCTTCACGTGCTGCTGCAAAATCTGTTGCTTGTCGATGTCCCGGTTTGAACGCTGGTCCTTCTTGGCGAAGGTAACGATCATCGGACGGGTGTTTTCCCTTGCCATTGCCAGTCTCCTCTCTATGGTGTTCGATCGAGTGATTTTTCTTGTCGTGCCCCGGCCCGTACGAAGGCCGACTGCCCCTGCAATGCAGAATATCCCTGCCGGGGAGGGGAAACAATACGAGGGGCGGCGTATATTTCCTTCGTATTTTCGGCCGCGGGAACTAAGGGGAAAGCATGAGATGGGAGACGTCCGGGGCAGGAGGAACGGTAAGCCGTTTTTCGTACGAAACGGCATGATTCCGGTCCGGGGGCCACGGGGCGTTTTTCAGATACGTCCGGAGGCCCATTGCGCGGCCTGAAGCCGGTTCCTCACCTTGATTTTCTTGAAAATCCGGTAAAGGTGGGTCTTGACCGTATGAGGGCTGATGCAGAATTTTTCCGCGATTATCCTGTTGCTGGCCCCCGAAACAAGCAAACCCAGGACTTCCATCTCCCGCTGGGTCAGTTCCTGTTCCCCGTGATAACCGGCCATCCTGCCCATGCCGGCATGGGAGACATATTCGGCCAACAGCCTGCGGGAAGCCCAGAACTCCCCCTTAAAGATGGCGTCGATCCCCTTCAGCAGGGTATCGACACAATCATCCTCGTAAAAGAACCCCCGGACGCCAAGCTTCAGGGCGGATTGCTCCAGGCTCGCCCCGAACGGCAGATTGAACAGGGCCAGAAAGATCCCGTCCGCCGCCTCCGCGGAGTCGTCCGCGAAGATCCCGGGAAGATCCTCCAGCCCCGACCCCTGGCAGTCGAAAAGAACGAGCCCTTTCCCCGGATTTCCGCCGGGACCGGACGGCCGGATTCCGGCGGGCAATCCCGTCACCAAGCAGTTGATCCCGGTTCTGCTCAGGATGAAGAAGGCCAGCGACTCATTCAGCATCCGCCGCGGTCCGACCAGGTATACGCACTTTCCCTCATCCCCCATGGCACCTTCTCCCTTGGAGCCCCCCCCTTTTTCAGAAAATTAGAGGAATTATAACAGGCTGGAGAGCTTTTTTCTTGCGGGAAAAACGGGGAAACCCCTGATTCAGCAAAGTTTTCAGTAATCCCGCCACCTTGTAGGTTCGGGTGCGATCCAACGATAATCCGGGTATTCGTTTTTAATGTTAAGTTCCATTGCAGGTGTGGGCAGCGATGTTATACAGAAAGCACAGGCATTCCTGACATGCTACTTTCGGAACAGGAGGAAACCATGAAAAGATTTTTTCAGGCGGTACCCGGTCGGGCTTTCATCCTCTTCGTAACCTGCACTTTTCTTCTCGCGGCCAATGGCCATGCCCAACAACCGGGAGAAGACAGCGTAGCCCCGGATTTTTGCGTTCTACAGGTCGGGGACCTGGACGGCGACGGCACCGGGGACCATGTCGTTACCAGGCTGGGTCCGCCCCGGGAGCTGGCCCTGACCTATGTATTCCTGAAGGGCAGGGAGTCCCTTCCCGAATCCTTCGACAGGGTCATTTTGGAGCAGAAGGCGGATTACATCCTGCAAGGGCCTGCCGCGGCACCCTTTTCCTGCCCCGCCATCGAAAACCTGCGGGTAGATCCATCTTCGTCGGCCGGCGCCATGGAAGCCAGGAACCTGGCCATCACCCCGCAGGAAATCCTTCCGGCAGCCTCCCCGGTTAATCAGCCGGTCCGTTACAAAGTGACCGATCTCGAAACCCTGACTTCCTTCACCAGCATCACGGCCAAAGGGATCAATGCCTCCGGCCAGGTGACCGGACAGGCTCGCACCACCGACGAATCCCACGCTTTCTTCCATGACGGCGAGCAACTACACGATCTGGGCACCCTTGGCGGCCATTCGAGCATGGCCTGCGCCCTCAACAACTCCGGTGAAATCGTCGGTCATTCGCTGACCGGCGAGACGGACGAGACAGGATTTGTCGAGGATGCCTTTCGCTCGGACGGGTTTACCATTGCAACCTTGGGAATCCGCTGGAGCCATGCCTTCGGCAACAACGATCGGGGACAGGTCGCAGGTGACATGCGGGTGGACTCCGGCGCCTGGCATGCCCTTCTCTACCAGAACGGCAAGGCCAAAGACTTGGGCACTCTCGACGGCACGAACAGCTTTGCCTTTGCCGTCAACGACGCCGGGCAGGTGGTCGGGGAAGCGGACACCTTTATTCCCGGCAAGGGTTTTCCTTCGAACAGGGCTTTTATTTACCGGGATGGAAAAATGGAGGATCTGGGTTCGCTGGGATATTTCTGCACCCGGCCCGAGGAAGACAGCGAGGAAGAATACTGCTTCGAGCGCAGTTCGGCCACCGACATCAACAACCGGGAGCAGATCACCGGCTTTTCCTCGACGGAAAACCAGGGTTACCAGCATGCGATCCTGATTACAAAGGGCGAAATGCAGGACCTCGGCACCCTCGGCGGGAACCAGAGCTGGGGCCAGGCCGTAAACGACTCGGGGCAGGTGGTCGGCAGTTCCCTCACCACCGGCGACGCCGCCTATCAGGCTTTCCTCTATGACCGAGAAACCATGTACGACCTGAAGGACCTGGTGATCGACCCTCCAGCCGGCTTTTCCATGTGGGATGCCCTCGATATCAACAACTTCGGCCAGATCGTGGGATTGAATTACCTGCTCGACCCCCTTTATGAGAGCATCATCCCGGGCGGGCAGTTCGCCTACAGCGGACCCTTCGGCCAGGAATTGAACTTCGAATACTGGATCGGGACCGGCGACAAGGATCGATGCGTTGCCCCATGGGCTTTCGCCCGGGTGGAAATCAGGATCGAAGGGGTAACCCTCGACCCGAAGGAACGGTCCAGCCTGGGCGGGTATCTCAACCGTTGGCTGCCCGCGGACCGTTTTGCCCAGATCTGCAGCGCCTCCGGGGAATGGCGGAAGGGTTCCCTGAAACTGCCTGAATCCCTGAAGGACAGAACGGCGACCGTCAGGATCCGCCTCAGGCAAATCGGCGCCGGGGAGAAACCCACGGTTTACCTCCGGCACTTCGCATCGGAATGACCTCCTCCCCCATGGGAAGAGGAATAACTAAATCTGGCTATGCACTAAACTCCAGTTGATGATCTATCAAGATCAAAAGCTTGCACCACAGAGAACACAGAGAACATCTTGAAATTTCATTGTTTTTTCTCTGTGATCTCTGTGCTCTCTAGTGAGCGAAGCGAACGTGTGGTGAAAAGAATTTGGGGTTTTTCCACCTGATGCACCTTTCTACTGGAGACAAGTGCATAACCAGGTAACTAAAAAAGGGGCAGGTCGTTTTCGACCTGCCCCTTTGACGCGATGCTGGTTTCGCGGGTTTTAATGACGCATCGAGGGCGGTTCCTCCTCACGGGTGGCAACCACTTCGTTGAGGCCGTCCAACAGCTTTTCCAGTTCAATATGATGAGCGCGGGCCGCCCAGCGCACTTTCATGAAGTGGGCCGAAACCGCAAACATCCCCTTGCGCATATCGGGACAGCCGAACTGCCGGAATACTCCATAAGTTTCCGGATATTGCTGAACCACATCCCACACCTTCATATCGCCATTGATCACTTGCCTTGTCATCGGTACACCTCCAGCGCCAAGGAAAAAACCTTTTGTTTCATCTTCCTCCCATCCGGCTTTCCAGGTCAAGTCACGAACCCGGCCGAACCGCCGCCACGTCCTAACATTTCCCTAAAAAAACCGGTTTATGGTTTGCGATAAGTTTCGCGGCGGCAATGTTTCCCATAAGTCCCATACGTCCCATACGACCTATGGGACCTGTGGGACCTGTGGCGAACCGCATAAACGCCGCCCTTGCCAGGAGTGAATCATGATTTGCGTCATCCGTTGCCCGCGATATCTGCCTGTCTTCGCGGCCCTGCTTTTTGTGCTTTGCCCCGGCCAGGCCGCGGCCTTCCGCACCGAAACCCACCGTTACCTGCAGCAATCTGGCGAGGAGAGCTATTATTTCGACTGGATTCTGGCCAAGGCCGACGGCTACCTCCTGCGGGCCGTCAGCACTGCCGAGGAACACCGTACGGTCATGGACGAAACCATGGCCACCCGGCTGTGGAGCCTGACCAATCCGGCGGAGGACACCGAGGTGGAGGCGCGCCGGGTGGCGAACCGGATCGAGCTCAAGGGCCGCTTTCACGGCGAACCGCTCGACATGAGCCTGGCCATCGACGACGCGCCCTGGTTCCAGTCCCTTTCCACCTCGCTGCGCTCCTTTCTCGCAGACCCGGAAGAAACAACCGAATTCTGGACCCTGCGTCCGGACAAGCTGACGGTGCACAAGGTTCGGGCCATCAAAAAAGGCCGGGATGTGCTCGACCTGGGGCAACACCGGGTCGAGGCGCAAAAAATCGAGGTGCGCCTGATCGGCCTGGCCTCCCTGTTCGGGCGCGGCAACTACTGGTTCCGGGCCAGCGACCGGTTGCTGCTGCATTATCGCGGCCCCAGCGGGCTGCCGGGGATCCCCTGTACCACCATCACCCTCGAACCGCCCTTGTGACCCGCCGACGACATCTGATTGGACAAAATAAATATATCCGAGGGGCGGAAAAGTGCCGTTTCGAGGATAAAATTGGGATGCCGATATCCATTCGGTCAAGCTTGGCCAGGATAAGCGGGGGGGAAACATGGTTAAGGAACTGGCAGGACCCACCCAGGGATGGAGTGGGAACCAATTCGGCGAACTGAAAAAGTGCCTGTCCCAACTTGCCGTCATGGAAGAGCAGCTCGTTTACCAGACCAAAACAACCCTGTTGACCAACCTGAGCACCCGGAGCCTGATCTGCGACCAGGCCCTGCCCCTTGCCGCCGACATTACTTTGGCCGCCTGCACCGGGGAGTGGCAGGGGGGTTCGATCAGCCCGATGATATCGCGCAGCCTGGCGAAGGGATTGTATCTTGGCCTGCAGGAAGCCGGCCAGGACCTGTATGCAAGCGCCTACCTGACCATGCGGAGCCTTATAACCGGAGCGGTTCGCGGCGGGACGGATCCCTGTCATATTGCCCGGGAAGGAAGCCAGGTCATTCTGACCATGGCGGAAGACCTCGGTGCCAACAGGGAATTGATCATAAGGAAACTGGCAGCCGGCGCACTTGAAGCCGAGTATTCCCGCCCTGATGAAGAGGCCGCAGTGGAAAAACTGTTCCTTGAAATGTTCGAACATATCGATCACGTTCACTGATTTCCCTCGGAACTCGAAGGGCGCAACGGCGAGGCACAAATCTACGGTTCCGGCCAAGGGCAGGGAAGGATCAACAAAGGGGCTGTCCGACGTCGGGCAGCCCCTTTGTTTCTTTCAGTTCAGACCGCCCCCATTATTTCTTCGCCTGCGTCCGGCGCAGGTCCTGGGCGAGGCTCTTGATTTCGGTCAGGTCGCGGACCATTTCGCTCCAGCCGTACCAGAGGGCATAATCGGGGTTAGCATGAAAAGCCCCCTGGAAGGTCCGCATGCGGTGCTTGAGATGCATCTCGAACAGCCGCTGTTCGATGACCGTCGGGGCATCATGGAAAGCGAGCAGGTCGGGATAGGGATAGGCATAGTCTTTCGGCTTCTTCAGTGCGCCCTCCTTATACAGGCCGGCAATGATGGTAATCGCCTCGGCCAGCAGCCGGTCGGCCTCGCGGATCATCTCGTCCCCCTTTTTCAGCTCGGCTCTGGCGAAATTCTCCGAGTGGCACTCGCCGCAGGTCCGGATCATCTTGTCCCGCTCCGCCTGCCAGGCCTCCTGGGTCAGGCGGGCCACGTCGGCAGCCTTGACGACCTCGAGCCGTGCCGTCGGCTTGCCGGTCTCGGGATCGAGCACCCCCAGGGCCTTGAGGATGGTGGTCTGGTCGGCGGCCCACTGCTTGTCTTCCGGCAGGGGCAGACGAACCGCCAGGAAGCCCCAGGCCGTCCTGACTTCATGATTGCCCTCCTGCATGTGACAGGTCTGGCAGGTCGGCGCCGCGGTGTCCTTGGGCAGCACCCCCATCTGTGTCAGCAGATAGCGGACCCCGTGTTTGGAGGAAGAATACATTTCCCACTGGGGATGGTCGAAGCCCATGTGGCAGGTCTGGCAGGCCTGGGGCTGCCCGGCCTCGACCGTCGAAAAGGTATGCCGGGTGTGGCAGGCGTCGCAGGAGGCCACGC
>Ga0214472_10005747_pt1 | contig 13050 bp, 14 predicted proteins | sample RVTome_6_FD_207662 | JGI IMG/M metagenome (GOLD analysis project Ga0214472, IMG submission 207662) | Soil microbial communities from uranium-contaminated site in the Upper Colorado River Basin, Wyoming, United States - RVT140D175 | ecosystem: Environmental > Terrestrial > Soil > Contaminated >... | reverse complement strand
CGGGACGCCGGCTCGCCAGCACCGCCTCGATCGCAGCGATGTTGCGGTGAAACTCCGCTCGCGCCGCGGGGGCATCCGCGAGCGTCTCGTCGATCCGTTTCACTCGTGCTCAGACTGCTCGGGTCATTTGTTCAGCGTATCGACGGATTCAGGACGACGTGGTTCTCGCGTGACGACGCGTTCGCTGTGCTCGCCCTGTTTCTTGCGGAGGTAATCGCACAACGCCGCGAGGTCGTAGTTGAACCGCGCAAACAGTTCCTCCCGCGCTGCGCGTGTCTCCTTGACGATAGGGTCTTCCCACACACCGTAGATACAGAAATCAACGTCCACTTCACGGCGTTGTTCTTTCGCGGCGCGACCCACATGCCAACCATAATGAAGGCTGCAGCTTCCAAGGCACCGGTGGTGGAAAAACCGATGAACTCGCTGAATTGATTGCCAGCGACAGTCCCCAATACGCTGGCGACGACTGCTGCGATAAAGCCAGCTGGCACAAACAGAAGCCAGCGCGTCGTGTTAAGCATGCCCACCCTTCTGGAGAAGCTTCGCGATGCCAACAGCAGCAGCAACACTGCCCCAGAAGACGACCATATCGACGCCAAACCAGCCCCAACCAGCTCACATGCGATCCTGACCAAAGAATATGCGCATGACGACCGGTGCCTCAGTAAGTACTCTGCCGAGACCGTCACGAGGGCCAGCGGACGTGACGAAGTAAGCAAGGAAGCCAAGCACAAGCAAGCCGATAAACCAGACGACTCCGATGAGCCTAAAACACTTCATCAGCAGGTACGCATATGATGCCTTGCCTCATGATTCCGGTCCGTTGCTTGGTTCAGTCGACACGACGCCCCTGGCCACGAAGCCTGTGGCGTCCAACTGGGCCTCATCCACTTCGAGCGCCGTGTTCATGATGGCTTCGCCGCGACACCTTGCGATCGCCTCAAGAGTCGCATAGTGCTCAGAGACGATGCTTTCGTCTCTCACGACATCATGTTTCTTCCTGAAGAGGTAAACCCTGACTCTAGCCATGTGCGTTCTCCCCAGGCCAGTGAGCAGGTACGTCTTCCGCGAAGACCGCTCCTCACTTCACGGTCGTTGTATGCCGAACGTCGGCGCTGAGCTGCGCGGCTCAGGTTCACAAGAACACGGACCGCAGCCTGCGTTCGGACCCTCGAGAGATGGCCCTCGCCGTGGACGCGATGGGGCGTGAGTTCGGGGTCACCGCGCGAATCGCATACGACGGGCTCATGATGACGACAGCCGGTACGTGAAAGTCGGGGCACGTCTTCCCACCGCTCGCACCAATCTGCGTCTGCGGACGTCGGGTTGCGAATTCTTCCAGCGCGTTCGCCCTGGACTTACGGCGTGACGTAATGATGTTTTCCGAGCACTCTGACCGTGCTGGCTTGCGGACCCTTGTCCCCTGACTCCTCAACGAACGCGACGTCCGATCCCACGGCAAGGCGCGCCTGGCCCTCATCGAGCACGCTCGTGCGATGAAAGTAGACCCGGCGGCCGTCAGTGGTTTCGATGAAGCCATGATCGTCACCAAGCTCCACCACGCGCCCATGGTCGGGAGCCTGGTGCGTCTTCACGTCGGCGCGCTGCCGTCGCGCGGCATCCTGCAGGCGGCGGCGGGCGGCGTCGAATGCCTCACGGACGCTCACCTCGGCATACTTGTGCACGGCCTCGATATCGTCGTCCTTGTGATGCGTCTCTTCTTCCACATCTTTGAGGGTGGCGTGCAGCGTCGGCTCGTGGCTCACCACGACGTCCTCGCCGGGCAGCGACAGCTCGATACGCACCCGGACGTGTTGTCCGTGCTCCCGATGCCGATGCGGGGTCTCAACGAGGACACGGCAGCCGACGATGTCAGGGTAGAAGGTCTCGAGCCAGGTCGCACGATCATGGATGACCTCCTCGAGTCCTTCAAGCGGCTGCATGTTGCGAAACGTTACTTGTACTGGCCTGTTCATGACTCCTCCATGGGTGACACCGTCGGGACCTCACGCTCCAGCTCTTCGCGCCACGCGTCGGCGTGACCGTCGCTCGGCGCGCGCCAGTCGCTCCGCGGCGAGAGCGAGCCGCCGGATCCGACCTTCGGTGCGTTGGGCAACGACGACCGCTTGAATTGACTCGTCTCGAAGAACCGGCCGATGAACACCGCAAGCCACCGTTTGATTGCAGCCCGGGTGTACTCGCGCTGCTCGGCCTCGGCCAGCCCGTCCGGCCACACGCCCGAGAGCCGGTCGCCCCATGCGTGCTCGGCCAGGAACGCGACGCGACTGGGCCGATAGCCGAATCGGCTCACGTGGTAGAGAAAGAAGTCGTGCAGTGTGAACGGCCCCAGGATTGCCTCCGTGGCCTGACTTGGCCCGGCCGCGCGGTCCTCTCCCGGGACGAGCTCCGGCGAGATTACGGTGTCGGTGATCGACTGGAGCACGGCGCTGGCCGCCTCGTCGAACTGGCGACCGCGGATCGCCCACCGGACGAGGTGCTTGATGAGCGTCTTGGGCACCGAGGCGTTGACGCTGTAGTGCGACATCTGATCGCCGACGCCGTAGGTACACCACCCCAGCGCCAGCTCGGTGAGGTCGCTGGTGCGCACCACGAGTGCGCGGTGCTGGTTCGCGAGACGGAACAGGTGTGACGTCCGCTCGCCGGCTTGCACGTTCTCGAACGTGAGGTCATAGACCGGCTGCCCCGCGGCGTAGGGATGCTCGATGTCCTTCAGCATCTGCAGGCACGACGGGCGGATGTCAATCTCGTCGGCCGTCACTTCGAGTGCGCGCATGAGCGCCTCTGCGTTCGTTCGGGTCCTCTCGCTCGTCGCAACGCCTGGCATCGAAAACCCCAGCACGTTGGTGCGTGGCAGCCCAAGGCGATCCATGGCGGACGGCAGGAATGCACACGGCGACCCGCACGAAACCGTGGCGATAAATCGAGTCGAACGGCGGTCGCCCCATGTGAAGCCGAGCGTATCTTCGGTCCCCGTACCCGCGAACCTACGGCGTCCTTGCCGGAGCAAGCGGCGCCGTGATCCGCAACAACCCGTTCTTGAACTCCGCCCGCGTGCGTACTGGATCGACCGGATGAGCGAAATGATACGACCGGAACAGGGGCCCGGTGCTGAATTCGCAGAGCAATGCGTCGCCGGTGTGCTGATGCCGGTGATGCACGTTCGCGGAAATCAGCACGCCGCCGGGTGCCACGCGCACATCGATCTGGCGTGGCTCGAGGCCTGCGAGGGCGGCTTCTACGACATACGCCCCATTGCTCTGCTGGACTTCCAGCGCGGGCCGCCAGATCGTTTCGCGCTCAGCCGCGAGCCAGTCGTCGAGCGGTTGCCCGCCGCGCCGCGGGTCGTGCAACGCTTCGGCGCGACTTGCGATGTGCCTTTGCATCGCGTCGACCTCGTCGGCGACGCTCTCGACGCGGTGAACTGCAACTTTCATGAACGCACCCTCCTCAACGGATTGGTTGGTGGATATCCGAGATTGCCTGAATACTTTCGGCCGCTGACGCGCGTGCGGCCTCCGCAACTCGGTCAAGGCTCCCCGACGCATCGAGTCGCCTCCAGTCATTGGGCACCATTGCACGCGCCTGCTGCTGGCGAAGCACATCCGCTGTGGCGTCGGATGCATCGGTGCCTCGTGCCGCCAAACGCGCTTCCATCATCTCGATCGGCGCGTCGAGCCAGAGGCCGACGAAAGGCACCCCTTCGCGCGAGGCCGCATCGTGGACTGCCCGCCGCAGGGTGTCGGTGGCGAATACCGCGTCGACAATGGCGACATATCCGGCGCGCGCGACCTCGCGTGCCGATCGAGTGAGCTCCTCGTATACGGCTGTATTGACCTCAGGTTCGTACGCCGAATCCGGGAGGCGCACGGTCGGTTCAACGCCGAAGCGGCGTTTCCGCGCCACGTCACTGCGCAAGACGAGCGCGCCCGGCGCACGTCCGAGATGAGCAGCCAGGCGACGTGCGACCGTTGACTTCCCTGAGCCGGACAGGCCGCCGATGGCGATGATGGCCCCCGTGCCTGGTGAAATAAGGCTGACGGCGCGATCGAGATACGCGCCTGCGTCACGATGCAAGCGCGCCGCTCGCACAGGATCCGGGGTCATTCCTGAGGCGGTGATCAGCACCTTGGCGCGGATGGCTGCCCGACACGCAAGGAACAAGGGGAGCAGCGGCAACGCCTCGTACTGAGGAAGTCGGTCGAGCCATGCGTTCAGCGCCGCGTTCGCGTGGACCGGCAGATTGCGATGCAGAAGGTCCATGATCAGGAACGCAACGTCGTACAGCACGTCGAGGCACGACAGCTCGTCGTTGAATTCAATGCAATCGAACAGGACCGGTTGATCACCCGTCAGGAATATGTTCCCGAGGTGCAGGTCCCCGTGGCACTCGCGGACCCAGCCCGCCGCCCGGCGGGCGTCGAGGAGATCGCCGTGCCGGTGCAGCGCCTCCAGCGACGCATCATGGAGGCGAGCGCGCGACGGTTGCGCGATGACATCTCCGGCTGCCGACAATTCCGCGTCGTTTTCGTCGACCACCCATTGCATTGCGGATGCACCGCCGTGATCGCGCCGCGCCGCGGCGACCGCGTGGAGCGTCGCCGCGGCAACGCCTACGGCCGTGGCGAGCTGGACACTCAACTCACTCCGTCGTGCGATGGCATCAAGGAGCTGGTCCTGGTCGAAGTGGCTCATGTCGACGAGCCATTCGATCGGCGTTCCAGTGCCACCGATCGCCAACTCACCGGCTCCGGATCGTGTGACCGGCACGACGCGGCGGTACAGATCGGGCGCGGTTCGACGGTTGAGGCGAACCTCCTTCTCGCAGAAGTCCCGCCGTCCCTCTAAAGTCGAGTAGTCGACGTAGGGGAAGTGCACCGCTCGCTTCAACTTGAGCGCACGGTCTCTCGCCAGGAAGACCACGCTGATATGCGTGTCGATGCGATCCACATGGTCGCACTCCGGGCCGTGCGCTGCGGGCGTCGCCAGGAACGCCATCACGTCCTGCTGGGTGATGTCCGGAGGAACCGTCGGTCGAGCACCATCAATCACGGTGTCGCTCCTGAATCGGCGTACAGCTCCGCTTGTGTCCAGAAGTGCGGCCGTGATTCCAGCGGCGCGAACACGACCTGGAACAATTGCAGCCAGCCAGTCGCAAAGGCGGCTTCCGAACCCGCGAGGTACAACTCCCAGGCGCGACGAAACGGATCGCCATACGTCGCGCGGACCTGATTGTGTGCCGCTGCACACTCCGGTAATCGTCCTCGACGAACTCGACCCGATCGTGCAGACCTTCCCGGATCGCGCGCTCGCGCGCGTACGCGATCTGTTCCCGCGAGATGTTGAACGCCATGACGCGTACGCCATGACGCCGTGCCCTGTGGAGAGCCAACGCCCCCCCACCACAGCCCGCCTCGACCACACGTTCGCCCGGCCGCAGCCGCAGCTTCCGGCAGACGAGCTCGATTGTCGCCTGCTGCGCCTGGTCGAGCGGCATCTCCGGGTCCGCGAAATACGCGCACGTGTACGCGAGTTCGCTGTCAAGCCACTGGTCGTAGAAGGCGTTACCGAGATCGTAGTGATGGTGGACGTTCTGGCGGGCGCGGGTCAGGCTGTTGGGTGACGCGAGCTCCGCGGCGACACGCGCGAGCCAGGACGGCGCGGGCGCCGACAGGTGTGACAGCGCCTCGACGACCGGTTCCAGTGATCCACGGACCTCCAGGCGGCCGGCCATGTACGCCTCCCCGAACCACACGTCCGGGTTGACGATGAGGCCGAGGAGTGCGCGGCGGTCGCCGACGATCAGGTCGCCGATTGGCGGACTCGGGGCGCGATACGGTGAGGTGCCGTCCCAGAGCTCGAGGCGCACGGCGACGGGTTCGATGGCTCGCTGTAGGCGTGCAGCGGGCCATCGATCCACGAAATGGACGTGAGGATCTTCCACACCGCGTGGCTTCCACGTCGTGCGCCAGGCCGTGCCGGAAGGGTTCAAAGCGCGTGCTGCATCCATCGGCTTCGGCGCGGAAGATTCCGCGGCAGGTGTGAAATCTTGCGACCCGGCAGGCCTGAGTCATTCAGCGCCGGGCGTTTGCACCGGGCTTCCCGTTGCTGCCGGCCTCGATTGCAAGGCGTGATCCCGGATCAGCTCTTGGCGCGAAGTTGGCTACGGGCGTGGGTGGCTCCTGAGCGACCGCGAGACGTCAGAGCGTTTGCAAAGGCTTGCCCGGGCGAGGAGGTGTGTGACGGGGCGGTCTCCGAATCCTTGGATAGCAAGGAGCGCGCTCGTCACGATGGTCCTGCTTGGCGTCGCGTCGAGTGCCCCGGCCCAGTACTTCGGCCGCAACAAGGTGCAGCACCAGGACTTCGCCTTCGAAGTGCTGAAGACCGAACATTTCGACATCAGACCGAATCGTCTGCGCTCGCCGGACCGCTCCAGTTGGGGAGCACGACCGCTGCAATGGTGTTCGACACCGCCATCTTCGGTGCGATGGGCCCGGTGGCAGGCGGGCGATCGAGGTTTGAAGCGTCGCCGACCTTCGGCACGATCGCATTTACCGGCACCCTCGCCGACTACCGCCGCTACCTGATGCCCGTGCCTTTCTACACGATTGCCACGCGCCTCCTGCACTACGGTCGTTATGGGTCCGGCGCGGAAGACATACGCTTGGTTCCACTGTTTCTCGGGTACCCGGAACTCGTTCGCGGGTACAGCCTCGGGTCGTTCACTGCGAGTGAGTGCACCGCAACGGTCACGAGCGCATGCATCGAGTTCGACCGACTGCTTGGGTCGCGGATACTGGTGGGCAACGTCGAGCTCCGGTTTCCGCTGTTGCGGCCATTCGGCATCCGAAGCAGCATGTATGGCCCGCTGCCGATCGAAATGGCTCTGTTCGCCGATGGCGGCGCCGCGTGGAAGAGCGGCGATCGTCCGACCTTCTTTGGCGGCGATCGCCGTCCTGTCGTCAGCGCGGGCGTGACGTTTCGAGCGAACCTGTTCGGGTTCGCCGTGGCGCAGATCGATCTGACGCGTCCGTTCCAGCGTCCCGGTCGCGGCTGGGTGTGGGGGTTCAGCCTGAATCCCGGGTTCTGAGGCTTGCTTCGAGGTTTTGATACCATCCGCGTTCGCTGGCATCGGGGTCGCTCCGTGCACAGCTCACGTGTGAGGCCAATGGCGAAGTGCGAGCACATACATGCAGCGCCTGATCGAGCAACCGGTGGGGGATGGCGATCTACTTGAAGACGGCGCGCGCCTCGGACGGGTGCACTATCATCTCGCCGTGTATCAGCACTTCTCCGACGAAGGCGAGCCTGTGCCGGCACATCTCGAAGTGGAGGGCCGCATCACCGGCCCTGATGATCTCGACATTGCGGGTCTTCATCGACTCGGTCTGGAACTCACGCTGTGTCTCGCTGACGGTCGTGCGCTGGACTTCCGGATTGTTCATGAGGACGGGACCATTCACTCCACTGCGCGTGGGCTCTACAGACCGGATTCAACTCGGGCATGAGATTTCAGGTCTGGCGCGGCGAACGCTCACCCGCAATCACCCTCTCAGGAGGTACGCAAGGCTGACCGCCATGACGTACACAGCGGCGATGGCCCCAGTGTCCCACGCGACCGCGAATCGCTTCGTGATGACGCGATACGTCAACCCGGTGAGGAACAGTCCGTTCATCGTCACCACCGCGAGTACAGCGACACCGTGGCTGGCTTCCACGTTCGCGAGCAGCGGCCCGCGACGGTAGAACACGTCGTCGAGGCCAAGGATGAGCAGATTGAACAGGTTGCTGCCGAGCACGTTTCCAATGCCGAGGTCTATCGCGCCGATGCGGACTGCAGCGAGCGAGACGACGATCTCGGGCAGCGATGTGGTAATCGCGATGAACAAGCTGCCGACGAAGGCCTCCCCAAGCCCGGTCTGGCGTGCGAGCTCCGCCCCAAGCCGAGGCAGCCACAGCGCGGCGCCGACGACGAGCACTGCCGCGGTGGTGTAGTGCAACGCCGCGACGCGAAGAGGGATCTCGGCATATCGCAGTTCGTCCGCCACTTCCCGGGCTTCTCGGACCCGCCGATGCTGTTCGTGCGTGAAGATCACGCGCATGCTCACGAAGTACACGGCGATGAGGGCCGGTGAATACACCCCGATCCATCCGAGGGCCGGTAGTCGAGCGCCGCTCACGAGGCCGAGGCCGGCGATGCCCACGAGGATCAGACCGAAACCGACTGAGAGGGCGTGCCCCTGGTGGGCGCGGGTGCTCAGCGGCTCTGGCTGGACGGCGTCCATGAACGAAAGGATCAGGAGGTTGAACATGCAGCTGCCGAGGACGTCACCGACTGCGATATCCGGGAGTGCCGCTAATGCCGTCGCGCCGAAGCCGGTAAACAGTTCAGGAAGGCTCGTGGTCGCCGCCAGAAGGACGACGCCAATCCAGCTGCGCCCGAGGCCTGTCTTTTCTCCGATCACGTCCCCGTAACGAGCGAGACGCACGCCGGCGAACACGATCACGAGGGCGATGGCCAGAAATTGGATCCAGATCATCGCGAGACCCTGCCACGCGCGTGCTGCCGCCATACGAACCGGGACGAGCTCTCGGCCAATCCCCATGCCACCAGCGCACCGCCGAACACCAGGGTCCAGAGCTCGAGTGGAATCGCGGCATTCCCCAGCAGACCCGCGGAGAATGGAAGCGACGCGGCGGCGATCTGAATGCCGATGCCGGCCAGCACGGCGGTGTGCAGATATCTGTTCGACAACGGGTGCGTCGACGTGTGCCTGGACGGGTACGTCAGCAAGAGCTGTCCGACAGCCATGAAATGAAACGCGACGGCGCGCGCCACGTCGAGCTCATAACCGAGCCGGGGCACCAGCCCGAGCACGCCGAGCGCGAGGACCGCCTTCATGCTACCGGCGATCACGATGAAGCGAGCGGAGGGGCGGTCAAGGAGGGGAGCGTCGGCGGGGCGCGGCGCGTGTTGCATGACGTCGGGTGTGCGGTCGAACGCGAGCACGAGCGCGGGCAGCCCGTCGGTCAGTAGATTAATCCACAGGATTTGCGCGGCCGTGAGGGGAAGCATGAGAGCCCCCGTGCCGTCGCGGATGTCGAGGCTGAAGGCGAGCGTGGCGCCGGCTGCCACGAGCAGGACCTCCGACAGGTTGGTCGAGAACAGGAAACGGAGGAACTTCTGGATGTTTTCATAGATCCCGCGGCCTTCCTCGACTGCGGTGACGATGGTCGCGAAATTGTCATCGAGCAGGACCAGATCGGCGACTTCGCGGCTCACGTCCGAACCGCGCTGTCCCATCGCTACTCCAACGTCCGAGCGTTTCAGTGCCGGTGCGTCGTTGACGCCGTCCCCCGTCATCGCCACGATTTGTCCCTGCGCCTGCAGCGCTTCCACGAGCTGGAGCTTCTGCTCCGGCCGTACTCGGGCGAATACGTTCACTTCCACGAGTGCGTCGACGAGTGCGGTGCCGTGGTAGTCGTCGAGGTCTTCCCCGGTGAGCACACGTACGCCCGGAATGCCGATCTGGTGGGCGACGGCCAACGCCGTAGCGGGATGGTCACCGGTGACCATGATCACGCGAATACCTGCGGCCAACGCTTTGCGCACGGCCTCAGGTACCTCAGGCCGCGGCGGATCCCAGAACAACGCGAGGCCTATCAGGGACAGTGATTCCTCTGTCTCCCCATCTGCCCATGCAAGCGCCAGCACGCGAAAGCCCTCACGGGCGTAGGCTTCGGCTTTCTCAGTCCAGGATTCGCGATCCTCGCTCGAGAGTACGCAGCGACGCAGCAGCACCTCAGGCGCACCTTTGAAATAGCTGACGAGGCCGCGTTCTTCCGCGACCGTCACACGCGCAAACTTCCAGGCGCTGTCGAAAGGGCGCTCGGCGATCGGCGGATGTGCCGCTCGAAGGCGAGCGACGTCGGCGCCCCGTGTCGTCGCGTAGCGCAGCAGGCCGAGATCGAGCGGATCGCCGGCGCCTGTCGCCGGGTCCGCATCGTTGGCCAGCACAATGGCCGCAAGTGCGCGGGACGGGTCAATCACGTCGAGCGATTGCACTTCCATCCGGTTCTCGGTCAACGTGCCCGTCTTGTCGGTGGCAATGACCGTGACGGAACCGAGCGCTTCAACGGCAGACAATCGCCGCACGACGGCTCGATGCCGGGCCATCCGTTCGACGCCGAGGGCCAGAGCAACGGTGAGCACCGCTGGCAGGCCTTCTGGCACGGCGGCAACCGCAAGCGCCACGGCGAAGATGACCATTTCAGGGGCACGGCTGATCCCTTCCGCTACGATCCCGAGGAGGCCGAGCGCGGCGGCCAGTATCAGGACCCAGCGCGCGATCTGTCGTCCCAGACGATCGACACGACGCTCGAGCGGGGTCTTCGCCGTTGTGATGTCGACCAGCATCGCGGCCAGGCGGCCCATGGCGCTTGCCTGCCCCGTCTTCGTCACCTCGAGATAGGTCTTTCCACGCACCAGCAGCGTGCCGCTGAACGCCTCGTCGCCATCCCCCTTGTCCAGGGGGACCGATTCGCCCGTGAGAATCGATTCGTCCAGCATGACGCCGCGCGTATCGGTCAGTGTGCCGTCCGCCGGCACACGATCTCCGGCCTCGAGGCGCACGCTGTCACCCGGAACGAGCAGGTGCGTTGCCACGCGAACAAGCTGGCCGTCGCGCGTGACCCACGCGTGGGTTCCCGCGAGTGCCTTCAGCCGCGCCAGGGCGGCTTCAGACCGCCGTTCCTGATACAGGCCAAGGGCGGCGTTGAAGGCCAGAATCAGACCAATGGCGCTCGCTTCGATAGGCCAACCCCTTGCGCCCTCATAGAGCCAATGCGCGAGATCAAAGGCGAGCGCAAAGACCAGGATGGAAACGAGCGGGCTTGCGAATTGACGGAGGAAGCGACGCCAGGACGGATCCGGCGGGCGCTCTGGCAGCGCATTCGCTCCGAACCGTGAGAGACGTTCGGCCGCCTCGCTCGAAGAAATTCCCCTCATTTCGGATCCAGATGGTCCGGCGTGAACGGGACGCATTAGAGCAACCCCCGTGCCTCGACTTGTATCGAGCGGGCAACACAGTGCAGCTTCGGGTCGGTGCGAGGAATTTCGATTGGCCGCGAATAATTCCGCCGACTCGTCCAGGCCGTTTGGTGCGATCGACATGGAGCTGTTGCGGCAGTGCCCTTGTCCTGTGTGGCTGGTCGAGCGTCGCGCCTCTCGGCGCGTTCCGCGGCGAATTCTGGCCGCCGTCCACGCCAATCCTGACGAACCGACCGAGCAGGCGCTCAACAAGACCTCATCTGCACAGCGGGTTTCCGGACGAGGCCACTGCGGAGGGCCCGCGTGTCGCGCGGCAGCGATCCACGCTGCTGATTCTCGCGATCACGCTCCACAATGTTCCGGAAGGCCTGGCGGTCGGCGTCCGTTTCGGCGGCGGCGACTTTGGGGCCGCAACGGCGGCGTGGTGCTTCTCGCGTTCGGCGCGTTGACCGTCCTGGAGGCTCCGCGCCTGCAGACCAATCTACCCACACCGTGGATTGGGCTGTGGGAGCGCATCAACATCAGCGCGTTCCTGCTGTGGGTTGCGGTGCTGGCGACTGCGCTGTTGCGGGCCCCGAGGGTTTTGGCCGTGGCCGATCGCCGGAATGGACCGGGCACACGAACATGAGCGCCGTCACGACCGCGCGAACCACCGGTGCGTTCGGCATCGCCTGCGGTTGCTGGTTGAACGGCGCGCGCTGGTGGTGACGAATGACGGGATCGATGGGCTGGTCGATGGTGCTGTGGTTCGTACGCTTCTTCAGCGCTGTTCGGCGACCACCTTCAACAAATCCAGGCTCGTGATGACGCCCACCGGCTCTTTGCCTTGCGTCACGACCAACCGGTGAATGTGCTGATCGATCATCAGCCGTGCCGCCTCCGCCACGGAGGCCGTAACTGGCACCTGGTGGATCACTGGCGTCATGACATCTCGCACGGTGACGGCCCGTTCCTCGACGTACGGCTGCCCACGGTCTTCCAGCGTGAGGTCCGCGGCGATATCGCGATAGAAGCCCGAGCTTCGCGATGATTCGACATCAGAAGGTTCAGCGACATTGCGGCCGATGTCGGTCATCGAGACCACGCCGATGAGGTGTCCCTGGCTGTCCACAACCGGTGCACCGGAGATTTCCCGCTCGATAAGGTATCGAGCCAGGGCATCGGTTGTCATGTCATCGGCCACCGTCATGATGTCCGGGTTCATCAGGTCTTTCACGTTTCGTGTTTTGCTCATTGCTTACGTCTCCAGGTTTCGGCCGTGGCGGACAGGCGAGTGGCCCCCGTTTGATCTCGCTTGAGGGGGAGCCGACGACGTGTCCTTCGGACGCCGGGCCAGCAGCACCCGTCACGCTACCGTCTGCCTCTATTCGTATCGCCAGCGTCTCGGCGGGCACGAGCTGCGCCTTCCAGAATAAAGAGGTCCTTCAGGCCGGTGTACAGTATCAGGTCGGGCGAGGACACCGGACCCACGTCGCAAGTGTCCTACATCAGCCCGGCTGGTTGCTGACGCCACTGCGATGGATACAGATTGACGGCGAGACGAATGAGTCGCCTCATGCTTCCCGCAGCCTTCCCAAACCCGTTCGGACGATCTGCTCCAGGCTCATGAGTTGGTCGGCGAGATGACGTTTGCCGGCGGCGGTGATGCGGTACGGCTGTCGTCGGTCCTCGGCCTGCACGGAACGGATCAGGCTTGCTGAAGTTTGGGAAAGGTCGGCCCAGGTTCCTGCGGGTGTTCAATACGGAACAGAGGCCGACGTGCGGTTTCGCTACCGTAGCGTCACCCAAGGGACACCCCATCCAGTTATACGATGCCCAATGGACATCGCCTCGGCCTTGAGACATTGGAGTACAGCATGAAGCAATGACGCGTTCGACAGTCTGCACGCTCGCCTTTCTCGTCACCGACCGGTCTGCTTGAACACTTCGGCCCGCTGAACGCGCTGGCCGCGCTCAGCGCCATTATGGCGGCGAATGTC
>Ga0214472_10005746_pt1 | contig 13051 bp, 13 predicted proteins | sample RVTome_6_FD_207662 | JGI IMG/M metagenome (GOLD analysis project Ga0214472, IMG submission 207662) | Soil microbial communities from uranium-contaminated site in the Upper Colorado River Basin, Wyoming, United States - RVT140D175 | ecosystem: Environmental > Terrestrial > Soil > Contaminated >... | reverse complement strand
TTTGTGGGGAGTTTCGATGCTGGACAAGGGCGTGGAGCGGCGGCGGGAGCCAAAACCGGTAGGTCGCGTGTCGAAGTTGTTTGCCAGCATTGGCCGATTGATTCTTCCGGTTATTGCGCTCTTGGGTTGCTTTGGCCTCATTACGCAATTTTGGCAGACACCCGCGAGTGATTTTCGCTTTCTTCTCCAGTTACATCCCGCTCTCGATCCGATGAAGAGCCTGTGGCTCAGTTGGGGTGTTGTGCTGGTGCCGCTGGCATTTTTCGTCGTCAATCTGACCAACCGCCGATATGGCGCGACGTCGGCATTTTGGGCCGTCGTTCTTGTCTGGTTGCTATTCGGCGGGTTGTTGTGCTGGGCTGCCGAGCAGGGCCTTTTGGCCTCTCTGGTCGAGAGCAAGGCGATCAGGGTGCAAGCCATCGGCTTTGCGGTCGCACTGTTTGTTGGGGAAATTCTCTGTATCTGTTTCTTTGATTGGCTGCGCGGCATTCCGTGGTGGCAGGCCCCCTTTGTCGCAGCCTTGCTCGGGGGGCTTGCTTATACGTTCGCCTATCATGTGCTGGTCTATGGCCTGACCCATGAGACGCTGGCGGGCGTCTGGAATGGGGACATCTGGCCGCGTCTTGCGGCCCTGTCGGCGTTGCAGCTTGTCTGGGCTGCCCTTCAGCTTTTACCGACGGCAGCTCTGCGCGGTCTTATTCGGCCCCTGCCGGGTTATGGGGGAGCGTGATTGTTCCCAGCGACCCTTCGGCTGGCGCGAGCTTCAGCTTGAACATCATCAGATAGGTGTGCTGAAGGAGGCTGTAGTTATTGTCAGAGATCAGATAGACGAAAACCTGACCCTTCTCGTCCTGGCGCACTGCCAACCCTTCCATATTGTCGATGGTGCGCGCGTTGTTGGTGCTGAGCAGCAAACGCCCGTCCAGCGTTGCGCCGGGTTTGACATCGTCACCTTTGACAAGGCGAAGCTGCATGCCTGGGCCTGCAAGAAGTGAGAAACTGCGTTCGAGCAACAGGAAATCGCCATTGGGCAGGCGCGCCAGATCGGTTGGCTTGAAGGGTGCGTTTAGCCGAGTGGAAAGCCGTTCTACTTTGCGCCCCTCAATAAGGAAGGCCTCGCCGATAAGTGCCAGGGCTTCCATGCCGCTATTTGCGGGCATCTGGCCGAGACGGCGCTCGGTGACGATCTGGCTTGGCACGGCGGCAAAGCCAGCGGTGCTGAGGTCGTAGCGCCATATCCGATGAAAATGCTCAAAGCTGACATAGGCTTCGCTCTTGGTCGGGTCGTCGCCTGTTGTCGTCAGCCCTTCGGCATCGCCATAGGGTTTGCGCAGGATGGGTTCGCCCTTGAGGTTCAGCATGGGCGCGATGGTGCCATCGCCGAGGCCTGACAGGCGGCCTTTTTCGTCATAGAGAATTTCTGCCGAAAGCCAATGTGCTTCGTCGGAAATAGCAAGCAGCCGCGAGCCGTCAGCGCTGATCGCCAGACCAGACCAGCCACCGAATTCCTTATTTTCGGATTTAACTTCGATGCCGCCCGCCCATTCTAATTCACCTGCGCTCAGGTCATTGCGGTTGGCGGGGTTCCAGCGGATGGGCTGCGTTTCAAGCGCAATGGGCTGGATTTTGTCGCTTATGGAATTTATGGGTGAGGGCGTTGCTGCCAACACCACCGTTGCCGATAGCCCCGTTGCAATCAGAACAAGAAGAACGCGCGTTTTAACGCCTGCAAGTTGACGAATTTTACGCCACTCCATTCATACTCTCCACATGATGGCTGCCCCGTGCCCCATCTGTGGGTAATCCCATATCCTATTAACTTACGCCGCGCGCGGTTTTCATGGAGACGCCTTTTTTGGCACCCGAACCGCCGCGTCCGCGCCGACCCGTGTTTTCATCTTCAAAAAGTTCCGCAAGCTTGTCAGTCATCACGCCGCCTAGCTGTTCAGCGTCAACAATGGTTACAGCGCGACGGTAGTAGCGCGTCACGTCATGGCCGATGCCGATGGCGATCAGCTCGACGGGCGAGCGTGTTTCGATCTGTTCAATGACGCTTCTGAGATGGCGTTCGAGGTAATTCCCGGCATTGACCGACAGCGTACTGTCGTCAACCGGCGCGCCGTCCGAAATCACCATCAGGATGCGACGCTGTTCAGGGCGCGCGAGCAGGCGGTTGTGTGCCCAGATCAGCGCCTCGCCGTCGATGTTTTCTTTCAGCAGGCCTTCGCGCATCATCAGGCCGAGGTTGCGCCTTGCACGACGCCAGGGGCTGTCGGCTGCCTTGTAGATGATGTGGCGCAGATCGTTGAGGCGACCGGGCATGGCAGGCTTGCCGTCAGCGAGCCAACGCTCGCGCGACTGGCCACCCTTCCAGGCCCGCGTTGTGAAACCGAGGATTTCAACCTTCACATTGCAGCGTTCCAGCGTGCGCGCCAGAATATCGGCGCACATGGCTGCAACGGTAATGGGCCGTCCGCGCATTGATCCCGAATTGTCGAGCAACAGCGTCACCACGGTGTCGCGGAAGTTCATGTCATGCTCAATCTTGAAGGAGAGCGGGTGCATCGGATCGGTGACAACGCGTGTCAGGCGTGCGGCATCCAGCATTCCTTCTTCAAGGTCGAATTCCCACGTGCGGTTTTGCTTGGCCAGCAGTCGGCGCTGCAGGCGGTTGGCGAGGCGCGAGACGACACCCTGCATTTGCTGCAATTGCTGATCGAGATATTGGCGAAGCCGCGATAGTTCTTCGAGGTCGCAGAGGTCTTCAGCCGCAATCACTTCGTCATATTGCGAGGCAAATACTTTGTAGGATGGCTCGCGATTGCGATTGTCGGCGGCGGAGTTGGGATGCCAGGGCTGCGTTCCGTCGCTGGCCTCATCCGTTTCGCCTTCCATCGTATCTTGGTCGCTTTCGACCTCGACGGTTTGTTCGTCGCCTTCCTCGCCTTCGCCTTCGGCATATTCGACCTGTTCAGCCGACGCGCCGTCTTCCTGTTGAGCCTCACCCGATTGGCTTTCGTCAGACGACTGGTCGCTGTCGCCGTCCTCGGTGTCGCTGTCGTCCGACTGGTCGTCTTGTGATTGACCAAGCTCGGACCCCATGTCGAGGTCTTTAAGGATGTCGCGTGTCACGCGGGCAAAGGCCGTCTGGTCCTCGACAATGCCATGCAGTCGATGCAGATCGGCACCGGCTTTTTCTTCAATCCATGAACGCCAGAGTTCGACCAGCGGGAGGAAAGAGGGCGGCGGTGCCTTGCCTGTCAGTTCTTCGCGCACCATCATGGCGACGGCTTCAGCCAGCGGGGCTTCTTCGCGGGATTTGATGCGGTTATAGCCGCGCGACATCCCTCGTTGTTCCAGAGCTGCGGCGAGGTTCTGTCCCATGCCCGACATCTGGTTGGTGCCGATGGCCTCGCAGCGCGCCTGTTCGATGGCGTCGAATACGGCGAGCGCATTGCCGCCTTCAGGTTGCAGGCGGGCGTTGATTTTTTCGTCGTGATGAGCAAGGCGCAGTGCGTAGCTATCGGCAACGCCGCGCACTTGTGCCACTTCTTCGGGTGGAAGCGTCCGGCTCGGCATCGGCAGGCGTGCGCGAAGTCCCCGCAAGCCGGGCGGTTCGGTTCCGAAGGTGACATTCAGCTCGGCGTTATCCGCAATCGTGCGCATCGCTGTGGATAGCGCGCGTTTGAACGGTTCGACCGGGCCTTCCTTGGTGCTCATTCTTCGATATGCCCTTCTTCGGCAAAGGGTCTGATCAGGCGACCATCACATTGGCGGCGCTATCAGGCAGATCTTCGCCAAAGCAACGCTGATAGAATTCAGCAACGGTTGCGCGTTCCAATTCATCGCATTTGTTGAGGAATGTGACGCGGAAGGCAAAGCCGATATCGCCACCGAAAATTTCGGCGTTTTCGGCCCAGGTCAGCACGGTGCGCGGGCTCATCACGGTCGAGACATCGCCATTGATGAAGGCCGACCGTGTCAGGTCGGCGACGCGCACCATGGCGGAAATTGCCTTCTTACCCTTTTCGGTCTGATAGGATTTGAGCTTGGCAACCATGATGTCGACTTCGGCATCATGCGGCAGATAGTTCAGCGTCGTCACAATGTTCCAGCGGTCCATCTGGCCCTGGTTGATCTGCTGCGTGCCATGATAAAGGCCGGAGGTGTCGCCGAGGCCGACGGTGTTTGCCGTCGAGAAAAGGCGGAACGCGGCATGGGGACGAATGACGCGGTTCTGATCGAGCAGCGTCAGTTTGCCCGCGACTTCCAGAATACGCTGGATCACGAACATCACGTCCGGGCGACCGGCATCATATTCGTCGAAAACAAGGGCGACCGGGTGTTGCAGCGCCCAGGGGAGCAGGCCTTCGCGGAATTCCGTAACCTGCTTGCCTTCGCGCAAGACGATGGCGTCCTTGCCGACAAGGTCGATACGGCTGATGTGGCTGTCGAGATTGATGCGTATGCAGGGCCAGTTAAGGCGGGCGGCAACCTGTTCGATATGGGTTGATTTGCCCGTACCGTGATAGCCCTGCACCATGACGCGACGGTTATAGGCAAAGCCCGCCAGGATCGCCAAGGTGGTGTCGCGGTCGAACAGATAGTCCGGGTCAAGGTCGGGGACATATTCGTTGCTCTGGCTGAAAGCCGGAACCGTCATATCCACGTCAATCTTGAAGACATCACGGACATTTACCGTTGTGTCGGGGCCTTCCACGGAGAGGCTACCTGTTACATCTGAGCTCATCGTACCTGTTTCCAAAGTCGCGCCGCTCGAAAGTCAGGGAGCGGTCAAAATTTCAAGATCGCGTCAAGATCAAGCCATCTGGCGCGCGAGAGAATAGCCATGAACCGGCGTTTCTCACAGTTTCCAAATGCAAATTAATGCAGATTAGCAAAAGCCGCTTTTGCGGAGGTAGTCGTAGGCCTGAATGACCTTGCGCAAACGCTCTTCTGCGGATCGGTCGCCGCCATTGGCGTCTGGGTGGTGTCGCTTTACAAGTTCCTTATACCGGGACTTAATTTCGATCAAGGTGGCGGTTTCTTCAAGCTCCAGTGTATGCAAAGCCTGTTGTTGCAGGGGCTTGACCTTTGGCCTGCGGGGTGTGCTTTTGCCTTCCGAGGTCGTATCCTCGCCAAAAAGCTCATAGGCATCACGGAAGGCAGCGCCCGCGCGTTTGCCACCTTTGCTAAAACCCTGACTGTAGTTAGGAGCCGAGTTGACGCCCAGCCCCCATGTCGGGCGGTGGCCTGTCAGGCCCTCACGCTGATATTTGGCGACTTCGGCGGCGGTCATGCCGGAGAAAAAGTCGTAATTTGCGTTGAATTCACGGATATGTTTGGCGCAAAACCAGCGATAAGTCGTTTCGCGGCCATTGAGGTCGTTGTTTGTTGGCAGGCCCGGTGCACGGTGCTTTCCGGCTTCCTTGCAGCCGTCCCAGCTACATGGCTTCTGATCGGCGCGGGCTTTAATCGCCTCGCGCGCTTCTTTGGTGCCTTCCAGCCCGCGTTTTTTACGGGGCGCTATGCGGATGCTGTCGAAAAAATCAGAGGTCAAGTTCAGGTCCGATATTCAAATGAACAGGATGTGCAAATCGGTGTCGCACAGGCTAGGGTCGGGCACTATAGCACTAAAAATCTTAAAGGTGTCGCGTGACCGTTGCTGAAATCATCAGGCAGAAGCTGGAAGTGGCATTTCAGCCATTGGTTCTTGAAATTGAGGATCAGTCCCATAAACATCAAGGCCACGCGGGTCATCGTCCGGGCGTTGAAACCCATTTTGACGTCAGGATTGTCTCCTCGGCCTTTGACGGGCTTTCGCGTGTGCAGCGTCATCGCCTGGTGACGAATGAGTTAAAGGAAGAAATCGGTAATCCAATTCACGCGCTGTCGCTCAAGACCTTGACGCCGGAAGAGGCCGCCAAGGCGGAGGCGGTGTCCTAGTTTTTATCCTGGGTATGCGCGCGATTGGGTGTTACGCGCAAAACGGCTAGCTGATTGCGCTGGCGGCGCAGAATTTCAAATTTGGCGCCATGGAAGTTAAAAGCCTGTCCCACCTCCGGGATGGCGCGGGCTTCATGGATGACGAGGCCGGCGATGGTGGTGGCTTCGTCATCGGGCAATGTCCATTCCAATGCGCGGTTCAGATCGCGAATGGGTAGTGAGCCGACCACGATCACAGAGCCATCGGCTTGCATGCGGATCCGGGCGCGGTCGATGTCATGTTCGTCGGAAATATCGCCGACGATTTCCTCCAGAATATCCTCCAGCGTGATGAGGCCCATCAGGCCACCATATTCGTCCACCACCAATGCAAAATGTGTTTTGCGCCGCAGAAAGGCGTTGAGCTGGCTTTGCAGTGGCGTGGTATCGGGGATGAACCAGGGCTCGGAGGCCACGTCGAGGATTTTGATGGCGTTGGGATTCCAGCCGACGCTGGCCATGGCGCGCAGCAGGTCTTTAGAATGCAGGACGCCGACGATATTGTCGGGTTCATCCTTCCACAGGGGCATGCGCGTATGCGGCGAGGCCAGCACTTCGGTGACGATTTCTTCGTTGCTGCTGGAGGCATCCAGCATGGTCATGTTTTTGCGGTGGACCATGATATCGCTGACATCGAGATCGGCGAGATCGAGAATACCGCCGAGCATGTCGCGGTCACGTTTGATCACGCCACCTTCGCGATGATGCAGGTTGATCGCGCCGCGCAGTTCTTCGTGCGGCGAGAGCACATTGGCCGTCTCGCTCACATCGACGCCAAAAATACGCAGCATGCCTCGTACGATTAATTGCACGGTCATGGTGACGGGAGCAAAAAGCCAGATGATGACACGCAGGGCGGGTGCGACGGCGAGCGCAAAGCGGTCCGTATTGGTGATGGCATAAGTCTTGGGCATGACCTCGGCAAAGATCACGACGATGGCCGTCATGACCAGCGTGGCATAGACAACGCCGGCATCGCCAAAGAGCGTCAGGAAGACACTGGTGGCAAGCGCGGAAGCCAAAATATTGACGAGATTATTGCCCAGCAGAAGGGCGCCGATGAGGCGTTCCAGATTGTCGGTGAGCTTCAGGACAAGCGCGGCGCGTTTGTTCTTTTCCTCCGCCAGTCGGTTCATGCGGGCGCGTGAGGCCGCTGTCAGGGCTGTTTCCGAGCCTGAGAAAAAACCAGAGAGAGCGATCAGCACAACGATCAGCGCAATGGTCAGCCCAAGTCCCAATGAGATCATCAGGCCGCTTCCCTCTGTGAGAGCAGTTCGCGCAGCGCGGAAATTTCAACGTCACGCGTGATGAAGGCATCGCCAATTCCACGTGCCAGAATGAATGTAAGCTTGCCGTCCACGACCTTCTTGTCTTGTCCCATCAGCGCGATGAGCCCATCCGCGTCAGGGAGGGGACCCGTCACATCGGCCAGCTTGTTGGGCAGGCCCGCGCGCTCAAGGTGTTGGCGCAGCCGTGTGGCGTCTTGACCGGGACAGAGACCAAGTTTCACTGAAAGGTCGAAGGCCAGAGCCATGCCGACAGCGACGCCTTCGCCATGCACGAGCTTTTGCGAAAAGCCCGTCGCGGCTTCCAGCGCGTGGCCGAAAGTGTGTCCGAGATTGAGCAGCGCGCGTATGTTGCTTTCGCGTTCGTCCATCGCAACGATATGGGCCTTGGCTTCGCAGCTTTTGACGATGGCATGTGTGCGGGCCGCGACATCGCCTTGTTTGATCGCGTCGAGGTTGGTTTCGAGCCAATCGAAGAAGGGCCGATCGTTGATGAGACCGTATTTTGCGACTTCGGCATAGCCTGCCATCAGCTCGCGCATCGACAGGGTTTCGAGCGCGCTGGTATCGGCCAGCACGAGGCGCGGCTGATAGAAGGCCCCCACAAGGTTTTTGCCTTGCGCGGTATTGATCCCCGTTTTGCCACCGACGGATGAATCGACCTGAGAGAGCAATGTTGTCGGGATCTGCGCAAAGTCAACGCCACGACGCACGATGGAGGCGGCAAAGCCCGTCAGGTCGCCGATAACGCCGCCGCCCAGCGCAATGACGAGATCGCCTCGTTCGATGCCGATCTGCAGCAGCCATTCGGCAATCCGTTGCAATTCGGCAAAGCATTTGGTTGCTTCACCTGCCGGTACGACCATGACGTCATGGCGTATATTTTGCGCCTCAAGGCTGGCCCGCAGCGCGGGCAGATGAATTTTGGCAACCGTCTCGTCGGTGATAATGGCGACCCGGGCACGGCGCAACAGTGGCTTCAGGTATTGCCCGGCGTTCGCGATGAGGCCGGGGCCGACCAGAATGTCATAGCCGCGATCAGCAAGATCGACGCGAACGGTTTTGACGAGGGGAGACGTGCTCATTTGATCGGTTCTTCGTTTTTCCCGGCGTGAGGGTCAAGGGCGGAGGTTTGGCGATAGGTGTCGAGTCTGGCTATGGCATCCTCGACCACCAGTTCGTGCGGGCCTTCAAGGCTTTCAATGGTGATATCGGCTTCAGCGTAAACGGGATAGCGCTCGTTGATGAGCTTCTCCATCGTTGTGCGTGGATCGCCCTGTTGCAGCAACGGTCGATTGCTGCGGCGTGAAACGCGGCGCATCAGCACATCAAGGTCGGCGCGTAGCCAGATCGAGATGCCGCGCGCGGCAATATTGGCGCGTGTTGTCGGGTCCATAAAGGCCCCGCCCCCGGTTGCGAGCACTTGTGGTCCGTCTTCCAGCAGACGAGCGATAACGCGGCGCTCGCCTTCGCGAAAGGCGGCTTCGCCCCGGCGCGCAAAAATTTCCGGGATGGTCTCGCCTGCCGCCGCCTCGATTTCATGGTCGGCATCGACAAAGGGCAGTCCAAGCCTGTTGGCCATGCGCCGTCCGACCGTTGTTTTGCCTGCGCCCATCAGGCCGATCAGCACAATGGAGCGTTCAGGCGAGCGCGGTGGCAGAGCGGCAATCGCTCGTTCGCTCGGGTCTGCAACTGGCACATCGGTTGACTTCGGGGGCTGGTGGGGCAACTCGGTCATTCTATATCTGGTCAGGCTATATCTGGTCGGGGCTCAGGTCTGCAGGTCTCAAACGGCTTGCTCTTCCCATTCTCCTATAGCACCGGGGGCGGTTTCGCGCCCAAATTTCGCCGCAACCTGTACATAAGTTGGGAATTCAGAAGCGATTTGCAGGATTATGGGAAAGTCATATATTATGGGCATTCTCAATATGTCCTAAAAATGCCCGCAGAATACTGCCTCCCCTCAGAGGCCTTCCGTCAAGGCGCAACCGCGTTTCTACCCGTCAAGAACCAGAGAGCCAAATGAAAGCCATATCCAGCCTTGTTGTGTTGTTTCTTATCCTCGGTCTCATCGGGGCCGGAGGGCTTATCTATCTGGGGCAAGCGTCACAGGCTCCCACACAGCATGTTGAAAAGGTGCTGCCTGATGACCAGTTTCCGCGTTGATTCTGGCCTATTAAGTGGAGTGGCATTCGCCGCTCTGATGGCTTTGTCATTTTCGTTTGGTACGGCCAATGGTGCGTTGGCCGACACGCTCGGGACGATGCCTGCGGGCTCTGTCGTCACGCCCGGTACGGTCACGACAACCAGCTCTGATGGCACGGTGACGAAATCGGTGCTGCCTGCCGCGCCTCGTGATGATGCAGCGCCGATGTCGAATCCTGCACTCAAGCCCGGTCCCCAGGCCATCACGCCGTCGGGCTTTGGCGCCACATCGGTGGACACCGGAAATGAGGCGGGCGGAGATGCAAATGGCGCGTCGCTTCCTGCCTCGTCGGTCAATCAACAGTCTTTTCCGGCAGGGCGAGCGCCTGATGCGGCGGAAGTTGCCAAGACTTTTGCCTCTGTACCCGGACGTACCAATGCTGACGTCGTCATGAGCGAGCTTGGCGGTGTCGATGCGTCGTCGGCGGGTTTGGTCTCGGATGCCAATGGCGGTCTGGGGGTTAATATGTGGCAGGGCGCGACACGCGCCGATGTCGATCACTATTTGTCGATCATGCCGGTTGCGACCTCTTCGTCGGTCGTCAACGATTTGTCGCGGCGCTTGCTGCTCACCGGCGCAACGCCGCCCGAAGGTCAGGTCAGTGGCGCGTCTCTTCTTGCCATTCGACTTGATCGCCTGATGGCTTCTGGTCATACCGATCTTGCTGCTCAACTGGGGCGCGGAACCTTGGCTGACAAGTCGCCGCCCGTTGCGATGGCGCGCGCTCAAGTTGCGTTGGCGCTGGCTGATGATCAAGCAGCCTGCGGCGAGCTGGCCAATCTGCCCGCTGGCAATGATCCTGCCCATGACGCGGCAGATGCTTTTTCAATGCGGCTGTCAGCTTTTTGTCAAATCAGATCGGGTAAAACCGCTGAAGCCAATGTGACCTTCGATCTGGCGCGCGAAGAGGCTTACGACAATCCGCTTTTTTATTCGCTGGCCTATCAGGCCAATGAAGGTTTGAAGTTGAAGGCGGCCGCGCCCCAGTCGCTTGATATGCTGGATCTGCGTTTTTACGCGCTTGCCAAACGCGCCTTGCCGGATAATGCCGGAGACATCGTCGGTCCTGCCGCCGTCAAGACCTTGGCGCAAGATGAAACCCTTGCGCCCCAAATTCGGATCGAAGCTGGTGAACGCGCTTTGTCTTATGGTCTGATTAACGGTGCTGAACTCGTGAAGCTTTATATGGCGGTCAAGTTCAAGCCGGACGAAGTCGAGGGTGCCAAGGCGGGGTTGCTGCCGAAGTCTTCGATCATGCAACGCGCACTTCTTTTTCAGGCAATTCAGACGGAAGTTTTGCCGACGGATCGTTGCGATCTGATGAAACAATTTTTGGCGCAGGCCGATGGCGTTGATCGATATGGCGCTGCCGTGCAAGTGCTTCTGCCGTCGCTTGAGGCGCTGGTGCCGGGTTCCCTGCTGCAATCCTTTGCACCGACAGCGACACGCGCTTTTCTGAGCGCGGGCGATCTGGTTCATGCGCGTCAGTGGCTGGCGCTTGTCGAGCCGAGCGCCGCTCATGATCTGCATGAATTTTCTGCGCTTATGCGTATTGCTGATCCGGCAGGGCTTGGTCCCATGTCGAATGAACAGGTGACAGCTATTGCTGCCGACCTCACATCAAATGTTGTCGCGGACCAGAATTTCGCGGCGACGGAGGCAATGATTTACGACGGGTCTGGTGTGACCTTGCCGCAAGTCGTCCTGCAGGCTCTGGTGGCTGCGCCTCGCAGCGTTGGTGCGCCCGAGCCACTACTCAATCAGCTTCACAATGCAGGCCTTCATGGGTCGGTGGGTGAAGTTGTATTGCTCTCACTTGTTGCGATTGGGCCTGGGGGGCCGGAACGCGCAGACCGTCAAGCAGTTGCGCAAAGCATATCAAGTCTCAGAGCGGTCCATCTCGACGGCGAGGCGCGGCGCCTCGCTCTCGAAGCTTTATTGGGACGTAGTCATGCCGGACGCGGGTGATATCTATGACAAACAAAATGAATGTTGAAACGGTGCGGGAAGCGGGCCTACAGCCTGGCAAGCATCACATTGAGGCCTTTCTCGAAATGCTCAGCGCCGAGCGTGGCGCGGCGCGCAATACGCTTGATGCCTATGCGCGTGATCTTCGCGATTTTGCGGAATTTCTGGAGCGACGAGGTAAGGATATCGTTGCCGCCGAAACGGTGGATGTACGCTCCTATCTTGAAGGGCTGACGGCTCAGGGTCTGTCGGCTTCGACGGCGGCTCGTCGGCTGTCGGCCATTCGGCAGTTTTACGGATTTCTCTATACCGATGGCGTCAGGACAGATGATCCTTGCGGTGCCATCGAAGGGCCGAGGCGCGCTCGCCCCTTGCCCAAGACCTTGTCGGTGGAAGAGGTCGATGCACTGCTTGTTGCCGCTCGTCTGGCCGAAGACGGGCGCTCGCAAGAAGAATCTGTGCGCATTTATAAGCGCGCGCGCCTCGTTTGCCTGATGGAAGTGCTCTATGCGACGGGCTTGCGCGTATCGGAACTTGTCGGCCTGCCGCTTTCGGCCGCCAAGGGTGAGAGTCGTTTTCTGACGATTGCAGGCAAGGGTGGGCGTGAGCGTCTTGTGCCTTTGTCAGAGGCGGCGCGTCTCGCGATTGACGAATATCTGCCGTTGCGCACCATGCGTTTGGGCGACAGTGTTTCGCCCTGGCTCTATCCCTCGCGTGGCCGTCAGGGACATTTGACGCGGCATCGTTTTGCGCAATTGTTGAAAGATTTGGCGACGTCGGCCAATCTTGATGCAACGCGGGTCAGCCCCCATACGCTGCGTCACGCCTTTGCAAGTCATCTGCTTGCCAATGGGGCAGATTTGCGCGCGGTTCAGCAGATGCTGGGTCATGCGGATATTTCAACGACGCAGATTTATACGCATGTTCTTGATGATCGGTTGAAAACTCTGGTTGAAGAACATCATCCCTTGGCCGCCAAGGATAGTAGTCATTAGGGCAAGACGGCGAGGGTAGCCTTACCCTCCCTTTCCCGGTGATATCATTCATCCTGCCGGTTCGCCCGGGCAGATCCGCGTCGTCATGCTCGGGCAGCAAGGTTTCATTTTATTTATGGAAAATAAAATGCTCAGGGGAACTCTGGATGTTGCGAACGGTTGACAATAGCCTTCGCAAAAGCCAGTGTGCCGCGCAATTCCTGAGCAAGTCAGGGAATCTGGCGGGGGAGCTTCGTGGTACGAACTTTATCCGTCTCCCATATGCTTTTTCGCCATTGAAAGGGCCTATTCCCTGAGCACGATGCATACATATCTTGAGTTTGAGAAGCCGATTGCCGAACTCGAAGGCAAGGTTCAGGAGCTGAAGCTCCTGGCCGCGCAGGACCGCAACGCGAACGTAAACGATGAAGTTGCCAAGCTTGAGCAGAAGGCCGCTCAACTGCTTCAGGAAACCTATACGGACCTGACACCCTGGCAGAAATTGCAGGTGGCGCGTCATCCGCGTCGGCCGCATTTTATCGATTATGTCGGGCGGTTGATCGACGACTTTACGCCCTTGGCGGGCGACCGCGTGTTTGGCGAAGATCAGGCGATTGTTGGCGGGCTTGGTC
>Ga0214472_10005745_pt1 | contig 13052 bp, 12 predicted proteins | sample RVTome_6_FD_207662 | JGI IMG/M metagenome (GOLD analysis project Ga0214472, IMG submission 207662) | Soil microbial communities from uranium-contaminated site in the Upper Colorado River Basin, Wyoming, United States - RVT140D175 | ecosystem: Environmental > Terrestrial > Soil > Contaminated >... | reverse complement strand
ATCGAGCGGAACCGGGTCCTGGAGGTGGAGGTGGCTCGGCTCGGCCTGCTGGCGGAGCAACGCCAGCAGCAGGTCCAGGACCTGCAGGGGGAGATCCGCCGCGCCCAGGAGGCCCGGGTGGCCGTGGAGCGGGAGGTGGGGCGGCTCAGGGGCGCCCTCGAGCAGCACCAGGCCGAGGTGGCCCGCCTCACCCAGGAGACCCGGACCCTCACGGAGCGGGCCGCCCAGATCGCCCGGGAGAAAGAGGCGGAGATCGCCAAGCTCGCCGCCACCTACGATAACCTGGTGAAGGACCTCAAGAAGGAGATCGAGGCCGGGGAGATCCAGGTCACCCAGTACCGGGACCTCCTCACCGTGAACCTGGTGGACAAGATTCTGTTCGACTCGGGGCGGACCGACATCAAGCCCCGCGGTCTCGAGGTCCTGCGGCGGGTTGGGGAGATCCTGAAGGGCGTGGAGGGGAAGGAGATTCGGATCGAAGGGCACACCGATAACGTCCCCATTGGGGCCGCGCTGGCCCAGCGGTTCCCGACGAACTGGGAGCTCTCGACGGCCCGGGCGACGACCGTCGCCCGCTTCCTTCAGGAGACGGTGGGGATTGCACCGGGGAACCTCTCGGCGGCCGGCTACTCGCAGTTCCGCCCCGTGGCCGGCAACGAAAACGAGGAGGGGCGCCGGCTCAACCGGCGGATCGAAATCATCCTTGCCCCCCTCCCGGTGGGCCAGAAGGGGGGGCAGCCATGAGGCGGTCCGGGAGAGGGGTGGTCCTGGCAGGCGGCCTCCTGCTGGCGCTGGCCTCCTGCGGCGGTCCCCGGACCTACCTGCTAAACCTCGAGTACCGGCCCGGGGCGGCCCCCGAGCAGCAGGCTGGCCCGCTCCCCAGCGTCGCCGTGAACTTCTTCGCCGACGTCCGGGAGCGTCCGGACCGGGTCAAGATCGGCACCCTCACCGATCCGCGGGGGGGGACAGACACCTTCATCCCGGCGCGGCTGGGTGTGGACGAGGTCGTCACCCAGGCCGTCGCCGACGTCCTCGCCAAGCGTGGCCACGCCGTCAAGCAGATCCAGGGCTGGGACCTGACGCCGGCCGGGGCGGCGCCGGCCTGGGGGAATGTCCTGGTCGGGGGACAGATCCAGGAGTTCTGGATCACAGGCGAGCGCGCGATCCTGAACACGAAGACCGCGGCCCAGGTCCGCCTGAAGGCCCTCGCCGTCACGACCCGCACGCGGGAGGTCCTCTGGGAGGGGACGGTGAGCGCCGCCGCCGAGTCCACCGATGTGCTCTTCTCGGAAGAGCAGGTGGCCGCGACAGCCAGCAAGGCCCTCAGCCGGGCCCTTGACCTCTTCCTCGCCAACCCCCAGTTCCTGTCGCGGCTGAAGGGGGTCGGCCCGTAGCGCCGCGGGGCAGGGTTCGTTCGCCCGTACCGCCCGCTTCCCTCGACACCGGTGGCAGAGAGAGGCGGGCGGTATGGCTTTGGGGGCTCACCGCTGCTCTATGCGGTCGCGGAAGGCGTCGAGGAGGGCCGGGACCTGGACCATCCCCTTGCCCCGGAGGTGCCGGGCCAGCCAGGCGGCCTGGTTCGCGTAGAAGGACCGCGGGCTGTAGAAGATGGCGACGAGGTCGGCGGCCACCAGGAGCAGGATGAGCACGAGGGCCCGGATTCGCCGCTTCGCGCTCGGGAGCTGACGGGCCATGCCGGTGCGGTAGCGGGTCCAGGCGAACTTCATCCGGAGCCAGGGGCCCTGGCGCAGCCCCGGGTAGCGGGCCACCTTGAAGGCATCGTAGGCGCTCAGCACGTGGGCAAAGGCCAGGAGCGGGACGGCCGCCGCCGCCCAGAGGAGGGCCTGCTCGACGACCGCGCGGTTCTCCGGCCGCTGCAGGCTCTCGAACCCCGAGTAGGCAGCCAGGAGCGTGAGCCAGGCGAGCCCTTCCAGCAGGACCAGCGCCTGAAAGGTGGCCCCCTTCCGGGGCTGACCGTTCAGGTACTGGCCCCAGCCGGGCACGGCCAGGGAGCAGAGGGCCGCGCTCCCCTCGCGCTCCCTCCCGGCAAACCGATTCGGGCTGCGGCGGTCGGCCTCCCGATAGGCCTGGAGCGCTCCCCAGATCCAGCCGGCCGCCCCCCACACGAAGAGGAGGGCGAGGACGGCCGGCCCGGTCGTGTCGAGGCGGAAGTACCAGTCGAGCCAGCCGGCCAGGCGAGACCAGAAGATGGCCCCGACGGCGATGACCCCGAAGAAGAGGACCTGCAGGAGGAGAAGCCAATCAGCGATCGCGCGCTGGCCGTTGTAGAGCTGCCCGCCGCCCCACAGGAAGAGGGAGAGGGATGCGGCGCGGGCCGCGTCGCGCAGAGGCGCCCCGGCCCCGACCCCTGGCGGCTTCCGGGGGGTCTCGAGTGAATCGCCGAGGACGTAAACCTGAGTGTTAGCCATCGCGCTCAGTTGGGTGGTGGCCCGCCGGGGGAGTTTGCAAGCGGTAGGCCTGGGGGATCGTGAGACTGGCGTCTCCCCCGCCAAGTCGTTTCCGTGGGACAACGCCTTGAATCTGCGCGAGAAGCGGCGGCCGGGTCACGTCCGTTGGGCTTCTCCTGGACCCGCTCTTCGATTGCCTGACCAGGATTGGAGTTACTTTTTGTAACCGGAAGTCCCTATGGCCTCCGCCGGCGTGGTCCGGAGCACGCCGGTCTCCCGGATGAAGAAGGCCGCGAGGCAGGTCCCCGTCATTATAACCAGGCAAAGACTGAAGGCCTTGAGGTAGGCAGCCAGGGGGTAGACCCGCGCGCCCGCAACCATGGCTCCCTCCCAGCGCGAGTCCAGCACGGCCCCCAGGACAATCTGGAGGACGGCGGCGCCGAAGAACCCGCCGCCGTTCACCAGCGCGGTCGAGATGCCCATCGTTTCCGGCGGGCTCAGTTCCTTCGCGCAGGCGAGGCAGAGGAGGAGCCCGGCTGCGGTGAACCCGAGCCCGGCCATCAGGGCCGCGAGGCCGGCCCCGGGCCGGAGGGGGGCGCTCCCGAGGAAGAGCGCCCAGAGGGCGGTGTGGGCCAGGGCGGAGAGGAGGATCGGCCGGCGCCGCTCCCGCATCACCCGGTCCGAGAGGAAGCCCAGGACCGGACCCCCGAGCATGAAGCCTAGGGCGCCGAAGGAGAGGTGGAACCCCGCAACGGTCGGGGAGACCCCGGTGGTCTGGGTGAGGAACGGGACCCCCCACACGACGAAGAAGGCGAAGAAGGCCATGTCGAAGCCCATCTTGGTCATGAGCGGGGGCCAGATTCTGCGGTCCCGGAGGAGGGCAGCGGCCGCGGGCCAGAGGGCTAGTGCTACCGCCGCCGGTCGGACAGCGGCCTGCGCTGGCCGGTCCCGGACCGCCAGGAGGAGGGCTGCCCCGAGAGCGGCCGTGATGGCGCCCACGGTGGCGAAGCTCACCCGCCAGCCGACGGCGGCGACCAGGAGGGCGAAGGGGCCGCCGGCCAGGAAGCCTCCCAGGTTCCCCACCATGGCGGTGAGGCCAACCATGGTGGCGAAGGCCAGGGCCGGGAACCACTTGCTGATCAGTTTGAGCGTGTTCACGAGGACCGGGGCTACCCCGAGGCCGACGAGGACGCGCCCCGCGTAGGCCACCGGCAGCGACGGGGCGGCCGCGAAGAGAAAGGCCCCCGCCGTCATCAGGAGGGCGGAGGCCGCGAGGGTCCGCCGGGGGCCCCAGGTGTCCGCGAGAATGCCCGAAGGGATCTGGAGGAGGCCGTAGAGGTAGAAATAGACGGAGGCGAGTCCGCCGAGCCCGACCGCCGCGGTGGCGAAGGCTGCCATGAGGTCCGCCGCGATGACGCCCAGGGCGAAGCGGTGGAAGGTCACGAGTAGGAACAGGAGTGCCGCCGCGCCCCAGGCCACCCACCGCCGCATCGCCCCTCCTGCGCGAAACGGGAGGAATTATACCAGCGGGGCAGGCGCGGCCCAACCGGCGTTGACAACCCGGGGGACGTCCCTTAGGATGCCGCGCGCCGATCCCGGCAGGATGCGGGAGGGGCCGTGGACCTGATGGCGAGTTGGGTCTGGAAGCACTTCGAGGAGTACGTACGGAAGCACCTGGCCCGGCACGGGAAGCGGGAGCCGTCCCCGGAGGAACTCCGGGCGACCTTCGAGGCAATCTGGCGGGAGTCCTCGGCCACGCTCCTCGTCCAGGAGCCGTGGATGGGGACCTTCCGGTTCAAGACGCTAGCGCGGCTGCGGCCCGAGATCGCGGAGCCCTTTTTGGCGGACCCGACGGGCTACATCCTGACCCACTACGGCGGGGGGAAGTTCAAGGTGAACTTCCACCACGGACCGCACGTCGTCGGGACCCGCACCTTCAAGCCCGAGGGGGAGCCCAGATGGCAGGCCCTCCCCGAGCTGACCGAGGACTAGTGCCGCTGAAAGTAATCCGGCCCACTCCTGACAGACCGTTCTGCCGCGGGTCCTGTCGCCGGCGTGCCCCACTCGCGGCCGGGCTGCGTCACCCGCTCAGCCCCTTCCGCAATGCGCTGCATTGCGGAAGGAGGCCGAGGGGGTCCCACTCCGCCCGCCCGCTCGGGGGCCGCGCCCGGCGCCACCCGCGGCTCGGCGGCAAACCCAGGGGCAATTCGTTGGACCGGCACTAGCACCGGCACGCGTTCCTCGCTAGTCGAGCCCGTATTCCTTCCAGCGGCGATCCACCAGCGCCTTGACCTCCGGGCTCATCACGATCTCGTCCGGCCAGTCGCGCGTGAACCCTTCGCTCCGCCACTTCCGGGTGGCGTCCACGCCCATCTTGCTCCCGTAGAGCGGGAGCCGACTGGCGTGGTCCAAGGTCTCCACCGGTCCGTGGACGAACTCGATGTCCCGCTCCGGGTCAATGTGGTTCAGCGCCTTCCAGGTGATCTCCGAGGGGTTGTGGATGTTCACATCGTGGTCCACCACCACGATGACCTTGGTGAACATAGCCTGCCCCAACCCCCAGATGGCGTGCATGACCTTCCGGGCATGGCCGGGGTACTGCTTCCGGATGCTGACGAGCATGAGGTTGTGGAAGATGCCCTCGAAGGGCATGTGGTAGTCCACCACCTCCGGGAGCTGCTTGCGCAGGAGCGGGAGGAAGATCCGCTCGATAGCGTACGCCATGTGGCAGTCCTCCATCGGCGGCCGGCCCACGATGATGGTCTGGTAGATGGGGTCGCGGCGGTGGGTGATGGCCGTCAGGTGGAAGACCGGGTACGCGTCCGCCAGGGAGTAGAAGCCGGTGTGGTCGCCGAAGGGCCCCTCGGTCCGGAGCTCGTCCGGCTCCACGTAGCCCTCCAGGACGATCTCGGCCGTGGCCGGCACCTCCAGGGCGATGGTCTCGCAGGGGACGAGCGGGACCGGCTCCTTCCGGAGGAAGCCGGCGATCATCAGCTCGTCAATCCCCTCGGGGCTCGGGACGGTCCCCGAGAAGGTCGTGATCGGGTCGGCCCCCAGCACCGCCGCCACCGGGGTCCGCTGCCCGCGGGCCTTCGCCTTCCGGTAGTGGGTGGCGCCCCCCTTGTGTGCGTGCCAGTGCATCGCCGTGGTCTTGCCGTCGAAGACCTGCATCCGGTAGGTGCCGACGTTCCGGATGCCGGTCTCGGGGTCCTTGGTGATGACGAGGGGGAAGGTGATGTACCGGCCGGCGTCCTGGGGCCAGCACTGAATGACCGGGAGGAAGTCCAGGGAGGCGTCGGCCGTTCGGATCACCTCTTTGCAGGGGCCGTCCTTCACCATCTTGGGGAAAAAAGAGGCCAGGTCCTTCAGCTTCGGGAGGAGCTTGAGTTTATCCAGGAGCCCCTGGGGTGCCTTGGTCTCCAACAGGCCCTCGAGATCTTCGGCCACCTCCTCGACCGCCTTCACCCCCAAGGCCAGGCACATCCGCTCGGGCGACCCGAAGGCATTGATGACGAGCGGCAGCGCTGAGCCCTTCACCTGCTCGAACAGGAGGGCGGGCCCCCCCCGCTTGCTGACCCGGTCCGTGATCTCCGCGACCTCCAGGATGGGGTCCACGGGGACCCGGATCCGCTTCAACTGGCCGGCCTCCTCGAGAGCGGCGATGAACTCCCGCAGATCCCGGAACGCCATGCTCCCCTCCCTCAGGGCCGGCGGCCCGCCGGCGTGAAGCGCCCCCTCCCGGCCAGCGCGGCAAACCAACGCTCGGTGCAGCCCTGGGAGCGCCGCCCACTATACCCAAGCGCGTGAAAGACCGGCAAGGGAAATCTCCCGGCGATGCTGATATACTGCGACCACCTTGGAAAGGACCACACAGCACATCGGCTGGCGGCATACGGTGGTGGCGGCGGCGGGGCTCCTGCTTGCCGGGGGCCTCGTCCTCTACGCCACCCTCCGCCTCCCCGCCCCCGGGGCAATCCCCGCGGGGCCGGCCCGCATCTACAGCGCGCCCCTCTCCCTCACCCCCGGCCTCCCCCTCACCCGCGAGCGCTTCCTGGCCCGCCTCGTCCCTCTCGGGTACCGGACGGCGGAGGCGCTCCAGGATCCCGGCGATGTGGTGGTGGAGCCCGAGGCGGTCGAGGTGTTCTTCCGCCCCTTCGCCTATCCCGACGGGGAAGTCCCCGGCGGGCCGGTCCGCCTGGAGTTTGCCGAGGGCCGCCTCGCCAGAATCCGTCGGCTGCCGGAGGGGGAGGAGATCCCCGGGCTTCGCCTCGAGCCGGAACTCCTCTCGGGTGATCCTGGCGCCGGCCTCCCCCTCGCGCGCCCGGTCCTGCTCGATGAGGTCCCGCCCCACCTGACCGGCGCCATCCTGGCGGTGGAGGACCGGCGGTTCCTCAGCCACGGGGGGCTCGATCTCCGGGCCATCGCCCGGGCCGCGTTGGTGAACCTCCGCCACGGAGGGCTCGTCCAGGGGGGGAGCACCGTGACCCAGCAGCTCGCCAAGACCCTCTACCTCACGCCCCACCGGACCTTCTGGCGCAAGGCCCGGGAGGCGGTGCTGGCCCTCTTCCTCGAGCTCAAGTATCCGAAGGAGACGATCCTGGAGTCCTACCTGAACGCCGTCTATTTCGGCCAGCGGGGCGGCGTGCCGATCCGGGGGGTGGAGGAGGCCAGCCGTTTCTACTTCGGCGTGGGCATAGAACGGCTCACCCTGCCCCAGGCGGCCCTCCTGGCAGCCCTCATCCGGGGGCCGAACCTCTACTCGCCCTTCCACGACCCCGAGCGGGCGCGCGAGCGGCGGGCCCTCGTCCTGCGGCGGATGCGGGACGAGGGGATGATCACCGAAGAGCAGGAGGCGGTGGCCGGCGCCGCTCCCCTCGGCATCCGGTCTCCCGAGGAGGCCGAGGTCCAGGCCCCCTACTTCGTGGACTATGCCCTCCGGACGCTGGAGGAGGCGGGGGCGGCCGTGGAGGCGGCTCCGGCGCGCATCTTCACCACGCTGGATCCCCTCCTCCAGCGCGTGGCCGCGGCCAGCGTGCGCCGCGCCCTGGCGCGCCTGGAGAGCCGCTACCGGCACCTGCGGCGGGAGCGTCCGGAGGAGCGACTCCAAGCGGCCTTGGTGGCTCTGGACGTCCGGACCGGTGCCGTCCTGGCGCTGGTTGGGGGGCGGGAGTACCGGGAGAGCCAGTTCAACCGGGCCGTGCAGGCGCGCAGGCAGCCGGGCTCCCTCTTCAAGCCGTTTGTCTATCTGGCCGCTCTGACCCAGGCCGAGGGCAGGCCCGCCTTCACCGCCGCCACGCTCGTGGAGGACGCCCCTGTTACCCTGCTGGCCGGGGGGAAGCTCTGGTCTCCCGAGAACTACGACGGTCTCTTCCGGGGGCCGGTGACGGTGCGGACCGCCCTGGAGCAGTCCCTCAACGTTCCCACGGTCCGGGTGGCCGGCGCGGTGGGCATCGAGCGGGTCGTCGAGACGGCCCGCGCGGTCGGCATCACCTCGCCCCTCACCCCCGTCCCGTCCCTCGCCCTGGGGACTTCCGAGGTGACGCTGGTAGAGGTGACGGCCGCCTACGCCACGCTGGCGGCGGGCGGGCGGCGCATTATCCCGCAGCCTGTGGCGGCGGTGGCCCTTGGGGAGGAGGTCTACTTGGAAGAGCTGGCACCGGGTCCGGAGGCGGTGAGCCTCCAGGTCGCCTTCCTCCTCACGCACCTGCTGCGGGGGACGCTCGAGCGGGGGACGGCGGCGGAGGCTGCGGCCCTCGGCCTCAGTCGGCCGGCCGCCGGGAAGACCGGGACCACGGACGACTTCCGGGACGCATGGTTCGTCGGGTACACCCCCACGGTCGCCGTCGGGGTCTGGGTCGGCTTCGACCGGCAGGAGTCCCTCCGGCTCGGTGGGGCGGCCGCCGCGCTCCCCATGTGGGTGGACTTTTTGGAGAGCCTCCCCGTGGATGAGCCTGCCGACTTCCCGGTCCCCCCGGGAGTGACCTTCCGGACGGTGGACCCCGGGACGGGCGGCCTGGCCACCTGGGAGTGTCCGGTTCGCATCGAGGAGGCGTTCCTGGAGGGGACAGAGCCGACGGCGGCCTGCCCCGCGCACCCGGGCGGCCTGTTCCGCTGGCTGGGGCGGGGGGCCGAGCGCACACCGGCCGCTCAGCCGTGAGAGCCGGACCCCCTTTCCCTTGACCCCCGGGAAGCCGCCTCCCTTTCCCAAACTTACGAGTCCGGGGGCCTCCGTGCGGGTCCCCCTCGCGGCCCGGGCGGCCGGGGCGTGAAGGGCAAACCCCGCGGCAGAGTGGAGGTGGGGCGAGGCCCACACTTAAGGGTGCGTCTCTGCGATGACCGCTCCCTGGATCACGCCAAGCTTCGCGACCAACTCGACGAGGTTCGTGCTGCCCTGCAACGGCTTCATGTCTTTGATCGTTCGCGAACCCGGGTACGCCTCCTTCGCGCGAGCAAGAAGAGAATTGAAATCCTCGAAAGCCCCTCTGATAAGAGCATCCGGGCCCTTCTCCATCATCGGCTTGAGGCTCTCAAGCATGTAATGGACCGCCTGCCGGACTTCATTTTGTAGGTTCGCCATCGCCCTCCCTCCTCGGTGAGCGGCTAGATCCGTCCCGTTCACACGCGGAAATCCCCCACGTTGAGCCAGTCAGTGCCGGATGTGTCCACCTTGCAGCCCGCGTTCTCCAGTTTGGTGGCGAGTTCTCGCCGGCTAGCCGCATCGCTGCCTAAGTGGACAATGTGCCTTCCGGCTACGTCGCTAAAAGGCCGCGTGTCCCCGAGTTGAACTAGAACCGTCTTCTCTGGGTTACTACCAAAGGCCATCCCCGCTTCAAACAGTACATTCGGTCTTGCCTGCCCACTTAGCCGCCTCTCATACGCCGGGTCCCGGGGCTTCCGGTACTGCTTCTTGAGTCGCGCTTCGTCGTCCGGAGTGAGCAAGACGACAACCGCTTCCGCTTCGCGGAAGGCAGTGTCTAAAATCGTACCCACGTAGGGTGACGGCTCTCCGGTCATCTTGATCGCCTGCGTCCACTCGATCGGTTGAAGGCCGAGCGCCCGCAAGACTTGAAAGAGCGCTTCCCGTGCGCCGCCGTCCCGACCGTGCACAACGAACACTCTGCTACTACGGGCACGAGGCGTAGCCTGGCGCCGCGCTCGGGGTGCAGCGGTTCGCCTGCGGGCCGGTCGGGGCGAAGGTCCAACGGGCGGCACGGCAGGTACGGGTGCGGCCGGAGTGGTGGGCTGGCGGATTTTTGCCAAGTCCTCCTCGGTTGCGAACTTCGAGATGTTGATACCCCGTTCACTGGCCAGTACAATCGCCGCCAGAGGCCGTGGTAGGTGGGTCTCTCGGACCTTCCTGTCAATGAGCGCATAGAGACGGCTACGGCCAACGCCAAGATTATCCCTGAGGCGCTTAACCAGTTTCGGATTAATCCTTGCCACGAGGTTTCCGCTTGCGGCGCCGACCGGGGCGCTTCTTCGAGAAGTAAGCCCTGACACTGCTTGGCGGGACTGCTAAGATCCCAGCTATATCCTGGTTATCGAAACCGAGACGTTTAAGGATATGGCTCCGCTGCTTGTCGGTCTTCACCGGTCTCCGTTTTCGGAGCAGGCGCAGGGCGAGAACGCCGAGGCTTCTCGAGATAGTGGTCAACCGATCGAGTAATGGGGCAAGGTCTACCTGGGTACCCTGGGATGCCTTTGCCTCCGGCTTTCGTCGCTTGGCAGCCATCCCCCTCCCTCCTCGTGAACGCCTACATCACCGAATCCCCGCCTCCTTATCCTCCTTGAGAGATCGCCCCCCCGAGGCATCTGTACCACGGGGCGCGAGTCGGCACAAGGGGAGGCGAGGCCCGGCCGATCCGCCGCCGCGGCCCGCCACTTGCTGCTTGACAGCATCCTCCCCCATCCTCTACCCTTATGCGCAAATAGAGCCCGCCCGGTCGGCGATAGCCCAAGGCGGGTGGTAACGGCTGACCGGCAGCCCACCCCCGGGGACTGAGTCCAAAGGGGAGTGCAGGCGCCCGGCGCCGAGTGGATCGGGGAGTGCCCCGGTCTATCGGTGACCGGGCGCTCGTGTTTTTAGAGGCCACCCCCGGGCGAGGCCCGGCGGGTGGCGAGGAGGAGAGCGATGGCAGACGAGCAGGGCGGCGTGGCAGAGGAGCAGGAGGAAAAGAAGGGGCAAGAGATTGACTGGGAAGACCCGTTCGACCTGGGGAAGCCGAAGCGGCGGGCACGCCCGCAGCGGCAGACGATGATCCTCTGCGACCAGCACGACCACGGCAAGAGCCACATTCGCCTGGAGCGGGCCGAGGGCGAGGTTGAGGGTCGGTACACGCTCTCTATCGGCTCTTGGCAGATCCGCGTCGGTGCCAACATGGAGGGTGTCTCCTGCGAGCCTACCTACGTCCCCGTCACCGGGTGGGACGGGTACCCCAGCCCCTGCCCGGAGTGTGCGCAGTACGGGGTGGACAGCGAGCAGCCGGAGGTTGACGCGGAGTACCAGGACGCAGCGCGGGGCGCCGCTCCCGGTCCGATCCCGTCGGGGCACTACCACAGTGATGCCGCCCGGAGCGGTGGCGAGGAGGAGAACATGATGGACGCACCAGACCCGCCCAAGCACTGGCCGAAGACAAAGCAGACAAAGCAGCAGCTGTTGGAGCAGCACCGGGCAGCGCAGGCGGCGCGGGCGGCCGCCGCCGCGAGAGGAGGGATCATGATTGTCATCCAAAGTTGGGGGAACGGCGCGTGCGCGCTGTTCGTGCCCCGAGGCCGGAACTCGCAAATGGCCCGGCCGGCGGACTGGTTTGGCGCAATGGATGAGGTCAAGGCGACGGTGGTCGGGTCCGGGTGGGTGCGGGTCCGGTGGCGCGGGGGGTGGGCGTTCCCGGCCGAGTGGCAGGTGCCCCCAGCCATGTTGGACGCGGCGATCAGCGGAGCGCTGACCAAGCGGGGCTACCAGGTGGTCGTGGAGCACGAGCGGGGCGTGGGGGAGCCGCCGGAGGTCCAAGAGCTCCGGTGACGCCCCGCCGCACCCCATGAAAATTTCGCTTTCGCCCTGGGCCCCACCGTAGGAAAATAGACTCGGGTGAATTAGGGCCGCGGGTCTAGCAAGCCGGTTTAGATCAGGCCACACAAAGCCGGCCATCGGGGTTGAGACGCCCTGGTGGCCGGTTTGCGTTTGTGGCCCAGGGAGGACGCGATGCGGGAACACGAACGGGCGCTGCGGCTGCGACTCTTGTCCATGGCGCTGGACTTGAAGCCTCGGCATATCCGCGCGGCCCTCGGCGTCAGCCCGGCGCAGCTGAGCGGCCTCCTGGGCGGGTATCGCGCCGTCCGTCCCCACGAGAGGCAGAAGTTGGCCCGGCTGGTCGCCCAGAAGACCCAGGCGGTGTTCGGGCCTCCGGAGGAGCGCGGATGAGGACCCGGGATGTGGCCCTGGTAACCCTGCTGCGCATGCAGGGCCACCGGTGGACCCACCTCACGGTGATCGCCCCGGGCCGGGTCGAATTCCTCTTTCCCGACCTGCCAGGCGTGTTCGCGGTCCAGCGCGACTATCTTGCCCATGCCGCGTCGGTAGACGCCCGGACGTTCATGCACCAATACAAAGATGTCATGAGTGAAGTGCGCGCCGCCAAAGGTTCCAGGCCCACCAGCCCCGACGCAGAAGGAGGCCCCACCGATGCGATGGTCCGTCGAAGCTGACCCGGAAGACCTAGCCGAACTTGCCCGCGAGCCGCAAACCCGATTGGAGCAGTTACAGCAGCAGGCCGCCGAGTCTAGGGTCCCCACGGATCGAGGGAAGGAAGAAGAAGGAGGAGGATGGAACCATGAAGAAGCCGACGAATCCACCATTGTCGGGAAGGGAGAACCGGCTCGAATGGCCGACGACGGGCCGGCCGGACGTGGCGATCGATCCGTGGTGGTCGGACTGGGCGACGCTCCCGGCCCACCAGCGCCGGGCGCGCGCGGGGCTGATGGCGAAGATGCTGGCGACCGTCCTGACAGAATGCCAGAACGATCCCACCAAGACCCTGCCCACGATGTGCGCCCAGGTGCGGCAGCATCTCCGGGTCGCGCTCCGGCGCCAGCAACGGCGCCGCGCCGCCCACGTCGCACAGCCCTAACCGGCTGGAGCAAGCTTCCGCATTGGGCAATCCGGACCGGCCAACTGAACAAGCTGCGCCTCAAAGAGCTCCGCATCTACCTCGTGTATTGCGACCACGCCGCCTCCGAGACCGGGGAGACCTTCCTGCGCCTCACCACCGTCATGCGGGAGGCCAATGTGCAGCGCCGGGGCGACGTCTGTGCGGGACTCCGGCGGCTGACTACCGGCGATCCCACGGTTGGCCTGCCCCCGCTCCTCGTTCGCCTGGAGCCTGGTCGCGCCCGGGCCGTGGTGCACTACCGCGTCCGGATGGCCCCACCGCCGATGGGAGCTGATTCAGCCCCCAGCCGCGGGGCGAAGGCGAAAACGTCATTCGCACTAGGGGCTGAATCAGCCCCCAACCCTGGGGGCCGAATCAGCCGCTCTAAGAAAGAAAGAGGGCAAGAAGGAAGAAAGGTCTTAAGCAAAAATGGCCCCGGTGTCGCTCCCGCGAGCACCGGGGGCCGGGCTGGCGAGACCTCTTCACCCGGGGCCGG
>Ga0214472_10005744_pt1 | contig 13052 bp, 12 predicted proteins | sample RVTome_6_FD_207662 | JGI IMG/M metagenome (GOLD analysis project Ga0214472, IMG submission 207662) | Soil microbial communities from uranium-contaminated site in the Upper Colorado River Basin, Wyoming, United States - RVT140D175 | ecosystem: Environmental > Terrestrial > Soil > Contaminated >... | reverse complement strand
CCGGAGCCGGGACCTCCCCGAACACGGCGGGGTGGTCCACGTCAGGGAGCTCGATCAGCCGCACCCCCCGGAGCCCGGCGGCTTCCAGGATCTCAGCGGTGGCCTCGGCCGAGCGATGGACGGGCTCGGGGTCGTAGCCGGGGAAGGCGATGGACGGGATCCGAACCAGCCGCTCCAGGTCGGATTGGATCCCGGGCATCAGCTCCGCGATCGTCGCTTGAAGGTCGTCGGCCATGCGGCGCGAACGATACCGCAGGGCCGCCGGCGGTTGCGGTCCGTGGCGTAGCTACGGGTAGAGGCGTTCGATGGTCCAGGCCCCGTCGGGCCGCCGGGTGTACCGGATGCGGTCGTGGAGCCGGTGCTCACGGCCCTTCCAGAACTCGATCGTGTCCGGCAAGAGGCGGAACCCGCCCCAGTGCGGGGGGAGGGGGATGTCCTCGCCGGGGAACCGCTGCTCGATCTCCCGGTACCGGTCATCGAGCTCCTCGCGGGAGGCCGCGACCGCGCTCTGGCGCGACGCCCACGCGCCGAGGCGCGCCTCGCGGGGGCGGGTCCGGAAGTAGGCCTCGGACTCCTCGCGGGTGGTGCGCTCGACGGTTCCGGTCACGCACACCTGCCGTTCCAGCTCGCGCCAGTAGAACGCCAGCGCGGCCCAGGGGTTCCCGGCGAGCTCCCGCCCCTTGCGGCTCTCGTAGCTCGTGTAGAAGACGAAGCCGCGCTGGTCGAGACCTCGGAGCAGCACGTGTCGAACGGAGGGGCGGCCCTCGGGGTCTGCGGTGGCCAAGGCCATGGTCTCGGGGAACTGGATGCCGGCCGTGCGCGCGTCCTCGAGCCAGATGCGGAACTGCGCGATCGGATCGAGGTCCAGGTCGCGCTGGGAGAGGGCTCCTCGTGTTCCGGGTGCCTCCGCCACCGGTGCTCCAAGCGGACAGTACCCGAAAGTATCTCCCAATGTTCCTCGCCGTGCGGCCCGGGAACGTCCCCCGGCGGGCCGCTCGTCGTATCCTGACCGGCGCGACCGAGCAGGGTCGTCCGCGGGACACGAGGCCGGCGGCGGCAGCTCGCGACGAAGAGTTGGAGGATCGAACGGTGCAGATCGATTGGTCCATCGCGTTCGCCTCCTTGATCGTGGGGTTCACCGTCGGGCTGACCGGCATGGGCGGAGGCGCGCTCATGACCCCCATCCTGCTGATCGTCTTCGGCGTCACACCGACGGCGGCGGTCTCTTCGGATCTCATCGCCGCGATGGTCATGAAGCCGGTGGGCGGAGGGGTCCACATCCGCCGGAAGACCGTCCGCTGGGAGCTCGTCAAGTGGCTCTGTGTCGGTTCGATCCCGACGGCGTTCGCCGGCGTCTTCTTGCTTCATGCGAGCGGCGACAGCGAGGTCGTGGAGAACACGACCAGGACCTTCCTCGGTATGACGCTCATCCTGGCCGCGGCGGCCATGGTCTTCCGGGCATGGCTTCAGGCGCGACGGAGCGCGCAGGCTCGTGCCGGTCGGCGCGTCACGCTGGGACCCGGTGGATCGATCCACGTCAAGATCCCGATCACCCTGCTCATCGGCGCCGTCGGGGGCCTGCTCGTGGGTCTCACCTCGGTCGGCTCGGGCTCGATCGTCATCGTGTGCCTGATGCTCACCTATCCGACGCTCCGGGGGGCGCAGCTTGTCGGGACCGATCTCGTCCAGGCCGTCCCCCTGGTCACGTCGGCGGCGTTGGCGCACATCCTCGTCGGCAACTTCGAGCTCGGCCTCACGACATCGATCCTGATCGGCGCCGTCCCGGCCGTGTACGTCGGCGCTCGGCTGTCCTCGAAGGCGCCGGAGGGCGTCATCCGCCCGGCCATCCTGCTCGTGCTCCTGGCCTCGGCCCTGAAGCTGCTCGACGTCCCCACCAACGTCGTCGCCGTCGTCCTGCTCGCCGTCGCCCTGGTCGGGCTCCCGGTCTGGGGAGCGGTCGATGCCGCGGCCCACCCACAGAGCATGTGGGACCGCGCCGGCCTCAGTCGGCGCGGTTGGATCAGGTGGCAGGCGTTCGGCGCGCCGATGGGGATCGGCTTCGCCGTCGCCGCAGCCTACTTCGCGAAGGCACGTCCGCAGCTCCGCCCGGCGACGGTGTCGACCGATGAGGACCCCGTCCTGCCCTCGGTGGACGACGCTCCCGGTGACTCCTGAGCGAGCACGACGTGTTTGAGCGGATCCTGATCGCGGTCGACGGATCCCCACAGAGCGAGAAGACGATCCTCGTCGCCGTGGACCTCGCAGGGCGGTACGCCTCAGCCATTACCGTCGTACACGTTCGCGAGTACGAGCGATATGAGGGATCCGACGTCGACCTCGGTCCGCCCGTCACCGCCGAGGACCTCGTGGAGGGCGTGCTGGCGAGGTTCCGTGCGGCGGGCGTCGATGCCCGAGGAGAGATCCGCCGGGTGAGCTTCGGCCACACCGCTCAGCAGATCGTCGAAGTGGCGGCGGGATCCCACGCGGATCTGATCATCATGGGTTCGCGCGGTATGACGGAGTGGAAGAGCCTCTTGCTCGGTGGTGTGGCGAACAAGGTGGTACATCACGCCGCGTGCCCGGTCCTCCTCGTGCGCTAGAGAGGCGACCGTCGATCATCGTCGGGGGCAAGATGAAGAAACTGAGTCTCAGGTCGGGGCCGGGCCGGGTAGTCGTCACGGCAGGTGAGTTCGATCGTTCGGCGCACCCAACTGGACAGTACTCGAAGAAATGTCCGCAGGTAGAAGGGCATTCGCTCTGTCTTAGTGCCCGTCACGGGAAGCTTCGACGCGATGGTTACCGGAAAGACGGGAGCCGGTGATGGGCTCGGTTCTCATGGGCGGAGGCGGCGATTCCCCTGTTGGTAACAGGCCGGATGAAGGTCTCAGCAGGCGGCCCAGCGCCCCCTTTTGGGGATCGAGCCGCGCGGGGCGAGCGCGGGGCGAATGCGTCACCCGCGCGGCCGATCGTCGTTGCTCCGCATGGAGACGATCTCGACCTGCGCGGTGGTCATGATCCCAACGTCGATGCCCCGGGTGTCGTTCCCGTCGATCAGCATGACGCGGTCGTCGGGGTCAAGCGCCAGCTCCTGGTTGAAGGGCTTTCGTCCGCCCGGCAGGGATCGACGCGAAGCTCGATCCTCTGGAAATGAAGATGGAGGAGCCTGCCATAAGAACCGCGCTCGCGAACTTCGACCGCCCGGGAGGCGTACTGTCATGCGGGGCCGTTCTTGGGAAGGGAGGGCCCGGGTGAACGTGAATGTCGAGGCTGTGCGGGACGGGCCGGAGGAGCGCGCTCGGAAGGGGCGGATACCTCTGGAAGCTGCCGGGGAAGTGCGTTGGTTGACGGAGTTGCAGCGGAGCCAAGAGCTTCTCTCGAACGAGACGCACAAGGAGATGATGCCACCAGGGGGGACTTTCGATTGGCCATTGACAGCAGGTTGGGGGCTCGGTAAGAAGGCCCTCAGCAACCGCGGGCGCGGCCCCCGTCCGGTACATGAGCGCCCCTTCCTCCGGCGGGCGTAACCGAGGTGGTCGGCCCCGTCCGGGAAAGGAGGTCGGTGTGAGACCCCGGCGAGGGGCCCTCGGGGCGTTCATCGGCTCGGTCCTGCTCGCGGGGCAGCTACTCGTGCCCCCTGGGGTGCAGGCGGGCCACCCGGACAGACCGACGAGGGTCCTCATCATCATCCTGGACCAGGCCCGGCCCGACACCATCGAGCGCTACAAGATGAGGAACGTCATGGCGCTGATGGAGGACGGCGTCACCTTCCCCAACGCCATCGTCGGCCACATGGCCGCCGAGACCGTGATCAGCCACGGCGTGATCACGAGCGGCCAGCTCCCGAAGAACCTGGGCTGGTCGAACGAGGGCCACAGGGACGTGGACAACGTGCTCGGAGGCGGGGCGGGCGCCTTCTACGTGACCTCCAGCATGTCCTGCAGCCAGTTCAAGTCGCTCATAGATGCCGGCAACTACAAGAAGCTCGCGGACTACCTCGACGACCACTTCGGTGAGTCGTCGGTGTTCGTCTCCATCGCCCAGAAGAGGACCGCGGCGTGCACGGCGGGCCACTCGGGGTTCGACACAAGCGCTACGGACCCGGAGGACATCATCCTCCAGATCAGGGGCAGCGGCGCGCCGGTCCAGTGTGACGGAGTGCCCGGGTGGCGCAGGCCGGAGAACGGCAACCCGTCCGCCACGCTCCCCGCGTCCCTCAACATCAACGACACCTGCAGCCGCTGGTGGACCTGGCAGGCCGCCAATGCCTACGGGACCGGGACCCTGCTCCCCGCCAGGATCTACAACCTGGACGGCAACCGGTTCGTCCCGGGATTCGACCCTGCGCACCAGGGCGGAGACGTCTGGTCCACTGACGCCGCCATCGAGGTGATTGAGGACACGGGGACAAGGGACTGGAGGGGCATGCTCGTCAGCCTGGGCGGCATCGACAAGCTCGGCCACATGTGGGGGCCGGAGGACAAGAAGAAGGGCCCGCCCGGCTCGGAGCGGGAGATGCGGCACCTGCCGTTCATCGCGAAGACAGCCGACGAGCAGGTGGGGAGGCTGATCGACGCCCTCGAGGCCGAGGGCATCCTCGACGAGACCCTCGTCGTGATCACGGCAGATCACGCCGCCCAGACGGGGCGTAGGTTCCACGGCCGGTTCGACACCTTCACCGTCGGGAGCAACATCAACGCGTGCGACCCGGCCACCGGGACGTCGTCCTTCGCCATTCGGTCCGACTGCAACTGGTACTACGGGTCGGAGAGCGGGACCCTGGCCGACGAGATATACCTCGACCCCAGCCCGGCCATCCAGCAGCTGAAGGACGCGCTGACGCCGGAGGGCGGCGTCACGAACCTCGGCTTCTCCTACCAGGACGCGCAGATCGCGGTCTGGCTGAACGACAACTCCGCCGAGAAGAAGGAGGAGGCGGCCGAGGCGATCCTGGATCTCCCCAGCGTGATCGCCAGCTTCCACCTGAACGCTACCCAGGACGATTACGACCTCTTCGACACGAACGCCATGACGGGGGCAGAGCGCAGCTGGTTCGACCAGCACGGGGAGGAGCTCGTGGACACAATGGCGGCCCCGTACGCGCCGGACGTCGTGGCCCTCCTCAAGGACGAGACGACCTACGGCGTCATCGGGGATCATGGAGGCCACCAGCGCCTGGTCCAGAGGATCCCCATGATCTTCTCCTTGTCGGGGCTGCAGTCCAGAGCGCTGCCCCATGAGACCATCCGGTTGGTGGACGTCCTCCCGACGATCCTCACGGTGATGGACATCCCCTTCAACGCGGGGGACATGGACGGGGAGGCGGTCCCGCTCCCACTGGCGTAGGCCGGCTCGGCGCTGGCGCACGGCTACGGGAGCCCCGGGGCCTCCCCCCGGGCTCCCGGCCGGGGATGCAGGGCGTCCGATCCCGGAAGGGTCGGCCCGATAAATGTGATGTCTCGAGCCTTCGCGCCGTGAAGGGAGGAGGCTACCTGTCGGGGCTTCCGGTGCACCCAAATGACGCTCTCGGGGCCCGGACGGTGGGCCACGCCTGTTTTCCCGGGTCACCGGCTTGGTGCACCCCGTCAGTTCCAGACCGATCGGCGCCCTCGGCAGGACTCGAACCTGCGCACCCGGCTCCGGAGGCCGGCGCTCTATCCTCTGAGCTACGAGGGCTCGTCGCTCAGCCTTGAGTCTAGCAACGCCCTCCACTCGGACGGGAGAGGGTGCTGGCCACGGCAAACCCCTTCGCTATCCTGCCCCCATGGGGGGCGAGGCTAGGCCACGGATCCTGATCGTCGACGACGACCCGGTGATCCTCCGGCTCCTCCAGATCAACTTCCGGCTGGAGGGGTACGAGGTCGACTCGGCCAGCCGGGGGGACGAGGCCCTCCGGCGCGCGGGTGAGGCGGTGCCCGACGTGGTGGTGCTCGACATCATGATGCCGGGCGTCGACGGGTTCGACGTCCTGCGGCAGCTGAAGGAGGACCCAGCCTCGAGGGACGTGCCCGTGATCCTCCTGTCGGCCCGGGCCCAGGACGAGGACCGGCGGCGCGGCTACGCTCTCGGCGTGGAGGAGTACGTCACCAAGCCGTTCGATCCCGCGCACCTGGTCGAGATCGTCCGCCGGGTCCTGGCCGGCAGGCCGGCCCAGGCCTAGCCCGCGCCGGACCGTCGCCGATGATCGAGGACCGGCTCGCCGCCACCATCCATCGGGCCCTGCGGGACGCCGCGGGGGAGCTCGGCCTGTCGAGCGAGCCGCCGGAGGTCGAGATCACGAAGCCCAAGCAGAAGGGGTTCGGCGACTTCTCGACGAACGTGGCCCTGGTGGTGGCGCCACGGGTGGGCCGGCCGGCCAGGGAGGTGGCGGAGGCGATCCTGCCGCATCTTCCGCCAGACGACCTTATCGAGCGGGCCGAGGTCGCGGGCCCCGGGTTCATCAACCTGTTCGTGCGCGACGACTGGCGGCACGACGGGCTCCGGGAGGCCGTTGCGAGCGGTCCGAGGTACGGGTGGGCCGAGCCGGACGGCCGGTCGGTCCAGGTGGAGTTCGTCTCGGCCAATCCGACGGGGCCGCTCCACATCGGACACGCGCGAAACGCGGCCCTGGGCGACGCGCTGGCCAGGGTGCTCGAGGCGGCCGGCCGGAGGGTGGAGCGCGAGTACTACTTCAACGACGCCGGCGGGCAGATGGACCGGTTCGGCGCCTCGGTCGAGGCGCGCTATCTTCAGGTCCTCGGGCACGACGCCGAGGTGGCGGAGGACGGCTACCACGGCGAGTACGTCGTCGAGATCGCCCGCAAGATCGCCGCGGAGTCCGGGGACGCGCTGGCCGCCCTGTCGACCGACGAGCGATTCGCCCGGCTCCGCGAGGAGGGCGTGCGGCGGGTGCTGGACGGGATCCGGGCCACCCTGGACCGGTTCGGGGTCCGGTTCGACACGTACGTCTCCGAGCGAGAGCTGGCGGAGTCGGGCCAGATCGCCGCCACGGTCGAGCGGCTCCGGGCCGCCGGCCACGTGTACGAGGCCGACGGCGCGGTGTGGTTTCGGTCCACGGCGTTCGGCGACGACAAGGACCGGGTCTTGATCAAGGCGAGCGGTGCCCACACCTACTTCGCGGCGGACTGCGCGTACCTCATCGAGAAGTTCGGGCGCGGCTTCGATCACCTGATCTACGTGTGGGGGGCCGACCACCACGGCGACGTCGTGCGTGTGCGGGGCGCGGCCCAGGCCATGGGGTTCGACCCGGCCGCCGTTGAGATCGTGCTGTACCAGTTCGTGGCGTTCCTGAGAGGCGGAGAGCCCGTGACGATGAGCAAACGGGCCGGCGTGTTCGTGACCCTCGACGAGCTGATCGACGAGGTGGGGACCGACGCCGCGCGGTTCACGCTGCTCCTTCACTCGAACGACTCAACCATGAACTTCGACATCGAGGACGTGAAGCGCCAGAGCATGGAGAACCCCGTCTACTACGTGCAGTACGGCCACGCCCGCATCGCCAGCATCCTCCGCCACGCCGCCGAGCGAGGTGTGGCGCTGAAGCCGGTGGAGGAGGCCGACCTCTCGTTGCTTTCCACCGAGGCCGAGCTGGACCTGCTTGGGGTGATCGCGGAGATGCCGGAGCAGGTGCAGCGGGCGGCCGAGCTCCGCGCGCCGCACCGGCTCGCGCACTACGCGCAACAGCTCGCCGCCGAGTTCCACCGGTTCTACACGGAGTGCCGGGTGGTCACCGACGACGACGCGTTGACCCAGGCCCGGCTGTGGCTCTGCACCGGGACGAAGCAGACCGTCGCGAACGTCCTCGGGCTGCTCGGGGTGTCCGCCCCGGAGGCCATGGAGCGGTTCGATGCCTGAGGCCGCAGGTGGCCCCTGGCCGGCCAACGCCCGCTTCGGGCCGGACGGCCTGTCGATCGCCGGCGTCCTCGTCGAGGATCTGGCGGCCCGGTACGGGACGCCGCTCCTGGTCGCCGACGAGGAGCACATCCGGGCCCGGTGCCGGGCCTTCACGACGCTGTTCCCGCACCCGCTCTATGCCGTGAAGGCGTTCACCTCGCGGGCCGTGCTCCGGCTGGTCGCGGAGGAGGGCCTGAACCTGCTGGTGGCCACGGGCGGTGAGCTGGAGGCGTGCCTGGCGGCCGGGATCCCCGGCGAACGGATCGCGTTCCACGGGAACAACAAGAGCGACGAGGAGCTCCGCCTGGCGGTCGGTGCGCGGGTGTGGCTGATCAACGTGGACAACGCGGCCGAGCTGGAGCGGCTCGACCCCATCGCTCGGGACGCGGGCGTGGTCCAGGACGTCCTGCTCCGGGTGATCCCGGAGATCGGGGCCGGCGCGCACCGGGCCATCCAGACCGGCGGCCTCGGGACGAAGTTCGGGATGCCGCTTCGGGTGGTGCCGGGCGTCGTGCGACGGGCCGTGGCGCTGCCGAACGTGCGACCCGTCGGCGTCCACGCCCACATCGGGTCGCAGGTCCTGGAGGCCGAGCCGTACCTGGCAGAGGTGGACGTGGTGCTGGACCTCCTCGAGCGGTTGAAGAGGGAGACGGGCTTTCAGGCCGACGTGATCGACGTGGGAGGCGGGTTCGGCGTGGCGTACACGGACGAGCGCCCCCTCGAGCTCGACCGGCTCGCGCCGGCGCTCTTGGCCCGGGTGCGGGAGGGCGCGGCGAGCCGGGGGCTCCGTCTGCCGCACACGCTGGTCGAGCCGGGGCGTTCGGTCGTGGGGAGCGCCATGGTGACGCTGTACCGGGTGGGCGCGGTCAAGGAGACCGAGGAGGGCACGACGCTCGTAGCCGTGGACGGCGGCATGTCCGACAACATCCGTCCCATGCTCTACGGCGCGGGCTACACGGTCGCGGCGGCCGGACCGCCCCGCGACACCGGGCCCGTCGAGGTCGACGTGGTCGGCCGGCACTGCGAGTCGGGGGACGTGCTGGCCCGTGGCGTGAAGCTCTCCCACGACGTCCGCCCCGGCGATCTCCTGGCCTTCGCGGGGACCGGCGCCTACACCTACGCCATGGCGAGCAACTACAACCGGGTGGGCCGCCCGGCCGTGGTGGCCGTGCGGGACGGCGTGAGCCGGCCGTGGCTGCGGCGGGAGGACGCCGGAGACCTGGACCGGCTGGAGGTGGCCGCCGCGGCGCCGGCGGCTGGGCCGCCGGCGCCGCCCGCGTTGTTGGTTCGCCCGGCCCGGCCCGGGGACGCCCGGCCGTTCCTGGAGGCCTATCGCAGCGTGGCCGCGGAGCGGCGGCTCATCCAGACCGAGGAGGTGACCCGGACCGCCGCGCTGTATCGGAGGCGGTTCCGTCGGTCCCGAACGGGGGAGGCCGCCCACCTCGTGGCGGTGGCGGACGGCGGCCTGGTCGGGTCCCTGTCCATCCGCAGGGACCCCCACCCCGTCACGCGGCACGTGGCCACCCTGGGGATGTTCGTCATCGCGACGTGGCGGGGCCGCGGGGTGGGGACGGCCCTCATGTCCGAGGCGCTGCGGTGGGCGCGGAGCGCCGGGGTGGAGCGGGTCGAGCTCACGGTCTACCCCCACAACGACGCGGCCATCGCCCTGTACCGGAAGTTCGGGTTCGTCGAGGAGGGTAGGCTCGTCCGGCATGCGAAGAAGTCCTACGGTTACGAGGACGAGATCCTGATGGCCGCATGGCTGGGGCAAGTCGGAGAGCCGAAGCGATGACCGACCGCACGCTGAAGGTGGGGCTCCTGGGGTGCGGCAACGTGGGGGCCGCGGTGGTTCGCCTGCTCCACGACCACCGGGACGACATCGCCCGGCGGGCCGGCTGCCGCCTGGAGGTGGCGAAGGTGGCCGTCCGCGACACGGCGAGGGCCCGCGACGTCCCGCTCGACCCCTCCGCGTTCACCGCGGACGCCATGGAGGTCGTGGAGGACCCCGACATCGACATCGTGTGCGAGCTGATCGGGGGGTCCGAGCCCGCCGGCTCGCTGATCCTGGCGGCCTTCGACCGCGACAAGCCGGTGGTGACGGCCAACAAGGAGCTGCTGGCGACGCGGGGCCGCGAGCTGTTCGACGCCTCGGATGCGAAGGGCCTTGACCTGTACTTCGAGGCAGCGGTGGGGGGCGGCATCCCGCTGATCCGGCCGCTGAAGGAGTCGCTCACCGGCGAACGCCTCACTCGGGTGCTCGGCATCGTGAACGGCACCACGAACTACATCCTCGCCCGGATGTCGGACCAGGGGATGTCGTTCGCCGACGCGCTGGCCGAGGCTCAGCACCTGGGGTACGCCGAGGCCGATCCCACGGCGGACGTGGACGGGCACGACGCGGCGGCCAAGTGCGCGATCCTTGCCTCGATCGCGTTCAACGCGAGGGTGGTGGGCGGCGACGTCTACCGCGAGGGCATCTCGAGAGTGACCCCGGAGGACGTTGAGTTCGCCCGGCGGCTGGGCTACGTGGTGAAGCTGCTCGCCATCGCGGAGCTCCACGACGAGCGGATCGCCGCCAGGGTCCACCCGGCCATGATCCCCGCGGGGCACCCGCTGGCCGCCGTGCGCGACGCGTTCAACGCGGTGTTCGTGGAGGGCCCGAACGTCGGGGAGCTGATGTTCTACGGGCGGGGGGCGGGCGGCGAGCCCACGGCCACGGCCGTGGTCGGCGACGTCGTGACCGTGGCCCGAAACCTGCTGGCCGGGGCGCGCGGCGTGGGCTGCACCTGCTTCCTCGAACGGACCATCAGTCCGATGGCCGAGATGGACGGCCAGTACTACATCCTGCTCCGGGTGGAGGACCGCCCCGGGGTCCTGGCCGAGATCGCCAGCGTGTTCGGACGGAACCAGGTGTCGATCAAGAGCGTGTGGCAGGAGGGCACGGGCGCCGACGCCCAGCTCGTGTTCATCACCCACCGGGCCCGGGAGGGCGCCTTCCAGCAGGCCGTGAGCGAGCTCCGGGCCGTGAAGGCGGTGGAGGAGGTTCGAAGCATCCTCCGGGTGGAGGCGGAGGAATGACCGCGGCCCCCTGGCGGGGGGTGATCGAGGAGTATCGGGACCGGCTCCCGGTATCCGACGCCACGCCGGTGGTGACGCTCGGGGAGGGCGACACCCCGCTCGTCCGGTCCGAGTCGCTCTCGGCCGAGACCGGGTGCGAGGTGTATCTGAAGTACGAGGGGGCCAACCCCACCGGGTCGTTCAAGGACCGCGGCATGACCGTGGCCATCTCCAAGGCGGTGGAGGAGGGCTCGAAGGCTGTGGTATGCGCGTCCACCGGCAACACCAGCGCGTCGGCGGCCGCCTATGCCGCCAAGGCCGGCCTCACGTGCGCCGTGCTCGTGCCGAAGGGGAAGATCGCGCTCGGGAAGATGGCCCAGACCCTGATCCACGGGGCGCGGGTCCTGGAGGTGGACGGCAACTTCGACGCTTCCCTGGAGCTGGCGCAGGACCTCGCCGACCACTACCCGGTCACCCTGGTGAACTCGGTGAACCCCTACCGGCTCCAGGGCCAGAAGACCTGCGCCTTCGAGATCTGCGACGCGATGACCCGCGCGCCGAACCTTCACTTCGTGCCGGTGGGCAACGCCGGAAACATCTCGAGCCACTGGATGGGATACCTTGAGTACCTCGCCGACGGCGTAATCGCCGAGCCACCGCAGCTGTTCGGGTTCCAGGCCCAGGGAGCGGCCCCCATCGTCCTGGGGCACCCGCTCGAGCACCCCTCGACCATCGCCACGGCCATCCGGATCGGGAACCCCGCGTCGTGGGACAAGGCGGTCGCGGCGGCGACGGAGTCCGAGGGGGCGATCATGGCCGTCACCGACCGGGAGATCCTGGCGGCGTACAAGCGGCTCGCGCACGAGGGGATGTTCGCGGAGCTCGCGTCGGCGGCGTCGGTTGCCGGCCTGCTGCACCTTGCGGCGGAGGACCGCCTGCCGAAGGGAGCCACGGCGGTTTGCGTCCTCACCGGGCACGGGCTGAAGGACCCCGAGTGGGCCATCACCGGAGCCAGCCACCCCCCCACGGTGCGGGCGGATCCCGCGGCGGTGGCCGCCGAGCTCGGGCTGTGAGGCGCCAAGCGCCGGTCGGGTGGGAGAAGAAGGGCCTGTAGCGGATGCGGCTCGTTGCCCGCGTTCCGGCCACCGTGGCCAACCTCGGCCCCGGGTTCGACTGCTTCGGCCTGGCGCTCGAGCTGTGCAACGAGGTGTCGATCGACACCGACGCCCGGCCCGGCGTGAGCTGGGAGGGCGAGGGCGCGGACGAGCTCCCCACCGACGGGACCGACATGGTGTCGCGGGCCATGGCGTTCGCCGCGCGCAAGACGAAGAAGGACCTTCCGCTCCTCGCGCTGCACGGCGTGAACCGCATCCCGCTGGAGCGAGGGCTGGGCTCGTCGGCCGCTGCCGCCGTCGCGGGGATCGGACTGGCTTACGTCCTGCTGGACCTGCTCGATGAGCCGGACCCGTACACCACGTTCTCCCTCGCAAGCGAGTTGGAGGGCCACCCCGACAACGCGGCGGCCGCGGTCTACGGGAGCCTGACCCTCGCGGCGGCCGACGTGCGGCCGGTGCGACTGGACCCCCATCCGAGCCTTCGGCCGGCCGTGCTGATCCCGGAGGGCCTCCGACTGTCCACCGACGAGGCGCGCCGGGTCCTCGCCCCTCAGGTGGCCCGGGCCGACGCGGTGTTCAACCTGGGGCGCGCGGCGATGGCCGTCGTCGCGCTCACGGAGCGACCGGACCTGCTCGGCCCGGCTCTGGAGGACCGGCTCCACCAGGACGTTCGGCTGTCCCTCCTCCCCGAGGTCCGCGAGATGTTCGAGCGCGTTCGCGCCGCGGGCGTCCCGGTGTGCGTGTGCGGGGCCGGGCCGTCGCTGCTCGCGTTCGAGAGCGGATCGCGGGCGGTGCCCGACCCCGGGCCGGGATGGCGGGTGCTGCGGATCGCGCCCCGGGCGGCCGGGGCGGAAGTGGAACGGGCCTGACCGATCCTCATGCCGTCCCGGATGTGACCGATGTCATTGATGGAGGACGATGCCCAACCTAGACTCCCACGGGGCTCGTATCCAGGGTAAATGGACCCGTCGCCTGACCCTCCGATGAACG
>Ga0214472_10005742_pt1 | contig 13055 bp, 8 predicted proteins | sample RVTome_6_FD_207662 | JGI IMG/M metagenome (GOLD analysis project Ga0214472, IMG submission 207662) | Soil microbial communities from uranium-contaminated site in the Upper Colorado River Basin, Wyoming, United States - RVT140D175 | ecosystem: Environmental > Terrestrial > Soil > Contaminated >... | reverse complement strand
GGGAAGCTCGGCGAGATCGCCCGGATAGTCACCGTACTCGAGCGCGTGGAGTCGCAGCGCAATCGCGGTGCGCGCCAGCTCGCGCTGGAGTTCGACCTCTTCGATCTTGCGCAGCGCGGCGAAGAGGTTGGGGAGCATGATCTCCGAGACGGATTGGTACGGGTTGTCGTCGCCCTTGGCTCTCTCGGTCACCTCGTCGATTGCGCGCTCGCAGCCGACCTCCCGGCAGCGTCGCGCCAGGAACGCGAGATCGCTCAGCCAAGGCGCCATGGTCTGTGCGGAGTACGGGTCGGATCCCTCACCGGCGAGATCGCGCGGCCGCGTCCGTTTCAGCTCCTCCGACTGGCGCAGGTTGTACAGCGCCCCGCGGGCGAGCGCGGCCGCGGCGTCAGGTTGGCGCTCCCATCCGGCGAGCTCCCAGTCCAGGGCGGCGAGGAGCACGTCCTCCGTGGAAGAGGCTTCGACGGCGAGCTGGAGATCGGCCACCACGTCCCGCTGAAGATCGGTCGCCACGATCGCAGCCATGATCGTGGGATGGAGGCGCAGCCTGGAGGCGATGCGCCCGCGAGCTTCGAGCCCTTCGAAGAACGCCGTCGCGTCACCGCGCGCCAGGCTCAGGCGATCCTGCCCCGAGCGCAGGCGGGCGGCGCCGAGCAGGGGGAGCACCAGCAAGGGATCGAGGTCGGCGTCCTCACGGCCGGAGGTCAAGCCGGCGAGTGGCGCGCCATTCCTCGAGAGCGCGATCTCCACCGATTGACGATCGGCCTCACTCCATTGGAACGGCTCGACCTCCCGCAGCCGCTGCAGGAGTGATGCCTCCTCTCCGGTGAGATCGACCGGTACGAGCGCAGGGATGCGAGGCGGCTCGACTTCGAGGAGCTCAGATCCGACGATCTCCTCGAGCTCGGCGACGGCGCGCTCGAGTTGGCGCTCCGCGTCGTCGAGGCTCGGGACGCCGGGCAGAGTCTGCGTGAGCTGCAGGGCGGTGGCGAGGGTCGCGCTCAGCAGAACCGGGCCCACGATCATCTCAGGGAGCGAGCCACCAGAACGCGGTCGACCGGCAGGTCGCGCAACTCGATGTCGCGGCCTGCCTCCGTGCGCAGGCGTAGGCGGTCGATGCGCTCCGCCGCTCCGAGCCCGAAATGGTGACGGCGATCGCTCGCCGAGAGATAGGACCCGCCGGCGGTCCAGTGGCGTGTCTGGCGCGCGCCTCCCGCTTCGACAGTGACCCGGCTCGCCGCCGGAGCGTCGACCAGCAGCCAGGCACCCCGCGGCGTGCTGTCGTTGCGCAGCAGCGTCGGCACGGCGTCCATGTTCGAGATCGCGAGATCCAGATCGCCGTCTCCATCCCAGTCTCCGACCGCCAGCCCACGGCTCGACTCTTCGATCTCGAGGCCCGGACCCGCCGTCGAGGTGCGGTCGACGAAGTGACTTCCGACGTTCTCGAGCAGCAGGTTCCGCTGGCGGAAGCGGGTCTCGGCGGCCGGCGCGAGGTCCGCCTGGGGGTAGATGTGGCCGTTGGCGACGAAGCCGTCGAGATCTCCGTCGGCGTCGAGGTCAGCCAGCGCGGCGCCCCAGGAGAGCGGCAGGAAGGTCGGCGCGTGGAGGCCCCACGCCGAGGTGGAGTCCTCGAAGACCAGGTCGCCGTGATTGAGATACAGGGTCGAAGCGTCCTTCCAGAAGTTGGTCACCAGGATGTCCAGGCGACCGTCCCCGTTCACGTCGCCGTGGGCGATGCCCATGCCGGCCTGCGCGTTGCCGCCGTGGTCGAGTGCCGCCCCGCTCCATAGCCCCATCTCCTGAAAGCGTCCCCCACCGTCGTTGCGATAGAGATAGTTGGGATTGGAGTCGTTGGCCACGTAGACGTCGACATCGTCGTCCCCGTCGAGGTCGGCGGCGAGAATGCCGAAGGAGTAGTAGAGGCCGGGATCCGAAAGCCCCGCCTCGCTGGTCGCTTCGCGGAAGCGTCCGCCTCCCTCGTTGTGCCAGTAGCGATTGGCGAGACCTTCGAGGCCGAAGGGACCAGCCATCACGCGCAGGCCTTGCCATGCCAGCTCGGGGCGTGCGGTCAGGACCTCTCCCAGGGTGCAGTCGATGTAGCCGCCGATCAGAAGGTCGTTCCGCCCGTCGCGATCCGCGTCGAAGAAGACGGCGCCGGCCGACCAACCGTCGATGCTCGGTGAGTCCGGCACCTGCTCGAAGGTGCCGTCACCCCGGTTTCGATAGAGCAGGTCGGGGCCGAAGTTGGTGACCAGGAGGTCGGGCAGTCCGTCGCCGTCGGCGTCCCCGACCGCGACGCCGCTGCCCCAGCCGTCCTGACCGAGGCCGGCTGCGGCGGTGACCTCTTCGAACGTGCCGTCACCGCGATTGCGGTAGAGGGCGTCCCGACCGCGCTCGGCGATCTCCGCGCCCTCGAGCCGCCAGCCGTTGACGAGATAGAGGTCCAGATCCCCGTCGCCGTCGTAGTCGAAGAGGGCCAACCCGGTGCCGTTCGACTCCAGGATGTGCGGCTTCTCCTCGCGGCCGCACCAGGTCCGGGTGGTCACTCCCATCTCGGCGGCGACGTCGACGAAGCGCAGCTCCGCCGCCGCCTCGGTCGTCATCGCGACGGCCGTAGTGACCACCAGGAAGGCCCTCAGTGGGGCCCCGTGGCTCATTCGACGGAGAGGAGTTCCCTGGCGAGCTCCTTGAAGTCGCTCCACGCCGCCACCCGCCCGGCCTCGTCCTCGGCCTGGCGCAGCGCTGTCAAGGCCTCGAGCATCTTCCGCTTCGCCTTCTTCGTCACGATCACGTAGCCCGGTTCGTAGATGCCCTGCTCCTCCTCTTCGGCGTTGAAGTGGTGGCCGCCGTCGAGGAGGCGCTTGCGAACGCCGCCGATCGCGTTGTCGCCTTCGTTGGCGAACAGGGCCATTTGCGCCGCGACGCCCTCCCAATCGCCCTTCTCCCTGAGCGCCCTGGCGGCGTGCAGGTGCCCGTCGAGCACCGAGCGAACGAAGGCGGACTCCGCCTGGCGGAGCGCCAGAATGGTGTCGGCCAGGGCCTCGTAGGCCTGGACGACCGGCTTCGGGGTCTCCTGTGCGAGGCCGGGTAGAGCGCCGAGCGTGAGAAGCACGGCGGTGACACGTACGATGGCTTTCATCAGCATCTCCTGTTGGAGGTTCGGCGCCCAGCTTAACCGACGGGACGGAAAGACGACTCCACCCTGGCGGGTAGGCACCCGCCGAGGCCCCCCATTCAGGCCGCGATGACGCGGTTGCGGCCGGCCTGCTTGGCGCTGTAGAGGGCGCGATTGGCGGCGGCGACCAGCTCCGATCGCTCGACGTCGCCCTGCGGCACCAACGTGGCCACCCCGATGCTCACCGTTACGTAGGGCGCGACTTCCAGGGCCCGGTGAGGGATCGCCGCCGACTCCAGGCTCTCTCGAATCATCCCCGCCAGCCGGCTCGCCCCTTCCAGGGGAGTGTTGGGCAGCAACACCACGAGCTCGTCTCCGCCGTAGCGGGCGACGGTGTCGGTCGGCCGCCGGGCGCAGCGCTCGACGGCGCCGGCGACGGCGCGCAAGAGATGGTCGCCGGCGAGATGCCCGTGGTGATCGTTGTACGCCTTGAAGTGATCGATGTCGACGAGGAGCAGGGAGAGCGGAGTCTTCCTGCGAAGCTGATCGAACCAGGCTCGCCGCAGCTCGTCCTCGAAGAACCGTCGGTTGCCGATCGAGGTCACGGAGTCGATCTCCGACAGCTCGGCGAGCAGCAGGTTGGCCTGCTCGAGCTCGGCCGTTCGCCCGGCGACCCGTTCCTCGAGCTTCCGGGCGCGGGCGTCGAGTGCGGCGTGAGCCGCCTGCAGCTCCTTGGAGGTCTCCTGGAGCTCGGTGAAGGCGTGCGAGGAACGTCTGGACAGAAGAACCGCCTGCGAGAGGATGAAAACGAAGAGACCAAACGGCTGGAGATAGATCGTGGTGACCAGCCAGTGGCTGGTGGGCAGCGAGCGGAAGATGGAGACCAGCACGTCGTGGATGCCGGTAAGCGCGATGGCACTCAGGCCGATCAGGAACAGCGCGGCGCCCTCTCGTCTTCGCGCGAGCGAGCGGGCAACGAGGATCGAGCCGATGACGGCGGCGCTGACGCAGAGTGCTTGCAGCAGAGCCAAGCCGCGACTGAAGAGGTCCGGTGGCAGCACGCTGACCGCCAGGAGGCCCAGCAGTGCGGAGAAAGTGTAAAAGAGGATCAGGCGGCGCGGCTGTTCGCGCGGGAAGAGCTCGTAGAGAAAGAGGGGCGTTGCCGCGACGATGATCAGCAGGGAGCCGTACTCGAGTCGCACGAGAGTGGACCAAGCGACGCCGGGCAGGAGGTCGGTGAGGAAGACCTCTTCAACCGTCAGTCCGCGCAGCGCCATGCCGAGGCAGATGACGGCGAAGTAGAGCGGCGACCGATCGTTGCGGCGGGCGCCCCAGAGCACCAGGTGGTAGAGGCCGATGATGGCGAACGACCCGGCCAGGAACAACGCCAGCGCAATGCGCTGTTCCCGAGCGCTTCGAATGGCCTCCCAATCGCCGATCCAGATCGGCTCCCAGGGGCCACCTCGCGCGTAGTGGAAGTTCGAGGCCTGGAGGACGAGCTCGAGAGTGCCGTCTTGCGGTGCGGGCAGGGCGCTGACTTGCGGCCGATACTCGGGCCGGGCATCCGAGGCATCCCGCGCCACCTCGCCCGCTTCGGCAACCAGCGCGCCGTTGGCGAACAAGCGGAAGGCGGTGGACACGGTGATCATGCGGAGCGCCAGGCGACGGCTGCCGGGTGGCAGCCGGACGGTCAGCGCGTAGGTAGCGAAGCCGTGTCCTGCTCGTAGCTCGGGCAGATCGGCGTTCCGGCTCCAAGTGTCGGGAATGGGGGTCAGCGCTGGAGCCGGGGCGGCGAGATCCGCATCCCCTGGTGAGAGGAGCTGCCGGGGGTAGTAGCGCCACTCGCCTTCGAGCCGCACGGTGTCGCCCGCGCTCGGTTCCCACGCGGTGAGATCGAGAACGCCACCCTCGGCCGCCGGCTGGTGGTCACTCTGCGTGGCGCAGGCGGTGAAAAGAAGGAGGGCCAGCATGACCAGCCCGAGGCGACTTGTCACGCTAGGCTTCCCCTGCCGGCATTCACGCCATCCAGCATCGATACCCGGTGAGGGGCGCAGGCTAGCACGAACCCTCGGGCAGCGGCCCGGGCGGTATGCTCGCAGGCCCGATGGACACGCCCACGACCACGCGAGTGCTCGCTGAGATCGCGGCGACCGCCTCCGAGACGCTCGAGCTCCGGGAGGTCTTCGCGCGGGTGGCGAGCTCGATCCGCCGCATCATCCCGCTGGACCACATGGGGATCGTGCGCATCCTGCCGGACCGCCGGGCGGAGGTGCACGCCAGCACGGTGCCCTGCGAGGGCGGCGAGGAGCCCGCTTGCCAGGGTCCCGAGCCGCTCGAGTCGTGGTCGCCGCGACTGCGGCCGCGTCCCGGGCCGGTGGCGAGGCTCGACGATGCGCGGGAGGAGCTCGATCCGAGTTTCCCGGTGGATGCCGACATCCTTACCGCCGGCGTGCGCTCCGCGTTGTGGGAGCCCTTCCGGTTGGGTGACAACTTCTTCGGGGGCGTTTGGGTCAGCTCCTCCCAGCCCCACGCCTTCACCGACGAGCACCAGGAGATGCTGCATCCGATCGCCGCTCTGCTCGGCTCAGCGGTCGAGCACTGGAGGATTTGGGATGCCGACCGGCGGCGCGGTGAACGCCTGGACCGCGTCGAAGCCCTGGCCGACGTGTTGGCTGACTCGCTCGACGTGAGCGAGGTGTTCGAACGGGTCTCGAAAGCGGTGCAAGCGATCGTGCCGCACGATGTTCTGGCACTTTCCGAGCTCGAGGGCGAGCGCTCCTTCCGCGTTGTGGCGCTGGCGGGAGAGCAGGGCGTGGCGGGCCCTAGCGGGCCGGTGATCCTCTCCGATGAGGAGGCCGCCCGCCGCTTCAACGACTTCGAGATCGAAAACGACGTCTCCGAAGTTCCGGACAGCGAGCGCAATCGCCTGATCCGCGACAGCGGGATGCGCTCATGGTTGCGCGTTCCGGTGCGCCTCTGGGGCAAGGTCAACGGCTCGCTGGTCTTCTTCTCCCGGCAGCCCGCGCAGTTCGGCGAGCTCGACGTCGAGGTGGCACGCCGCATCGCGGACCGCATCGCACTCGCTGTGGCGCACCAGCGGCTGGCCGAGGAGGCTCGCGTCGCGGCCGAGGCGCGGCAGCGCGCCGAGCGGCTCACGGCAACAGTGGAGACCTTGGCGCGGCAGCTCGAGGAGCGAGAGCGAATGCGCATCGTGGGAGCTTCCGCATCGTGGAAGGGGGTGCTGGAGCAGGTCGGCAGGGTCGCTTCTTCGGATACCACGGTCCTCATCACCGGAGAGTCCGGCACCGGCAAGGAAGTGGTCTGCCGCCTGGTCCACCAGGGCTCTCGCCGTGCCGGGAAGCCCTTTGTGGCGATCAACTGCGCGGCGCTCTCCGACCAGCTGCTCGAGTCGGAGCTGTTCGGGCACGAAAAGGGCGCCTTTACCGGTGCGGTGGCCGCCAAGGTGGGCCTGCTCGAGCAGGCCGAGGGAGGCACGCTGTTACTCGACGAGATCGGCGAGATGAGCCCTCTGGTCCAGGCGAAGGTCCTGCGCGTGCTGCAGGAGCGGTCGTTCCAGCGGTTGGGTGGCACTCGCACTCTGCGAGCCGATGTGAGGATGCTCGCCGCCACCAACCGAGATCTCGCGGAGGCGATGGCTCGCGCCGAGTTCCGGGAGGATCTCTACTACCGCTTGAACGTCTTCCAGATCCACGTGCCGCCACTGAGAGATCGCCCCCAGGACATTCTCGTGCTCGCGGAGCGCTTCCTCGAGGACCTCGGCCGCTCCAGCGGCCGGCCGGCGGCGGGGATCTCGCGCGACGCCCGCGAGTGGTTGCTCGACCACCCGTGGCCGGGAAACGTGCGAGAGCTTCGCAACGCGATCGAACGGGCCATCCTGCTCTGCGACGGAGGGCTCATCACCCGGCAGCATCTGCCGGCGGTCGTCGGCCGTCCACGGGAGGTTCGGGCGGCGATGAACGGCGACGGCCGGCTGCCGCCTCTGCCCGCGGGGGGGGTCGATCTGTACGACGTCGAGCGTCGGCTCGTTGCGCAGGCGATGGAGCAGAGCCAGGGCAACAAGAGTCGTGCGGCACGGCTGCTGGGCCTGACGCGATCGCAGCTCTACACCCGCCTCGAGCGGTACCGGTTGTTGTAGAGACCAGGCGATGCCGGAGTCCGGAGAGGGCGTGCGCGATGCCGTCGAGGTCATCTACCGCGCCGAGTCGCGTCGTGTGTTCGCCACCCTGATCCGGCTGCTCGGCGACTTCGACCTCGCTGAGGAGGCTCTCCACGACGCTTTCCGGGCGGCTTTGGAGAGCTGGCCCCGCGAGGGCTTGCCGGCGAACCCGCGCGCCTGGCTGGTGTCCGCGGGTCGCTTCAAGGGGATCGACCGTCTCCGTCGTGCATCGCGTTTCGAGCCGCTGGATGCGGCCGCTCTCGCGGAGGACGCCACCGAGGCGCCGATCGAACCACCGGAAGATCTCGAGGATGACCGGCTGAGGTTGATCTTCACCTGCTGCCACCCCGCCCTCTCCGCCGAGGCCCAGATCGCTCTGACCCTGCGCGAGGTCTGCGGTCTGACCACGGAGGAGATCGCCAGCGCTTTTCTGGTTCGCGCGCCCACCCTGGCCCAGCGCATCGTGCGCGCCAAGGGGAAGATCCGGGACGCGGAGATCCCTTATCGCGTGCCGAACCGAGCCGAGCTGCCCGAGCGCCTGGAGGCGGTTCTGCGGGTGATCTACCTCGTCTACAACGAGGGCTACGCCGCTTCCTCTGGCGGGTCGCTCACCCGCGCCGACCTCTCCGAGGAAGCGATCCGCCTCGGCCGCCTCCTGGTGGACCTCCTCCCCGAACCGGAGGCCGTCGGACTCCTGGCCTTGATGCTGCTCCACGACTCCCGCCGAGAGGCGCGCACGACGCCCGAGGGGGACATTGTCGTTCTCGAGGAGCAGGATCGCTCCCTCTGGGACCGGTCGCGGATCGAGGAGGGTAAGGCGCTCTCCGAGCGGGCTCTGGCGTCCCGCCAGGTGGGTCCCTATACACTGCAGGCGGCGATCGCCGCGGTGCACGCCGAGGCCGACACTCCGGCCGCGACGGACTGGGCGCGGATCGTCGGCCTCTACGACCTCCTGACGGGCCTCGAGCCCTCCCCGGTGGTTGAGCTCAACCGCGCGGTCGCGGTAGGGATGCGAGACGGGCCGGCGGCCGGTCTGGCGCTGGTCGAAGCGCTCCTCGCCGCGGGCGACTTGCACGATTACCCCTTGGCACAAGCCGCTCGCGCGGATCTGCTGCGCCGGCTGGGCCGAAGGACCGAGGCTCGCGAAGCGTTCGAGGCCGCACTCGCCCTCACCCCGCAGGAGCCCCAGAGACGATTTCTGGAGCAGCGGGTGGCCGAGCTCGGAGACTGAGCGCCCAGTGACTGTCGATTCGGGGGCACTCGACCGACAAGCCAGCGGGGACGGATGCGGCCGTCGGTCGCTCGAATTGGACGACTCATCGAGCGGCCGTTGAGCGACGGCCGCCCCTGACTTACCTTGCTTGCGAGGGGAGCTCGCGGGAGGGCGGCTGGGGATGGCGACCCTGGCGGCCAATCGGCGGTGAAGATAAATCGACACAACCGTCGACAAATCGGCAATTCGGCAACGCGAGCGCGGTGCGGAGGATCTCGTGTCCAATCCGCTAAGTTGTTTAGCGTCAATCGTTACGAGGATGCCGCAGAATCGACGATAGGCTGGCACGTTCCTTGGAGTATGTCTCTCCGTGCACTCCTTGAACGTCGGGAGTGCGGGGAGGATGCCGTGAGCCAACGCATCGTGGAACTGGTGATCGGGAGGCTGGTGACGGACGAAGGGTTCAGACGCCGATTTGCGACCGACCCGCGGGGAGTGATCGACGAGATCGCCTGCTGCGGTCGCGAGCTGACCGACTGCGAGCGCCGGGCCCTCTTGAGCCTCGATCCGGAGCGCTTCGACAGCTTCGCCGAGGTCATCGACCCGACGCTCCTCAAGGCCGATCTTTCGGGAGGTATTTCGTGACCGTTGCATGGACTCTTGGCCGCCGCGGACGGGGCGCCGCATTCAGGCTCGCTGCGTTCCTCGGGCTTGCGGTCGCCGCCACGGCGTCGAGCGCCGGCGAGCCGCTGGATCTGACTCTCGACGAGGCGATCGCGCGATCGCTGGAGAAGAGCGAGGGCATTGTGATCGAGCGGGCCGGGCGAGACGCCGCCGTCGCCGCGATGGACGGAGCCCACGGTGCCTACGATCCGCTGCTCGGTGTCAGCGCGGGTTACGGGCGGAGCGTGGCGCCGGTCAACTCCTCCTTCTCGGGCGCCCCGGAGGGTGAGCCCGCACCCACCAACGAGCAGCTCGACGGCGCCGCCAGCTTGAGCCAGTTGCTGCGCACCGGTGGCGAGGTCACGGTGCGTACGGCGAGCTCGAGGGCGGAGACCAACGGCGCCTTCGGTCTCCTCTCCCCGGCCTACGGCTCGCAGGTCGGGCTCGAGTTCCGCCAGCCCCTGCTCCGGGACCGCTCGGTCGACGCGGCCCGGCTGACGCTCAGGGTCAGTGCTGCCGACCGCGACCGAGCGGTCGCGTCGTTGCGCCGCGAGGTGCGCGACACGGTGGCCGCCGTCGAGGCGGCCTATTGGCGCCTGCGCGCGGTGCATCGCGTGGTCGAGGTGGGTGAGGAGACGGTGCGGCTGGCCGAGGAACAGCTCGAGCAGACGAGACTTCGCATCGAGAGCGGCGTCGCTCCAGAGGCCGAGATCTCGCAGCCGCTCGCCGAGCTCGAGCGCCGCCGGGGTGACCTGCTGGCCGCACACGAGGCCGTATCGCGGGCGGAGAGCACATTGAAGTTTCTGATTCTGGGGGACGACGAAGGCGACTTGTGGTCGCGCCCTGTCACGCTCCGCGACGAGGCGGAGGTGACTCCGGAGGGCGTCGACGTCGTGGCTGAGATGGAGCGTGCCCTGGCGACTCGCGCGGAGCTCGACGCGGCGGAGGCGATCGTGGAGCGCCGCAGGGCGGAGGCGGCCTTCGCGGCCGATCGCACTCGTCCGTCGCTGGATCTCGTGCTCTCCTACGATCGCTACGGCCTCACCGGGTCACAGAACCCGGTGGCGAGCTCGATCCCGGGCCTCGAGGGCGAGGTGCCTCCGGAGTTCGAGGGTGGCTGGGGCAGCTCCTTCGGAGCGCTCGCCGACGGGGACTTCGACGATCGCCGCATCGCGCTCGAGTTGGGGCTGCCGATCGGGAACCGCACCGCGCGAGCCAACGTGGAGATCGCGCGCGCCGCGGAGCGGCAGGCGGCGGCCGATCTGACGAGGTTTCGCAAGGTCATCCGGACCGAAGTCCTGGATGCGACGGCTACTCTCGAGACCGCCAGGGGTCGTATCGAAGCGGCCCGCGCGGCTCGCGAGGCGGCCGAGGTCCAGCTCTCTTCGGAACGCGACCGCTACGACGCGGGACTCTCCACCAACTTCCTGGTGCTCACCCGCCAGAACGACCTGGCCGGCGCGCGGTTGTCCGAAATCGAAGCGCTGACCGACTACCTGACAGCGCGCGCCGAGCTCGCCCGTGCGACGGGTTCGCTACTTGCAAAGCACGGGATCGAAGTTGAAGAGGGATAACGGAGGTTGTTCATGGCAAAGCGCATGATCGTGATGTTGGTCGTGGTGGGCGTGGCGATCGCCCTGTTGGCGGCGTTCAAGGTGCAGCAGATTCAGACGGCGATGGCCGAGGGCTCCACCTACCAGCCGCCCCCGGAGGCGGTGACGACGGTGATGGCCGAAGAGGTGGTCTGGGAGGGCTCGCTCGCGGCGATCGGCACGGTGAAGGCGGTGCAGGGGGTGACGGTGGCGGCGGATCTGGCCGGGATCGTCGAGCGGATCGCTTTCGAATCCGGCGAGCCGGTGACTCAGGGCAAGGTCCTGGTCGTGCTGGACGCCCGCCAGGAGGAGGCTCAGCTTGCCGCCGCGCAGTCGCAGCTCGAACTGGCGCGTCTGCAGCTCGAGCGCTTCACCGGCCTGCGTCAGAAGGGCGTGGCGTCGCAGGCGGAGTACGACGCCGCCATCGCGGCGCACGCGCAGGCCGAGGCGCGGGTGGGTGAGATCAACGCCACCATCGCTCGTAAGACGATCCGGGCACCCTTCACCGGGCTGCTCGGCATCCGGCAGGTGAATCTCGGGCAGTACCTCTCCCCCGGTGACGCCGTGGTGTCGCTGCAGTCCCTCGATCCGATCTTCGTCGACTTCTCCGTGCCACAGCACCAGGTGGGCCGGCTCGCTGCCGGTACGGCTGTCGAGGCGGCCGCCGAGGAGGGCACGGGGCCCGGGGTGGCCGGCAGGGTGAGCGCGGTCGATTCGGTAGTCGACGCGGCGACGCGCAATGTGCAGGTGCGCGCCATCTTTACCAACCCCGAGGGTGCGTTGCGCCCCGGGATGTTCGTAGAGATGGGCATCGCCTCGGGCGAGGCCACTTCGTTGATCGCCCTGCCCGCCTCCTCGATCAGCTACGCCCCCTACGGCGACTCGGTGTTCATCGTCGAGGAGATGGAGGCGCCGAACGGCTCCGTTTACCTCGGGGCGAGGCAGCAGTTCGTGAGCCTCGGACCGTCGCGCGGAGACCAGGTCGCTGTCCTGTCCGGGCTCTCGCCGGGCCAGGAGGTGGTGAGCTCCGGCGTGTTCAAGCTCCGGGGCGGCGCCGCCGTGGTGGTCAACAACGACGTGAAACCCGGGAACGAGCTGAACCCGAGACCCGAGAACAGCTGAGCGCACGCTCGCCAGTGGAAGGATTGCCATGAAGATCACCGACCTGTTCATCAAGCGGCCGGTTCTCGCGATCGTCGTCAACCTGCTCATCCTGATCGCCGGGATCCAGGCGATCCGGTCGCTTTCGGTGCGGCAGTTCCCGCGCAGCGACAGCGCGGTGGTCCAGGTGACGACCGCCTACATCGGGGCGAACGCCGATCTGGTTCGAGGTTTCATCACCACGCCGCTGGAGCGGGTGATCGCCAGTGCCGAGGGCATCGATTTCATCGAATCGTCGAGTCGTCAGGGCGTATCGGCGATCACCGTGCATCTAAAGCTCAACTACGACACCAACGCGGCACTGACCCAGATCCAGTCGAAGGTCGCGCAGGTGCGCAACGATCTGCCGCCGGAGGCCGAGGCGCCGATCATCGAGCTGCAGACCGCGGACAGCCAGTTCGCGGCCATGTACATCGGCTTTGCGTCGGAGGACCTGGACCAGAACCAGATCAGCGACTACCTGACGCGGGTGGTGCAGCCGAAGTTCTCCGCGGTGAGCGGGGTGCAGCGGGCCGAGATCCTCGGCGACCGTACCTTCGCGATGCGGGTCTGGCTGGACCCGGACCGCATGGCGGCGCAGGGCATCTCGCCGTCGCAGGTGCACAACGCCCTGGCCTCGAACAACTACCTGTCGGCGCTCGGGCGCACGCGGGGCTCGATGGTTTCGGTCAACCTGGTGGCCAACACCGACCTGTCGACTCCGGAGGAGTTCCGGCAGCTCGTGGTCAAGGAGGAGGGTGGCACGGTCGTTCGTCTCGGGGACATCGCCGACGTGGTCCTCGGCGCCGAGAACTACGACGAGAACGTGCGCTTCAACGGCCAGACCGCGACGTTCATGGGTATCTGGGTTCTGCCGACGGCGAACTCTCTCGACGTGATCGAGCGGGTGCGCGCGGTGATTCCGGGAATCCAAGCGCAGCTCCCGGCGGGCATGGAGGTCGGCGTCCCTTACGACGCGACCGAGTACATCGAGCACGCCATCGACGAGGTGCTGAAGACACTCTCCGAGACGCTGCTCATCGTGGTGGTGGTCATCTTCCTGTTCCTGGGCTCGGTGCGCTCGGTGCTGATCCCGGTGGTGGCCATTCCCATCTCGCTGGTCGGTGCGGTCTTCCTGATGCTGATCGCCGGCTT
>Ga0214472_10005741_pt1 | contig 13055 bp, 12 predicted proteins | sample RVTome_6_FD_207662 | JGI IMG/M metagenome (GOLD analysis project Ga0214472, IMG submission 207662) | Soil microbial communities from uranium-contaminated site in the Upper Colorado River Basin, Wyoming, United States - RVT140D175 | ecosystem: Environmental > Terrestrial > Soil > Contaminated >... | reverse complement strand
CGGCACCAGGCTGGCAGCTGAGTCGTCGCGACTTCCTCCAACACAGCGTCGTGGCGGGCATCACGGTCGTCGTTGCGGCGCCCGCCAGCACGGCGCTCGCGGCCCTGTTTGAACAGCAGCGCCTGCGGCCGCTGCCCTGGGATGCGGCCACCGGCAGGATCCGCTACCGCACCGACGCCGTCGCCAAGGTCACCGGGGAGAAGATCTTCAGCTTCGACATGCGCGCGCGTGACCTGCCCGGGTGGCCGCGGCAGCAGGCGCACGCGATGCTGTTGCGCGTCTCGCGCGCCGATCGTGTCTATGCCGGTTTCGACCTGTCGACCCTCGGGGCGGGATTGCAGCCGGATCGCATCGTCACGGCTGCCGACCTCGAGCGCGACGGCGTCGCGTTTCCGCCATTCTATGGTGCGGACATGCTGCTGCCCGAAGGCAGCACGCCGGCCTACCTGGGCCAGGCGGTCGCCCTGCTGATCTGGCAGGATTTCGCACGCTTTCGCGCGGCCAAGACCCGGCTCAAGTTCCGCGGCGACCTGATCCGCTGGGGCACCGTGAACGGCCCGCTGGAACGCGCGCCGTGGGCGGGCTTTCGCTATGTGCGGGTCGGCGGCGCGACGCCATTCGACGAAGACGTCTATTCCAGTCTCAAGGACACGCCGCTGTTTCCCGCCGGTTGGCGCAAGCAGGCCCCGCAATGGCCGCAGGCCAGCGCCGGCGGCGCGCTCAACGCGCAGGGCATGGCGCATGCCGAGGCCATGGCTGCGGCGCTCGCCGCGCCCGCCGCAGACAAGCTCGTGCTGGAGCGCGAGTATTTCTCGCAGTCCATCGACACGGCGGCGTTCGAGCCCGACAATGGCAACGGCTGGTTCGACGCCGCCAGCGGCACGCTGCATTTCGTCGTCGCCACCCAATCGCCGCAGGAAATCGCGGAGGACGGCGCGAAGCTCCTCGCGGCCACGCGGCTCGGCGTGCGGCGCCTCGTGCTGCATCCCTGCTACACGGTCGGATATGGCTCCAAGGACCATAATCCGTTCGCGTTCTATGCGCTGGTTGCCGGCCTGTATGGCGCGGGCCGGCCGGTGCGCCTCGCCAACGACCGCTACGAGCAGTTCCAGGCGAGCCTGAAGCGTCACAGCTTTCGCATGAAGTACCGCATCGCCGTCGACCGCGCGAGCGGCCGGTTCGAGATCCTGCAGGGTGAGATTCAGGGCGACGGCGGCGGGCGCCGGAATTTCTCGCCATCCGTGTGCCTGGTCGCGGCAACCGCGGCGCAGTCGATCTACTACTTCCCGCGCAGCGACCTGGCGAGCACCGTGATCGCCTCGCGCGCGCTCGATGCCGGCTCCGCGCGCGGCTACGGCACGTTGCAGAGCATGAGCGCCACCGAGATGCTGGTCGACGAAGTCGCGGCGGAACTCGCGGTCGATCCGATCGAGCTGCGCCAGCGCAACGTGTTGAAGTCCGGCATGAAGAACACGCAGGGCGCGATCCCCGGCGGTGCGCAGCGCGCCGCCGAGGTGCTGATGAAAGCGCGCGCACACCCGCTGTGGCGGGATCGCGGCCGGCGCAAGGCCGAATACGAGGCGACGCATCCTGGCCGGCGCTACGGCGTCGGGTTCGGCTGCGTGCAGAAGGATTTCGGCACCGGCGCAGAGGCCGCATTCGCCGAAGTCGCGCTGTCGAAGGACGGCAGGGTCCGGTTGCGTCACGTTGCCGTGGAGCTGGGCACCGGCGTGGCCACCAGCCAGGCAGTGCTCTGCGTGCCCTGGCTGGGGCGCCCGGCCGACGAAGTGCACACGGCCGAAACCGAATGGCCGGAGCTGCCCATGGTGGCCACCGGCGACCCGTGGCTCATGGCGCAGGCCGAGCAGGATCGCGAGCAGGCGAACCCGCGCTGGACGCCGAACCGCGCGATCCCGACCAGTGCCAGCAATTCGGCCTATTTCTATGGGCATGCCACGCGCGAGGCTGCGCGGCTGGTGTTTACCGAGGGCCTGTGGCCGGCGGCGCTCGCGCTGTGGGGACGGGGTTTCGGTGGCGGCGAACTGGCGCCGCTCGCGGTGCGTCGCGAGGACGCCCGCTGGGTCTCAGGCCGCCTCACCGCCGGTGGCCTGACGCCGCTGTCCCTGGAACGGCTGGCGGCGCAGGTTTACGAACTCGGGCTGGCGAGCGGCGCCGTGGTGCACACGTTCAACCGCTGGCAATGGGCCGAGGCCGATTTTCCGTTGAGCGGCGCGAGCGAACGCCTGCCGCTCGACGGCATCGCCCTGCGCTGGGGCGACGGCCGGGGCGCGGGCCCGGGCCGGGCGACCGCCAACGGCTACCGCGTCATCGACCGCGCGCACGTGCGCTATCCGCCCGCGCAACGCAATCACGCCGGTGTCGTCTACTACAGCTCGATCGGCACGCTTGCCGAGGTCGCGGTCGACGAGGCGACCGGCCGGGTCGAGCTGCTGGCCCATCACTCGATCCTGGAGTGCGGCAACCAGATCGTGCCGGAGCTGGTCTCCGGCCAGCTGCAGGGCGGTCTCGCGATGGGCATCGGTCACGCGCTCTTCGAACAGCTGCCGCTGTACGAGGAGGGTCCCGGCGACGGCACCTGGAATTTCAGCCGCTACACGCTGCCGCGCGCGCAGGATGTCGCGGTGTGGTCGCAGACCGCTGAAGTGCTGCCGGCGCTGTCCGATACGGATCCGCCCAAAGGCATGGCGGAGGTGGTGATGATTGCGGTGGTGCCGGCGATCGTGAATGCCATCGCCCACGCCACCGGTCATCGATTCCGGGAGCTGCCGGTGACGCCGGACAAGGTCAGGGCCGCGCTCGAGGCGGCCGGCGCCGGGCGCGGCGGGAGCGCGCCATGAACTCGCCGCTCGGCCGGTCGCACCCGCTGACCCTCCACGTCAACGGCGAGCGCCACGGCCCGCTCGACATACCGGAGGACCTGCTGCTGATCGACGTGCTGCACGAGTACCTCGGCCTCACCGGCACGCGCCTGGTCTGCGGCGAGGGCGTGTGCCGCGCATGCACGGTGATCGTCGACAGCCCCGACGGCAGCCGGGAGGTTCCGAGCTGCGTCACGCGCGCGCACGACTTCAACGGCCAGCGCATCCGCACCATCGAGGGGCACGCTGCGCGCGACGCCACCGGCGCCGTCGCCACGCTGTCGCCTGTACAGCAGGCGTTCCTCGACCATTTCAGCTTCCAGTGCGGCTACTGCACGCCAGGCTTCGTCAACGCGGCGACCCTGCTGCTGGAAAAGCTGGCGAAGTCGCCGGTGGCAGGGGCCGAACTCGAGGCGGCGATCACCGAGGCGCTCAATCCGCACCTGTGTCGCTGCACCGGCTACGTCCGTTATTTCCAGGCGGTGAGGGAACTGGTGCTGAACACGCCGGGGCTGGTCCGGCAGGAACGGCGTGCAACGGCGGCCCCGGACCCGCCGTGTCCTCAGCCGATGCGCGATGCCAGCCACAACGCGCCCACGGTCGCCGTGACGAATGACAGCGCCGGCACGAGCCTGCGGAAATAGAACGGCGAACGGCCGAGCGCGAGCAGCGCAGCGAGGGCAACTGCGACGATCGAGAGCTGGGCCAGTTCGACGCCAAGATTGAATCCCGCAAGCAGCGGCGCAAGCCGGGAACCCGCGATGTCGATTTCGCTGAGCGCATTCGCGAAGCCGAAGCCGTGCACGAGCCCGAAGCCGAACGCGAGCGGCAGGCGCCAGCGCGTGGTGGCTGGAAACAGATTCATCAGGCCCGCCACGACGATCGAGCCGGCGATGGCGATTTCGACCGGGCGCGCCGGCATGCGCAGGGTGTCCGTGGCTGCGAGCCCCAGCGTCACCGAATGCGCAAGCGTGAAGGCCGTGATGATCTTCACCAGGTCGCGCGCCGCTTCGCGCCTGCCGGTCGCTGCCGTCGCGTCCGCGCGCGCGCCGCGCAGCAGCCCCGGCAGCAAGAGCAGCAGCAGGAATGCGATGTGGTCGTAGCCGATCAGTACGTGCCGGACACCTTCCACCAGAAAGCGCGCGAATGTTTCCGCGCCGGAAGATGCCGGTGACTGGAGCCATGTCGCGCGGGTCGGGGAAAGGATGGCCTGGTGACGGCCTTCCGCGGTGCGCACGTCGAGCAGCGCGGAGTATGTCGGGCTGCCGAAGAACAGGCCCGTCGACACCTCGAGCGCACCCGCCTGCAGGCAGCGGCCCGAGAGCCGCAGCGAAACGGACGGCTCGGACGCACGGGACCCCGATGCCATGCTCCCGACAGCCATGCTGCAGGCGACACCGCCCCGGCTGATGCCCAGACGCCCGATGGCAAGGCGCGCAATCGCTGCGCGATGAGTCTGAATCTCGCGCGCGGAAATGCGGGCGTCACCGTCGGCGTCGAGGTCGAGAGCCCATCGCAGATCGATGGCCGGGATGTCCCAGGTGGCCGCAAGCAGGCCCGTCGCTGGCGCATCGATTCGCAGATGACTTGCGCCGGTCGTATGGGCATGAATGGCGCTGCCGGCGACGCAGGCGAGGAATGCGAATACCATGCCAGCGCCCGCGCGGGCGAGCCGGTGGTGCCGAACGGCTGGTTCGCGTTTCATCGTCCGAGCACCGATGCGAGTGCGCCCGCCGGATCCGCGCAGCGCGGCGTGAAGGACGGCGAAGCACCGGCTGCCGCCAGCGGCCGCCGCGACGGCAGTTCGAAGGTCAACGACGCCCAGAAGCTCTCCCAGTCAGCTGCGATTCCCTGTGGTGCCTCGACCATGTGCACCGATGCGATCAGCCACACGCCAGCCTCGCGCAGCGGCAATGTCGCGCGACCCGCGGCATCCGTGCGAGCCCGGATCCTGCGGTCGGCCGCTGCCCGCCTGGTGGCGGTCACCAGGGCGCCCGCCAGCGGCTTGCCATCGAACAACAGTCGGAACGAATGCCGGCCATTCGGGTTGTCGTAGGGACTGGATTCGGCGACGAGCTCCAGTCTGAAGCCGAGCGGCCGATCAGCGTCACCGCCCATGGCATCGCCGACGCGGATCAGCGACTTTGCGTGGCGCGAATAGACCTCGCGTGCTTTGCGGCGGCTTGTGCCGCGCTGCTTGCGGAGTGCGACGATCTTCTCCAGGCCCTTCTCATTCAGGTACTCCTCGAATCTCGGCGCCGGCAGCTCGGTGAAGGCGTGGTTGCTGCGGTATCCCAGCACGTGCACGCCCGTCGCGATGAAACTGGCAATGCCCGCCGGGTCGCTCCCGTCCCGCCCCACGATCGCTTGCTGCCCCGCCGGGCCGGTCGCGGCGAATTCCGCGGTCCGACCTGCGTTGCGGGCCACGGGCCAGCCCTCGAAGGCATCGCCGAGGCACAGGCTGACGCTGATCCGCTCTTCAGCCCGCGGCTGAAACGTGGAGGGTTCGATCCAGAAATCGTGCGCACTCGCAGTGGCGCCGGTCCAGAGGACGGCGAGCCCGGCAATCATCCCGGTCCGTTCCATGCGCAGTGCGCTCATCGCACGCCCAGCGCGCTTCCGAGCTCGGGATCCGTTCGCAACGCTTCCTCGATCTCCTGTCGGTCGACCGGCACGCCCTCGTCACCGAGATCGGCGTTGAGCAAGTCCAGCACCTCGTCGACCGTCGCCGGTCGCGGCACCGGTGCGATCGCGCCGGACTCCCGGCGAGATCCGGTCATTGACGGTCCGTCAACCGGCAGGGCGCCGCCGTCGTCAGGAGCATCGGCTGTCGCGGGCAGCGCCGCGCCGCGGTGCGGCTCGGCGGGCTGCAGAACGGCCACACAGGCCAGATAGGCCGTCAACACGGCGCCAACGCCGATGGCAAGCAGGCTTCGATGCTTCGAGCTCAAGTTGCACTCCCTGGTGCCGGAAGCGGCATTCCGCCGGCCAGCCGGGGCCGGCGGAATGCGCGCACCGGCCGGGCTGTCCCGACCCTCAGGGGCCCAGGTCCTTGCGATTGTTGCTGCCGGATTGCGGCGTCGCGCTATACGGGAACACCTGGTGATACGGCAAGTCGTTCGCCGGCACGTTGTCACCGACGATCGTGATCGTCGAGTAACCGGGGCCGCTCGCGATCGCGGTCAGCGCGATATCGGCGACGTCATCGCCGAAGCGCCGGCCGTTCGGCCATCCGCCCGACAACCCGTTCGTCGTGTCGCCGCCGATGAAGCCGAGCCGGTGAAATCCCGCCGCGCCTGCCAGTCGTACCGGGTCGGTCGTCGTCACCACCTTCAGCACTTCGGGTATGAAGATCTTCTCGAGATCGGCGCGATTCGTCGCGGCGAAGCTCGTCCCGTAGACCGCGTTGATCAGCGCCGCGAGCTCTGGATTGCGCGCGTACTTCGCGAACAGAGCGGCATCCTTCGTCGCTGGCGTGCGGTTAAAGCGGTCCTTGTCCGCGTGCGCCACGAGACCCTCGGTGAAGAACGGATTCCCGAGCCGGGAGACCTGCACCCAGCCCCCTTCGTTCAATTTGGTGCCATCGCTCTTGCGAATGGTGATGCGCGGCCGGCTTACCGAGGCGTAGACGCCGACACCGGTCTGCTGCCCGAAGAAGACCGTGTCGTAGCTGGCGGGAATCCCCAGGTCCTGGAGCTCGCTGACCGGGATCTGCATCACGATCGTCAGCACGTTGAAGCCCTTGAAACCGTCCACGCCATCGCCGTCCTGGCCCAGGCCGTCCGCGAGGCTCCCGTTGTTGTCGAGAATGCGCAGGTCCAGCAGGTTGAAAATGCCCGGAATGTCGCAGAAAAAACTGTCGTCGCGATGGCCGGCCCAGACGACCTCGCCCGAATCAAGGTCGTAGATGGTCGAGCGCGTGTATACATCCAGTTCGGACAGCGTCGTTGCGCCCGAGACCGCCTTGCCGTCGGCATCGTTGTACAACGGCGTGACGTTGCTGCCGACATTGGGCGGCGGCGTGAGCAGCTGGCGCCCGATCGTCTGACCGTGCTCACGAGTCACCTTTTTGACGCGGTAGCTTTGCGTGAAGTTCTGGCGTGCGTCGTCGACCGCCTCGATCGGGCCGACTTCGGTGCCCAGTCCGTACGACAGAATCGTGTCCGGATTCTTGTAGCCCGCATTCACCGCCGAGAAGAAAAAGTCATATCGCAGCTTCGTCTCTCCCGTCACAGGGTTCGTGATGTGGATGCTGTAGCGGGCGTCATCTGCAAAACGCTCGTAGATGGCACCATCGCCCGGCTCGGAGAACGGCCGGAAGCTCATGCTGACATTCAGCACCCCGATCGACGGATTGTCGTAACGCGTGCCGATGAACGCATACACATCCGTCAGATTCGCCTGCGGATCCTGCTTGATCAGCGGTGCGTCACTGTGGTTGGAGGCGAGCGCCGGCGGTGCAGCCCAGAGGGTTGTCAGCGAGCCCAGCGCCACCAACAGGCTCCTGAATGGAAATCGTCCGCTGTTCACGTGTGTCTCTCCTGAATATTGATTGACTCGTTGCGCGACCGCAGGACCCTCCGGTCTGCGGGAACGCCAGGTTTCGCATTCGCGGTACATACGGACGGACACGCCAGGTGGATGCATCGCATCGGGAAACAGCCGCCGGGGTGGCGCCGGGGCGGGGGCCGCGCCGCTGCGGCGCATCCGCCTCCGCAGGCGCTGCGTATACTCGGGAGGATGGCGGAATCGGCGGATCTGGACTCGGAGCCTGAGGTCGCCCGGTTACTGGCCGCCTGTGCGCGCCAGGACCGGCAGGCCTTCCAGCGGCTCTACGACTTGACCTCGCCGCAACTGCTCGGTTGCCTGATCCGGCAGCTCCGGAATCGCGCGCTCGCCGAAGACGCATTGCAGGACGTGTTCGTTCAGGTCTGGCGCCGGGCTGCGCAGTTCCAGCGTGAACGGGGATCCTCGTGGGCCTGGCTGATCGCGATCGCGCGTTATCGAGCGATCGACCTGCAGCGCCGCGAGCGGCGCCTGGTCGCCGGCGGCGATCAGGAGCTCGAGGCAATGCCCGCCGAGGAGGAATCGCACGATTCCCTGCTGGCGCTGGGACATCGGGTGACCGGGGCGCTGAATGACTGTCTCAATGCGCTGCAGCCGCGGCAACGCGATTGCATCGTGCTTTCCTACCAGCATGGCATGACCCACGCGGAAGTGGCTGAGAGCATCGGCGAGCCGCTGGGCTCCGTCAAGAGCTGGATCCGCCGCGGATTGGCCGCGCTGCGACGGTGCCTGGAAACATGAAACGCAACGACCCGGATATCCTCGACCTGCTGGCCGCCGAGTACGTACTCGGCACGCTGGCAGGCGGCGCGCGGCGGCGGTTCGCGCGCTGGCGCGACGCCGATCCATTCGTCGACCGGCGGGTGCGTGCCTGGGAGGACAGGCTGGCGGCGCTCGCGTTCCGGCTGCCGCCGGTCTCACCCTCGCCCGGCGTCTGGGTCTCGATCGAGCGCAGAATCGGGTTCGCGCCGCGCGGGCGCTGGCGTGCCATGGCGGCCGCCGCCGGCGCGATCGCAGTGCTCGCGCTCGGCTGGCTTGTCTGGCAGGAAACGCGTGTAGCCCCGCCACCGGCGCAGGCGGTCATCGCGGACCAGGCCGGCGCAGCGCTGTGGCGTGTGGAGCTGGCCGCCGACGGCGGGCTGATCGAGGTCAGCACAATCGGTACCGTCCACTACCCGGATCGGCGCGCGCTCGAACTGTGGGCGCTGCCGCCGGATGCCGCGCCAGTGTCGCTCGGCCTGATGCCTGCAAGCGGGCGCGTGCGGCTGGCGCTCGACGACCGGCAGCGCGCGGCGCTGGGGCTCGCCGCCAACCTGGCCGTCAGCGAGGAGCCTCCCGGCGGGTCGCCGACCGGCGTGCCGACCGGGCCCGTGCTGTACGTGGCGACGATTGCGCGCGGCTGATCCTTGTGGCCCGCACAGGAATCCGGCCCTCGCGCATTGCCGGCCTTCCGCCGATCGCCGATCCTGCTGCGCGCGTGCTGGTGCTCGGCAGCATGCCGGGAGTCGCATCGCTCGCGGCGCGCCAGTACTATGCGCACCCGCGCAACCAGTTCTGGCCCATTGTCGGATCGATCTGCGGCTTCGATGCTGAAATGCCCTACGCGCGCCGGATCGCGGCGCTGCGCGCCGCCGGCATCGCGGTCTGGGACGTAGTCGCCTCCTGCGTTCGCGCCGGCAGCCTCGACTCCAGCATCGATGAACGCTCGATCGTCCCCAATCCGTTCGCCGGGTTTCTGGACACGCATCTCCGCATCGAGCGCGTGTGCTTCAACGGCCGCAGGGCCGAAGCCGCCTGGCGCCGCCACGTGCGGCATGAACTGCCGGTGATGCGCGAGCTCGAGTACCGGCTGCTGCCATCCACGAGCCCGGCGCATGCCGGCCTGTCATACCAGCGGAAATTGCGGGCCTGGCGGCATGCGCTCGCCGGCTGAACGGCGCCCGCGCTATTCTCGCGCTCTGGCTTGCGGAGCGTGACCTTGCAGCGACCATTTTCGCGCGACCGCCGGCGCCTGCTGCTGGGCATCGGCGCCGCGGCCGCGTTCGGCGGCCTGGGCGCGCGGCTCGGCGCGCAGGCGGCGCCGGTCGACGTACTCGTGATCGGCGCGGGCGGCGCGGGGCTGTCAGCCGCGAAGGCATTGCAGGCGGCAGGAGTTCGGGCCCTGGTGCTCGAGGCCCGTGACCGCATCGGCGGGCGCGCATTCACGGACTCGAGCCTCGGTGTTCCCTGGGATCGCGGTTGTTCCTGGCTGCACGCGGCGGAAGTGAACTCCTGGGTCGGCTACGCGCGGCAGAATGGTTTCGAGCTGTTGGAAGACCGTCACGTGCGCCATGTCTACGACGGTTCGCGCCGTATGGGTGGCACCGAAACGGCTGGCTATCGCGCGGTCAGGCAGCGCATCGAGCGCGAGCTCGCGGACGCCGGGCGGCGCGGGCTCGACATTCCGGCCGAGGCGGCGCTGACGCAGGCGACGCTCGCCGATCCCTGGTATCCGATGGCAGCCGCGCGCCTGACGGCCTGGGAAGGTGTCGAGCCGGCCAATTTTTCGGCGCTCGATGAGTACCAGTTCGATAAGCGCGGCGGCGATCTGTTGATCCCGCGCGGCTACGGGGCGCTGCTCGCGCACTACGCCCGCGACGTGCCGGTGCGGCTGCGCACGCCGGCCGGCCGGATCCGCTGGGACGCGCGCGGCGTCAGCGTCGACACGCCTGCCGGCCCGGCCGGCGCGCGGCTTGCGATCGTCGCACTACCGTCGGCGGTCATCGCATCAGGTGCCGTGATCTTCTCGCCGCACCTGCCGGCGGAAATTCTGCAGGCGCATCACGATCTGCCGCTGGGGCTGATGAACAAGGTGGCGCTGCGCTTCAAGCGCAATGTTTTCCCGTCGGAGCGCACCGAATACCTGGAGATACGGCGCGACGACGGTCGCAGCATCGTCTATGCGACGCGGCTCTGGGACAGCAATATCTGCGTCGGCATGTCCGCCGGCCGGCTGGCGCACGAACTCGAGGCCGCGGGCGAGGCGGGCGCGATCGAATACGCGCTTTCCGAATTGACCGCGATACTGGGCGCCGATCTGCGACGCCAGTTCGACCGCGGGGTGGCGACCGCCTGGGCGTCGGATCCCTACAGCCGGGGTTCCTACTCGCACTGCCTGCCGGGTCGCTTCGGCGCGCGCGCGCTGCTGACGCGGCCGGTCGGCGGGCGGCTGGTGTTCGCGGGCGAGCACACCGAACAGTCCGCCTTTGGCACGCTGCATGGCGCACACCTGTCCGGTCTGCGCGCCGCCCGCGAAGCGCGCCGCCTGCTGGCAGGGTCCGCCGCATGAGCCTCGTGCTGTACGACTACCTGCCCTCCGGCAACGGCTACAAGTGCCGGCTGGTGTTGAAGGCACTCGGCATGCCCTACGAGCTCCGGCAGCTCGACATCGTCGCGGGCGCAACCCGCACGCCGGAATTCCTCGCGATCAACCCGAACGGCAAGATCCCGGTGCTGGTCGTTCCCGACCGCGGGCCGATCGCCGAAAGCCACGCGATCATTTCCTACCTTGCGGAAGGCTCGCCGCTCGTGCCGTCGGATCCTTACGAGCGCGCGCTGATGTGGCAATGGATGTGCTTCGAGCAGTACCAGCTCGAGCCGGGGGTCGCGACCGTGCGGTTGTGGCTGAAGTTCCTGAACAAGACGCCAGGGGAGCTTGGCGAGCGCTACCGGGAGCGCTTCCAGCGCGGCGCCGAGGCGCTTGCCGTGCTCGAACGCGGGCTCGCCGGCCGGCGCTGGCTGATCGGCGCAGTGACGACCCTGGCCGACATCGCGATGTTCGCGTACACGCATGTCGCCGAAGAGGCGGGTTACCGGCTCATGGACTACCCCGCGATCGGCGCCTGGATCGCGGGCTTCAAAGCGCTGCCCTGGTACGCGCCGATCACCGAACCCTGATGGAGCCAGCCATGCAACAGCAAGACAGCGTACGCATCGTGGAACTGCTCGAGCAGATCCGCGACAACCAGGCAACGCAGCTCGCGCGCCAGTCGGAAGCGCTCGCGATGCAGAAGGAGCAGTACGAACTGGTGCGTGTGCAGTCCGAGCGCGCCGCGCGGCTGCAGGATCGCGCCGAGGAGCTTCAAACGCGCGGCATGGGCATCATGAAGACCGCGCGCCGCTCGCTCGCGATCGTGCTGCCGATCGTGATCGTGCTGATCATCTACCTGAGCTGGCTGCTACTCCGCTAGCTGGCCAGGTGGGCGCATCGCTTCATAACGGCCCGACGCGCCGTGAGGCCTTCCGGTTCTGGTTGAAGCTCGGCCTCATTTCCTTCGGCGGGCCGGCCGGGCAAATCGCGATCATGCACCGTGAGGTCGTCGAGCGGCGCCGCTGGCTGGACGGGCAGCCGTTCATGCATGCGCTCAATTTCTGCATGCTCCTGCCGGGCCCGGAGGCGCTGCAGCTGGCGATCTATCTCGGCTGGCGTCTGCACGGGGTCGCCGGCGGCATCGTCGCGGGCCTGTGCTTCATTCTGCCGGCGGTCGGGCTGCTGCTGGCGCTATCCTTCGTCTACGCACTGCACGGCACCGTGCCGCTGGTCGCGGCGGCGCTGTTCGGCCTCAAGGCCACGGTCATCGCGCTGATCGTGCAGGCGCTGTTCCGCCTCGGCCGCCATGCGCTCGGTCATCCGGTGCACCGTGCGGTCGCGCTCGCGGCGTTCGTCTTGATGGCCGGCCGCTACGCGCCGTTTCCGCTGTTGCTCGCCGCCGCTGCGCTCGCTGGCATGCTGGTCAGCCGCGGGCACGCGCCGCGCGCCGTGCCGGGCCCGGCGCCGTTTCAGTGGAAAAGCCTGCTCATCGGACTGGCCCTGTGGGCCTTGCCCGCGGCGCTGGTTGCGTGGCTGGCCGGGCCGGATGCGCTGCACGCGCAGCTCTACCGGTTCTTCACGACCGCGGCGCTGGTCACTTTCGGCGGCGCCTACGCCGTGCTGGCCTGGGTCAGCCAGCAGGTGGTCGAGGTCCATGGCTGGCTGACGCAGGCGCAGGCGGTCGCCGGGCTCGCGCTCGCCGAGACGACGCCCGGGCCGCTGATCATCGTGCTGCAATTCATCGGCTTCATGGCTGGCTGGAACCAGCCGGGCGCGGCGGGACCCGCGACCGCTGCCACGTATGCCGCGCTGCTCACCTCGTGGGCGACCTTCCTGCCGTCCTTCGTCTTCATCCTGGTCGGTGCGCCCTACGTGGAGCGCCTGACGTCGAACCTGCGCCTGGCGGGGGCGCTCGCGGGCGTCACCGCGGCGGTGGTCGGCGTGATCGGCAGCCTCGCCGTCGTGTTCGGCCGCGCCGTGCTGTTTCCAGCGGGCCTCGAGGCGCCCGTCTGGCCGGCCATCGCGATCGCGGCAGCCGCACTGATCACCCTGCAATGGACCCGCATCGACGTGCTGTGGATCATTGCGGGAGGCGCAGTCGCGGGCCTGCTGCTCGGCTTGGCATGACGGACCCCGGCCGTGCTAGTGTACTGTCCCAGTAATAGGTGACATATATGATGTATCATGATGGGTATCCTGGGCGACGGAGATACCCCGATGGCGAAGGGTCGACCGAAGGCGGAACTGCAGTTGAGCGAAGC
>Ga0214472_10005740_pt1 | contig 13057 bp, 11 predicted proteins | sample RVTome_6_FD_207662 | JGI IMG/M metagenome (GOLD analysis project Ga0214472, IMG submission 207662) | Soil microbial communities from uranium-contaminated site in the Upper Colorado River Basin, Wyoming, United States - RVT140D175 | ecosystem: Environmental > Terrestrial > Soil > Contaminated >... | reverse complement strand
TCGGCGCCTTCCATGGGGCGGATGGTGGCCTCGACGCCTGCGATGACGTCCTTGGCGTTGTAGCCCTCGTAATACTGCACGTCCCCGCCTCCGAAGAGGCTGAGCCCCACGGGCAGCCCGTCGTAGCTCAGATAGAGACCGTCCATGACCGAAGCCCCGGCGGCCACGGCGATGAACTGACGGCCGAAGCGCAGATCCAAATCTTTGGCCAGATCCTTTTTCTCCACATAGGCATAGTAGAGGCGGCTCTCGGCGTCGAGCTCATCCTTGAGGTCGTCTCCGAAGCGACCGTAGCCCCGGAAGCTGAGTCCGTCGTTGTCGATGTCCTTCACGTTCAGTTGCAGGTACTGATAGAAGGGGAGAGCCCCATCGCCCTCGGGGTCGTCGAGCCATTCCAGCACGGTGCTGGAACGCCCCGACACCGTGGCCGCCATGGCGCTTGAGGCCGAGAGGCCTGCCAGTGCCACCGTGGCGGCGCAACCTAAGATTCGCTGCCATTTTTTCATGTCGCCTCCTTGTCGGTAAATCGTGGGTGGACGTGCTTCCCGAAATGAATGGAGTAAATTAGTGCCGGATTATAGCCGGGAGGACCAAGAACCACAAGTCTGATTGCGCAAATGAACAGGTCTAAGATGGCAATATTTTTATTGATATTCAAATAAGTGTATGTGGTTACAGTTTCGGGGTGGAAAAAAAATTACATTTAAAGATGCAGGCACAGCCCGTCATGGGCGAAAAAAACCTTCGGCGGCAGGAGTTTCTCGTCGCGGGCGTGCAACACATCATGGCTCAGGTGCGTCAGCCAGGTGCGGCGGGCGCCGAGATTGCTTGTCGCCTCAATCGCCTGGCTTATGTTGAAGTGGCTGGAGTGGGGGCTGTGGCGAAGTCCGTCGAGGACCAGTTCATCCAGAGCCATGAGCAGGGATTTGGATGTTTCCGGGATGGCGCTGCAGTCCGTCAGGTAGGCGAAGTTTCCGATTCGGTATCCCTGGGCGGCGCCGGAACCGTGGATCAGGGGGATGGGCGTGACGAGCAGGCCGAATAGTTCGAACGCTGCTTCGATGGGGCAGGGGATGAGCTGGGGGCGATAGCCTTCTTCGAGATCCTCGTCGAAAATATAATGAAAGGTTTTTTTCAACGAGAGGAGATCCCCGGCAGATCCGTAGATGGGAATGCCGGCTCCGGAGATCATGTTGAAGACCCGCAGATCGTCGATACCGTTGACATGATCGGCGTGGGTGTGGGTGTAGAGCACCGCGTCGATGTGGCTGATGCGATGCCGCAGAGCCTGCTGGCGTAAATCCGTGGAGCTGTCGATGAGGATGTTCTTTCCTGCAACCTGCACCAGGGCACTGCTGCGGGTCCGATTGTCCCTGGGGTCGCCGGAGGCGCAGACTCGGCACCGGCAGCCGATGACCGGCACGCCGGTGCTGGTGCCGGAGCCCAGAATCGTGATGCTGATGGGTGGATGAGGCTGCATGAAGGCCCTGTCTTGAATTGAAAGTCGCCTGGCTGATCCGGGAGGGATCGAGAGTCCCGGATTCGGCGCCGATCGGTGTCCGGATACTTATACGCAACGGTGCCGAAGTCGCAAGTGCTTTCCCCTTGAGGCGCAGGCGGGCCTCGGGATATGCTGCCGACGGATTGGTCTTGCGAAAAGAAGGAGTCAGGAGTTGAGCGCGACGGACAAAAAGAAACCGGTCAACCGGCTGTGCGGCAAGTGTCTGAGAAGTTGCAGGCAGCCCCAGGATGCGCTTTTGCTGGACTGCCCGCGTTTTACGCCGAGACCGTTCAAGATCGCGCAGCACCGCTTCGAACAGCAGGAGCTCTTCGGGGGCAAAAAGAAGTAGGGTTCGATTCAATTAAAGACAGGATTTCAGGGGAAGTCTCCGCCGGGGGATTTCCCCTTTGCTTTAAGGCTCGGTGCGCGCCAGGAATTCGGCGACCTTGGGGATGAACTTCTCCGGCTCCACCAGGAAGGAATCGTGTCCGTAGTCCGAGGCGATGAGGTGGTATTCCGCATCCTTTTTCAGCGTGCGCAGCCGCTCCACCACCTCCTCGGTCTGGGACGGAGGATAGAGCCAGTCGGAGGTGAAGGCGAACCAGAGGGAAGGGCAACGAAGTTTTGAAAGCGCCTCGTCCATGGAGTCGAAATTCCAGGCGACGTCGTAGAGGTCCAGCGCCTTGGCCAGATAGAGAAAGCTGTTGGTGTCGAAGCGCTCCACGAAGTTGCGGCCGTTGTATTCCATGTAGCGCTCGATCTCGAACTGGCCGAAGAAATCGAAGATGCCGTCGCGGGCTGTGAAGCGGCGGCCGAATTTCATCTGCATGGAGAGGTCGCTCAAGAAGGAGATGTGGCCGATGGCCCGGGCCAGGGCGAGGCCGTCGGCGGGGGGGTGCTCCTCCTTGTAGTTGCCCTTTTTCCAGAGGGGATCGTTGAAGACGGCCTGGCGGGCCGCGGCGTTGAGGGCGATGGCCATGGGGGAGGTGCGCCCCGTGCCTGCGATGGGCACGATGGAGCGCACCCGTTCGGGATAGTGGATGCCCCATTCCAGGGCCTGCATGGCCCCCATGCTGCCGCCGATGACGCAGCGAAGCGTATCGATGCCCAGGTGATCGATGAGCAGCTGCTGGGCCCGGACCATGTCCCGGATCATGATCACGGGGAAATTCAGGCGGTAGGGCTTGTCGGTGCGGGGGTTGATGCCGGCGGGGCCGGTGGAGCCTTTGCAGGAGCCGATGACGTTGGAGCAGATGACGAAGTAGCGCTCGGTGTCGAGCAGCTTGCCCGGGCCGATGAGGTTGTCCCACCAGCCGGGCTTGCGGTCTTCCGGGCTGTGGCGGCCGGCGGCATGGGCGTCGCCCGTCCAGGCGTGGGTCACCAGAACGGCATTGTCGCGCCGGAGGCTGAGATTTCCGTACGTCTCATAGGCCAACCGGATGGGGCCGAGCAGTCGGCCGCTCTCCAACTGCAATTCGGTATCGAACTGGACTTCCCTTGGGGTGACGATGCCGACCGATGCGCTCAATGAAGGCGTTCCTCCGTAAAACAAAAAAGCCTGTTCTCAAGTAGAAATTGAGAACAGGCCGCGAGAAAACGAAAAGAGTTTTCGCGGGCTCCATCCTCATCTTTCCCCGTTGCCGGAGAAGGAATTAGCACCTGGCACCGGCTGTTTCGCAGGTCGCGAAACGCGCCGATCGGTTGCTGTGGCTTCGCAGGGCCTTATCCCTCCACCACTCTTGATAAAGACGATGCCGATCAGGCACAGAAGCTAAACAAAGCTCCCGCCCCTGTCAAATCCTTTTTACGCCCGGGCCAGGGCCTGCTCCAGGTCCTCCCAGAGGTCTTCCACGTCCTCCAGGCCCACCGAGATGCGCATGAGGGTTTCAGGCAGACCCATGCGGTTTTTGATCTCCGCGGGGATGGCGGCGTGGGACATGCTCCAGCAGTGGGTGAGGATGGTCTCCACCCCGCCCAGGCTGGGGGCGATGATGGGCAGCTTCATGCGCTGGAGCAGGGGGCGGATGAGCTCCCTGTCGGCCAGCTCGAAGGAGATCAGGGCTCCGGCCCCTGCTGCCTGGGCGAAGTGCTGCTCTTTGTAGGGATAGCCTTCGAGGCCGGGATAGATGGTCCGCTTGACGGCCGGATGATTCTCCAGGCGCCGGGCGAGCTCTCCCGCCGTGGCCTGGGAGGCCTCCAGGCGCACCTTGAGGGTCTTGATGCCCCGGGAGAGCAGGAAGCAGTCGAAGGGCGAGAGGCCGCAGCCGAAGGCGTTCTGGTATCGGTAGAGCTTTTTTCCCAGCTCTTCGCAGCGGGTGGCCGTCAGGCCCGCCATCAGATCGCTGTGGCCGCCCAGGAACTTGGTGGCGCTGTGGATGCTGATGTCGATACCCAGATCCAGCGGCCGCTGAAGCAGGGGGGTCATGAAGGTGTTGTCCAGAAAGCTGATGAAGCCCTTTTGCTGCGCAAGCGCCGCCAGGGCGCGGATGTCGCAGACCTTGAAGAGGGGGTTGGAGGGCGTCTCCAGGTAGATCCCCCTGGTTTCGGGCCGGATGGCGTCCTTGACGGCCTGTATCGAGCACTGATCCACGAAGCTGACGCTCACCCCCTGCTCCGGAAGGATCTGGGAGAGGTAGCGGTGGGTGCCGCCGTAGAGATCGTCGGGGGCGATGAGGTGGTCGCCGCTTTTGAGCAGGCTGAGCGCCCCTGCGATGGCGGCCATGCCCGAGCTGTAGGCGAAGCCGCGCACCCCGCCCTCCAGCAGGGCGATGGCGTCCTCCACCTGCTTGCGGCTGGGGTTGCCGCTGCGGCAGTAGTCGAATTCGCCGGGTTTGCCGCCTGTATGGTGATAGGTGGAGGCGTTGTAGACGGGCACCACGCAGGCGCCCGTAGCCGGGTCGCGGTCGATGCCCTGGTGGACCAATGTGGTGCCGATGCGGTAGCCGTTCTCTGTCATGGATGGTTTCCTTCTCTTTTCGGTCAGCCCAGGGCCTGCCTGAGGTCGGCGATGATGTCCTCGGGGGCTTCCAGTCCCACCGAGAGCCGCAAGAGCCCCTCGCAGATGCCCAGCTCCAGGCGTTTCTCCTCGGGGATGTCCCCGTGGGTCTGGACGGCTGGCAGGGTCATGAGGGTCTCGGCTCCGCCAAGGCTCTCGGCGAAGGAGATGAGGCGCAGGCGCTTCAGGGCGTCCCGGGCGATCCGGGGGGAGTGCACGCGGAAGGAGACCATGCCGCCGAAGCCTTCGGCCTGGCTCTTCAGGATGTCGTGGCCGGGGTGATCTTCGAGTCCCGGATAGTAGACGGCATCCACCTTGGGCTGTTCCTTCAGCCAGCGGGCCACCTCCAGGGCGCTTTTGCAGTGCCGGCCCATGCGGACGGGCAGGGTCTTGAGGCTTCGGGCCAGGAGCCAGCAGTCCTGGGGAGGCAGGATGGCCCCGGTGGAGTTCTGCAGGAAATAGAGCCGCTCGCCCAGCTCCTTCGTTTTGGCGACCAGCACCCCGGCGCAGAGGTCGTTGTGGCCGCCCAGGTACTTGGTGGCGCTGTGGACCACCACGTCGGCGCCGTACTCCATGGGACGCTGGAGATAGGGCGTCAGGAAAGTGTTGTCCACGATATACATGAGGTTCTTTTCGCGGCACAGCCGGCCCAGGGCCTCCATGTCGGCGATGCCCAGCAGCGGGTTGCCCGGGGTCTCCACCAGCAGGGCCCGGGTCTCGGGTTTGAGCGCCGCCTTCACGGCAGCAAGGCTGGTGGTGTCCACGCAGCTGAAGCTCACCCCCAGCTTGGTGAAGATCTGATCCAGCACCCGGTAGGTTCCCCCGTAGAGATCCTGGGAGACCACCAGGTGATCCCCGCTCGAAAAATGCAGAAAGAGGGTGGTGAGCGCCGCCATGCCCGAGGAGAAGACGCAGGCCCGCGCCCCGCCTTCGAGCTGAGCCAAAGCCTCCTCCAGCATCTTGCGGGTGGGGTTGCCCGAGCGGGTGTAGTCGAAGCCGGTGCTCTCGCCCACGGCCGGGTGGCGGTAGGTGGCGCTGGGGTAGATGGGGAAGCTGATGGCTCCCGTGTCCTCGTCGAGCCCCACGCCGATCTGCACATAGCGGCTCTGCAAGCTGAGATTGGGTCGTTCGCTCATTCGCAACTCTCCTGCGGTCGTGAAAAGTGGCAACATCGGGGGCAACCGGACGTAAAAAAGCCCCTTCTCGGTGGATGAGAAGGGGCTTCGGTGGCAAGTCCGTCGAGATTGCGCGTATCGAAGCTCCGTCCCCATCTTTCCCCGGCAAGAACCGCCGGAGTTGGATTTAGCACCTGGCATCGGCTCAGAATGGAGCGCCGATCGGTTGCTGTGGCTTCGCAGGGCCAATCCCTCCACCACTCTGGATAAAGACGAAATCTGGTTTCCCGGGTGATTCTGTCCGGAAAAAGATTGAATCAAAATAGATGAAGCTAAGCGCTTCTGTCAACAATCAATCGGGCTGTTTCTCAGGCCTCGATGTGCTGGTAGAGCACGCTGGAGAGGTAGCGCTCGCCCGAGTCGGGCAGGATGACCACGATGGTCTTGTCCTTGTTCTCGGGTTTGGCGGCCAGACGCGCCGCCACGGCCGCCGCGGCTCCGCAGGAGATGCCCGCCAGGATGCCTTCCTCCTGGGCCAGGCGCTGGGCGAACTCGATGGCCTCCTCGTTGGTGACCTGCTCCACCTGATCCACCACCGAGAGATCCAGGGTGTCGGGGATGAAGCCCGCGCCGATGCCCTGAATCTTGTGGGGGCCTGGCTTGAGATCTGCCCCGGAAATTTTCTGGCTGATGACGGGGCTGTCCGCGGGCTCCACGGCCACGGAGAGCAGCTTCTGACCCTTGGTGTTCTTGAAGTAGCGGGAGATGCCGGTGATGGTGCCGCCGGTGCCCACGCCCGAGATGAGGATGTCCACCTGGCCGTCCGTGTCGTCCCAGATCTCGGGGCCCGTGGTCTGCTCGTGGATGGCGGGGTTCGCCGGGTTCTTGAACTGGTGCAGCAGCACGTATTTCTCCGGGTGCCGGGCGGCCAGCTCCTCGGCCGCGGCCACGGCGCCGGCCATGCCCTTGGCGCCGGGGGTGAGGATCAGGTTGGCGCCGAAGGCCTTGAGCACCTTGCGGCGCTCGATGCTCATGGTCTCGGGCATGGTCAGGGTGACGGGGATGCCCCGGGCGGCGGCCACGAAGGCCAGGGCGATGCCCGTGTTGCCGCTGGTGGGCTCGACGATCTCCTTGCCGGGGCCCAGCAGGCCGTCTTCTTCCGCCTGCCGGATCATGGAGGCGCCGATGCGGCACTTGACGCTGTAGGCCGGGTTGCGGCCCTCGATCTTGCCCAGCACCCGGGCGCCGCCTTGGGGGACGATGCGGTTGAGCTGCACCAGGGGGGTGCGGCCGATGGAGAGGGAGTTGTCGGTGTAAATCTGGGCCATGTCGGTCCTCCTCGTTCGGTTATTGGTGGGTATGGATAAGGTGTTACGTCGGTGGCGGGAGGGGCTCCGGGCGCCCGGAGCCCCTCTTGCGGCCATTGTGGCTGTCATCAGAACAGCTTGGCGACGATTCTCTCGGCCAGTTTTTCCAGGGATTCCTCCGAGGTGCAGACCCGCAATTCGGGCTGCTCCGGCGTCTCGTAGAGGCTGTCGAATCCGGGCAGGTTCTTCAGCTCGCCCTCCTTGGCCTTGCGGTAGAGACCCATGCTGTCGCGCTGCTCGCAGACTTCCTTGGGTGTATCCACGTGGATTTCCACGAACTCGTCCTGCCCGAAGAGCTCCCGGGCGGCGCGGCGCTCCCGCTTGAAGGGGGAGACGGCGCTGACCAGCACGATGAGTCCGGCGTCCACGAAGAGCTTGGCCGCCTCGGCGGTGCGGCGCACGTGCTCCACCTGATCGGCCGTCTCGTAGCCCAGGTTGCGGTTGAGGCCGTGGCGCAGGTTGTCGCCGAAGAGCAGGTAGGTGTGCTTGCCCAGGGAGTGGAGCTTCTTCTCCACCAGGTTGGCCAGGCGGGACTTGCCGCAGCCGGGCAGGCCGGTGAACCAGAGCACCCGGGGCTTCTGTCCCTTGAGTTCGGCCCGTGCCTCCTTGTTCAGCTCCAGCTCCTGCCAGCGGATGGAGGTGGAGAGATGCAGGGGGGCATCGATCATGCCGGCGCCCACGGTGGCGTTGGTGAGACGATCGATGAGGATGAAGCTGCCCGTGGCGCGGATGTCCCGGTAGGGGTCGGCCGACAGGGGCTTGCTCAGGCTCAGGGAGCAGACGCCCACCTCGTTGAGATCCAGGGTGTTGCCGGGCTCGTGCTGCAGGCTGTTGACGTTGACCTTGAACTTGATGCCGCTCACCTGGGCCGGGGCCGTGGCGCTTCCCGCCTTGAGCAGGTAGCTGCGGCCGGGCAGCAGGGGCTCCTCGTGCATCCAGACGATTTTCGCCTCGAAGCGCTCGGCGTGATGGGGCGGGGCTTCGGGCGTCGTGAGCATGTCGCCGCGGCTGATGTCGATCTCGTCGGTGAGGGTGAGGGTGACCGCCTGACCCGCGAAGGCAGCCTCCAGGTCGCCGTCCATGGTGACGATGCGCGCCACCCGGCTCTTCTGGCCGGAGGAGGTGACCAGCACCTCGTCGCCCTTGCGGATGACGCCCGAGGCGATGGTGCCGCAGAAGCCCCGGAAGTCCAGGTTGGGGCGGTTGACCCACTGCACCCGCATGCGGAATGGGCGCTTGGCGGCGTCCTCGGTCACCTGGACGCTCTCCAGGTGCTGCATCAGGGTGGGGCCGTCGTACCAGGGGGTGCGGCCGCTTCTCTCCAGCACGTTGTCCCCTTCCAGGGCCGACATGGGGATGGCGCGGACCTCTTCGAACCCCAGCCCCTTGGCGAACTCATTGTACTCGGCGAGGATCTCCTCGAAGCGCTGCCGGCTGTAGTCCGCCAGATCCATCTTGTTGACGGCCAGCACCACGTGGCGGATGCCCACCAGCGAGACCAGATAGCTGTGGCGGCGGGTCTGGGTGAGCACCCCCTTGCGGGCGTCGATGAGGATGACCGCCACCTGGGCGGTGGAGGCTCCGGTGACCATGTTGCGGGTGTACTGCTCGTGGCCGGGGGTGTCGGCCACGATGAACTTGCGTTTGTCGGTGGAGAAGAAGCGGTAGGCCACGTCGATGGTGATGCCCTGCTCCCGCTCGGCCTGCAGGCCGTCGAGCAGCAGGGCGTAGTCGATGCGCTCCCCTTGGGTGCCCACGCGCTTGCTGTCGGCCTCCAGGGCGGCCAGCTGATCCTCGAAGATCATCTTGGAGTCCCACAGCAGGCGCCCGATGAGGGTGCTCTTGCCGTCGTCCACGCTGCCGCAGGTGATGAAGCGCAGCATGCCCTTCTCTTCCTGGCTCTTGAGGTAGGCGTGGATGTCCTCGGAAATGAGGTCGGATTGATGAGCCATAATGAATTCCTAGCTGTAAGGCTTGAGGCCGGAGGGCCGGAAGGAAAAGTCCGGATCAGCAGCTCTCAGAGTTTAATTTTTTCATCAGGCCCGTGAGCATGGCGGCGATGCGCTTGGTGAGATCGATCCAGAGCTCGCCCTGCTGACGGGGGATGTACTCGATTTCGGTTCCGATATGGATTTGGGTTCTCAGCTCCGAGCAGGAACCCTTGGCGATGCTTAAAAAGTGCAGCTTTTCACTGGGTCCGTTTCGGCTCATACCCTCGGCGATGTTGCTGGGTACGGAGAGGGATGAACGGGTAATCTGATCCTTGAATCCGAAATCCCGAAGGTCCGCATCCCCCTGTAGATCTCGATGGAAAGCCGGGTCGAGAGCTTCCAGACCTCCAACTTCTCAAAATCCATCCCCCCTCCTTCTTATGCCTTCCAGCCTTCCGGCCTTCCAGCCTAAAAATACCCCTCCTGTTTTTTCTTTTCCATGGAGCCGGCGCTGTCGTGGTCGATGGCCCGACCCTGGCGCTCGGAGGTGCGGGTGAGCAGCATCTCCTGGATGATCTCGGGCAGGGTGGCCGCCGTGGATTCCACGGCGCCGGTCAGGGGGTAGCAGCCCAGGGTGCGAAAGCGCACCGACCTGTGCTCCACCTTCTCGCCGGGCCGCAGCTCCATGCGTTCGTCGTCCACCATGATGAGCATGCCGTCGCGCTCGACCACGGGGCGCACGGCGGCAAAGTAGAGGGGAACGATGGGGATGCCCTCCAGGTAGATGTACTGCCACACGTCGAGCTCGGTCCAGTTGGACAGGGGGAAGGCCCGGATGCTCTCGCCCTTGCGCACGCGGGCGTTGTAGATGTTCCAGAGCTCGGGGCGCTGGCTCTTGGGGTCCCAGCGGTGGTTCTCCGTGCGGAAGGAGAAGATGCGCTCCTTGGCGCGGGACTTCTCCTCGTCGCGCCGGGCGCCGCCGAAGGCCGCATCGAACTTGTATTTGGTCAGGGCCTGCTTGAGGCCCTCGGTCTTCATGATGTCGGTGTGTACCGCGCTGCCGTGGCTGAAGGGCCCGATGCCCTGATTCACCCCCTCCTCGTTCACATGGACCAGCAGATCGAAGCCGCACTCACGGGCCATCTTGTCGCGAAACTCGATCATCTCCCGGAACTTCCAGGTGGTATCCACGTGCATCAGGGGGAAGGGAGGGGGGGCCGGATAGAAGGCCTTTCTGGCCAGGTGCAGCATCACGGCCGAGTCTTTGCCGATGGAGTAGAGCATCACCGGGTTCTCGAACTCGGCGGCCACCTCCCGGATGATGTGAATGCTCTCGGCTTCGAGCTGCCGCAGATGGGTCATTTTCTCGGTCATGAGGTCTCTTTCTTCACAGAAATTCTTTTCAGGCGAAGGGATTGGATTCAGCGCTGATGCAGCCCGCACTCTTTGTGCTCGGGGTTTTCCCACCACCAGCGTCCCGCTCGGGAGTCCTCGCCGGGCTGGACGGCGCGGGTGCAGGGCGCGCAGCCGATGGAGGCGTAGCCCATCTTGTAGAGGCGGTTCATCGGCAGGGCCTTTTCCTTGGCGTAGGCCCAGACCTGCTCGTCGCTCCAGAAAGCCAGGGGATTGATCTTGAGGATGCCCCCGTTGGCCTCGTCCATCTCCAGGGGGGCGAGGCTGCTGCGGGTCACGCTCTGGGCCCGGCGCTGACCGGTGATCCAGCCTGCCGCCCCCGCAAGCGCCCGGCGCAGGGGTTCCACCTTGCGGATGCCGCAGCACTGGTGGCGGTTCTCCAGGCTCTCGCGGAAGGAGTAGAGGCCCTTGCTTCGCTCCAGCTCTTCCACCGCCTCACAGCGGGGGAAATACCAGTCGATCTCCAGGTCGAAGCGCATGCGCAGGCTCTCGGCCACCTGGTAGGTCTCCTCGTTGAGGCGGCCCGTGTCCAGAGCGAAAACGCGGACTTCGGGCGCGATGCTCTGAAGCAGGTCGATAGTTACCACATCTTCCACGCTAAAGGAACAGGCCAGGCGCAAGGGGCCGTTTGCCGCCTCGATGCCCGCACGCAGGATGTCCTGGGCGGTGGCGGTTTCCGGGAGATCGGGCAGATGGATGTTTCGGCTCATGGCGGCTCCTTCGGGGCTAGATCATGTATTCGGGTTGGGACTTCGGCCGTCCGTAGTCGATGCGGTTCCAGAGCCGCTCGTGACCGAAGTAGATGAAAAACTTGATGGCCGTGTCGGCCAGTCCGATGCCGGCTGCGAAGTCCATGTTTCCGGTGGCGCCGTAGACGATGCAGGAGGTGATGACGGTGGCCAGCATGCGCCAGGAGAGGGCTTTTGCGATACTACGACGTTTGGATTCCACGGCAGTTGACTCCTGAAACTTTTACCGGAAATTGGTCAGTGCTTTGTGGGTGAAACACTAGGTTTTCTTTTGTGTGTTTGTCAAGAATAAATTCAGCATCAACTTTGAGTTGTATGGGGTTTGTGTGGCGGGATATTCAACATCAATTAACTGTTGTATTGATTGGTCAGAAAATGGGCGCCCCTGCTCATGGATGAGGCACCGGGGGGCGGGGCATGAGGGCGGCAAGCCCTCAACTGCCGGCCCGGGGCTTCTGGGCATGAAGGTTGAACGGGCGGGGCGGACCCTGCGGGCAACGAGGCCGGCGGGACATCATCGAAGACGAGGAGGTCTTTTGTTTATGGATGCAACGGTTGTATCCCTGCGTCAGGGCACGGACGTGCTCTTTCTCATGCTCGGTGCGGTCATGGTCTTCGCCATGCACGCCGGGTTCGCCTTTCTTGAAGTGGGTACGGTTCGAAAGAAGAGCCAGGTCAACGCCTTCGTCAAGATTCTCACCGACTGGTCCGTCTCCACGGTGGTCTATTTCCTCATCGGCTATCCCCTGGCCTACGGCTTCCATTTCTTCCAGCCCGCCTCCGCGCTGCTGGGGGAGAACCAGGGCTTCGAGCTGGTGCGCTTCTTCTTCCTGCTGTGCTTTGCGGCCTGCATTCCGGCCATCATCTCCGGGGGCATCGCCGAGCGGGCCAAGTTCTGGCCCCAGGTCATCGCCGGAGCCATCTTCGCAGGGATCTCCTATCCCCTTTTCGAGTCGCTGATCTGGGGGCGCAACAGCGGCGCTTTGCAGGGCTTCTTCGAAACCACCTTCGGCGCGCCTTTCCACGATTTTGCGGGCAGCGTGGTGGTGCATTCCATCGGGGGCTGGCTGGCCCTGCCCGCGGTGCTGGTGCTGGGACCCAGGATGGGCCGCTTCGTGCGCGGCCGCAGCCATGCCATTCCCGTGAGCAACATCCCCTTTCTGGCTCTGGGCAGCTGGATTCTGGCGGTGGGCTGGTTCGGCTTCAACGTGATGAGCGCCCAGAGCATCGAGGGGATCTCGGGCTTGGTGGCCCTCAACTCCCTCATGGCCATGGTGGGCGGGGTGCTCTTCGCCCTGGTGGCCGGCAAGAACGATCCCGGTTTCGTGCACAACGGGGCGCTGGCCGGGCTCATCGCCATCTGCGCCGGATCGGATCTGGTCCATCCCGTCGCCGCCTTTTTCATCGGCGGCATCGCCTCCGTCATCTTCGTCTACGGCTTCACCTGGGAGCAGGAGAAGCTCAAGATCGACGACGTGCTGGGCGTCTGGCCGCTGCACGGGGTCATCGGCACATGGGGCGGCATCGCCGCGGGCATCTTCGGCGGCGCCGCCTTCGGAGGCCGGGGGGGGGTAAGTTTCCTCGCCCAGCTCTCCGGCAGCCTGCTGGCGGTGATCTATGCCCTGGCCATGGGATTTGCCGTCTACGGTCTGCTCGCAAAGACCATGGGCATCCGCCTGGAGCAGGAGCAGGAGTTCAAGGGCCCCGACCTGTCCATTCACCAGATCGGCGCCTACCCCGAGGATCATGTCCGCTAGGGATGCTTTCGGGTGCATTTGACCTGCGGGTGAGGGGGGGAGTAAAATAACTGTAGTTCAGGTGTTTAGCCGGGAAGCGGAAACGCTTCCCTTATTCGCCCTGGATGACTTTCCCTCCTGGTCTCCAGGGTGTTTTTTGTCCGCGTTTGTGCAATGGGGTGAAGCAGGAACAAAAAGGGCCGCCTTTTCATCGAAAGGCGGCCCTTGCTTTTGATTTGAAGCTCTGGAG